>JAEEGL012574371.1_pt1 | contig 24121 bp, 27 predicted proteins | sample 9134231 | NCBI WGS metagenome assembly JAEEGL01 (sample SAMN16246548, study PRJNA631951) | gut metagenome | biome: gut microbiome; feature: rumen; material: fiber-attached | host: Bos | place: Iran: Karaj | collected 2018-10
ACATCCTCAAGGGCGACATGGCCGTAATCGGGCCCAGGCCCCAGCTCGTGCGCGACATGGTGTTCATGACGGCCGAACAGCGCAGGCGGCACACCGTACGGCAGGGCCTCAGCGGGCTTGCGCAGGTGAACGGGCGCAACGCCGTCACCTGGGAATCGAAAATTGCCTACGACCTGCAGTACATCGAGAAAATCACACTCCTCGGCGATATCAAAATAATCCTCACCACTCTCGGCAAGGTGTTCAAGCGCGACGGAATCACCGAAGAAGGCTCCGACACCGCCACCGACCTCGGCGACTACCTGCTCGCAAGCGGCAAGATCACCCGCGAACAGTACGACTGTGGGCAAGCTGAAGCGAAGAAGCTGATTGCGGAGGCTGCGTAATATGCCGATGCCGTTTTCTGTTTCTATGTGTGTCTATGGCAAGGATGATTCCGCCCATTTTCAGGATGCTGTAAATTCCATTCTTGATCAAACTGTAAAGCCCTCTGAAGTTGTTCTCGTTGTAGACGGTCCTGTTCCGCAAGAATTGGATTCTGTAATCAATAATTTTGAGTCAAATCCAGTTTTCAGTGTCATTCGACTTCCTCAAAACATGGGGCATGGGGTTGCCCGCCGAACAGGTCTTGATAATTGCAAATACGATTTGGTTGCTTTGATGGATGCCGATGACTTGAGTATCCGAAATCGTTTTGAATTGCAACTACAAGAGTTTGAAAAGAATCCGAATCTTGATATTATTGGTGGAAATATAACCGAATTTGTTGACAATCCTGAAAATGTTGTTGGTAAGCGGATTGTTCCTGGATCAGATTTGCAGATTAAGGCATACCTGAAAAAACGTTGCCCGATGAATCAGGTTACTGTGATGTTCAAGAAAACATCAGTCCAAAAAGTCGGTGGTTATATTGACTGGTATTGCGACGAGGATTACTATTTGTGGAATCGTATGTATCTTGCCAATATGACATTTGCGAATGTTCCTGAAATTTTAGTAAATGTTCGTGTCGGCAAGGATATGTATCAACGTCGTGGCAGCTGGAAATATTTTAAGAGCGAAGCCAAGCTCCAATGGTTCATGTTTAGGAACAAAGTTATTTCTTTCCCGACTTATTTATACAATGTTATAATACGTTTTTGCTTACAAGTTCTTATGCCGGATAAGCTTAGGGGCTTTATTTTCCAAAAGTTTGCTAGGGTTCAGTAATGAAAAAATATAAAATTGGTTATACAACGGGTGTTTTTGACTTGTTTCATATTGGTCACTTGAATATTCTTAAAAGAGCCAAGGAACAGTGTGAATATCTGATTGTCGGTGTGTCAACTGATGAACTCGTTCAAACTTATAAAAATAAAAAGCCCGTTATCCCATTTGCGGAACGCAAAGCCATTGTAGAGGCTATTCGCTATGTGGATGAAGTTGTTCCGCAGACATCAATGAATAAACTTGAAGCTTGGAAAAATATTCATTTTGAAGCCCTTTTCCATGGAAGTGACTGGAAAGGTTCTTCGATGTATAATGAAGTCGAAGAAAAGTTACATAGCGTTGGTGTAGAAATGGTCTTTTTGCCACATACAACGGGAACATCTTCAACAATGATTTCGGAACGGTTGAAGGACGATGATTCAAACTGACAACAAAAATCTCTGTTGTGGTTGTGAAACTTGTGGCTTGGTTTGCCCCAAGAGTTGTATTTCGTTTGAATGCGATTCCTTAGGACATAAATATCCGCGTGTTGATAAAAATCTTTGCGTTAATTGTCGAAAATGTGAATCAGTTTGCCCTATCCAAAAGAATTATGTAGGGCATGCTATAGGAAATGAAGCCCATATTGTTTACTCAAAAGACGAAAATATTCGAAGAAGAGGTTCTTCAGGAGGGGTCTTTGAAACAATTGCGACATGGGTTGTTGAACATGAAGGTTCTGTTTTTGCAAGTCGCTTTGATGATAATTTGAAGTTAAGATGCTTTGAGGCCTGTACTAAGGAAGATGTAAAAACGCTTACCAAATCAAAGTATTTGCAGAGTGAAAGCATAGATTCGTTCCCGATAATGAAACAAAAAATCCAAGACGGGAAAAAGGTGCTTTTTGTATCAACGCCATGTCAGGTTGCTGCGTTTAAATCTTATTTGGGAAAACTTGCTAATAACGACAATATTTTTCTGGTTGATTTCTTTTGTCATGGTGTTCCTTCTCAGAGTTTTTTTGACAAATGCAAAGACTATGTAGAAAGAAAAGAAGGAATTTTGATAAAAGAATATGAATTTCGTTCAAAAATAAAGAATGGAACAACTCCGCATTATTATTCATTAACCTATGAAAAAAACGGAAAGATTAAAAGAAATACTTCACTCTATCTTCTTGATCCATTCTATTTGGGTTTCCAAAAGTATATTACTCTAAGAGATTGTTGCTACAAATGCCCATTTGGAAAGGGAAATCATTCGGCTGATGTGACGATGGGTGATTTTCATAATGTTGATCGTTATATTAACGGAATCAATCGTTTTGATGGTTGTTCAACTGTATTGATTAATAATGAGAAAGGCCTATTCATTTGGAATCAAATAAAGGGTTCTTTGCATGTGCATGATATAGATATTAATGTTTTGTATCAGGATAAAGAAATCTATTCCGGGGGGACTCTGGAGCCAAAACAGCGTCAATTATTTTTAGCTGATATTCATTCTGGAATGCCTTTTGATACTCTTGTTAGAAAATGGTTGAATGGACGGACAGATTATAAAAAAAGAATTTATTATAGCATGCCTAATTTTCTCAGAAGTGCGGTTAAAAAACTTTGTGGAATGTGATGGAGTTGCTGTTTTATGAAGTATATGCGATCAAATTTGAAAGATGATTACGGCTTGCTTGAAATCCAGGATAAAATTCTTGGAATCATGGTCGATATAGATCGTTTTTGCGAAAATAACAATGTTGAATATTTTCTTATGGGCGGATCTGCGCTAGGGGCAAAACGTCATGGCGGTTTTATTCCTTGGGATGATGATTTAGACATTTTCATGACACCAGATAATTACGAAAAGTTTCGAAAAGCTTTTCAAGAGAAAGGAGATAAGAGTAAATACTATCTTCAAGAATGGGGATTGTCAGATGGAATGGTGACTATTTCGAAAATTCGATTAAATGGCACTTCATTTATAGAAGAATCACTAAAGGATTGGGATATTCATCATGGAATTTATGTGGACATCTTTATTCTCCATACATGTCCTGATGGAAAGTTTGCTCAGCTTCGTCAATTTTTCTGGGGAAAATATGTTATTACAAAGGGACTTGCTTTGCGTGATACCTCTCGCCATTCTGGAATTCGAAATTTTGTTATAAAGGTTGCAAAATTATTACCCGAACGATTTCTTGTAAAGCACGCTTTAAAGCAGGTTTATAAGTACAGGAATAAAAAGACCAGGTATTACTGTAATTTCTTGGGTAAGGCTGTTTTTAAAAAGGGAATATATAAACGGGAGTGGTTTGAAAATCCTGTTTATGTTCCCTTTGAAACGGTACAATTAAAAGTTTCAAGCAATTTACATGAATTTTTGTCTGAACGTTTTGGTGATTATATGAAAGTTCCTTCACCAGAAAGAATTAAGTATGAACAGCATGCTGAAAGCTGGGATTTTGAAAAACAGTTGAAGTTTTCTGATGAATATAAAGATGAAATTATGCTGATTTAGTGTGGTGTAATATGAGAAAAAAGGATCTTTCTTTTGAAATTCTTTGTGTCACAATGCATCAGACGGATTTTTCAAAAATCCAGTCCATGAATATTCACTCCAATGTTGTTTTTGCAAATCAAACTGATGAAACCTCACTAAAAACGTATGAGTTTGAAAATCATAGAGCAACGATGATTTCTACAGAAACTCGTGGCGTTGGAAAAAACAGAAATATAGCTTTATTAAATGCGTCTGCTGATATTTGTTTGTTTGCAGACGATGATGTAGTTTATGTTGATGATTTGGAAAGAATTGTTGTTGGCGAATTTGAACGCCACCCAGATGCAGATGTGTTTATTTTTAATTTAAAAACAGATGATTCAAATCGCAAGCAAGTAATTTACAAAAAAACGAAGAAATATTCAAAACATTGTCGAAAACCTTGGGGGGGGGTTCGAATTGCCATTCGTTTAGATTCACAAAGAAAGGCTAATATCTGGTTTTCGACTTTATTCGGTGGAGGTTGTATTTTTCCTATGGGCGAAGATAGCTTATGGTTGGAAGATGCGGCAAGAAAAGGACTTCGTTTTTATGTTTCTAAAGAAATTATAGGGACTGTTTCTTTTGCTGAATCTACGTGGTTTACGGGACATGATGAAAAATATTTTTTTGGTAGAGGTGCTTATTTATACGCATCGCATCCAAAAACATATCCTCTATGGATGCTTTATACAATCTTTAGGACCTCTACAATGGATAGCTTTCCTATTTGCAAGAAAATCGAATGGATGCTTAAAGGATTGAATGGATATAAAAAAATGATTGGATTTGAAAAATTTATGGGAAAAAATTAAGAAAATGGAAAGTAATTGTCCTAAATTGTTAATTGTCGCAAATCAGTGTTTGTCAAAACAAACATCTAATGGTCGTACTTTACGAAATTTTTTAACTTGCTGGCCCAAAGAGAGCCTTGCACAGTTTTGTACACAGTTAGAAAAACCTGATTACGACGTTTGCAACAATTATTACTGCATTACAGATGTTGATGCTTTAAATGCTTTTATTGGAAAAAAGAAAAGTTGCACATCATCTTCCACACAGGTAAAAAAAGTATCCTTGCCTCAGCCCGCAGCAAAAAAGAATAAAAGAAATGCATTAACAATGATGATTCGCGACATTGTTTGGAATTCCAATAGGTGGAAATCTATACAATTTGATAATTGGGTCTCAGATTTTAATCCACAAGTTGTACTGTTGCAAGCTGGTGACAGCCGTTTTATGCTCAGAATTGCAAGAAAATTGGCAAATAAGTATAGAGCTCCGCTTGTTATATACAATAGCGAGGGGTATTACTTTAAAAACTTTGACTATTTTAGATCAAAGGGGCTTTCGCATTATCTATACCCTTTGTTTCATATACTATTTCGTCGTGAATTTACCAAAACTATTAGATATGCCAAAAATTCAATATACATTTGCGATGCGTTAAAAGACGATTACGACGCTGAATTTCATTTACATTCAAAATCTATTTATACTGCAACAGAAGTACAGAATAGGGATCATTCTTCAACATCAGAATCTTTTGTTGTAAGCTACTTAGGCAACCTTGGTGTCGGTCGACATAAAGTATTGATTGATATTGCTGACGCTTTACAAAAAATATCATCAAGTTTATTTTTAGATGTTTATGGAAAAATTCCAAATGATGATGTAAAAAAGGCTTTTGATAACACTCCAGGAATTCACTATAAGGGTTTTGTTTCTTACAGTGATGTAGTTGATGTTATGCATAAGAGTGATTTACTCGTTCATTGTGAATCCTTTGATGAATTTTATAGAAAAGATTCTAAATACGCTTTTTCAACAAAAATTGCTGATTCATTGGCTTGTGGAACACCTTTTTTGCTTTATGCACCAAAAGAGTTTGCTATTTCAAAATATTTAAACGAAAATAAGGCTGCGTTTGTTGTAAGTGAAAAAGCCGAGCTGATATCATTTCTCAATCAAATAAAGAATGACTTTTCCTTTAGGACTCAATACATAAATTCAGCAATTTCTTTAGTAAAAAAAAATCATGATCACAATCAGAACACTCTAGAATTCCAAAAAACAATTCTTGAATCCATTGAGGCTTTATAAACATGAAAATTCTTCAAGTAAATTGCGTGTATAAAAAAGGTAGCACAGGGAAGATTGTTGCAGATATTCACTCTGAACTGCAAAAAAAAGGTATTGAATCTGTTGTGTGCTATGGTAGAGGAACTAAGATAAATGAGTCTAATGTTTATAAAACATGTCCAGAGTGGTATTCTAAGTTCAACAACTTGTTGAGCAGATTTACAGGCCTAATGTATGGAGGTTGTTTTTTTTCAACATTATATCTCATACATATTATAAAGCGAGAAAAACCAGATGTGGTTCATTTGCATTGTATAAATGGGTATTTTGTAAATATATATCGTCTTATTAATTGGCTTAAGATAAATAAGATTAAAACTGTATTGACTCTTCACGCCGAATTTTTGTATACCGCAAACTGTGGTTGTGCTCTTGATTGTGAAAAATGGAAAACCGGTTGTGGAAAATGTCCTAGACTTAAAAGAGAAACAAGATCAATATTTTTAGATAGGACTAACACATCTTGGATGAAACTGAAAAACGCCTATGATGGATTTAATACTCTTACAATCGTCGCTATTTCTCAATGGATAAAGCAAAAAGCCTCGTTATCACCGTTTTTTAAAGATTTAGACGTATATCAAGTTTACAATGGTTTAAATTTAGGCGTTTTTGAGAAAAGAAGTAATCAACTAGAAATTGATGATATAAAAAGGAAATACGGAATACCAACGAATGGTAAAAATATTATTCTAATAACATCAGGAAATCCGTATATAAAAGGAGTTGATCTCTTTTTTAATCTTGCGTCATCCCTTCCTAAAGATTATACATGCATACTTATCGGTATTTATTCTGGCAATATACCAAGCAGGATAATGCATATACCATTTATATCGAATCAGTATGAATTATCTTTGCTGTATAGCTTGGCAAAAGTTCTTGTTATTACAAGCCGTGCTGATAATTACCCAACGGTTTGTTTAGAAGCAAACTGTTGTGGCATTCCTGTCGTTGGATTTGATGTCTGTGGAGTAAAAGAAACCATTGGTAAAAATTTAGGGGAAGTTGTTGTTCCTTTTGAAATAGAATTGTTAAAAGATGCTGTTATAAAATGGTCTTCTAAGGATATATCTCTAACAGACGTAAGTTTACGGCGTTCATTTAATTCTTTTGAAAGAATGACGAACGATTATGTTGATTTGTATAAGAATATTATTAATAAAAATCAAAAATAAAATTCCAATATATAAGAGTTGAATATGGCTGTTTATTACCTATTATTTTTGAGTTTTGCATATTTTTACATCCTTTTTTCAAAGGTTGCTATTTGGGGAAATGAACGGATTATTCGATCTTGTATTTATGGTGGTGCTATTCTTTGCCTTTTAGCATTTCGACATCCTTCTATGGGTATTGATTTAGGATATGGAGGATTTGGTGGATACCTGGAATCCTTTCAGTTTATTTCTTCACTTTCCTTTTCTCAAGTTATATCTTTACCAAGTTTTTTAAACTATGAAAAAGGGTATATATTTTTTAATTGGTTTTTGGGCTTTTTTGGCAATAATGACCAAGTTTTATTAATAGGTTGCGCCCTAGCGTCTATTATTCCTATAATCATTCTTTTTTATAAAAAGAGTGAATCACTTGAATTATCATATATCATTTACTTACCACTACAATCCTTTTTTATCTGTTTCTCGGGATTAAGGCAAGGTATTTCTGTCGGAATTTGCATGATAGCTTTTTTGTATATACAAGAGCGTCGTTATAAAGGTTTTATTTTACTTGTTTTATTGGCAGTTTCATTTCATTCATCTGCAATTCTATTTTTTTTAGCTTATCCATTATATTATATAAAAATATCAAAGAAAAATCGATGGTTTTCTTTAGTTTTTCTTATGCTAACATTTGCTTTAAAAGTACCCTTGTTCAATATACTTAGTAAAGTATTTAAGTCAAATGCTCAAATTCAAGAAACAGGGGCATTAACATTTTTTATTGTATTCTGCTTAATATATGTTTTTTGTTTTTTATTTTTAAAAGAAAATGAACAAAATAATGGAATGCTCAATCTTATGTTTATAACCTGTTTTTGTCTTTCTTTTACAAGTGTTTTTTCAACGGCAATGAGAGCTAGCTATTGTTTCATGAATGTATTGCCATTAATTTTGCCAGCGACATTGAATGGAATAAATAACAAATATTTTTCAGTATCCATTAGACTTATTGTTGTTATTTGTTTTTCCTTATTTGCCTTAAATAGCTTTTATTCTTCATCATGGGCAAGGTCCTATCCATATTATTTTTTTTGGGAATATTAAATAAAAAAAGATTATTTGAACAAAGTTATTAATGATACATGAAAAGGATAAAAGAAATATGAAAAAAATTTTACTACAATTTAATCATTTTGCTCCATATCGAGATGATATTTTTGATTCTTTACAACAATCTGGAGAATATCAATTAAAATTTTTCATAAAGTCGCATTCTCATAATCATGATGAGTGGAATTATGAAATAAAGAATTTTGATTACGTCGTATCATCAAGTTCTTGGAATTTTGGAAAGCTGGGTATATTATATAAAGAATATCCCAAAATGATAAAAGAATACAAACCAAATTGTGTAATTACTGCTGGAAGTCCAATTACATTATTATACACCAAATTATTTTATAGAAATATCAAAGTGATATATGTGTCTGATCAGGTTCAAGAAGGAAATTTTGAGTCAAGGCACAGAATTATTAAGTTTCTCCTAAAGACTCTTTATGGTTTGGCTGATGGAATATGGTGCCCAGGAAATGCTGGATTCCGATACTTTTTAAATTTTGTATCACAAAATAAAATAAGACAAGGATGTTATACAAATGATTGCTCGCGAATACTTGCTAGCTATCATTCTTTTGACAGGCTTAAGGAGCGTGTGAAAATTGGAATTTCCGGCTACGATTATGTTTTCCTTTTTGTTGGAAAACTCATTCCTTCGAGACAAATAGAAAAGACGTTAGAAATTGCGAAATTCTATCGCACCAACAATAAAAAAGTAAAATTTCTTATTGTTGGTGATGGACCAGATGCTGAAAAAGTTAAAACGGCATCAAGTGAAATAAATTCAAACATTTGTTATATACCAAGACTTTCTCTGAAAGAGCTTGAAATGGCATATGCTGTTTCAGATGCATATTTATTTATGGGATGGGAACCCTATTCTCTAGCATTATATGAGGCTTGTATTGTTGGCTTGCCTGTCGTTGCCAACGGCAAAATAGGAGCTACTTACGATTGTGTTGAATCGGGTAAGAACGGGGAAAGGATTTTTAGTGACAATATTGAAGACTTTATTGTAGCATGTGATAAAGCAATACAAGGAAAATATGATGAAGGTGCTCGAAAAATGAAAGAATTTATCATCAACAATCGAGGAATAAAGTGGGCCGCGAATCAGTTGATGGAACTTATTGAATGGACTTAATATGAACGACAATCCTCTTGTTAGCGTAATTATTCCTGCATATAATGCTGGTAAATATATTGAATCAGCTGTCAATTCAGTTTTGAAGCAGTCATATATCAATATAGAACTTATTGTAGTTGATGATGGATCTACTGATAATACACTAGATGTTTTATCACCGTTTTCTGATATAAAAATTATATCTACTTCAAACAAAGGCGTTTCTCATGCTAGAAACATAGGTATAGATGCCTCAAAAGGCGAATATATATCCTTTTTAGATGCTGATGACGAATTGGAGTGTGACGCCATTGAAATTTTGGTAAAATCGATTTTAAAAAATAAAGGTGATATTTGTGCGGGCTTATCTTACACTATACGTAAAAACGAAGATGAATGTACAGAGTTTATTTTTAAAGGAGACTCTTTATTACGCTATTGTATTGAAGATAACCCTTATACGTATTCGGTATGGGCAAAATTATATAAAAAAGAACTTGTTGACAAAATACGCTTTCCATTAGGAATGCGAGCACATGAAGATACTTTTTTTAATTTTGAATTGGCATTAAAAAAACCTAAATGTGTACTGATAAATAAAACAATATATTTTTATAGAATTCACGAATCAAATACATCAAAAAAATTAGATTCAGATTCATTTTTAGATATGAACAAATTGGCAAGAATAAAGTATGAAATTGTATTGGACAAATATCCACAATACAAGGATTATGCAAAGAATATTTTAATTAAAGCAAATATGGCGTCATTAATGAGATTGATGACTGAAAAAAACAATTGTTTTAAAGATTATGAAAAAAAATGCATAAAAAATATTTTCGAGAATAGAAATTATTTTATCCCGGCCACGCAATTTGATAAAAAGTTTTTCTTTATTATCACACATCATCTGTATTGGCTTTTAAAAAAATATCTTTTTTTAAAAGGACTTGTGAAAAAAAAAATCAAGTAATTTATTATCAAGCAATAAAGATTTTATATATGTCATCAAATCAAGCGAATTTTTATGATAAAAAGATTATTGGTATTGTAACGCACCCATTATTATGGAATTATGGAGGTTTATTACAAAATTTTGCGTTGCATTTGACATTGAAAAAATTGGGATATAAGCCAATAACATTAAACTACATGTTACCCAAATTGAGCATTGCAAAATACCTTCGTTTTCTTTTGAAAACCTGTCTTTTATTTTTTACATCTCGTAGACGTCCCTTTGTCAGACGTAAGAACATATATTCAAGACTTAGTTCTTTTGATGACTTTTTTAATAAATATATTGAAAAAACAAAGCCTTTTTGTCAATATTCTGTGAATTTGGTGAGAGATAATAATATTGGATGCGTCTTAGTCGGATCTGATCAAGTATGGAGACCGCAAAGATTCCCTCCAGTTCACGATATGTATCTTAATTTCTGTAAAAATGAGAGCAATCTGAAAAGAATTGCATACGCAGCCTCGTTTGGTGTCGACAATTGGGAATATACACCAATGCAATCTGAAGTTTGCGCTAGACTTGTAAAAAAATTTGATGCTGTGAGTGTTCGTGAGGAAACTGGCATAAAATTATGCAAGGAACACCTTGGTGTTGAGGCTACGTGGGTTCTTGATCCAACTTTGTTGCTAAACAAAGAAGATTATAGCGAAGTATGCACAGAAATTCCTAAAAAGTCAGAAAAATATCTTGCTGCGTACATATTGGATATGAATGACAATATTCACAATTTATGTGAAACGATCGCCGCTGAAAAAAATCTTATTCCAATGTTTTTTAGCTCAGGGCAAAATGCATCCCTAACAGTTCCCGAATGGATCGCCATGTTTCGCGACGCATCGTATGTGGTTACGGATTCTTTCCATGGTACGGTGTTCTCTATCATCTTTGGTAAGGAATTTAAGTGCCTATACAATAAATCCAGAGGCTCCGCACGATTTGAATCCTTGCTCAAACTATACAAATCTGGCAAACTCGACGAAATGCGTGATTTTTCGTTGAACTGGCTTAAAAATGCTTTGGAAAAATGAAGGTATGCTTGTCAGCTACCCATTTTTGTAAGCTTCCCCAAAAATGGGTAGCTGACAATTATGGGGAAGCTTACACATATAGTGTTAAAATCTATGATAAAAAATTTTTAAATTCAAGAACACAAATGCAATCTTTCCAGCACTTTTCTCGTGAAAACACATCTTCCTTTTTTATTCAAGAAGAAGGAATTAAAATACAATTCATCTTTTTGAAAAGTTTCTTCTTTGCTATAATCTAATAAGGGAATATCGCGTCCAACAGAACGAAGATATCCATATATATATGTTTCTTCAAATCTTGGGGTGTAGTATTGAGACAGATGTTTTGTTACTGGAGGAATAACATAAACAGGCTTGTAAGTTCTCTCTAAACAAAAATCGATCAATTCACGCATCAGCTTGATTCGATATTCGCGACCTTTCTGATTAGCCTCTGTTAGAGGAGCTTCAAAATTTTCAATGGAAAATTGTTTTTTCCATCCATCAATCCAACGTTTTGCATCCGCTTCTAATTGATTTTTGGACATCGGATTGTTTTCGACATCTGCCTTTTTCTCAACGCTCGCTATTTTCTCTTTTCTTAACAGATGTTTAATAAGGGCTTTAATTGCAGGCCTGCCCATTAAAATAGGATATTGTGTATATAGGCGAGCTTTCTTAATTTCTACAGGCTGAATGGGTTCATGAGCGTCTATTTTTAAATATTTCATCGCATCTCTGACGCCCGTTGTTTTGTTTAGCCCTGTAAACGGCATTATTGTGATAAGAACAAATCCACCCTTTTTCAGGATAGAATGATAGTTGCGCAACAGATTGAAGTCTTCCAAAAGTGTCTGGGGCTGCTGAGCCCAATTCATGGCTTTGATGTTAAATCCGGAATAGTCAAATGCCCATTTACCTCCGCTACTGCCTAGATTGACCAAATCGAAGTTTCTTTCGTCATGTTTACGATACCATCGGTTGTCTGGGTATGTTTCGCCATCGGCGCCTACAAAGAAACCTTTATACCATTCCGTTGCGTAAATGGGTTTGCTGAGTATTTTTAAAGGAATCAATGCAATATGTTTTAATTTGCGAAAAATCTTTCTTATCATATCAAAACCCCGGGCAACTAGCCGATTCAAGGTGATACTTGTAGTCTTCATCCATAGAATTAATCAGCGACATATCGGTTTCGGTCAACTCGAAATCCCAAATGTTAAAATTTTCCGCAAGGCGTTCTGGCTTTGTGGATTTAAAACAGGGTATGCTTTGATGCTGATAATGCCAGCGTAAAATAACCTGACCTATAGTTTTGTTGAGCCTCTTAGCAATTTCGATTAAAATGGGTGATTCCTTTATTTTAGGAATCATACGACACAAAGGAGAATATGCTTGTATTGCAATATTGTGTTGTTTGCAAAAATCAAGGATGTCGTGGGCAACACGCATGGGATGATGTTCAAACTGCACGCAATGAGGAACGATTTCTATACCCGATTCGAATAGTTTGTTGAATTGGCGAACATGATAATTCGCCATTCCTATAGCATGAACTCGCCCCGACTTGTAAATTTTTTCCATCTTGTGGTATGTGTCAATGTAATAATCAGGATATGGCCAATGCATGAGCCAACAATCTATATAATCCGTCTGAAGATTCTTTAATGAAATTTCCAATTGTTCTTCAATATTTCCTAAACGTTGTTGACTATTGCCGATTTTTGTTGTAATGAAAACTTCACTACGATCAATATTCTGCTCCTTAAGGCATTCTTTTAGAACTTGACCAACGATGTGTTCATTGCCATAATCACGGGCAGTATCAAAAGCTCGAAAACCAATTTTTAAACCTGCTGATACGACCTTTTTCATTATTGGGTAGTCCATCCAGTTGGTGGACATGATGATCGGCGGATATTCTATGCCGTTATGGAATTTTATATAATGCATAGATTAATACCTCATTAAAAATCTATTATACAAAAACGGCTTTTGTTTTAGATAGTCAATAACTTCCTGCGTTCTGTCTCCGAAAATAGGGCCAGTACAAAGTTGTTCACCGAAAATCCCCGGTTGTGAAGAATTAACTTCGATAGCTGTAGGCTCATTGTTTTTGTCAATGCAAATATCCCAACCAATTAACTTGCTTAATTGAAATTCTTCTTTGTGGGCTTTTTCAACACGCCTTAACAAATCCGGTATTTGCTCGATTACTGTGTCTTTAAAAACAATCCCATTATATTCATTAAACTTGTTCATCTTAATATCCCATCCGAATTCGTTCAATTGACCATTATTTTGTACGCCAACTAAAATCCCCCCGCTTCCCCAGTTGTCAACATGCATATCTTTTTTGCCAAATCTCAGAATTATTGACAAAACGGAAAATACACCATTTAAATATAAAGTTGTTATTCTGAATGTATTGATTGACGTTGGATTGAATCTTGCCATTGACGAATGCTGTTCAACTAATTCCTGAGCAACAAAGTCGACTTTGCGTGAAGAAAATTCTTTTTCTAACGCAACAGCATCGATTTTTATGTTTCCGGTCAAGTTCATTTTTATCAAAGATCGGCCACCACCATTTTCAAGTGAGTTTTTCACAATAAGACTTTTATATGGCAAACATAATTTGACAGCCTCAGGTAATGAAATCTGTTTCATTTGCCCATCATAGAATTCTTTGTCTATGGTGCATATTACATTCTTGGGAAATTTAATCGTCTTGCCAAGGATGTTGCCTAGCAAACTTTTGTGTTCTAAAAACTTGGTATAATGGTAATTGTTAAGTCTATGTGAAATCAGCGGCAAGTAAAAATAATGCGACACAAACTTGGCATTGAAGCCATTATAGAATTTGTAGTACTCATACTCTTCAAACGAAGTATTTTTACTCAAAAAACCCCAAGTTTTTACAACTTCCTTTTTTTCGTCGTTAGTCAAAGCAATTCTCTCTGTTTTAGGACAGTTTTTTACATTGAGAAATTCCTCTGTTAACTGCTCCGCTTTGATTTTCCTTGTTACATACTTTTGTTTCAAGATTTGCAAAATTCTTTTGATGATTTTTTTCACCTTATACTCCAATTTCGGATTTTATGCCTTCAAATTTTTAAATTCATTTTTTATCCATTCATTATCCAACTCATAATTTTTCAAAATTGACTCAACACCCCTAATAACAGTAACACTGTTTGGGGGAACATTTTTTACAACCACACAATTTGCTCCGATTCTCGCATTTCGACCAACTTGAACATTTCCTATTATTTTAGCACCACAACCGATATACACATTATCAGCAATTATAGGAGCTCCATTATTTCTGCTATTCTTAATCATATTGCTTCCAATAGTAACTTGATGAAATATGACTACGTTTTTTCCAATATGAGCTGAATTACTTATAAATATACCCGAAAATCCATGGGGTAATATGGGAACATCTTCAAATTCTGCACCTAATCCAATCCAAGCTCCATAATGTTCAAGAAACGAATTATAAATATATTCTTTAGTTCGGCTGTACTTTTCCGATTTAATAAGAGATCGAAATTTCCAAAATCCACCATACCAATTCTCAACTATAATGCTAGCGAACTGTTTTAGGATAAACCACTTCATTGACCTAATTAATTTCAAAAAAATCTTTACCAAAGACATGTAACCTCTTAATTTACTTATGAAAAAATTTATGCATAATATAACCGTTTAGCTTCAATCTCATCGACTGACTTATTCCGATTGAATAACATATAGCTATCGTCGAGATCACACATGCTAATGAAGAAAGAATAAGCCGAGTAAAACCTTCACTCATATTAAAAACTAATGCAATCGGCACAACGATTATCAACAATGACACGAATATAACATGAATATAGACTTTTTTTATATACGCTAATCGGTTATAATTAACATTAATATACAATGCTTTCATTTCAAGGTATATTAAAACCAAAGCGTTAATTCCTCGAACAATGAAATAACTCCATACAGGAAAACCTAATTTAAATAAAACATACACTATTGGTAGTACAGCAAGCACTCCATATATACCACTAGTCAGATTTAAGTATCTGACATTTCCAGTGGCGTGTACTCCTAAAATAATTGGTCTGTTTAATATTCTGAATAGATTTTCTGCTATCACGCATCTTAAAAACAAAACCGTATAATCGGGTACTTCAACAAGCCATATTGACAAAATGTATTTTGCTTCCAAGAATACCGGCAATGAAACCAAAAATAGCAGGTAATAGGCATATTTTCCAGATTCAAAGATTAGTTCAAAAAAACGCTTGTGGTCGTTCTGAGCATATGACTTTACGATTTGCGGATTCACTGCCGTCAAGAAATTATTACTGAATTGCGTAAGAGCCGTTTCCACTTGATAAGCCACCGTACGCGCGGCATTAACAGTAACGCCAAAAAACATATTAATCAGAATATTTGTACCTTGATTGTTTCCCGTCGCACAAAACTGCCCAATGAAATCCCACAAGGAATATGTCAACATACCTTTATAAACAGACTTGTCCCTGCAAATTTTCAATTTGCTTTCTGCAAAATGTCTCCGACAATAGAACCTGTAAAAGATTTGAAGTCCAATGCTCCATGCCGCCAAAATGATTCCGTATGCAATAAGATTGTCCCTAAACGGAACATAGAGCAATACAAAAATCAACGCAAGCTTAAAGACCGCTTCGGCAATTCCAACATACGCGTAAATGCTCATTTTTTCGTGAGCGATAATCAGCGCACTGTAAGGCACCTGTGTCAAGTTGAACATGCATGCAACTATAGACAACTGGTAAATCACATTTGCGGCAAACACTCTGCCTTCAGGAATCTGCATTTTATTGTTTACAAACCAAAGTCCTATGGTTTCCAACAAAACAAACAGGATCAAAGCCATTGCAACATGCATTGTGAAAGCAGCACTAAAAGTTTTTTTTAGTCTGACTTCATCCTTTTTTCCAAGTTCAAATGTCAAAAAACGGCTTGTTCCCACTGCAAGAGTATTGTTGATGATAGTGAACATCATTACAATACTTCCCACAGCACCATAAAGCCCGTAATCGTCAACACCCAACGCCTGGAGGATTATCCTCGACGAAAAAAGCGTTACCGCCATAATCAACAGCGATCTAAAATACAGGAATATCGTATTTTTTGCAATTCTCTTATTTGCAGATTCTTCGGCCATTGGACTTTATGGTCTCCAATAAATATTTTCTGCAATAACCTTAGCTGGGTTTCCAGCAACAATTGAATGTGCAGGGACATTGCTTGTTACAACACTATTTGCTGAAATAACGGCGCCGTCACCAATAGTAACGCCTTTCATTATTTGAACTCCAGAGCAAATCCAAACGTAATTACCAATAATGACGGGAGCCTTGTCTTTATAACCAACCTGAATAATCTTGTGCCCGCCGTTATTATCGCGAATCCAGACATCGCGACCAATGCGAGTGTGGTCTCCAATCCAAATTTTTTCGGAGCAGACGATTTTTAGCCCCATGTTGGTCGCACCGGGACCAAATCTCAAAAGCGCATTCTTGAAAATTTGAATATCGCTTGTCGTTTTGATGAAATTATCTCCATCGATCTGTAATGTTCCGCCATCTTCAATCAGAAGAGCCGTTTCTTCTTTTGTCTTGAAATTGCACTTTTCACCAAAAGTAAACGAGCCTTTGTTTACCACAATTTTGGCAGTCCCTCTTAAATCAATTGCGCAATGACTTTTGACTGTAAATATTTTGCCATTTAAAATGTCTGCTTTGACATGCTTGTTAAGAAAACTGAACCACAAAGTTCTTAATATGTCAAAGGGAGTCTTTTTGTTGCGGTACAAAAATTTAAGAACATTTTTGACTTTAGTTTTGAATCTTGCCTTATGCTTATGTTCTGGGAAGTACTTGTTTGCAAGTTCATCAAATGGCATTGAATCCATGTCTTTGAATAGGGCTTTTCTGTCTATTGGTGGATACTTGACCGGTTCCAGGAGTGCTGCATGATTGCCTGGCAAAATGTCGTTTAATGTGAAATCGCGACAAACGAGTTTGCTTTTTATCTTTTCAAAGAAAGCTTCTCCTTTGGGCGTGTTGAGCATCACCATGGATGTACCGAGATTCTGCTCCAAGTCAGGAGCAACTTTATCAACTCCCCAGAAATCGCCAAGAGTGATGTCTGAATTGCGTGGAATTTCCTTGAATTTGCAATCATAGCAAGACGGGCGTTCAAACATGTTCCAATGATAGCCGCGACGGTAATGGTCGTCGTGACCTTCACCATAATATTCCTTGCCGTTGTCAAAGACAACTTTGCGAGCAAGGCTATGCCAACCATGTTCCTTATTTTTAGCCTTGACATAGACAATCTTGCCGCCATATTGCTTTTCAAGCATATCCATGTATTTATGGTATGCCTTAGGCGAATTCGTTGCACGACAAAGAAAATCAACAATAATCAGATTGTCGTAATCTTTTCCAAGATAGGTGCGCAACGCCCCCATCTGGCAGGGAGAACCGCAAGCTAGGACTTTTTCACCTGCTACAAGAAGTTTCTTTATTTCTTTATAGAGGCCTATTGCAGAACTTTGAACATATTTGCTGCTGCGTAAACGGGCCAGGTCGCTTTTGTCGTTCGAGATAAAGTTGCAAACAGTCAAATCTTCGTTTTGGACAGCGCCGCTTACATATCCGCCATCCTTGTACATTGCGTTGGCTAGTGCCGAAAAAATTCCACCCGAGGTGCTGTCAAAACGGATGGCTATATTCTTGTGATATCCGCCAATGACTTTAGGCGGATTCAGTTTTTCTGCGGATTTGACTTTGTCCATGTTCTGGAGCGGACAAACCTTGTTGCACATGCCGCAGTTTACGCACTTTTCCAAATCGACTTTTGGATACCAGAAACCTTCTTCATCTTGTGGGAATGAGATTGCACCTTTGGGACAAATATCGCCACAGGCGTTACAGCCACAACATTTTTCTTTGTTTGTAATCTGAATCATTTTAGCAATCCGCGTTGAATTTTTCCACTAGATGTTTTAGGAATTTCGTTTACCCATTCATAAACGGCTGGAATCTTGTAACCTTCCAGTTTTCCCGACAAAGCTGAAGTTATTTCTTCAAATGTTGGGTGTTCTGTATTCGGCTCAGCAACAAGACAAGCCTTCACAACCTCGCCAAGAACTTCACCCGGATCAGGTATCGCGATACATGCTGATTCAGCAATTCCAGGAATCATGGTAAGTTGGTCTTCTACTTCAATAGGGCTAACTTTTTTTCCACCAACATTGATGAGTTCCTTTTTGCGACTTTTCAAGTATATGTAACCGTTCGAATTTTTCGCCCCCCAGTCGCCTGTTCTAAAGTAATCTCCGAAGAAAACATCGTTGTTTGGGTGGTTGAGGTAGCCCTGCGTTACATGTTCACCTTTAACGCAAATTTCACCTTCTTCTCCTAATGGCTGCATATTGCCTGATTCGTCAAAGACTTGAATATCCGTGTTTGGAGAGGCCTTGCCAACACTGTTTAAGGCGTTTGCATCTTCGTGAAATTCCATGAATGCAGAACGAGAAGCTTCGGTAAGACCATAGTGCATGGTTACGCGGGTGTTTGGTAAAAGCGAAGCTAGTTCTTTTTTATCACTTTCGGAAAAATAGGCACTGCCCATTTCTATGTACTTGAGTTGGGATGCATAATTGCCAAGCTGGTTTCCGCTCATCTTTTGCAAAAATTTCCAGCTTGAAGGCACCATCGTAAAACCTGTTACACCATCTTCTTCAAAGTTTTTGTATATGCGTTTTACATTTACAAAACTACCAAGCAGAATCAGAGTTTGCCCATTGGACAGGCAACAACGCACTCGACCGAGACCAAATGAGTGACTAATAGGGAGTGCTAGCAACTCAACATCATCAGTTTTGTTGCGGATATAAGCATTGATATTTCGTGCTGCAGCCGCTTCGTTTTTAAACGTCAGAGGTACCCCCTTGGGCGTTCCTGTTGTCCCAGTCGTAAAAAGGATGTCGGCCACAGAGTCCATATCGGGAAAAGCAACCTCCGATTGAAGTCCGCTTTCTTGGAAGGAAAAATCCTTGAGAGATTTATTTACCCAAGGTCCTTGAATTTTATCAAAACCGATGACAACAAAAGGATTTAGTGTTTGGACAATAAAATCAAAGCGGGTCGGATTTGTTTCTGGATCAATGGGGGCTACTTTAAGCCCTGCCAAATGTGCTCCGAAATAAGCGTATGCAAATTCAACCTGTTTTCCTGCAGCCAAGATAACGCATGCCCCCTTTTTGTAATTGGGCATGGCCTCAAAAAAGCATTTTGCAGCGAGGCAACGATTTACCAATTCACCATACGATACTGTTGTTTTACCGCTTTTTAAAGCGATTTTTTGAGGATTTTGCTTGGTAAACTCAAATATGGACTGCTCAACCGAAATCATTTTGAGGCGAGTTTTTGGGTGAGGGTGACAAGATCGGAAATATCTTCTAAATCCATGATGTCGGACTGACTGAACTTAATGGAAAACTCTTTTTCAAGGTTTGCAATGATATTCAAGTGATTCATTGAAGTCCATTCCGGCATATCACCAATGCCACAATCAAGTTCAATAGAGGCCGGTTCAACTTCAAGAACCTTAGCAATGACGTTAATAATCTGTTTTTCCATAATGATGAAGTCCTAATAAACCTAAGTATTTTGGTTTATTTCTTTATTACAATAAAGATAATAAAATAAAAATAGATTTTTAATATTTTACAAGCATTGCTTCGCACTTGACGGTTGGCTTGACTTGTTCAATCATGCGGGGACGTCCAACAATGTTCCCGACTTTGATAACAAAAACATCAAGGAAGTTCATGAACGAATTCGGGTAGATAAGGCGTCCGTACAAGACTGTTATTCTGCAACACTTCGCTTGTCGATGTTCTTTCCTCAACAGAGCATTCTGCTGATCTGTAAAATATAATTTTCAAAAGTGTTTCCCAAAAGTGGAAAAGTGCTTCAACAAAAGTTTGAGAGCTTTCCCAAAAGTGGGAAAGTGCTTCAACAAAAGTTTAAGGGGTTTCCCAAAAGTGGGAAAGCGCTTCAACAAAAGTTTAAGGGGTTTCCCAAAAGTGGGAAACTGCTTCAACAAAAGTTTAAGGGGTTTCCCGAAAGTGGGAAAGTACTTCTACAAAAGTTTAAGGGGTTTCCCAAAAGTGGGAAACTGCTTCAACAAAAGTTTAAGAGGTTTCCGAAAATTGGAAAAGTGCTCCTACAAAAGTTTAAGAGGTTTCCCCAAAACGGGAAAGTGCTTCTACAAAAGTTTGAGAGCTTTCCCAAAAGTGGGAAAGTGCTTCGACAAAAGTTTAAGAGTATTCCCTTCAGGTAACGTATATTTTCTTTCGCAAATTTTTTAAGGGCAAAAATAGGATGTCTCAAAAGGGCATCCTATGGATAGCAATGTAATCAAAAAAACTGATTACATTACCGTTGCGCCCTGCGCTTCTGGATTTCTTCTAGTGGAAAGCCTGAAATAACGGCGATATCTTCGTCTGTCAATTTTGAATTGGCGAACATGGCATCGACCATTTCGAGCTTGGCCTCAGTCTTTCCTTCTTCCTTGCTTTCATGAAGGTCAAATTCGTAAGTCATATACTTGTTCCTTATGAGAGTGTCGGCTTTGTAATAAGATACCTGATCATCGATGGTTTCTGTTTCACGGGAGTCTGCATTCCTTGTCGCAAAATACTTCATGTAAGCTTTTACAACCGGATTCTCGAACTCTTCGTATTTATTAAATATATAAAAATTCTTAAAGGTACGGTCGCCCAAGGTGATGTTGGAGTCCTCTCTAGCCCTATTTTCGAAGTGGTAAACTGGGAATCCATGCTTAAAAATGTCTTTGGGGGACAGAAAAATGATGTATTGATCTTTAAGATTGGTGTAAAAGCCACCTTTTGAAAGGGCTACTCCATCATCCACGCTTTGGTAGTATCTAGCTCGTTGCGGGAGTTCCTTGGTGTCAACCATTTGACGCCTACGGCGTCAGCGGCTGCACTCGGTCATAAAATTATGCAAGCATAATTTTGCGACGCTCGTTTTGCACGCTACTGCATTTCCAAATCAAGCGGGCTCCTTTATGTTCCGCATCGTAGCTCAAAACCGCCTCTGGGACAGGCGTTTCCAAATGGTCGATTTTGATACCCAGCAGGTGCTCTATGAATGGCTGCGCGATGTGTTTGTTGCTAAAAACGAGTCCGAACATAATTGGGTCGGTGATGTCAAGGTCGTCAAAAGATTTTATGTTCATAATTATACCTCCGTTAAGTTTAGAGGCTCTAATCTACAACGGAAAATTTTCAAAAAGCAAAACTTTGCAAATTTTGCCAACAAACGCTTGCAAAATCGTTCATTTTGTCAGCTAAAGCTTTACTCGAAAATATTTTCCGAAAAATGGGAAAGTGCTCCTACAAAAGTTTAAGAGTATTCCCTTCATGCCTTGAGTCGAATGCTACTTGACAGAAAAAATCATTAGATAGTATATTTAGTATGAAGAAGGAGTATGTCTATGTCCACTTTTACCAATAGTCCCTTAGTGGCCTATGTAGCATTGTCGCCGAACAAGACGACAATACGCACCCATGCCATCGATACAATAACAATTCATTGCACGGCAGGTCAAATGACCGTAGAACAGCTTGGCAATTGCTTTGCCAACAAGGCCCGCAAGGCTTCGTCTAATTACGGAATCGGCTTGGATGGTCGTATTGCCATGTTTGTGCCGGAATCGTCCCGCAGCTGGTGCAGCAGCAATGCCGCGAATGATCATCGGGCTATCACCATCGAGGTGTCAAGCGATGCTAAATCGCCATATGCTGTAAATGATGCGGCCTATGCGTCCCTCATTTACCTTGTTGCTGATGTCTGCCGTCGAAACGGTATCGCTAAATTGCGCTGAATGCACAACAAGTCTTTGATAGGGAAGTGTGGCGAAGATGGAAGATTACTGCAAAACCTTACTATGCACAAATGGTTTGCGAACAAAGCCTGTCCGGGAGCTTTTTTAGAAGAGCGCTTGTTCGATATCGTCGCAAAGGTGAATTGCCTGATTTAATTCACCCGTAACGTATATTTTCTTTCGCAGTAATGCAATTTAAGTTCTTTTTCGGCTTAAAAATGAAAGACCTTGCTTGTTTTTTGTGGATACATAATCTATATTCGAATCATGGTCGATAAGTACAAAATACCTTACGTAAACATGTGCATTAGTCTTTTCGCACAGCGTTTTCGGCTGACGCTTCAGGGGGCGGCAGATTACTTGTGTAAGTTCAAGGGAATCCGGTTTCTTGACGACTACTATCCCTCGGAACATTTCCTTCCAGTGGAAGATGCCTTGGACGACCTTGTCGCCGTCTGCAAGAGTAACGCACCTGAACAACCAATTCTGCTTTTTGACGGAAAGGGCCATTTCGCTTTTGCATAGGGTAAAATAATGACCGCGGCCCAAAGAGAATCACTTGTTTCTAGAATTATAGAAAAGAACGTTCAATCTCTGATGAACGAGTTTTCTTTGGACATGGAGTCAGCTTTTGCCTTTATATACAAGACAAAGGTGTTCGATTCTTTGAATTCGCCAGATACAGGATTGCGTACCCGTAGCGCCGATTATATCTATGAACTTGTTCGTGAAGAATACCTAGCAAAACGCTAGATGCTGAACGAAAAATTTCCGCTGTGAGAGCCTGTCCCAGCGCTGCAGGGAACGCCCAACAATGTTGTTTTTAGTGAAATTTCGGCAAAAAAAAAGATAACATAGTTAAATTCCAGGCAAAAACAAGGGTGACGTATTTTCTTTTGCAAATTTTTTTAAGGGCAAAAATAGGATGTCTCAAAAGGGCATCCTATGGATAGCAATGTAATCAAAAACTGATTACATTACCGTTGCGCTCTGCGCTTCTGGATTTCTTCTAGTGGAAAGCCTGAAATAACGGCAATAGACTTCTTGACAAGGACTTTGCTAAGGATGTATCTTTGAACGGGTACACTGACGAAACGCTTTTGAACGAGGTTGACGGAATGACAAACCTGCTTTACGAGAAACAAGGATCTTACCTGCAAGGGAAAGATGATCGAGGTCGCGAAGATGCTCAGCTTATGGTTGATTCCGGCATTCTGACACCTGAACAAGCGGCGGAACTCTTCAAAGTTCGTAAAGAAGACTTACACCCTAGAAACAACAAGTAAAGAAACAACCTTAAATCCGTTGCTTGAATGTCTCAAAAGTCCTCCCGTTTTTGCTGCATTTTTCTTGCGAAAATTATAAGAAGGACTTTTTATGTCAAGTTCCATTTTCTGTGGCAAAACGCTCCTGATTACGGGCGGCACGGGTAGTTTCGGTAACGCGGTTCTCAACCGTTTTTTGAAGACTGATATCGGCGAGATTCGCATTTTCAGCCGCGACGAGAAAAAGGCTATGGCTAAGGGACTTCGTGATGATGGTGTTTCTCTAGATATTATATCAAAGCGTACAGGATTTACCATCGACGAACTCAAGGCTTTATAGGTTATTCCACTCCAATAATGGAAGTGTGTAAAACGGAGCTTCGCAAACCATGCGGCTCTGTTTTTTGTTGTTGCGAACTATGAGAGTCTTCTCCCTTTCTTACAAAATTACGAATATTTTCTATATTCAATTTGTAAACAAATTGTAAGTTCTAAGAAGGATTATAACATGACCATTTTCTGTGGCAAAACGCTCCTGATTACGGGCGGCACGGGTAGTTTCGGTAACGCAGTTCTCAACCGCT
>JAEEGL014677543.1_pt1 | contig 24119 bp, 22 predicted proteins | sample 9134231 | NCBI WGS metagenome assembly JAEEGL01 (sample SAMN16246548, study PRJNA631951) | gut metagenome | biome: gut microbiome; feature: rumen; material: fiber-attached | host: Bos | place: Iran: Karaj | collected 2018-10
ACATCCTGCACGGGTATGGATCCAACAAGCCTACCTGGCAGCCAAGTACCGCAGCATCTTTGCCGTGGCGGGCCAAACGTATAAATCCTCGCCTATTGTCAACGGTAAGTTGAGCAGCGGTGACCTCGTGTGGAGTGGCAATGCCCGCCCGCCTGTAGGCCTGCGTGCCGGTTTCATCGATTTCCAGAACATCCCGTTCACCAAGGGGTGGGTGCAGCTGACGGGCGAGTTCGGCTACTTCCGCGAGTTCGACGACAAGTGGCTTGAGAACCACTACAACTATTATAACCATTTCATCACCACAGACAAGTGGCTGCACTACAAGAGCCTGCACTTCCGTACCAAGCCCGACCAGCCGGTCGTGTTCACCATCGGAGCCCAGTCGGCATGTCAGTTCGGCGGAACGGCCAACTACTATGAGGACGGCCAGTTGACACGCACTGTGAAGATGGATGCCGATGCGAAGGCTTTCTTCCGCACCTTCATCGCGGGCAGTGGCGGCAAGAGCGCGGGCGACTCGTTTGTCGAAGGCAACCACCTGGGCACCTGGGACATCGCGCTGGATTACAAATTATCTTTTTACCGCACCCTGCGCGCCTATACTCAGTGGCTGTGGGAGGACGGCTCGGGCATCGGCAAGATGAACGGATTTGACGGTCTGTGGGGCATTGAATACCGCGATAATCACGGGCTGCCGTTGATTTCAGGCGCTGTCATCGAGTATATCGACTTCACCAATCAGAGCGGTCCCATCCACTGGACGCCTAACGACCGTCCCGGCACTCCCATCACTGGCCACTCGTCGGGTGCCGACGACTATTACAACAACTACATCTACAACGGTTATCAGAGTCGCGGCATGTCCATCGGCTCACCGTTTGTCAAGTCACCGTTATACAATCTGGACGGCTACATGCGCTACCGTGAAAACGTGATGCGCGGATTCCATGCCGCCCTCAAGGGCTGGTTTAACAACAATTGGTCCTACCGCTTGATGGGTTCCTACCGCAAGACTTGGGGCACCCCATTCATGCCTCGTGCGAGCAGTGCCGACGATTTCTCAATGATGGTTGAGGCCAATTATCATACTCGTAAGGGATGGATTTTCCAGGCTCAGGCAGCGATGGATCACGGCACGCTCTACGGCAATAACTGGGGCGCGATGTTGGGCATTACTTATAACGGCAGTTTTAATTTCAAGAAACGATGAAAAAGGCATTATTGATATTGTGTCTCCTGGGCTTGTTTGCTTTGTCGGCTTGCACGCGCAACCACGGCGACATCGGCATCTGGTTCGGCACGTGGCACGTCGAGTCGATCACGGCCGACGGCACGCGCGTCAATGTTGTGGGCGACTACTTCTTCCAGTTCCAGAGCACCGTGTTCAGGGTGTCGCAAGTGTATGGGCACGAGCAACTGGTGGAAAGTTTCGGCACCTGGGAAGAGCAGGACGGCACGATGACCATCGATTTTCCCGATTCTGACGTCTTCTACATCGTGATGCCCGGTTTGGAGTCACACAATGCATTCGCGATGAGCGATGTCTCGTCAAAAAAGGCCACCTTCACCAAGGTGGACGCCACAGGTGTGAACTACACCTATCAACTCAAAAAATCTTATTGATTATCAACTATTTGTCCTGCGATGTGAGCAGGCGGCGGGCGTTGGCTGCGGCCAGCGCCATGACTTCGTCGGTGCTGCAGTTCAGCACGTCGGCAATCATTGCGGCGACTTCTTGAATGGTCTCGTGAGCCTCATCGGTCTCGATGAGCAAACGGTCCCTGGGTGTTGTCTCAACGGCCGCAGGGTTGAAGCGGGCGCCGTAGGACAGGTAGCATCCTTCCTCCAGCCAGGTGCGTGCCACACGCTCGTTGCCGCGCATGCCGTGAATGGCCAAGGGCACTGCCGTGAGTCGCTCGCGGCGCCGAATCGCTAAAATCTGCTGTGCTGTTCTCACGCAATGCACCACCACGGGCTTGTGCAACTGGGCAGCCAGCCTGAGGTGACGGGCGAACACGGTCTCTTGCACGTTGAGGTCGCTGCCTCGCAGGCTGTCCATACCTGTCTCGCCAACGGCCAGCACTTGGGGATGGCGGGCACACTGCTCGAGCAAGGCGAAGTCGTCCTCGCTGAGCGTTTCCAACGGCAACCAGGGATGATAGCCCACCGAATAGTATTGCCCGGGTTGAGGGGAGAATTCCTTGGGACTGACCGAGATGAGCGCTTGGGCTGCGTCAGGGTGGTGAGTGTGGAAATCAAGGATGGTGATCATGGCACGGGGTCATAGCCGCTGCCGCCCCAGGGATTACAACGCAGGATGCGCCACACGGCGAGCGCGAGGCCCTTGATGGGACCGTGCTTGCGGATGGCCTCGATGGCATACTGGCTGCACGTGGGCGTGAAACGGCATGTGGGCGGTTTGAGGGGTGAGAGGAACTTGCGGTAGAAGCGGATGGGCTGAATGAGCAACCATCCGATGAAGTGCATGACCGCATGCCAACCTTGCTTGATATAATCAACAATCTTGTTCATTGTTTTCTTGTGGCGTTGAGGATTGATCAATGGCTGCTTGAGCGATGCGCGTGAGCAATGTGGTCACCTTCTCGTTGATGACGCTGTAGGGGGCAGGCTTGCTGTCCAGATAAACGAAAGCGATGTCAACGCCCATGTCCAGTTGCTCGAGTTGCGCCAGCAGCAGCTCGTTGCGGTTGAGGCGATAGGCTTCGCGGGTGCGGCGTCGCAGGGTGACGCGATTGACGGCCTTGCGGATGCGCTTCTTGGGAATGGAGATGAGAAACTGTACCGGATTCTCGCCGCGAGGCCTCAGCCTGAAGGCTGCCCTCAAGGGAAAAGCCATCAGCGAAACGCCGTCATCGAAGAGATGGTCGATGGCGATGCGGCTTCTCAATTTCTCGCTTTTGTTCAGTTTATAATCCATTCAGGATGCGAAATTACAAAAAAATGGGACATCGCTCATGGCCATGCCCCATAAAATACCTGATAATAGGGTTTATTTCTTCTTTGCAGCGGTCTTAGCCTTGGCAGCGGCCTCGGCTTTCGCTTTGCGCGTGGCAGCAGCCTTCTTGGCGGCTTCGGAGCGTTTAGCAGCGGCCTCTTTCTCGGCGTCGGTCTTCTTGGCCTTGGCAGGAGCTGGTTTTGCAGCTTTCTTTGCGGCGGGCTTAGCAGGAGCCTTGGTGGCTTTGGCACTCTCTTTCTCGCGTTTTGAGGCGTCACGTGCTGCACGTGCAGCTGCTTTTTCTTCCTCGGCGCGTTCGTTCTTGAGGTAGTGCCCGATGGCGCTTGCCATTGAGGGATTCTCGGGAGTGATGGTGACATCCACCGTCAGTCCTGCTGCGGCAGCTGCCTCGAGGGTTGTCTGACCCATGGCTGCGATTACCACGTTGCGGTCGGCATAGTCGGGGAAATTGGTGGTGTAGGACTTGATGCCAGCCGGTGTGAAGAATACCGACATGTCATAGTCAAACACCTCACCAGGCGTGAAATTGTTGCTCACGGTGCGGTACATGATCGCCTTGACATATTTCACCTTGTTGTTGTCAAGCACGAGAGCCTTGTCGTTGTGGACGTCGCTCACGGGCATGAGATAGGTCTCCTTGTGGTGCTTGGCGATGATGGGAATGAGGTCTTCCATCAGTCCGGTCTCGCTGTAGAAAATCTTGCGTTTGCGGTAGATGACGTACTTTTGGAGATAGTGTGCCACAGTCTCGCTGACGCAGAAATACTTCAATGTGTCAGGGACGTTGTAGCGCAATTCCTTGCACAAGCGGAAGAAATGGTCAATTGCGGTGCGAGCCGTCAAGATGATGGCCGAATAGTCGGGAATATTAATCTTGGACTGGCGGAACTCTTTGGATGTGAGTCCTTCTACCTTGATGAAAGGTCTGAATACTATTTCAACGCCATACTTTCTCTCCAATTCATAGTATGGAGACTTCTCAGATGTTGGTTTCGGCTGTGAAACCAGGATCTTTTTTACGCTCATTTAGGTTCTGTTATAAACTTAAAGTGCCACATAACCAAACCGTTAGCCCCGCCATAATGGCTAAGGGTACGATTTCGACGGCGCAAAGGTACAACAAAAAATAGACAATGGACGGCAAATTGCTATAAAAAATTCTAAAGCCCTTGACAATAAATATTAATCGAGCTACTAAATAAAGTACTGCTCCTATTGATAATAGCAATTTGCCATGGGTGGGGTAAAGCAGTAGCAGCACGAGCACGGGCAATAACAGCAACCCCACCAACGACTGTGTTGCCTTGAAGCCTTCGACCCACAGTCGGGCCCCGATTTTGTCGGTAAAAGTGTAGCCCAACACTTTGAAAACCAGCCATTGAGCGATGGTGAATCCTGCCGCCAATGCAGTGAACAGCGCGATGTGCAGGAAGGTGCTCCCCTTGAGCAACGGCGCCAGTGACGGGCAAAACAGCTGCACAGCATAGTAGATGAAGAAGCCTTGCACGATGCAGGTGTTGGCCATGAGTGCGGTGAGCATGGTGGTCTCGTGCAGGGTGTGGTCCTCGAACAGGTTGCCGCGGCGGCGCGTCGAGATCATGTAGTGCATCAGGTTGCCGATGTACTTGTAGCCGGCGTGATAACTGAGTGCGACGGCCAGCAGCCCCGCGAGCAGTAGCGCCATGGACGGGGTGTCGTGCAGGGGTGAGCGGGCAAACGGTTGTGCCTTGCCTGCAGGCGGTATCTCCATCACCGCCAGCGTGTCGATGGTGCCGAGTGCCGAGTCGCCCGCAGCAGCGGCAGGGAAGCCGTCGCTGTAGGAAGGGACGAAATGCTGCATGGGCGTGTCCACGTGTTGGACCGTATCGGCTGGAAGGGTACTGGCGGGCATGGCTGATGTCAATCAATATTTGGATTCAAACTCCACATTGTCAGTGTGCTCGAGCAGGTTGATGGCCTCGGCAGGTGTCGAGGCGACCTGCCACAGTGCGGCATGGCTGGACTTCATGAAACCCTCATTGATGGCATGGTCCAGCATCGTCAGCAAGGCGTCATAGTAGCCCAGCGTGTTCAAGATGATGACGGGCACCTTGACCAGCCCCAGCTGGCGCCAGGTGAGCGTCTCGAGCAGTTCCTCAAAGGTTCCCACACCACCGGGCAGAGCGATGACGGCATCGGCCATCTCGCTCATCATCTGCTTGCGTTGGTGCATGTCGGGCGTGATGATGACGTCCTCCAGACGGTCATAGCACCATCCGTTGTCGACCATGAACTTGGGGATGACGCCTGTCACCTCACCGCCCGCATCGAGCGTGCCGTCGGTCACAGCACCCATCAGGCCCACGGCGCCGCCGCCGTTTACACAGCGCCAACCGCCCTCGGCGAGCCTTTGTCCCAACTCGCGAGCAGCCAGCAAGTAACGCTCGTCGATGTTGGCGCTCGAAGCGCAAAATACACACACGTTGCCTTTTATTTCTTGTTTCATGGCTGCAAAGGTAGTAAAAAAAGCGGCAATCGCCGCTTATTAGTTAGGAGAGCTTTATAGTGAGGAGTTAGAAATGAGGAGTTAGGAGTTAATTGGCATCCGCAAGACTGGGCTGACTGGATTGACTGGATTGACTGGACTGACTGGACTGACTGGAGTGTGACGAAACGGATAAGACGGAAGATGCCCGCCCTTGATTTCTACACCAATATTGTGAAACGTGAAATAGGCGAATTATCGTGGAATATTTTTTAAAATTCAGCGATGATCAGCGTGATCAGGGTTGATGGGTTGCAGCCCAGTTGTAGAGTTGGGAGCGGTATTTCTCGCGCAGGGCGCGACAGTGGGTGAGGAGGTCCTGGTCGGTGGAGGCCGAGATGAGCTCCTCGGTCGAGGTGACCCATTGCTGCTGGAACTTGTCGGCGGCGGCACGATAGGCCTGCTCGTCGAAGCCGTTGCCCGAGATGACGGCGACGGTGACCCCGCGGATGTAGTTCTCCCAGCGCTTGGTGTAATAGTCCCACATCAGGCCGTTCCAGTTGCGGCAGGCATAGTCGTTGAGACTGCCGCCCCAGGTGGTGATGAGACGGCGTGCGTTCATCTCGTAGTAATCCTTGAGTTGGGTGGTGTTGCCCAGGTCGCGGGCCTGTTGCAGCCAGTGGGCCAGTGTGGCGTGGGGGTGATGACTGTTGAGGCAGTCCAGGTCTGAAAGGAGCTCGAACAACGTGTCGCTGTGAGCATAGAAGGCTTTTTTGTCTTTTTCCTGATAGGCCTTGTCAAAGGCTTGTTTCTCAATGAGAAAGAGGTCGCCCAGCAGTTGGCGCCCCACCCAGATGAGGTCGATGGCCATGGCGTCGGTGGCGACACGTTCCTGCTCGAGCAGGGCGTCCCACACGGCGAGCATGTCGCGTGGGTTGTACTTGACCTTGCGGCTTTCCTTGCCCATGGCAGGATAGGAGCAGGGCAGGGGAGCAGCGAAGTTGCCCGGGGTGATGTCGAGCACTTTGTCATAGAGCAGTCGCCAAGCCTCGCGCACATGTCGGTCTTCGCGCCCCGCATGTCGGTCGGCGAGTTCGTTGACGACCTGCTCGTCGGTCTTGGCGAAGTCCCATGCCTTCTCGAGGATGTACTCATAGGGGAACTGCTGCACGTCGAGGCCCTCGAGGGTCGAGCCGATGCCCACAAGGTTGTCGCCACACTCGGCAAGGGCTTTCTCGATGCGTTCGCCCGCCTCCTTGACACGGCCCTGCACGTTGGTGTTGCCGCCGAAGTTGCCCAGGTAGCACCAGATGAAGGGCTGGCCGTAGAAGCCGTCGTGCTCGCGCCACATCTCCTTGTACTCGCAGTAGTAGTCGAGCATCGTCATCTTGCCCTGCGGCACGCCGGTGAGCATGGCGCTGGTGCGCTCGCGGGTGTAGTCCTTGCGCTGGTAATAGAGGAACCATGCCATTTGCAGCCACTCGGCTTGCGGGTCGACGGCCGTGAGGCTCTCATAGATGTGCTTGGTGACCGTGTTGAGGTAGTCGGGCTCAAAACTGGGGGGATCCACCTCGTTGAACGGGTCGATGCCGTAGATGTGGTCGGTGCCGAACAGGCGTGTCTGCTCCTCGAGGAACATGCGCTGGATGCGGCTGTAGAGCGGATCCTCGCTGTTGAGAAAGCAGGTGCGGTATTGCTCGTCAAAACCCGCCCAGGTGGAGAGTGACTGGATGTCGGCGTCGGGGAAGAGGTTGCGCAAGGCGGCGGGCACATGACCTGCAAAGGCGGGCAGCACGGGACGCATGTTCAAGGCGCGCTCACGCTCCACGATGCGCTGCTGCAAGGCCGTCTGGTCATTGAGCCATTGTTTGGGCAGGGGGCCGCACCAGCCGTCGATGTTAGCCATGCGGTGCCAGGGCAGGTAGGCAGGGCCGGTGAAGTAGGCGCGCACCTGCTGGTCGCTCATGCCTAGGCTGGTCCACACGTTGTACCACACCACTTCCTGTCCCGTGATGGCCAGCGGCAGATTCACGCCGTTCAAAGCCATCCAGTCGATGAAGCGTTCCCAGTCGCGCCATTGCCAGAAGGGCATCGTGTAGCCCCAAGTGCAGTAGTTGAGGAAGAAGCGCTGCGGCACGCGTGCCGTGATCCGCTCGGGTGCAGGCACGTCGGGCAAGGCCTTGGGCAACTCAATAGCCACGTCGGCATACCACGACACCGTCGTGTGGCAGTAGCGGTTCAGGTAGCGGTTCAGACCCACCGCCATCGACCCCGCGTTGTTGCCGCCGATGACGACCTTGCCGCCGTTGCTCTCGAGAGAGAACACGTCCTTGCTGCCGTCGGCCTCAATTTTCTTGAACTGCACCTTTTGGGCCAGCGGAGCCGACAAGCGAGCAGCCAAGGCTTGGGCCTGCTCCACATCGGTGTCGGTTATCGCACTGGCGGTCAGCGTGATCATCAACGCTATCCATATCGTGAATTGTCTTGTCATAGTCCTGTGGGTGTTGATTGCAGAAGTCATTTGGTTGGAAACGCAAATTTAAGGATAATTATTTACAGTCGGTGTCAGATGGCTGTTTTTTTATTAATTTTGTGGCTCAAAATGAATGTTCAATTATGATTGGGACGATTGTCAACACTTGTACCATTGTGGCAGGGACACTCATCGGGGTGGCCTTGCACAAGGGTATCAAGGACAAATACAAGCATGTGCTCTATGACGCGTTGGGACTGGCGTGTTTCGCCATCGGGTTAAACGCCGTGGTGACCAACCTGCCCAAGAGCCAATATCCCGTGCTGTTCATCGCCGCCATGGCGATAGGCAGTATCGTGGGCGTGGCGCTTGACATCGACGGGCGGTTTCACAGGCTGGTGGAGCGCAAGAGCAAGAGCGACGGAGCCTCGGGCACCCGCCTTGCCGACGGCCTCGCGACGGCGACGCTGGTCTATTGCATCGGTCCGTTGTCGATGCTGGGACCTGTCATCAGCGCGCTGGAGGGTGACCACACCTTCCTGTTCACCAATGCGACGCTCGACCTGGTGACGGCGACCATCTTCGGCTCGACCTATGGCATCGGGATGTTGCTGGCGGCACCCGTGCTGTTCTTGTGGCAGGGGATGTTCTATGGTGTGGCGATGCTGTCGAGCACGGCCGTGAGCGAGGCGTTGATGGCCGAGTTGCTCATCGTGGGCGGTCTGCTCATCACGGGTTCGGGCCTGTCGTTGTTGCGCATCAAGGATTGTCATGTGCTCAACATGTTGCCCGCCCTGCTCGTGCCGCCGTTGTGGTTCTTATTGATGTGGATATTATAAAAAAGGGAAAGATGAAGATATTAAGATTTGCACTTTTACTTGCTGTGCTGGCTGGGGTGAACGTGCCTGTGAGTGGCCAGATTGTCTCGGTGAGAAGTGAAACGGCCATTGCCGACAGCATCCGTGAAGAATTGGACCGCAGGCCTTACTTCAGCCTTTACAAGGACACCTATTTTGTGGGCGGTACAGTGCTGGGCGGCAAACCCACCGAATTCAACAGTGATGTCAAGTTCCAGATCAGTTTCCAGCAACGTCTCACCAAGAGTTCGCTGCCCTGGAACAGCTATCTATACTTGTTTTACACTCAAAAGGCGTTGTGGAACGTGTTTGAACGCTCGTTGCCATTCCATGATTTGAATTTCAACCCTGGTATCGGCATTTCGCGTTTCATCATCATGAAAGGTCACCTCATCGGCAAGGCCACCATGATGATCGAACACGAGTCCAACGGTCGCGACGGTACAGCGTCACGCAGCTGGAACAAGATTTCGTGGGCCGGCGAAGCCTACATCTCCCCCTTCCTGATGGCGCATGCTAAGTTCTGGATTCCCATCATTGACGGCAAATACAACAAAGACATCTTGAAATTCATGGGTATCTCGCAAGCCGGTTTCCAAGCCAGGAGCAATGATGACAAATGGGTGCTCGACATGACGCTGGTCAAGCGCCAGGGTTGGAACCTGAACTTCAACACGATTGTCCAGTTGGGCTACCGCATCAACCACAACTCCAACCAGTTCATCATGCTGCAGTACTACAACGGCTACGGCGAGAGTATGCTGGACTACAACCAGTATCATTCGCGCATCCGCATCGGTCTGCTGATCCGTCCCCGCTTCTTCAGCGACTTCTGATGAACTTACAGCCTTAACAACAATGGGTGTGTCATATTCGGCACACCCATTGTTGTTAAGGAAATAAGAGTCAAGCTAAAAGTGAATATTCACCAAGCAAGTGAAGTATTATAGCTTCATTTATAGCCATTTTTAGGAATAGTAAAGAAAACAGACGATGTAGAGGTGTTACCGATTGGAGATTGGGGCGTATAAGAAAACGCAGGATTGTATTTTTTGAGTAGAGAGATGATTCTTTTGTCAATTACAATCTTTTTGTCTTCAATTTTTCCAATAAAATATAAGTATAACGGTTTAGTGATTATACTATCTTTGTCATTAACTACATGGATAGGGGTGTAATTGTGTTTAGGTGTTTCGCCTATTTCTTTCTCCTTTTTTTGTTGAAAAATCAACTCGTTTAAGAAATAATAAGTACTGCCAAAGAAAGCGAACATACGATTCTCATCAATGATTTGGGATGACGCTTCATTAAAGACGATTACTTTATCGGTTCTCTTTTTGTCTATCCATTGAAGTATACTGTCAAGGTTTTGTTCATTCATCATTTTCTGGAAGGATTTAAGGGTGCCACTACCTGGATTTGTGGTATAGATAACGCACTTATTTCCTTTGGCTGCTGTTTCAACTAACCAGTTGATATCTTTGGCAGATAATACGGTGTCAGATCCTGTGCGTTGTTTCCGATTCAGGAGTTCGTCACGAATTCCATCACTTAGATATACCGTAGGAGTATCTTCTGCCAAATAGTACTGACAAATAACCATACTCCTCATGAAGTCTTCTTTTGAACAGGGAAAAACGAAGTCCTGTTCAGTGGCTTGAGATGCAGATAAACAGACGGGTATAAATTTGGTACTGGCAGACTCTTTTAGGCTTTTGTTCCCTTCTTCACTTAAAAGAATCCATGCATGGCTGCTCGGCATCTGCTCATAAATTGAATGCGGATATGTTTTTACATCTACACCTTTCATTTTGAGATAATTTGTGACTGAACCTCCACCTGCAAAAAGAAGCATTGGCTCGGCATTCTTATGTTGTTGCCATAAATAGTAGCCAATGATACCAAGTAACGCCAATAAGAGAGTACCAATTGTCAATAGTAAAGTATTCATATTTTTTGCCACAACTGGCCACAAAAACCCTAACACATGCTTATTCGCCTCTTGTTTAAGTTTGGCGGTATCGCTGAAACCAACATAATAGGTTTTGTCATCAAGGTGCTCACTGATCAGGGCGCGTAATGCTTTATCGTCCGCAGGCACAATATTTCCATTCGTATCAATTTTTTTGTCTTTGAAGAAGATGATTATTTCAGGGAGATCTTTTTCTTTGTAGGCCGTTGTCGCTTTTTCGAATTCTTCACTCGTGATTTCGCCTATCTCCTCTTCAAATAAAAAAATAGCAATATGGGCTTGATTTCTGATATAATCGTCGTATTGCTTTTGCCGGTTTTTGAACTCTTCGTCGTCATACGATTTAACTACCAGTTTTTTACCGGCAATTTTATTTACAAGTTTCTTGTTAAAATCATGTGCCATCGCTTTGATGGCATCACGCTCGGTTGTCAATTCTTTGCGTCCGGCGAGAAAAATGTTAATTGTTTTCATCTTGTTGTCCTTTTATGATTGTATTTGATGCAGTGAAATTATCATAAAGCATGAGAGCTATGGTTAGAAACTGAAGTTTTTCCAGTCATTGTTGGGGTAGGTTGTGATTGCTCTTGGGGTCTGTTTTTTGCGCAGTTCTAATGTGGGTGCCACATTGCTGACGTTGCGCTGGATGCCTTGCCCCAGTTTTCCGTAGGTGATCATACCTTCGGATTCTTGCAATTCCTTGAGCAGGTAGTAGGTGAACAACCCGTGCCCTTCATCTTGGTAGCTTTGAGCCGTTTCGTTGCCAAGTGCCGCTGAGAACACCACCAGGTTACCCGTTGTGGGCAGGGCGGTCTGTGCTTCAACCTCCACAGCGCGTTCAACGTTCAAACCCTCATTATCACGGCTCACGCCACTGAAACAGGCATCAATGAAGATGGTCGTGCGCTCAAAACCGAGATTGCCAACCATGGCATAGAACTCATCGAGAGCGATGCCCTGATGCGGTTTGGTGCCATAGACGTCGGTGGGCAAGAGATAGGCTTTGTTGTGGTCATTGATGTCGGGGACTCCATGACCGGCATAGTAGATGATGAGTTTTTTGTAGTTGCGGTCGGTAATCTCATGCGTGAGCCAGTCGTCCAGTTCCTGCTCAAGAATCATGTGCTTGGTGGCGTCGTTGCACAGGTGCACGTTGGATGCGGGAACGCCCAGCGTCTTCTTGCAATACTCGGCAAAGATCATGGCATCGTTTTGGGCGAAAGGCACATCAGAGACGAACCTGTAATGCTCATTGCCGATAATCAGCGCATAGGTGTCGTTGCGCATGACTTTGGATTCGGGAATATCGGTATCAACTTTGGAGATCCTGCCGCTCTCTTGAAAGGGTAAGGCATTTTTCAAGCAGATGGCTACAGACTCCTTGTCCAGACCATACTCTGAGCAGTTGTCCACATTGATGTTCATGGGCAGGTTGCGGATTTCTCCAGTGTAGTTCTTGTAGGTCGTTTTGCCGTCGACCTGCACCTCGGAGGCAAAGGTTGCCTTGCCGAGCAAGGCATTGCTGCCCACCTCGATGAGACTGAGGTTCGTGCAGTTAAGGAAAGCCTGATCCTCGACACGAGCGAGGTTGGGAATCTTCACCGACCTGAGCGATGAGCAGTTGGCGAAGGATATAGTGCCGATGCGCTTCACATTCACGGGGATGGAGAAGTTGAACAGGCTCTTGCAGTTGAGGAAGGCCCCCCAACCGATTTCCATGAGAAAAACATCCTGGAAATCCACCGAAGTCAATTCCTCGCAATTGGCGAATGCGCATGAGCCAATGCGACCGATGCCGTGACCAATGACTACTTTGCGAATCGCCAGTTTCTGCTTGGTCCACGGCGCCAAATCCTTGGACAGGTCATAGTCGGGGATTGCCACCAATCCCTTTTGGATGTTGCTGTTGGTCAGATACAGCGTGCGTCCGTCGAAGGTCCACTCGATGTCGCTTCCACATTTGCCTGATTTGGGATTGGTGTTTTGGGCTGGCATCATTGCCACCCCACAAATCCCGACCATCAGCAGCAGGATAAATCGTTTGATGATATTCATTACCAACGGAATTGCAAGTAAAGGCGACCGGCATTTTCTTTAACCTTCATTTTGTTGGTGCCGAAGTCATTGTCAATAGGCTTGTACTTCAAGTTTCCATCGTTGCGGAACTCGTATCCGATGCCGATGTGGTCCCAAGTGATGTTGCCGCCGAAGGCCGTATGCAAGCCGTGAGCCCAAGCCCACTGGTCCTTGATTGCCTTGTCGGCCATAACATCCTTGATGAGGGCACCTTCGGCGCCATAACCCACATGGAAGTAGAAGTGCAGACGGATTTTGTCGGCACCCTTGCTGTGCAGTGTTGCAAAAGGATAGAGCGTGATAGACGGACCGATGGACATGCCGTATCCCAAGGTCATCTTCTCGTGGTGCCAGGGGAGGTTTTTGATTTGCTCACCTGGGGTGTAATCCATTTCGGTGTCTGCTTTGTACTTGTTGAAATTAATGTCCATCCATGTGAAATCAAGACCGATGAACATCACCGAGCCGATGGGTTTCTTGTGGAGGTTGTAGGTGTGTCCCATCTGCAATCCGATACCGATATCATTCTTGTACTCATGAGAGAGTTTGTGAAGCGTTGAAGGGAACTCGTCGGACGAGAATTTCGTCTTGTTGTAACTGATGTTCAAGAAGGTGGTGTGACTCCAAATGTCGCGCTGGCGGTTTACATTTTCATAGTCAGCTTTACTTTGGGTCTCCATCGCGATGATGTCATTGAGCGACATGACGGTGGTGTCTCCTTGTTCGGTGGCATAGCTGGTTAATGCACAGGCGATTGTAAAAATCGAAAGCAGTAATTTTTTCATAATGGTTTTGGAATAGTTTAGTGAATTATTATGTTGTGATTAATGTCATTTGGAAAGGAACTCAATCATTGCTTGCGCATCGGCTTGTCGGTCGGGTGGAATTACCCCGAGGGCGCCGAATTGATGCAGGTCATCGAGGAAGGTGTCCTTCAGACTCCCGGCATACTGTTGATAGATTTCGCGGGCGCGAGTCATGTCGCCCAGACACAAGTAGGCTAGTGCCAGATTGGCATGGATGAATAGCTTGGTGTCGTCATGCGACAATCCCTCGTTGGCATAATCCACAGCTTGCTGGAAGTTGCCTTTTAAAAGCGCATGATTCGCCAGATTGCCGAAGGAGCGGGCCACATCTGGTTCATATTGTGCAGGGTCGGCCTTTGCCAGTTCCTGATTGATGGCCAATTCTTCAAGATAGAGTCCTTCGCTTTGCTGACTAAGTTGCTGCATGTCCAGCACGGTGGCCAGATTTCTTAACACCTTTGCCACGTCAGGCCGATATTCAGGGCCATTTGTCGCCAAATTGTGATATGCGTCAAGCGCTTGCTGGAAAAAACGGCTGCTCTGTTCAAGCCTGTCGGCCTGGAAGCAAGCGATGCCTAGTTCATAGGCTTTCTGGGCCAGTTGGGGCAGATAGATGGCAGGCGCGTTTTGTGCCAGGGTTGTGTACGTTGCCAACTCCTCTTCATTCGTTGAGTAACCTAGGTCGCTGCGTTGGTGATTGTGGTACTGGATGGCGAGGTTGGAAAGTGTGGCAGCCAACTTGGGACCATGAAGGGTCATGTCTTCGTTGGCCAACTGGCGATAGATGCGCACTGCTTCGTCAAGCATAGTTTCGCACTGCTGTCCGTTGATGCCGTTGTAATGATACAGAGTTGCCAGATTGTTCAATGATGCTGCCACGTCGGCTTGATAGACTTGAGGTTCGTTATTGGCCAGCTTGCGGTAGATTTCGAGCGCATCGCTGTGCATTTTTTCGCTCTCTTGGAAATAATTGTTGGTGTTGTAGAGCAATCCCAGGTTGTTCATCACAGCTGCCACGCGCGGCATGAATGCGCGGGCATCCTCCTTGGCCAGATTGAGATAGGTTCTAAGCGACTCGCTGAAAAGGGCCTCGCTTTTTTCAAAAGTCTCTTTGCTGTTGGAATAGAGCAGGGCGAGGTTGTTCTGTACCGATGCGACATAGGCATCATAGACCTGAGGTGTCTCCTCGGTCAAGCCCTTGTAGATGGAGAGAGCCTCTTGGAAGAGTGAGATGGCTTGATTGCTGCGCCCTTGCTCGGCATGGAGTAGCGCCACGTTATTGAGTGTGAAAGCGAGCAATGGCTCGGATGCCTGCGGATTGGCATTGGCTTGCGCTCGGGCTGCCTCCAGTGCAGCTGTGTAGTATTCATCGGCACGTTGCTGCCATCCGCGTTTCTGGAAGAAACAGCCGGCATCGAACTGCCAGTTGGGGTTGGTTTTGTCCAAGGCGGCTCTCAAGGCGATGTAATGGGCAGCTGAATCATTCTTGTGCTCCATGAAGAATTTCTCGAAGAAGTGATAGCAATCCTGAGCGATGTCATCACGGTTTCTCTTTTCCGAGGCTTCACTTTTTTCAAGGCTCGAGCGCATTTGAGCGTTAGCATCATGGTGCTTGTTCAACTCGTCGATGCGAGCATTGATGTCGCCCTTGGAGCGCAGCAGGGAGTCGGCCTCGGTCAAACGCCCGTTGAGGATGCAGTCGCTAATGCGCAAATTGAATTTGTCCTCTTGGTCAAAGTCGATTTGTGCATAGCGTTCGGCCATGTCGCTGATGAGACGCTCGTTAATTTGCTGCTCATCGTAGAGTTGCCGCAGGGCCTCTTGGTATTGCATGGTGGTGATGCGGTTCTCTTCCATGAGTTTCTCGATCTCATCTTCCCTGGCCTGTAGCTGGCGTTGGAGTGTGCGGCGAATCTTGCGCTCGTTCTCAAGTTTGTCGGCGGTGAGCCGCTCGGGTGTTTCCAAAACCAGAGTGAGAGGATTGGATGAAAAGACATACTGCCTGATGACGACTTCGGGGTCGGTGAGGACATACCCTTGCTTCTTCACGCCTTGCACGAAGAATGTTTTGCTGGGAACGGGAAAAGAAAACTTGCCATTAGCCTGAGAAACCACGGTGCTACGGTCCTTGATTCGCACCGTCGCTCCAGCAAGAGGAGTGCCGGGAATCACTTTGCCGTTACCACTCATCCTGCCTTTGGTTTTCACATATCCTGCTTGTGTTTGTGCCAATGAAGCGGTCATGGTGCATACACAGATCAGGAGCAGTATTAGTTTCTTCATGAGAAATAAAGTAATATTCAATTGGTCAAGATTAAAATGCAAATTTACAATAAATAATTTACAGTGAGGTGGTTTTTTCGGAAAAATCGGTGAATGAAGTTGTTGGGTATATTTTTCATGGTGTGAAATTTTATTTGTACTTTTGCGACAGATAAACACAAAACTTTATAGATATTATGCAGTATTGGATTAATCATAACGGTGTGCAGACTGGCCCAGTGGAGCTTGATGCCATCAAGGAGATGAAACTTACTTCAAAGGCATACGTTTGGCACGAGGGTTTGAGCGAGTGGGTGAACATCACTCAGGTGCCCGAGTTGCAAGGTATGTATGTTGTTGAGACTGAACAAGCCGAGGCTGTTACAGGACAGTCCTACCAGCCTGTGCAGCAACCAGCGTCGCAGCCTGTGCAGCCTGTCGGCCAGCAACCCATGCAACCAGAAGTTGCTGAGCCGTGCCCGCCCACCAACCTTGTGTGGGCCATCATCACCACGCTGTTGTGCTGCTTGCCCGCGGGTATCGTCGCCATCATCTATGCCTTGAAGGTGCAGAACAAGTACCGCGAGGGTGACATCGAGGGTGCCAAGCGTGCAAGTGAGGTGGGTGCCTGGTGGTGTATTGCCTCGATCATCTTGGGCATCCTGTCATGGCCGCTTGTCTCAATGATCCAGATGTCGGCAATGTCGTCCTAATGCCCGCGCATGATGCGCCGCTCGCTCATCATCACGGTTGTTGTCCTTTTGTTGCTGGTGCTCGGCTTTGTTTACTTTGCCGTTGACCCGGCATCATCTGATGTGTTCCCGCGGTGCACGTTCTTGACGCTCACGGGCTACAAATGTCCCGGTTGCGGCAGTCAGCGTGCCATCCATGCGCTGTTGAACGGCGATGTGGCGGGAGCTTTCAGATATAACGCGATGTTGCTGGTGGCCATCCCCTGGATTGCCTTGTGCCTGTTCGCCGAGTCGCGACGCACCCGCAATCCGCGATTGTATGCCCGCCTGAACGCCCCGTTGCTCATCTGGCTTTTTCTTGTCATGGTGCTGCTGTGGTGGCTGCTGCGCAATATCTTTAACTGGTAACCTAAAAACGATAGAATAACACGATGAAACAATATCTTGACCTGGTGCGCCACGTGATGGAGCATGGCGTGGACAAAGAGGACCGCACGGGAACCGGCACGCGCAGCGTGTTCGGCTACCAGTTGCGCTGTAACCTCGCTGACGGGTTCCCGCTGCTCACGACCAAGAAAGTGCACCTCAAGTCGATCATCTATGAGCTGCTGTGGTTCCTGAGGGGTGACACCAACGTGCGCTGGCTGCAGGAGCATGGTGTGCGCATCTGGAACGAGTGGGCCGACGAGAACGGCGACCTGGGTCCTGTGTACGGCAGCCAGTGGCGCGCGTGGCCGGACGGCCATGGTGGCACCATTGACCAGATTGCCCAAGTCATAGACCAAATCAACAACACGCCCGACAGTCGTCGCATCATGGTGAGCGCATGGAACGTCGCCGAGGTGCCGACGATGAAGCTGCCGCCGTGTCACTCGCTGTTCCAATTCTATGTGGCCGATGGCAAATTGAGTCTGCAACTGTATCAGCGCAGCGCCGATTTGTTCCTGGGTGTGCCGTTCAACATCGCGAGCTACTCGCTGTTGCTGATGATGGTGGCCCATGTGACAGGTCTGGAGCCGGGTGAATTCATCCACACATTCGGTGACGCTCACATCTATCGCAACCACTTTGAGCAAGTGCGTGAGCAGTTGTCGCGTGAGCCGCGCCCGTTGCCCCGCATGGTGCTCAACCCCGAGGTCAAGTGCATCGATGACTACAAGTATGAGGATTTCACACTCGAGGGCTATGATCCCTGGCCCGCCATCAAGGGCGTTGTATCGGTTTGATTTTGATTAGAGATTAGTGGGGGAAACATGATGATGAAGTCGATTCAAGCGATAGTGGCCGTGGCGAGTGACTGGGCTATAGGGCGCCAGGGCGACTTGTTGTGTCATCTGCCGGCCGACATGAAGCACTTCAAGGAAGTGACGATGGGGCACAGCATCGTGATGGGGCGCAAGACCTTTGAGTCGTTCCCTCGCCGTCCGTTACCCGGGCGCCAGAATATCGTCATCACCCGCAATGCCGATTGGCAATACCCTGGGGTGACCGTGGCGCATTGCCTTGAAGACGCCATCGCTGCCGCCGAGACAGACACCGTTTTCATCATTGGCGGAGCGCAGATCTATGCGCAGGCGCTGCCGTTGGTTGACGTGCTGCACTTGACGCAGATTCATGCTCGCTGGGCGAGTGCCGACGTGTTCTTTCCCGCTCTGGACATGAGCGAGTGGGAGGAGGTGAGTCGCGAGCACCACGACAGCGACCACAGGAATGCCTATGAGTTTGATTTCGTCACCCTAAAACGCCGCAAGTCATGAAATATTTCCTCATTGCCGGCGAAGCGTCGGGCGACCTGCATGCCGCACACCTGATCGCATCGCTCAAGCAGCAAGACGAGCATGCCGAATTCCGATTCCTGGGGGGCGACCTCATGGCTGCACAGGCAGGTGTGCGCCCCATCATCCACTATAGCGACATGGCCTACATGGGTTTCATGGACGTAATTAAGCACTTGGGAAAAATTTTAGGCTTTTTGGGTACCGCACGTCACGCCATTGACGAGTGGCGTCCCGATGCGGTGGTGCTGGTCGATTATCCCTCGTTTAACCTCAAGGTGGCAAAATATGCCCACAACCTGGGCATCGGTGTGCATTATTTCATTTCGCCCAAGGTGTGGGTGTGGAAAGAGTGGCGTGTCAAGGACATCCGCCGCTATGTGGACCACATGTACTGCATCCTGCCGTTTGAGCCCGACTGGTATCAGGAGCGGGGTTACAAAGCGACCTATGTGGGCAATCCCACCGTGCAGGAGGTGGCTCAAGCGAGCAGAGACTTCCCTGATTTTGCCGGTTTCATTGAGCAGCACAGTCTTGCCGACCGCTCCATTATCGCCCTTGTGCCCGGTTCGCGCGTGCGGGAAATATGTGACAATCTGCCGCTGATGCTTGAGACTGCCGCCCGTCATCCCGAGTATCAGGCGGTCATTGCCGGGGCTCCCAGCATTGATGACGCCCTTTATCGCGATGTGATGGGCAGCAAAGCCATTCCGGTTTTGCGTGACGCGACCTATCCCCTCGTGCATCACGCCCGCGTGGCGCTGGTCACCTCGGGCACGGCAACGCTCGAGACCGCTCTGCTGGGCACGCCACAGGTCGCCTGCTACCGTTTCAACGGCAGCAAGTGGTCCTATAATTTCTATCGCAGATTGCTGACGGGGAAATATGTCACACTACCCAACCTCATCACCGATGAGCCCGTCATCCCCGAGTTGCTCATGCACCTGTGCACCGTGGACAGCATCGACGAGCACCTGTCGCAACTGTTGGGCGACACCCCCGAGCGCCTCGCCATGCACGACGGTTACCGCCGCCTGTCCGAGCGCCTGGGCACTGACGTCTGCACCGCAACCGCCGCCCGCCTGATCGTGTCAACGATTTACTGCCGCCACGATGGGGCTTGAAATTGTGGAATCGCTTGAACAGGGGTTCCGTTCGGCTGTGCCTCACTCCACCCCTGCCTAAAACCTGATCGTCCCTACGGGACTCACCTTGGGAGTAATTGGTATATTATAATCTTGAGTTAACGACAAGATATCTCAGATTACACCTTGGGGACCATCCATTGGGGGTTGGTCTGGAATTTTTGCCATGCCTCTTGCAGTTGAGGCTTGCAGGCGATGATGAGCTGGTGGGCTGGGGTGGTGTTGGTCGGGTCTTTTTCGATTGTATTGATGTAGTCCAACAGATTGTAGCAGGTGTTGTATTGTCCGGTCGCAAGCAGGGCTTGGGGTTTGCCGGCGGCTTTGTCCTCGGGAGTGAACCACAGCGTGGTGTTCATGCTGGCGGCGAGTTTGCTGGTGCGTTGAATGGCTTCGCTGGGCTGGAGTTCACTGGGGAAGTCCTGATACTCCCATTTTCTCTTCTTCTGTTTCTTGCCGTTTCTCTTTGGCTCGCTCGGTTTCAGTTCGTAGATGGTGCTGGTGATGCGTCGGTTCAGCCAATCATTGTTTTCGTAGACGGAGTCATAGTTTTTCCTGCGCAACTGATTGAGGAAGACCTCACTGCTCATCATGATGATGGATTTTGCTCGGTTCATGACCATCGCCTCGACCGAAGCGAATTTCATGTGGTTGAGGAAACGAGCCCGATCACCGATGAAGGTGCTGCTGATGGCCTTGAATATCTTGTTCTTGAACAGAGCACCGACGATGTTCAGCAGGGTGACGATGGCCAGGATGACCGTCATCACGCCCAACCAGAAGTTGCTGCCCAATACCAGAGCGAGAATGAACAGAACCATGACTACCGCCTCGCTGATGAGGCCGTAGTTGCGCAGGCGGCCCAGAGTGAGGCGTCCGGCACTCTTGGGGAGCATTTGCTCGCTGGGTGCGTAGCCGTCCATGTCGGGCCCGGCGACGTCGCTGATGATGACGAGGTCAAACGCCTTGTCCTTGCGCTGCTTGTCCTTGCGGTAATCGTGCAGTCGTTCCTCGGCAAGTATGAGAGGGCCGATGCCTTGGTTATCGACCACACCGCCGTCCATGATGCCGAAACGTGTGGTGATGGTGGAGGCAATGTCGGGCTGCTGCGACACTTGGAAGTCATCGGGATACATCATCGGCTCAAAGCCGCTGGGGAAGCATGAGGAGCAAGCCAGCGCTTCGCCGGGAGTGATGTGACGCGCCGTATCAAGTCCGATGTAGTGATCATTGTTGCCGAACACGCCATAGGAGATGCGATTCCCCGAGGTCATATAACCATAGGTGACACGGAAACGGAAAGGCAGCGAGTTATCAAAGTCGGTCGCCAGGGCCGTGTAGTCCTTAACGGGTATGGGGTCCTTGTCGTCCTCGCGGCCCATGCTGTCAATGATATCGCCCATCGTGGCACCCTTGAACAGGTATTTGTCATAGATGCCCGCCATGATTTTGATGCTTGATGCGTCGCGGTTGGCTTTCTCGGCGCCGATGCCATTCAGGGCATGCGTGACCAGGTCCTCGTTGCACAGGAAGTGGAACAGTTCGTTGACCATCTCATCGATGGGTTGCCCCTTGGCAAGGGCAAGCATGTATTTCAAAGCCGGGATGGTGCCACCCGACACCGAGGTGAGCGCTGTCACGCAACTGAGGAGTGTGCGCCCGTCTTCCAGGCGGATGGAGTTCAAGAAAGATAAGGTGCCCAAGTCGAAGGTGGCTGCTCGGTAACCGCCGCCCGAGAATGCCATGCCGATGTTCAGTTCGTTTTCCATAATCGTTGCTTTTAATGGTTCGCACAAAGGTAATAAAAAAAAGCGGCAATCGCCACTTTTTTGATGAGAGATGATGGTTAATTCGTTGTTTATAGCACTTCGTCCTGAGTGAGGCAGGCAGTGAAGCCCATGTCGCGGGAACGCTCCTTGTCGAACATGCAATAGGTGGCATCGCCCTCGTCGCACAGTCGACCCTGGCTGTCGTGCAGGGTGACGTGGACGGTGTAGAAGTTGCGCACATTGCTTGTGATGCGGCCGCGCAAGGTGATTTGCGGGTCGCGCGTGGAGACGGGACGGCGGAATTTCACCTCCAGCTTGGTGGTGACACCCGCGGCCTGTAAGCGACGTGAGAGCACCCAGTTAGCCAGCTCGTCGATGAGCGTGCTGATGATGCCGCCGTGCAGGGTCTCGACCCAGCCGTCATAGTTGACACAGGGCGACCAAGTAGTGACAACGTCCTCGCCGTCTTCCCAAAATTCAAGGTGCAGTCCGATGGGATTCGTCGGGCTGCAGCCAAAGCAGTTGTAACCCTCTTTTTCGAGGTATGGATTAATCAATTTCTTCATGTTCAGATAGAATTATTAAACTGCGAATTACACGAATCTCACGAAAAAAGTTTGTAAAGACAGTTTTATTTGCGTAATTGGTAGTTTTATTTTTTGTGTAGTTTCTCTTGTTGCTTTCGGTGATGCCAAATCTCCAGGCTATTGATGGCGTTTTGCCACAGGATGTAGCAACCGGGACCGGCCACTGACAGGGGACTGAGGTAGGTGTAGGCAATCCACACGGCAAAGGCTGTGTTCTTTTGTCCCAGGCCTTGTCCGCTCTCGATGACGGTGCCGAAGAAGTGGCCGATGTAGCGTCCCACTGCGAACTGTGCCAGGCAGATGAGCAGCGACACCAGGGCTATAGCGATGAGGAACATCATGGGAGCATGGCTGTTGATGATGTTCTTTACCGTGCAACCTGTGACGATGGTCAGCGAGATGCCCCACATGTAGAACGACAGGTCCTGGATAGCGACCAAGCGTTGCTGCACACGCGGCAGGTAATGCTTGACCAGATAGGCCGCGATGAGCGGCAACACCAACACGAGGAACACCTTGTACATGATCATCCAAAAGGCGGCCCAGAAACTGATTTCCACCCCCTTGTCGATGAGCGGGAACACCACAGGCACTGCAAAGACGGTGACGATGTTGGACAAGAACACATAGCTGGTCATCGTCTCCAGATTACCGCCCAGCTTGCCGGTCACCACGGGGGCAGCACTGGCGCCCGGGCAGATGATGCATGTGAGGATGCCCTCCATGAGGATGAGGTCTTTGCCTTTCATGTCAAAGCCGATGATGAGGGCCGTGATGAGCACGACAAACACCACCTGGAACACCGACACCCACAGGTGCCACATCGCCGGCCGCATCTTGTGGAAATCCACGCGCAGGAACGTGGTGAACAAGATCAGGCTCATGAACAGCGGCAGGATGGTGTCGAATATCGGCTCCATCACCTCGCTGATGGGGTCAAGAGCCGGCACCCAATAGAATATGAGATAGATGACCGTGCCCGCCACAATCGCGCTGGGCAAGGTCCAATTTTTCAAAAAAGTGATAATGGTCTTCATAGCGGGTGCAAAATTACTTTATTTTACGGAGATTGAATGTATAAGGAAATGAAATCTGCCGTTTTAAGGTTTATGTTATATGTGATATATCTTACGGCGAGGTAGGCTGCGCCTCAACAAACTCAAGAAAAAACAAGTTTTTCTTGCCTTTGTGTTCGGCTTGCACTATGTTGCCTAGCGGCGAAGATAGGCTGCGCCTCGGGCAAATCAAAATAAATTTTGTTTTCCGCTCGGTTTGCACTGCGTTGCCTTACGGCGAAGGTAGGCTGCGCCTCAACAAACTCAAGAAAAAACAAGTTTTTCTTGCCTTTGTGTTCGGCTTGCACTATCTTTGCCGAAGATTTGAAACTAATTGACTTAAAACATAAAACTTGAAAATCATGAACCGACTTTCGGACCGTATTAACGCACTGGCACCCAGTGCCACTCTTGCCATGTCTCAAAAGAGCAGCGAATTGCGCGCTCAAGGCGTGGACGTGATTAACCTCTCGGTGGGCGAGCCTGACTTTTTCACCCCCGACCACATCAAGGCTGCCGCCAAGCAGGCCGTTGACGACAACTTCTCATTCTATTCTCCTGTTCCCGGCTACCTGTCGCTGCGTCAGGCTGTGTGTGAGAAACTGCGCCGCGAGAACGGCTTGGAGTACACCCCCGATCAGATTATTATCGGTAACGGTGCCAAGCACGAGTTGTGCAATGCTATCATGGCGCTCATCAACCCTGGTGACGAGGTGATTATCCCCACTCCCGCATGGGTGAGCTATGTGCAGATGGTCAACCTCGCCGGCGGCAAGAACGTGTTGCTGCCCTCGAGCATGGAGAAGAATTTCAAAGTCACTGCCAAGGAACTCGAGGCTGTCATGACCGACAAGACCCGTCTCATCGTCATCTGCTCGCCCAGCAACCCCAGTGGCGCCATCTATAACCGCGAAGAGCTCAAGGCCATCGCCGACATGCTCGCCCGCCATCCCGAGGTGATGGTAATTGCCGACGAGATCTATGAGCACATCAACTACGTGGGCCACCACGAGTCGCTCGCCCAGTTCGACGCCATCAAGGAACAGGTGGTGATCATCAACGGTGTGTCTAAGGCCTATGCCATGACCGGTTACCGCATCGGTTACATTGCAGCCCCCCTGTGGGTAGCTAAGGCCGTGACCAAGATGCAGGGCCAGTACACCAGCGGTGTTTCCTCGATTGCCCAGAAGGCTGCTGAGGCCGCCTATAACG
>JAEEGL016979106.1_pt1 | contig 24119 bp, 16 predicted proteins | sample 9134231 | NCBI WGS metagenome assembly JAEEGL01 (sample SAMN16246548, study PRJNA631951) | gut metagenome | biome: gut microbiome; feature: rumen; material: fiber-attached | host: Bos | place: Iran: Karaj | collected 2018-10
AAGTCATCCTGACGATGCCCGAGACGATGAGCATCGAGCGTCGGAAGCTTGCACAGGCATACGGCACGGAAATCGTTCTGACGCCTGGCAGCGAAGGCATGAAGGGCGCCATCCGCAAGGCCGAAGAGCTACGCGACAGCACACCGGGAGCCGTCATCCTGCAGCAGTTTGAGAACCCTGCCAACCCCGCCAAGCACTATGCTACCACAGGTCCTGAAATCTGGTGCGACACCGATGGAAAGGTGGACATCTTCATCGGCGGCGTAGGTACTGGTGGTACCATCAGCGGAACCGGAAAATATCTGAAGGAGCAGAATCCCAATGTGAAGATCATCGCCGTAGAGCCGAAGTCGAGCCCCGTGCTGAACGGTGGTCAGAGCGGTCCCCACAAGATTCAGGGTATCGGTGCGGGTTTCGTGCCCAAGACCTACGATGCTGACGTGATTGACGAGGTGTTCGATGTAGAGAACGACAATGCCATCCGTACGGGTCGCGAGATTGCGCAGTCAGAAGGTCTGCTGGTAGGTATCTCTGCTGGTGCTGCGCTCTATGCCGCGATCCAGGTAGCTAAGCGTCCTGAGAACAAGGGCAAGAAGATAGTGGTACTACTGCCTGATACAGGTGAGCGTTATCTGAGCACCGTGCTCTATGCCTTTGAGGAATATCCGCTGTAAAGTGGAAGATGGAAGAAGGAAGTTAAGTAAAAAGGTGATAAAAAACCGCAGGTAGAAGTACTCTATCTGCGGTTTATTGTAAAAAAGTGACGAAATATTTTGTTGTATGGCGAAAAAGTCGTATCTTTGCACACGTACTGAAGTTACCAATGACTTCATAGCCGACAAACAAGATGATTGTTCAATACATAGATTATATACTCATAGGAGTAGTGACAGCGATGTTAATTGCTGTCGCAGTGATGTTGTACTATAACCGTCTGTGGGTTTCGCGTGAGAAAGTTGCCAATGCCGCGAGTCTGAATCAGGCCAATAGATTGGCCATTATCCTGCAGACGGGAAGGTTGCGCCTTTGGACCTACCAGATTAGTAAGCGGTGCTATTACGGCATTTCTGAAAAGGGTGACCGCACCCAAGAGTACCTTCCTATAGATTTTGCACAATTTTTCGACCGGGACGACTTTGAGCAATTGCGTAGTGTCGTCTTTAGTATTTGCGATGGTCACAAGGACAGCGATACACTGCGCATCAAGAGCTCGCCTAACACCGAGGGTGGACAGCGTCAGTATGAAGTGACAGTCTCCATCGTTGAGCGCGACGAGACAGGTCATGCGAAGACCCTGTTGGGTGTGCAGCGGGACATGACCGACGCGTTGGCGCGTGAACACGAAGTCAGCCAGTTGCTGATGCGCTACCATACGGTCTTCAACTCGGCGCTGTCAGACATGATTTATTACGACAAGGATGGACGACTGAGCGACATCAACGACAAGGCATGCAGCTCATTCAGCATAGATGACAGACGGGGATTGTTGCTCTCGGAACTCACCATTAAGGACAACCCCCTCATTGATAGCGTTGATTTGACAACCCTTGAGGATAGACGTAGCTCGACTATCTTGGATGTTGCCAACTTGGAGAGCCAAGGCTATCACCTCAATGGCCCTGAGTATAAAAACAAATTCTACTACGAATCGGCTATCATCCCCGTCACCAATCAGAAAGGTCAGCTGGAAGGCGTCTACGTGTCAGGTCGTAACGTGACGGAGATGGTGGAGTCGTTCCATCGCCAGCAGGAAAGCGTGCAGCAGTTGCGTGTGGTTCATCAGAATATTCAGGACTACATCCACAATATCAACTATGCCCTGCGTGTTAGTAATGTCAGTCTGGTGAACTATTATCCAGACTCATATACCTTCGAGATTTCCAATAACGTCAACCAGACACAGCTCCGCTTTTCGCAAGTACGCTGCATTCGCTTGACATCGCCACGATTCAGAAAAGACGTGTCAATTCTGCTCAATCACTTGGATCACAAGAACAAAAGAGCAGTTGAGCTAACCATCGAGACGATACTGCACGACCAAAAGGGACGTCCTATATGGTTAACGTTCAATATGGTACCTGTGTATGATGCCGACGGACAAGTAGAACGCTACTTCGGCATGTGTCGTAATGCGACGGAACTGGTGGAGACCGAGCGCCGTTTGGCTATAGAGACAGAAAAGGCCAAGGAAACGGAAAACCTGAAGCAGTCGTTCCTCACCAATATGAGCTACGAGATTCGTACGCCGCTGAATACGGTGGTGGGTTTTGCCGAACTCTTCGAAGCAGAACACGATGTGGCCGATGAGCCTGTCTTTGTCGAGGAAATCAAGAAGAATTCGAACAAACTGCTGAATCTGGTCAACGACATCCTGTTCCTGTCGCGCTTGGATGCCGGCATGATTGAGAGCAACCGTATCGAGTCGGATTTTGCTCTCTTCTTCGAGAGTACCTGTCAGTTGGGACTGAGCAATGTCAATCCTGAGGTGAAGACCATTATCGAAAACGACTACGACCATCTGGTGGTGAACGTCGACCTTGAGAATGTCGGCAAGATGATTCAGCGAGCTTGCTTCGTGGCATCTATGCTGACCCATCAGGGTGTCATCCGTTGCAAGTATGAGTACTGGCGTGGTGAACTTATCATCATGATTGAAGACACTGGCGTGGGTATTGGTTCAGAAAGGAAATCGTCTATCTTCAATCGTTTCGAACGCAGTCAGAAACTGGGCGAAGTCGGTACGGGGCTCGACATGCCCATCATTCAGGCACTGGCCCACATGATGGGAGGAGAAGTCGAGGCACAATCAGAGATGGGCAAGGGAACGACAGCTCGCGTCACCATCCCCTGTGAAGCGACGCTGGTGGAAAAAAAACGCGAAGAGATGAGTGATCAGTAAGAAGGTGAAAAAAATGAAGAAGTGATGATACAGCTATTTCTGACAACACATATACTACAGCCACTGCAAGCCATTTTCCTATTGGTGATGGTTGCATTGTTCGTTGGTGTTTTCGTTGCCAACAGGGTCATCCTGCGTCGTATGCGTAGAAATGCGCAACAGAGCCAGTTTACAACTCAGATGATAAAGCAGGCTCTGAAGAATAGCAAGAACAACGTGCTGTTATGGAACATCAAGGAGAAATACACGACGCAGCTATATGGCAATATGCTGCCACGTGACACCATTACCGATGCGGAGTGGAAGAAACAAGTGCATCCTGACGACCTGAATCAGGCCCTTCATTGCCTGCATCAGCTGATGGAAGGGAAAAGCAAGTCGGCTGATTTCTATTACCGTTGGAATTATGAACTTGACGCCGAGAAACCGCCACGCTGGGGGTATTTCAACAATACCAGCATTGCCGAGTATCTGCCTGGTCACAAACTCCCTGTCAGCGTCATCTCGACACTGACCGACGAGTCTGAAATACGACAGTCGCAACATGAGGAACAGATTCTGGCTGACAAGTTTAAGCTGATTTTCGAACAGAGTATTACGGGTATGTCGTTCTATAGTCCTGAAGGTTATCTGTTGGGAGCCAACAAGATTATGCGTGAGATATGCCATTTCGACAATGAGGTGAATGACGAATTCTTCTCGAAGACACTTATCTTCGACCTGCCTCCCTTCAACGAACTGGTTAACCGTAACAACCCCGAGGATTTCTGGGTATGCTACCAGAGCATCATCCCTGAGCGAAACGTCCATGACTATCTGGAGATACGCTTCCATCCCATTCGTGACGATCAGGGGAATGTCATCTACTTGTCAGTATCAACACGAAACGTGACAGAAGAACGCGAGTTGTACATGCAAACCAAACTGAACGATGCACAACTGCGCCATGCCAACGAGGAAATCAAGCAGTACGAGACGGAGTTGCGCTATTTGATGGAGAACTGTATGATGCAACCTTGGCGCATCAAACTCAAGGAGAACATCATTGAGTTCTACAAGGATCTGACCACTGTCGACAAGACTTTTACGCTGGATCAGTTGCAGGCTGTCTTCTATAATCAGGAAGACGAATTCGTGAAGTCTATGGCCAATCCTGCCGAAGCCATCGCGAAGCCTGTGCTTTATGTAGGACAGATGCATCCCGTCGTGAGCCAGAAATTCACGGAACCGCAGTGGGTTCAGATTAACAGTATTCCAGAATACGACGAAAGCGGTCAGCTGATTGGTAGTTTCGGTATCTGGCGTAATATCCAAAAGCTGATGAACAAGCAGGAACAGCTGAAGAGTGAAACAGAACGTGCCAACGACTCCGGACATCAGAAATCAGTGTTCCTGGCCAATATGACGCATGAAATCCGTACGCCGCTCAACGCCATTGTTGGTTTCAGTGACCTGCTACAGGCAATGGAACAGCCTGAGGAGAAACGCGAACTGATACGCATCATCCATAATAACTGCGACATGTTGTTACGTCTGATTAACGACATCTTGGTGCTGTCGAGTGTCGACTCTACAGGTTTGGAACTTATTCCCGAACGTATAGACTTTAGCAAGGAGTTCGACATCATCTGCCAGTCGCTGGCACAACGCATCGAGGAGCCTACCGTAGAGTTCCAGAAGGAGAACCCGCTCCCTTCGCTCGTTATCACCATCGACAACGCCCGCATCCAGCAGGTCATCACCAATTTTGTTACCAATGCCGTCAAGAATACGCATCAGGGGCATATCCGTGTGGGATATCAAGTGGAGGAGAGAGGATTCGCATTGCCACAGTCTACTTTGCAGAGAACAAGGAACGAGGAGAAGAATCTCTATGTGTATTGTGAAGACACGGGAGCAGGCATACCCGAAGAGGAACAGACACGCATCTTCGAGCGTTTCGTCAAGCTGAACGACTTCGTGCAGGGCACGGGTCTTGGCCTGTCCATCTGTAAGGCCATTATTGAAAAATGTGGCGGTGAGATTGGTGTGAATAGTGAGGTGGGTAAGGGCTCGACATTCTGGTTCCGTATACCTATAGAAGTGATAAGTGAGGAGTGATAAGTGAGAAATGAGAATTAAGAATTGTAACAGCATGAAGCGCATCCTCATCATATTGTTTGCCATCCTGCCACTATCGGTCTTTGCTCAGGAGCAGACCGACAGCATACGCACTTTCACTAAAGAGTACCCTCTGGTTTACGAAGACGCATGGGACTTGTGGCCTTACGCATTCCTCAACGAGAATGGAGAGGCTGTCGGTTACAACATCGACCTGCTCAGTATGCTGTGTAATGAACTGGGAATCCCATTTGTTGTCAGGTTGAAACCAACACATGACGCGCTCAACGACCTGAAGAACGGGCGTGCCGACTTGATGTGCGGAATGGATGCCCACTTCCACAACGAATATGGCCAGTATGGAAAGACGGTCATACAGATTTTTACGCATAGCGTGCTGCACCAGAAAACAGAACCTGTCAAAATCAAGAATCTGGAAGATTTGGCCCGTCATCGTGTCGTTGTACACAAAGGCAGTTTCAGTCATCACCTAATGATACAGAACGGCTGGGGTAACAATGCTATCGCTTACGACGACATGCAGGAAGCCGTCCAAAAGGCTCATCTGTCGAAAGACCATCAGATTGTGTGGAACACCATGTCGCTGGAGTATCTGATTCGTAAGTTCAAGTACGACGATTTGGAAGTGGAGCCCGTCAATGTGCAGTATGGTGAATACAAGTTCATGTCGAACAATCTGCAGCTGCTGAACCAGTTGGATAGTGCCTATACGTTGCTGAACTCAGAGGGCCGACTGCAGTCTATACAAAACAAATGGTTCTATCCCGATCATGTGGATTCGGGCATTCCTACGTGGATTTGGAAAGTGGTGGGAGCGATACTGCTGTTAGCTGCTGGCACATTGGTCTATTACTTGGTCTATCGCATCCGCGAGAAAAAGGTCAAGAGGACTATCAAGCGCAGCAACGAGCGTCTGGCACTCATCCTGCGTACCAGTCATGTACATATTTGGCTCTATGAGACGACGACGAATACCGTCAGCCGTGTCGACGAGAATGGCACTCAGTTCTGTACGGCGTTCAGACCCGGTATCTTCGACTATCAGATTCTGCCCGAAGACTTCCAACATCTGGCTGCTACCATCCAGATGATGATACTACAGAACGAGGAGAAGGCCGAGTTGCATTTGAAAGCCAAGACCGAGGGCAGCGATAAGCTGAGACATTTGAATATCCTGATTTCCGTGCTCCATCGCGACAAGAACGGACGTCCCAAGACCCTCATCGGTACGTCGAGCGACATCACCGCCGAGCGTCTGCGTCAGATGCAGGTAAAGGATAATATGCTGCGTTATCAGGCTATCTTCAATGCAAGTATGGTAGACACTGTTGCCTACGATGCCAGTGGCGAGGTTGTCACCATGAATGAGATGGCCGCCTCGGTCATCAAGGGTGGACGTCTCACCGTTCACGACAATCATGTGAATCTGCGCGATGTATTGCGAGAGAATGATTTGGATCTGGAACACATGGGACAGACCAACATGACGCTCATGTACAAGGCAACGGAGACGCAGAGCGAAGCCACTCGTCAGTTCTTCCAGCACGACAAGTTCTACGAGCTTCAGCTGGTGCCTTATCGCGATAAAGACGGTCGTCTGCAGGCCATCTTCGGCACTGGTCGCGATGTGACGGAGAATGTCAGCAATTACCAGCAGATGCAAAACAACAGCAGACTTCTGCAGCAAGCCAACGACGAGGTGAGCAGCTATATCCGCAATACCAACTTCGTCCTTCAGAATGGTGGCGTGCGCATGGTCGACTATTCGCCCGAGACCCATACACTGGTCATCTACCAAGACATTAAGCAACACAAGTATGTGTTGACGCAGACACGTTGTCTGGCTCTGACGCACGACGAGTCGAAACGCGTCACCCAGCGCATTCTTCAGAATATGGACAATCGTACCCGTGGCTCACTCTATGCCACCGTCCGCACTACGCTGCGCATCAAGGGGCGTCCGCTGTATCTCTACCTGTCGTTTATCCCCATCATTAATAGCGAGGGCCAGATAGAACGCTACTTCGGCATGTGTCGTGACATTAGTGAAATCAAGGCCACTGAGCAAGCATTGGCCATTGAGACGCAGAAGGCTCAGGAGGTGGAAACCATCAAGAATGCCTTCCTCCGTAACATGAGCTACGAGATACGTACCCCGCTGGCATCGGTGGTGGGCTTTGCCGAACTGTTCCAGATGGAGCATGCTCCAGGGGAAGAGGCGTTGTTTATCCAGGAAATCAAGGACAACTCGTCACAGTTGCTGAAGCTCATCAACGACATCCTGTTCCTCTCGCGACTGGATGCCGAGATGATTGAGTTCAAGAAGCAGCCCACCGATTTTGCCAGTGTCTTCGATTCGCTTTGCGAGACAGCGTGGCTTAACCACAAGCATGAGGGCGTTGAGTATCATATCGATAATCCCTATAACAAACTGGTTATCGACGTGGATGCGCAAAACATCGGTATCATCATCGGCCAGATACTGGCAAATGCCGCCCAGCATACTGTCCAGGGACAGGTTCGTGCCCGTTTCGACTATACGGGCGAGGGTCTGGTTATGGCGTTTATGGATACGGGTAGCGGTATTCCCGAAGAAAAATTGAGCCATATCTTTGAACGTTTCACGGGCAGTACCAGTCGCGGTACGGGACTCGGTCTTCCCATCTGCTACGAGATGGTGCGTCAGATGGGTGGCAAGATTACCATCAAGTCGAACATAGGTAAGGGCACTATGGTGTGGGTCACTATACCCTGTCAGTGTTCAGAAATCGAAAGGAAGTGAGAATATGAGACATAGAATATTACATATATTTCTACTGCTGATGGCACAGGTGCCCGCAATGGTGTCTGCCGCCAACCATTATGGCTATACCGACGAACGACCGCTGGTGATAGCCTCCGACTGGGACTTCCAACCGTTCGAATTCCTGGATGCTGATGGAAAACCTTCGGGCTACAATATCGAAGTGTTAGACTTGATTCTTAACCAGGCGGGCATTCCCCATAAGTTCGTCATGCACGAATGGCATACTGTCAACGAAATGTTTGCCAATCATGAGGCCGACCTCATCCATGCATTGGCCTATAACTTCAAAGGGCATCCCTATTCGACCACCAAGAAGTATATCAACTACTATACGCTGCGTGTGGCGCGCCATGTGGAGACGCCATCCCTAAATAGTTTCCGTCTTCTCAACGAGCGTGACACCCTGTTGATGAAAGAGGACGACTATGGCGCACTGGCTCTCAAAGCGATGGGACAACAGCCTTTCGAAATTGAATATACCTCGCCCAAATCAGCACTGACTCGCATCCATAGTGGTCAGAGTCGCTACTTCGTATGGGGCGAACTGCCCTTAAAGCGTAAACTTCAGGAGTTGCATATCGATAATGTCGCTCTTGACGAAATCGACCTCCCTGCAGGCGAGTTGCGCATCATCGGTTATGACCACAACATCATCAACTTGATTGACGAAGAGTTTACCCGACTCGAACAGGCTGGCGACATTCAACCCATCTACGACCGTTGGTTCCATCCTGAACTCGTACACGACGATGCCTCACCGTGGGCTCTCTATGTGCTGGCGGGTGTCGTTATTGTCGGCATTGTAGCTTTCTTTCTCAGCCGTATTATCACGATACGTGTCCGCAAAGCCGTACGCCAAAGTGCCGACATCAACAGTATGATGCTCCAAGCTCTGGGCATGGGCGAATACACGGTGCTCGTCTACGACCTCCGCACCAAGCTGGTAACAAACCGGCATGGACATATCATCAACGATAAAGGCATGCCCATCGACAAGTTCATTAACCGCATTCACCCCAGTCAGCGCGATGAGTTCCGCGGACTGGTGGAATCGATGTTGCGTGGTGAGATAGACCATTGGACGCTGGCCTGCATATGGAATGTCGGTAGCGACGAGAAGCCCGATTGGCATTACTATGAAGGCAGTGGCATTCTGGAACGTGAGAACGGCCGTCCGCGATACATCATCCACACCGTGAAGGATGTGACGCGTGATGTCAAGGAAGAAACTCATAATCAGGACTTGGCCGCCAAGTACAAGGTGCTGTTCGATACCAACATCATGGCTATGTCGTTCTACGACAAGGACGGCTACCTCATTGACATCAACCAGAAGATGTGTGAGCTCTGTCAGGTCAACGAGCAAAATAAGGCATACTTCTACGAGACCCGCTTCTTTGACCTGCCTAACAACGTAGGCGAATACGACATCAAGAGCCGCGATCCATACTATGTCTGTCAACATGTTCAGATAGCCGGCGTCGGTATGGATATCTATGTGGAGAACAAGATCACACCGCTCTTCGACGAGGACGGTCAACTCATGTCCTACATCGTTACCATACGTGACATAACGGCAGAGCGTCAGATGTATATGGACGAACGGGAACACGAACGCCAACTCATTGAGACCAATGAGGCTATCCGCCACTACGACCAGCAGCTAAGCTATCTGTTGGAGGAAAGTAATATTTACGTATGGCGCTATGACCCCCAGACGGACCTCATTCACTTCTCGCGCAAGCCGCATGTAGTAGAATATAGTGAGACACTCAACGAGTTTATGGAAGGTGTGCCTGAAAACAGCCGTGCCGCAGCTCTCATACAGATACGCGACTTTATCGCAAAACGCCAGCCGTTCAGTACGATCCATCAGTACAATTATACGCCAGTACTGAACGAACCCTGTTGGTTCTCTGTCAGCGGTATGCCTACGTTCGATTCCAACGGCCAACTCGTAGACTTCTTCGGAATGGCGCGCGACATTACCCAGCTCATGTCGGCACAGGAACAGTTGCGTCAGGAGACAGCTCGCGCAGAGGACTCTGGAAAAATGAAGAGTGCCTTCCTTGCCAATATGACGCACGAAATCCGTACGCCGCTCAACGCTATCGTTGGTTTCAGCGATTTGCTGCAAATGGTTGATGACCCCAAAGATCGCCTTGAGTTTATTCGCATCATCCGTAACAACTGCGATATGTTGCTCCGTCTGATCAACGATATTCTTGAAGCCTCCAGCATGGGTCAGTCGTTGGCTATTGAACCCAAGGAGATTGACTTGGCGCGTGTCTTTGATGACATCTGTTTGTCGCTTGAACAGCGTGTGGATGCTCCAGAGGTGACGTTCCAGAAAGAGAATCCTTATCCCACCTTCACGGCTGTTCTCGACGCCGGTCGACTGCAGCAGTTGCTGACCAATTTCGTCACCAACGCCGTCAAATACACCAAAGAGGGACATATCCGCGTGGGTTATCATGAGGATAACGGCGGTATTCTGTTCTATTGCGAAGATACGGGAGCGGGCATACCGTTAGAGAAGCAGGCGAGCGTCTTTGAGCGTTTTGTCAAGCTGAACGACTTTGTGCAGGGCACAGGTCTTGGTCTCTCCATCTGCCGGGCTATTGTCGAGAAGTGTGGCGGCCGAATCGGCGTAGAGAGCAAAGGCGAGGGTCACGGCTCTACGTTCTGGTTCTGGGTTCCGCGAGAGATACAAGTATCATAAAAAAGGTGGGGAAAACCCCACCTTTAATGTTTGTTTTAATTGAGTATCCTTTCGTATTAGAAGAGTAAAGTCTTCTCAAGCCAATAGCAGAAGATACCTGCGAGGTATCCGACGAAAGCAATCCACGTGATGCGCTTCATATACCAGCCGAAGGTAATCTTCTCCAAGCCCATCACGACGACGCCTGCTGCAGAGCCGATAATCAGCATCGAGCCACCCACACCGGCACAGTAGGCTAAGAGTTGCCAGAAAATACCGTCGACTGCCAAGTCGCCTGCTGCCTGAACGGGATACATACCCATACAGCCTGCCACAAGCGGTACGTTATCAACGATAGACGACAGCACACCAATAATACCAGTAACAAGGTAGTGGTTACCCTCAAAGGTCGCATCGAGTCCCTTGCCCAGCATCGTCAGTACACCTACCTCCTGCAGAACGGCAACAGCCATCAGAATGCCTAAGAAGAACATGATGGTAGAAAGGTCTATCTTGGTCATGATGTCACTGACACGCTTGGCCATCGTATCCTCCTCTGAGGTATTGTAGTGGAAGATCTCGGTCGTAGTCCACAGGACACCCAGTACCAGCAGAATACCCATAAATGGCGGCAGATGAGTGATGGTTTTGAAGATGGGAACAAAGACGAGTCCACCTACACCCAACCAGAAGATGATGTTACGCTGGTGCTGGGTAAACTGGCTGACGTCAGCCTTGGGCAGGTTCTGTTCCTTGTCGAACTTGCCATTGAGGTGCAAACTGAGGATTGCTGCAGGAATAATCATCGAGATGAGTGAAGGAATGAATATTTCGCTGATAACGCCCTGTGTGGTGATGACGCCCTTAATCCACAGCATGATGGTGGTCACGTCACCGATGGGTGAGAAGGCACCTCCGGAGTTGGCCGATATGATGACCAATGCGGCATAGATCATACGGTCGGAGCGCTCCTGTACCAGTTTGCGTAACACCATAATCATAACGATAGAAGTGGTCAGATTGTCGAGGATGGCCGACAGGAAGAAGGTCATGAAGGCCACACGCCACAGCAGTTTGCGCTTTGAGCGCGTCTTCATCGTGTCGCGAACAAAGTTGAAACCGCCGTTGGAGTCCACTATCTCGACAATGGTCATAGCACCCATCAGGAAGAATAGTGTGCCAGCAGCATCGCCCAGATGGTGCTCAATGACTTCGGCAATATGATGGATGACGTCATCTGCCGGGATAGAAGGATAATACGCAGCGGGACCGAACATCAGCAATGTCCAGCAACCCACACACATCAGTAACGCGATGGCCGCCTTGTTGACTCGCGTCAGACTCTCGAGGGCGATGCACATATAGCCCGCCACAAAGAGTACCACAATACAAATTGTTAATGTTGACATAGATCTTTAAAAATAGTTTGTTCGTAATTTTGTGTGCAAAGGTACGAAATAAGTGTGCAAAAAGCAAAATATTTAAAAATAAATTTGTATCTTTGCAGCAAAATACGAAAAGATATGGCATTAAACTTGAACAAAAACCTGAAGTTGTACTACTCCATCAAGGAAGTAGCAGCGATGTTTGGCGTCAACGAAAGTACGTTACGTTTCTGGGAGCAGGAGTTCCCCTATCTGAAGCCCAAGACATCGGGACCTGCCAAGATACGCCAGTATCAGGAGAAGGACATTGAGCAGATTCGCCTCATTCACAACCTTGTGAAGGTGCGTGGCTTCAAGTTGGCTGCCGCCAAGACTATTATCAACAACAATCGCGACGGCGCCGACCGTAAGGCCGAGGTGCTGACGCGACTGATGGATATCCGCACAGAGTTGCAGTCACTGAAAAAACAGATGGACTATCTATAGAAATTGAGGGATTGAGGAAATGAGGAAATGAGAAAATGAGAAATTAAGCGGTTATCGCTCAATCTCCCAAATATCATTGATAGCGAATACGGCTTCGAGGGTAATCTTCGAAGCTTCTTTTTTTGTCAGTTGCCGGCTCCATGGCACTCGCTTGTCCGTCGCAGCTCCCTCACCCGTATTGTTGTACTCCAGATAGCGGGCGGTCTTCACGGCTTCCGGGCGCCACTGATGCCAACCTTCAGGCACTATCTCGCGAGGCAGCTGGCAGTTCATGAACAGCGTGTAGCCATAGTCGCGCCACGGGCGTCCGAGATAGACCTTTGTGATGCCTTCTTGACAGCTGATGCTACAATTATTAAATATGTACCCGTACGCGACGTCCTGTGGTGTTGAGGCCGCGGTAATATACGAGTTGGCCTTGCAGAATATCTGGCAATGCTCAAACCAAGCCGTCGAGGGACCGAAGATAAAGTCGGTCGTGCCCTCGATGTAGCAGTCCTTGAAGTAGAGACGCGTCTTGGCATTACCCGTATAGATGGTGTCCTGATGACCCAGGAAACGGCAGTTGACAAATGTCAGCCGGTCGCCCTCGGTATGCAAGGCGACGGCCTGCCCCAGACGTGCCGAATTATTCTCGATGGTGATATTCTTCAGCGTAATCTTGCTACCTTGAATCTTGAGTGTGAAGGTTCGGAAGGTGCCAATCTTTTGGGCTTCACCGGTAGCAGTCAGTGGTGTGATGTCGGCCTTGATGTTGGCATGATCGTCCCATGTGATGATGGTCTTGTCGCGATCCTCACCGCAAATCTCAATATTGGTGAGCCACTGGGGAATGACAAGTTTCTCCTTGTAGACGCCCTTCTTCACGAAAATCACCTTGTGATACTCCATAAAGGCGCGACACACCTCAATGGCTTCACTGACATTACGGAACTCGGCAGTACCGTCACGCGCCACAAAGAGTGTGTCAGGATTGTCGTAGCTTTTCGCCTGCACCGCGGTAATACCACAGATTGCACAGATTAAACAGATTAGTTTTTTCATCTTATTAAAGTAGTTTGTAATTAGTTTCTCATTTTCTCATTGTCTCCATTTCTCAATGTTACATGATTTGTGTCACGTCCTTCAGGTCTTCAATCTTTTTCAGATTAGCCATAATGGTCTTGACATCATCGCGGTCATGGACGCGCAGTTCGATGGAACCGTCAAACACGCCGTCGTCAGTTGTAATGGTTAGACGATGGATATTGACATTCATCTGACTGGAGATAATCTGCGATATGTCGAGGAGCATACCCACACGGTCAATGCCCTGAATACGGATGGTGGCATCGAAGAAGAGTTTCTTGTGCATATCCCACTTGGCGTCGAGGATGCGGTTGCCGAAGCTGGCTTTCAGTTTTGCAGCCACCGGACAGGCACGTTTGTGAATCTCTATCTGATGGCGTCCGTCGATAAAGCCCAGCACGTCGTCACCGGGTATCGGGTGGCAACAGTGTTTGAACTTATATTGCGTGATATTGTCGTCAGTAATAAAGATAGGCTTTTTGCGGTTGAACTTCTCGGGCACCACAAAGAGATCCTGCTGTTCTGCGTCGCTGTCTTTTTTCTTCTTGTCACGTCCCAGGAACGGCACCAGTTTGCGCCAGCCCTTCTTACCAGCGGCCTCCTTGCCCTGCAGCTCGTCGATATCTTTCTCGCCCAAGAGAATCGTCTTGTCGCCCAACGACTGATAGAAATCGTCACGATTGCGCGACTCATGCAGTTCGGCCAGCTTGTCGGCAGCAGCCAACACATTGTCGATGTTGTTCTTCTTGCAGAACTCGGCAAACAGGTCTTCGCCTGCCTTCTGCAGGTCGCGGTTGTTACGGCGCAGAATGGCCTGAATCTTGTTCTTCGCCTTGGCGGTAGATACAAAGTTAATCCATGACGACTGCACATGTTGCGACTTGGAGGTCAGAATCTCCACCTGATCGCCACTCTGCAGCTTATGGCTCAGCGGCACCAGTTTGTGGTTGACCTTGGCACCGATACAGTGTGAGCCCAGGAAGGTATGAATGGAGAAGGCGAAGTCGAGCGCTGTACAGCCCGCAGGCATCGTCTTGATTTCCCCTTTAGGCGTAAAGACGAAAATCTCGGATGCAAAGAGGTTCAGCTTGATGGCGTCTAGGAAGTCCATCGCGTCTGGCTGTGGGTCGTCCAGTATCTCCTTGATGGTACGCAGCCACTCGTTCAGTTCCACCTCGTCCTCTGTGTATTCGTCGTCGTCGTTGTCGCCTTCCTTGTATTTCCAGTGTGCGGCAAAGCCCTGCTCGGCAATCTCGTTCATGCGGTCTGAACGTATCTGTACCTCTATCCAGCGTCCCTGATGCGACATCAGTGTGACGTGCAGGGCCTGATAGCCGTTGGCCTTGGGGTGGGAGAGCCAGTCGCGCAGTCGGTCGGGATGACTCTTGTACAGCTTCGAAATGGCGACATAGATCTTGAAGCACTCGTTGATTTCGTCCTCGCGGTTGTTGGGCGTGAAGATGATGCGCACAGCCAGAATGTCATAGATCTCATCGAACGGCACGTGCTTGTTCTGCATCTTGCTCCAGATGCTGTAGGGCGACTTCACGCGTTCCTTAATCTCATATTGGATGCCCATCTTCTGCAACTCCACCTCGATGGGAACGATAAACTCGTCGAAGAGGTCGTGGCGCTGTGCCTCGGTCGATGCCAGCTTGGCCTTGATGTTGTCATACTCCTCGGGATGCTCGTACCGGAAGCTGAGGTTCTCAAGCTCCGTCTTCACCTTGTTCAGTCCCAGACGGTTGGCCAGCGGTGCATAGATGTACAGCGTCTCACCGGCAATCTTATACTGCTTGTTGGCAGGTTGTGACTCCAGCGTGCGCATATTGTGCAGGCGGTCGCATATCTTGATGAGGATGACGCGGATGTCTTCACTCATCGTCAGCAGCAGCTTCTTGAAATTCTCGGCTTGCGCTGAGGCCTGCTCGCCAAAGATGCCGCCGCTGATCTTTGTCAGTCCGTCGACAATCTGCGCAATCTTCGGACCGAAGATGTTCTCAATGTCCTCTGTCGTGTAGTCGGTGTCTTCCACCACGTCGTGCAACAGAGCGGCACAGATGCTGGTGGAACCCAGTCCCACCTCCTCACAGGCTATCTGCGCCACCGCGATAGGGTGCATGATGTACGGCTCACCCGACAGGCGGCGTACACCTTTGTGAGCCTGACGGGCAAAATTATATGCCTTGGTGATGATATCTACCTTCTTACGGTGACGCGACGACAAATAGGTGTCCAACAGTTTTTGGAACGCGCCATTAATCAGTTGGTCGTCGGCGGCTTCGCGCATCATGTCCTCATCCATACCTTACCTCCTCTTTCTTCTTGTTGTTGTCTTACGTTTCTTGCTTGTTGCGGTGCGCTTGCGAGCGGTAGTCTTCTTGCGCGACGCCTTCGCACGGCTCTTGGTGGCACGTGCCTTACGGCTTACGCGTGCTTTCTTGCCTCTCTTGACGGTCCGCTTACTCTTATGATAATAGGTGGGCACATCGTCGCGTACCTCCACCTCAGCACGGCGGTTCAGCAGCTCGTTGGCCCTATGGTTATATACCGAGTCTTCCAAGTCCAGGAAACGTCCCACGTCGGCCAGCGGCAGACGCAGGGGCGAGGGTTCCGTAGCGCCCGGTACCACATCACGGCGATACATCGGGTTGAGCGAGCGCAACAGGTCTATGTTCAGTCCTACCACCTCGGCCACCTGCTCCAGATGTACGTTACGGCTGACCATCACCGTGTCCGACTTGGCGGGCAGACGTGTCGTCATCGGACAGATGTTGTGCAGCGAATAGTACGTCATGATATAGTTGGCGGCAATGAATGCCGGCACATAGCCGCGTGTCTCGCGTGGCAGGTAAGGGTAGATGTGCCAATAGTCCTTGACAACAGGCAAGGGTTCACCGTCCGCACCCTTCAGCGATGTCACGTTGTTGGCACGGCGGATGGCCTTGTTGATGTTCTCAGGACCACAGTTGTAGGCGGCAATCACCAGATTCCAGTCGCCGAAAATCTTGTAGAGGTCGCGCAGATAGCGGGCTGCTGCCTGCGACGACTTGATGGGATCGCGACGCTCGTCGACCAGTGAGTTAAGCTTCAGACCGTATTGCTTGCCGGTAGCGGGCATGAACTGCCAGAGTCCTGCCGCACCCACACGGCTGACCGCTTTCGGGTTGAGTGCCGACTCGATGATGGGTAGATACTTCAACTCCAAGGGCAACTGGTACATCTCCAGTGCTTCTTCGAAGATTGGCATGTAGAAGTTGGAAGCGCCCAGCATATAGCTGATGCTGCGGCGCAGGCGTCCGCTATAGCGGTCGATGAACTTCTGCACGGCATCGTTGTACGCCATCTCCATCACGCATGGCATGCGATACAGGCGGTCGATGTACTCCTCCCTGCTGTACTCCGGATTCACGTCCTTCATATTGCAGTCTTGGGGCTCGTCCAGATAGGTTTGCGCCATATAGAGGTTCAGCAGCGAGTCCAAGTCGTAGGTCATTGCCTCGGGGAACTCGATGACTTCCTCGTCGCCGTTTTCGTCGGTTACCACAATCTCATCCTCGTCGTCTCCGTCGTCGTCCTCGTCCACTTCCACCTGAGCCCAGGCTCCTGTGGCAGCCAACATCATCACGACCATCATCCATATTATTTTCTTATTCATATCTGCTTAAAAATTCAATTTACAATTTACACCCAGCGACTGTGCCTGTAGCGTATTGCCACCCATTCTGTTGGGGATGATAGCCGGTTCCACCTTCAGGCTCAGGTCTTTCGAAATATCAAATACCGACAGTTCGGCATCTACGTAGGCATCAATCACCGACAGGGCATAGACACCCAGCATGACGAAGAAACTCATGTCGCGCCAGCGGCGGTACTTGTCCTTACGGTTGCGGAATAGGTCCGTATAGCGTTTCACCTGCTGCTCGTCGTCCATGTCTATCTGACGTCCCAGATGCAGGAACTTGTTGTACGACGCTGTCGTCGGGTCTTTGTCCTTGATGTCCAGATAGGCCTGCGAGTAGTCCTTATACATCATGTTGTTCCACCTCAAGGCGTAGATACATCCCATGAATCCGCCATAGATGAGGGGCAGCTTCCAGTATTTACGGTTGTAAATCTGTCCTGCACCCGGTATGACCAGCGCCAGCCATAGGGCCCGCTGCGGATTAGGCGTCCATGTGTTCCAGTCGCGCTTGACCTTCTCCATCTTCTTCTTGTTGATGACTACCGACGTGGTGTCTGCCGGTAGCGTTAGCACTGCGGGTTCTTCCAGCGTCGGCTGATTGATGGTAGCCAGCGTTGAGTCGATGACAGCCAGCGTGGAGTCCACCACCGCCAGCGTCGAGTCGACCGTTTGCGCCCTTGCAGGGCTAGTGAATAGTGAACAGTGAATAGTGAACAGTGCCGTCAGCACCATCCACCGCCATTCTATGATATGTTTACTATTCTTCATTCTTTTACTCTTCACTTTTCACTATTCACTAGCGAAGCGCCGAAGCGCCATCCAGTGCGTTCATGATGCGCTCCAGCTGCTCTTCGTTGTCAAACTGGAGGGTTATCTTGCCCTTGCCCTTTGGCGAATAGCTCATCTGCACCTTCGTCTGGAAGAACTGTGCCAGACGGTCTTTGAGGATGTTGAACTCCTCGGGCAACTGCGTCTTCGACGCTATCTTGCCTCGTGCTGTCTTCACGTCGTCGCCACTCTTCAGGGCCTGTACCAGCTCTTCAACCTTGCGAACCGACAATCCCTGCTGCTGTACCTCGCGGAACAGCTTGATCTGTTGCGACGGACTGTCGATGGCCAGCAACGCACGCGCGTGACCCATTTCTATCTCGTGGTTCTTCAGCGCCATCTGTACCTGAGCGGGCAGCTTCAGGAGTCTCAGATAGTTCGTCACCGCCGCACGGCTCTTGCCCACGCGGTCCGATATCTTGGCCTGCGTCATGCCCGATGCCTCGGCCAGATGCTGGTAGGCCAGCGCTATTTCTATGGCGTTCAGGTCTTCACGCTGTATGTTCTCCACCAGCGCCATTTCCATCGCGTTCTGATCCTCTACACTGACGATGTAGGCAGGAATCTTCTGCAGACCAGCCAGTTGCGAGGCACGCCAACGGCGCTCACCGGCAATAATCTGGTATCTGCCGCTCTCCACCTTGCGCAGCGTAATGGGCTGTATGATGCCCAGCTCGCGAATACTGTTGGCCAACTCCTGCAGGGCCTCTTGGTCGAACTCGCGACGGGGCTGGTTGGGGTTGGGGTCTATCAAGCTAATCTCCACCTCGTTCAGGTTCGACGACCCTTCCGTCTTCACCTCGGCGGTGGTATCTATCAGTGCGTCCAGTCCGCGTCCCGACCCGATGTCGTCCAGTCCGCGTCCCAGCACGCCAGTTGCAAATTTCTTCTTAACAGCCATAACTTATATTTTAAATTAGAAATTAGTAATTAGGAATTCGTAATTATGATTACCTCTAAGGCCATATTGCCGCGAGGCTATCTGTAATTGTTTTGAGCTTATACAAATCATAATTACTCATTACTAATTACTCATTACTAATTGTTTTTATTAATGATTTCTTTCGCCAATGCCAAGTGGTTCTTTGCACCCGTCGAGTCAGCATCGTACAGGATGACGGGCAGACCGTGCGAGGGGCTCTCCGACAGCTTCACGTTGCGCTGGATGACCGTCTTGAACACCAGTTCCTGGAAGTGGCGCTTCACCTCGTCGAATATCTGGTTGGCCAGACGCAGGCGCGAGTCGTACATGGTCAGCAGGAAGCCCTCAATCTCCAACCTCGGATTCAGCTTCTGCTTGATGATCTTGATGGTGTTCAGCAGTTTCGAGATACCCTCCAGTGCGAAGTACTCACACTGCACGGGTATGATAATCGAGTCGGCTGCCGTCAGCGCGTTCACCGTAATCAGGCCCAACGACGGCGAGCAGTCTATCAGGATGAAGTCGTACTCGCTGCGCATCGGTTCCAGTAACTTCGATATCATGCGCTCGCGGTTATCCTTGTTCAATATCTCTATCTCTGCACCAACTAGGTCTATGTGGCTGGGTATGATGTCCAGCCCCTCGATATCTGTTGTAAAGATGGCATCGCGCACGTCAGCGTGGTCTATCAGACACTCGTACAGCGAGCAGTCCACCTCCTGCAGGTTCACGCCCAAACCGCTCGAGGCGTTGGCCTGAGGGTCTGCGTCGACCACCAAGACCGTCTTCTCCAACGTTGCCAGCGATGCGGCCAAATTGATGGTTGTCGTAGTCTTGCCTACGCCACCTTTCTGATTGGCCAATGCAATAATCTTTCCCATAATCTTATATTTTCAATTCTCTTTTCTTCCGTTTTCTTATATATAATAGGGTGCAAAGGTACAAAAAAAGAACGAACTGACCAAATGTCACCCCGTTTTTTCTAATCTTTTCACTTTTCTAAAGAAAAGATTTGCAGATGTCGAATAATCTTCGTATCAAAAAAGAAACGAGGGTGCATCCGTTACTGGACGCACCCTCAATTCGATTTTGACAAATGACCAATGACCCATCGTGACCATTACGTCTTCCTGAATACCCCCCTGTCGGTCTGCACGATAAGTCCCTGCTTGCGCCAGTTCTTCAGCATCTGCCTGACGCTGTTGTCCGATGCGCCGGTACCTTTGACGGCCACCGCGTGCTGCATGGCCTGTTCGAAGGTGAACTGCTGGTCCAGTCGCTCATAGATCGAGTCGTTCTTGCCGCGTTTCTTTCGGTCGCTGTTCGTGCTACCGGCATAGTCACGGCTGTTAAACGCGTTCTCGATGCGTTCACGGAAGAAGTACAACGCGTTGTCTATCAGCGAGTCGGCTATCACGTCGTACGCCTCCAGCATGGTGGGTGTCTGCACCTTCAGCAGCATCTCTTTCCATAGTGTCGGCTTCTGCTTCAACAGCGTCTCGGCGCCGTTCACGCCGTGCTTCTGAATCAGCTGTTCGCACACCTTGCACAGCATCAGGCAACACGTCATTCTCTGTGCCGTGATACACACGCGGATGCGCTGCTTGGCCTTCGTGCGGTCGTCGTTCATCATCGCCTCCAGACGAATCTTCTCCAGCCACTCACGACCCTTTGCCTCCAGCTTCGGCAGCACCACCTCGCCCTGCATCAGCGGCAGCAGGTGGGCCACCTGATGGATGTGCTCCTCTTGTCGGGGTGTCAGCACGTAGGGGTTGTCCTCCAGCTTCGCATAGGTGTTGTCGGGCGTCCGGGCTATGGCCACACGACTCTGAAAACCGTCGGTGTAGTTCGAGATGACGCGATACAGGGCGTCCGGTGTGCCACACATGACGACGTTCCACAAGAGCTTTTTGATATGGACGTTCACCGCATCCACGCTCTTGGCCCTGCGCTCGTACTTCGACCCGTCGTAGCTCTGTCGCAGCATCACCGAGAAGTCGCACACGCTGGATTTCCATTTCTGTGCCACGGTGTCGGCCTCGGGCGTAAACGAGAAGGCGTGCTTGCCCTCCGTATTGGCCAGTTGCTGGGCCAGGTTCGCTACGGTGTTGTTCAGCGTCAGGTTGCGTATGGGAAGCATGGGTTCCTCGGGCTGCTCCTTCTTGTTCAGCGACGCCTTTTTCTTCTTGCGCCATTCGTCCTCCTGCTGTGCGTACATGTCGTCCAGCGCCTGCACCTCACTCATCCATGCCTCCACCACGGGGTCTATGTCACCCTTACCCGTCGCAAAGTCACCGGCAATATAGGCTATCAGGTTCAGGCCGCGCTTCTTGCAGTGTACGTCGAGCACCACACCTGTTGCCAGCGCACCGATGCACGGACAGATGGCCGTCACCATCGGCATGGCCAGCAGCGGACCGACGGCCTCCATCGAGTCTCTCACGCCCATCGGCATCTTTTTACATAGAAGAGACAGTTCTTCTTTTTGTGTACTTTCGTCGGCGGCGATGTCCTCCGCAGTCTCCTGCGCCATCTTCATCGACGTCGAAAACACCCTGCGCTGGAACTGTGTCATCTTCTGGTTCTCGTCGGTGTACTTCTCGTAGAAGTCGTCCACCAACCTGCGGATGTTCTCGTCCTGCCAGTTCTGGGGCATCCTCACCTGCAGCACGCCCATCAGTTCCTCTTTCTTCAGCAGTTGTGTGGCACCGACGCTCAGAATGGATTTCAGCGAATCGTGGCGCGCACCCTCTACTATCAGGTGTCTCGGCTCCAGTCCTGCCTCGCGCATACATGCATCGAAGATGTATAGCGTCCGTGCGTCGGAGTCTTTTTTTGCAAGAACTACAGGACTTAAGGACTTTTTTCCATCGGCGTTGGAGTCACTAGTCCTGTAGTCCGTTGCTAAATTATTGTCCGCTACTAATTTTCTGCCGTCGACATCCAGCCCGCGCAAGAGGAAAGCCTCGCGGCGCTCTTCCAACTCCGCCTCGGGAATGTCCTCCAGCCAGTGTGCTGAACGGTACACCTCTTCGTCCTTGCCCGTCACGTAGATAAACCGTTCGGGCGTCAGGCACGACTCGTCGGCCACGATGCCGTCGCCCAGCTCCGCGCAGAAGGCCGTCTGTGCCTCTCCGATGGTCTTGCCTACGGGTATGCGGATATAGATGTGTACCTTCTTGCGCGCCGAGTAAGCTATGCGCAACACCTGATCCTGCCAGTCGCCACCCTCCTCGCTGTTCAGCTCCAGCGCGCGCTTCACGGCCCGCTCCACCTTGTCCGGATCGTCCACGTCGACACACGTCATGAACGTGAACGCCTCGGGCACGATGTCGCCCTGTGCACGGTGGTTATTGCGGAATGCCGAGTAGTGCGGACAGAGGTAGGGTAGGCGGTCTTTCTGCTTCTCGTCGCCTGCCCTGATGTCGTTCACCATCTGCCGCAGCCAGGCTTCGGAGAGCACGCTGTCCAGCTGCTCCGAAGTCCACGGTTCTGCGTAGCCGCGATTCGTGCGGCCACCATGTTGTGTGTTTCCTGCTATCTGCATGTTTTAAATTCTGTCGATAATTTCTTGATCCGTAATTTCTGGCACCTCAAAGAACCGCTTTGCCTCCCATTCGCGTCGCTTCACCAGTCCCGGCAATTTCTTTCCGCCGGCGTACACCCACTTCTTGAACTCCCGCGTAATCTGTGCCTTCGAGCCCCCGCAGCGTATCACCTCCAGCAGCGACGATGCCTTCAGCCGTCCTATGCCCAGATTGAATGCAAAGCTCACCAGCGCATCCAGTTGTCCTTCGGTGCGTGCCACTTTCAGTTCGCGCACCTGTCGCTCCACCTCGTCAATGTCCTGTTGCAACAGTTCCTTTGCCCAGTACTGCGAGATTCTGTCACCCCTGCACACATTCTTCGTGTGCCCGTAACCGATGGTCAGCACCCCTGCGGCGTCCTCATACGCCTCCAGCCGGCACCCCTCCATCTCCATCAACTTTTGTAACAATATTTCAGTTGTCTTCATATTTTTTTTTTATTTTATATTTTTTATTTCTTATCTCTCACCTCTCACTTCTCACTTCTCACCTCTCACTTCTCACCTCTCACCTCTCACCTCTCACCTCTCACTTCTCACCTCTCACCTCTCACTTCTCACCTCTCACTTCTCACCTCTCACCTCTCACTTCTCACCTCTCACCTCTCACTTATAATAGATGCTTCCATGTTCCGCCTCGAACTCCGCCCTGACCTGCTCTATCGTTTTCGGCTCTATGTGCAACCCCAGCAGTTCGCTGTGCCGTTCGGCCTTCCTCACCGACAGCAGGTATTCCAGATATTCCTTGCGTTTTACTCGTCCCTCAGCCATCTTTCTTTTGTTGCTTTTTTTTTATCCTATCATTTGCAGCACGAAGTCACGCCCCTTCGCCGTCCATACCAGTCGCGACTGCGTCCTGCGCTGGCCGTTACGACCGTGATAGATGAAGGTGCGGTCTTCCGTCAGTCCCTGATGCAGGAACTTCGGCGTTAGTCGCCACTGGCCTTTATCCCATCGGATGATGCCTCGGTCGCTGAGAAACGAGTTCAGGTCGCGCCCCTCCAGTCCGAACAGCTTGCCGATGTCCGTCGGTGTGTAGCAGTCGTCGCTGGCATGGTTCAGTTCGTCCAGCTCCTCGCCGATGATGCTGTCCGCCTCGTCCAGAATCTCCTCGTCCGTACAGCCCAGCAGGTGCGTCGACTGACGGGGCTGGGCCCAGCGAGCCTTCCACTGTTCCCACTCCAGCGCCTCGCGACGGTCCTCTTCCAGCTGTTGTCATCGCAACACCAGTCGTGCGCGCGCCTCGTCGTTGAACTTCGTGGCGATGTACAGGCACTCGGTCTTGGTCAGCAGGTAGCATGGACGCATCTGTCCGTTAGCATCCTTGTAAGACCCGAGCGCAAAATTGCGCCCGGCTACTCTCTCCCATGCCGGCTCCATGTTTCGGATAGCCTTGAGCACGTCTTTGTGTTGTTTACCTGTCAGCTCGGCAATTTCGAGCGACGTCATTGTTTGTTCACTTTGTTCTTTCTGAATAATATTAATAATCTGTGTCATAATGTTGAGTTGATTTTTTGCGAGAAGAAGGTTGGAATCTTTGCGCATTTACCCGGGAACATCCTCCTCACTTCAACTCAGGTTATTTTTCTTTTTTTAAAGGGAAACGAATGTGAAAATTCGCGAAGCCACACT
>JAEEGL013120214.1_pt1 | contig 24118 bp, 23 predicted proteins | sample 9134231 | NCBI WGS metagenome assembly JAEEGL01 (sample SAMN16246548, study PRJNA631951) | gut metagenome | biome: gut microbiome; feature: rumen; material: fiber-attached | host: Bos | place: Iran: Karaj | collected 2018-10
GCATACCGGGAATTCGAACGGAAAGTCGGCAAGAATTAAGATGGCCAACTCATCCTGAAACGCGTAACTGACGCTTCAGGACAATGACGGTGTCGTAGAGTTCACACATCTTCCCCCAGAAAGCGCGCAGGTGCGCATATCCCTCCGGCAGGACCTGCATCGCATCTGAGCCATACACGTAGGAAAGGGAAACGGTCTGGTTTCCGTCGAAGGAGACCTTCATCTGCGCACGGCATCCGGAAAGATTTTCCACCAGGCTGACCGCCTGCGGGAGCTCCTCCACCGTGTAGCCTTCCGGGATGGTGATGTTCGCCGTGAAGCGGATCTGTTCCGGATAGCGGAAATCGATCGGGACGGAACGTCGGGTCTGACGGAAGGACTCCAGCGTATGATAAGGACGGACGAACGGACGGACATAGATCCGGTCCCCGGACGGCCCGGCAGGATCGCGGGACACCGTGCAGGAGAAGGCGCACGACGCGCTCCAGTCCTCCATCTGCTCCGCCTTGAAATCGGACAGTTCCCCGCCCGTCAGTTTCTCCAGGTCCCCGATGAACGCCTCTTCGTTCTCGGCGTCGCTGAAATCGTCCTTCAAATCGAACGACGCCTCCTGGTAAGCATTGACGGAATAGGCGCCGGAAAGGCTTCCGTCCGGTTCGACGGTCCATTTCACGTACTCGTTCAACAGGCCTTTGGCCGCAGCGCCCAGGTCCACCCACTCCCCTTTTCCTTTTTCACGGACGATCCGCCCGTGGTCGGAGAGCAGCTGGGGAGACAGGACATCGATGTATCCCTCGTCGGAAAGCGCATCGACGAAGCACTTCCGGCCGCTCGGCGTGGTTACGGCCAGGATGAAAGCGTCGAACATGTCCGCCGAGGGCAGGCTTTCCATGACGATGCCCCGGCTGCGGGTTTTGACCATGACCGGTTCCGCCTTGTAACCGCACTGCAGGAGCGCAGAAGCAAGGAGGGCGTTCAGGTCCGCACTGGACCCTTCGCCTTTTTTCAAGGCGGCGGACAGAGCCGGGAAGCGACGGATACTGCCGTCGGGACGGACTTTGGAGAGCACCAGGGCACGCAGCGCGGCGATGCAGGCATCCTCGTCCGCGGCAGCGGCGGCGGCCGCCTCGACTTCCTTGGCGAATTTCAGTTTCGTCGAACAGGCTTTCAGGAGGCCTTCCTTCACGAAAGCGTCGTCGACGCGCTCCCACGTCGTGCTGAAATCCCGCTCGAACACGCCGGGCAGATTGACTTTATCCATCTCATACTGGACCGCGAGCCCGTACTGGGAGGGGCAGAAACAATTCTCGTCCGCCTCCACGGCCGGCAGGTTCGACGCCGAGATGACATCCGTCACATACAGCATGTCATAAGAAGGGCCGCCACGGACCTGGAAGAATTCCGTCCGCGAACGCATCGCATGGGAGAAGTCCAGGTAGCCCACCTTGATGCGGTTGAACTCGAAACAGCTCGGGTACGTCACCTCGACACCGGCCTTTACGACGGGGATATCCTCCTGCAGGTCGAGCCGGCCCACGTCCCAGTAGCGGGGCGATTCCAGCACGAAGACGACCTCCAGGACCGAACCGACGCGCACGTTCGGCAAGGAAAACGTATAACGGTGCACGTTGTCGTACGGATCATCCTCGTGGATGTCCTCCTTCGAAAGGTACGAACGGACGATCTTCCCGTCCTCCATGTTGCAGGTGCAGGCCGTCGACACACGGATGGTCTCGACGACGTCGTTGCTCCGGTAGCAGAGCAGCTGGAAGTCGGCGCGGTCCTTGCCGCTCTCCTTGAGGATCTTGATGCGGCGGTACACCGTCTCGACGCGGCGGGTTTCCAGCTCGCCCGTCAGGCTGACATCGACCAGGTGCTGTTTCTGGAGTACGACGGCGGAAGCGGACGTGTCGGCCGGATAGGAGGACATGTTCATGTCCGCGAGCGACACGTTGCCGAAAACGGCGCTCCCGGCAAGCTGCGCATGCAGGGGCATGGCGATCGCAAGCACGATGCATGCAAATAACAAGCGGTTCATTCTCATTTTGCGGTTACTTTGATTACATAATCACCGTCCTCCGGCATGGAGGATGGCAAGGAAACATACAGTTTGTCTTTCATCTTGCGGAAGGTCAGTTTGGTCCCGTCGGCCAGCGAAGTGACGGACGCGATGCGGCGGAAGGTGACGGGCAGTTCCAGCACGGCGCCGGGCGAGGCGAAGAGATGAACATAGAAGACCTTCGGATTGTCCGACGGAGCGGTGGTCACGCCCCATTCCTGTTCCTCGACCGGGCCGGGGCCGCAGCCGCGGATGGACGCCCCGTTGAGGCGCATCCAGGCGCCGATCTCCCGCAGGCGGTCGAGCGCCTCCTCCGGCAGGCAGCCGTCGGGACGCGGTCCGATGTTCAGCAGCAGGTTCGAATCCAGGGAAACGGCGCGCGCAAGGGTGCGGATCAGTTCCTCAGAACTCTTGTATGCATGGTCGCTGACACTGTAGCCCCAGGTGTTGTTCATCGTCTGGCACATCTCCAGCGGGACGAGCCGGCTGACTTCCTGTCCTTCCGAGAAGCCGGCTTCGTTGTGTCCGGGAAGGTCACGCTCGAACATCTGGAAATCCTCGCCCTCGAACGGATAGCGGTGGTGGTTGTTGCCGACCAGGCAGGAGGGCTGGAGACCGTGGATGTACGCGTAGAACTCCTCCATCCGCCAGGGGAAGCCGGGCTCGCGGTGGTCCCACCAGCCGTCGAACCAGAGGGCGCGCACCGGGGCGTATTGCTCCAGGAGTTCCTTCACCTGCCCTTTCATGAAGTTGAAATAGGCATTGTAGTCCGCTTTCTCCGGATCCTTGCCGCTGCCGGCCCAGACCGTTCCGCCCCCGGGATAATCGTCGCGCATCCAGTCCAGAAGCGAGTAGTAGAACTGGAGGGCGACACCCTGTTCGTGGCAGGCGGCGGCCAGGTCGGCGATGACGTCGTGGGCATACGGGGTGGCATCCACGATGTTGTACGGCGTGCAGGCCGTCCGGAACATCGAGAAGCCGTCGTGGTGGCGGGACGTGATCGTCACATAGGAAGCCCCCGCGTCCTTGAAGGCGCGGACCCACTCCTGCGCATCGTAGCGGGAAGGATAGAAGCCGGCGGCCGCGTGGGCGTACTCGTCGCGGTTGAGCCTTCCGGTGTTCAGGTACCATTCGCCCTGTCCGAACATGCTGTAGATGCCCCAGTGCAGGAAGATGCCGAAACGGTCGTCCTTCAGTTCCCGGCGGGCGGCCAGGTTGTCCTCGGACGGGGTATAGGTCTGTGCAGGAACGGCCGTCGCGCAAAGGAGCAGGACCGCCAGCGAAAGGATCGTGGTTTTCGTTTTCATGGGTGGAGTCGGTTTTATTCTTCTTGTCCGTACAGCGCGCCGGCGATGCCCGCCTGCAGGCCGCGCAGTTCGGCGATGCCGCGCATGCGTCCATAGCAGGAGTAGCCGGGATTGCTGGTTTTCTTCAGGTCGTCGCACATCCGGTGCCCGTGGTCGGGACGGCAGAAGATGCGGAAACGGCGGCGCTGCATCACCTCGAGCAGGGTCTTCATCATGCCGTACATGTCCACATCGCCCTCCAGATGCGACGCTTCATAATAGTTTCCTTCCGCATCGCGCTGCGTGCTGCGGAAGTGGACGAAGTCCGTCCGGTCGCCGAACCGGCGGAGCATGTCCACCAGGTCGTTGTCGGCGCGGATGCCGAACGAGCCGGTGCACAGGCACAGGCCGTTCGAGGGGTTGGGAACCGCGTCGACCAGGGCCTGGAAATCCTCGGCCGTGGAGAGGATGCGCGGCAGCCCGAGGATCGGGCAGGGCGGATCGTCGGGATGGATGACGAGCCGCACGCCGGCCTCGTCGGCCACCGGGCAGACCTCGCGCAGGAAGGCCACCAGATTCGCCCGCAGCCGGTCTGCGTCGATGTCGCGGTAGCGGTCCAGCTGCGCGCGGAACTGCTCCAGCGTGAAGCTTTCCTCGCTGCCGGGCAGTCCGGCCAGCATGGTCCGGGTCAGTTTCCGTTTCTCCGCAGCGTCCATCGCCGCGAAGCGCGCAGCCGCCCTCTCCCGTTCCTGCGGGGTGTAGTCCGCCTCAGCCCCTTCCCGCTGCAGGATGAAGAGGTCGAAGGCCATGTATGCCGCCTTTTCGAAACGCAGGCAGGTGGAGCCGTCGGGCAGGCGGTAGTCCAGGTCGGTCCGGGTCCAGTCGAGCACCGGCATGAAGTTGTAGGTCACGCAGCGGATGCCGCAGGCCCCCAGGTTCCGCAGGGTCTGCTTGTAATGCTCGATGTACAGGCGGAAGTCGCCGGTCCGCGTCTTGATGTGCTCGTGCACCGGCACGCTCTCCACCACGCTCCAGGTCAGGCCGGAAGCGGCGACGAGGGCCTGGCGGGCGCGGATCTCCTCCACGGGCCATACCTCCCCGTTGGGGATGTGGTGCAGGGCGTGGACGATGTCGGTGACGCCGGCCTGCCGGATGTAATCCAGGCTCACCGGGTCGTTGGGCCCGTACCAGCGCCAGCTCTCGCGCATCAGGTAAAGGTCGTTCTTCATGGCGCTACAGGGTAAAGGCGTCGAATCCGCCGTCCACGACGCAGATCGTCCCGGTGACGGCCGCGGAAGCGTCGGAGGCGAGGTAATGCAGGGTTCCGAGCAGTTCCTCGGGCTCCAGGAAGCGGCCGAAAGGCGTATGGGAAAGGATCTTGTGGGAGCGGTCGGTCAGCGAGCCGTCGGGGTTCGTCAGCAGGGACCGGTTCTGGTCGGTCAGCAGGAAACCCGGGGCGATGGCGTTGACACGCAGCCCGTCGCCGAACTTGAGGGCGAGTTCGCCGGCCAGGTATTTGGTCCAGTTGGCCACAGCCGCCTTCGCCACGCCGTATCCCGCCACGCGGGTCAGCGGGCGGAGGGAGGTCTCGCTGCAGAAATTGATGATGCTGCCTTTTCCGCGCTCCACCATCGCCCGGGCGAAGACCATCGTCGGCAGGATGGTCCCGAAAAGGTTGACGTCCACGACCTTGCGCACGGCGTCGACATCCAGGTCGAAGAGGGTCTTGTCCGGCGGGACGGTCGCGGCCGGCATGTTGCCGCCGGCAGCGTTGAGCAGGATGTCGATGCCGCCGTAGCGGGAGACGATCTCACGGCAGTTCTCTTCCAGGACCGCCTTGTCGAGGATGTCCGTCGGCAGGAAGCAGGCTTCGCCGCCGGCGGCGAGGATATCCTCGACGATCCGCATGTTCTTGTCGCGCGACTGGGGCCGGCCGAGCAGCACCATCTTCACGCCCTGGGAGGCGAAATACCGCACGGCCACCGAACCGATGACCCCGCTGGCGCCCGTCATCACGGCCACCTTTCCTTTCAAGTCGAACCAATCTTTCTGTTCCATAGACTATTGAATTTCAAATAATTCCGTTTCAGCATCCGGGAAGGCGCTCCGGAGTGCGCCCCGTTCGGCGGCGGAGGCCGCCATCAGCGCCGTCGTCAGGACTTCCGCGTCCAGCGGATCGTCCGCCACGGCCGTCGCCACGGTCCGTCCTTCCACCGCGCGGCCGGTCGCGGGATGCACGATGTGACCGGTATAGCCCGGCATGTTGCCGGAAGTGGACAGCGCCCGGTCACGCAGGGCGGTCCGGGTCAGGACGGCGCCGGGGTGGAAGGGATCGTTCACGTCCACGAGCCAGCTGTCGCCGTGCGGATGGGAACCGACCCCCAGGATGGCGCTGGCGCCGAAATCCACGAAGGCGCAGCGGATGCCGGCGGCCGCCAGCCGTTCCTTCGCCTCGCGCAGGAGGAATCCCTTCGCGAAGCCGCCGAAATCCAGGTCGGCGTCTTCCAGCACGAACGCACCGTCTTCCCGGCGGACGCCTCCCCTGCCCAGGGTAACGTCGAACAGGCCGCCCGTCCGCTCCCGGTACGCAAGCGCCTCCTCCAGCAGGACGGCCAGCGCCGGACCGGCCGGGACAGGCCCCCGGCGCGACGCTTCCCGCGCCCGGGACACCGCACTCGCAGGGTCGAAACGATTCAGCAGGCCGTCCAGGCGGAACGCCTCTTCTTTCAGCCAGTTCCAGAAGGGCGTCACCTCCGGGAGAGGCGTTCCCGCCGTCACCAGCTCCAGCCGGGTCCCCATCACGCGGGGCACCGCACCGTGAAAAAGCGCCGCCCCGTCAAAAAAAGACCAATCGTTCGTACACATTTTCACAAATATAAGAAATCTTTGTTACTTTTGTCTTTACGTCAAAAATACGCTGACATGAACGAAAACACAGAAACGGTGGACCTTTCGCTCCGTAGTTTCATCAAGAGCCTGCTCTCGGTGACCGGCGGAGCCGCCCTGCTGTCCTCGATGCCCTGGCTGCTGTCCTGCACGCCGGAAAAGCTGCAGGAACTCGGCAAGGAAAAAGCGCGGCTCGGGCTGATCGGATCCGGGTCCCGCGGCCAGTACCACATCCACAACCTCCTGGCGATCCCGCACGCCGACCTGGTGGCCATCTGCGACCCCTACGCCCCCAACCGCGAGGCGGCGCTGGCGCTGTATCCCACCGCCAAGGGATATGAAGACTACCGGGAAATGCTGGAGAAGGAACAGCTGGACGGCGTGATCATCGCCACCCCGCTGCACCTGCACGCGCGCATCACCCTCGACGCCCTCGCCGCCGGGAAGCATGTCTTCTGCGAGAAGGCGATGGCGCGCACGATGGACGAATGCAAGGCCGTCTACGAGGCGTACAGGAACTCCGACCGCGCCCTCTACTTCTGCATGCAGCGGATGTACGACGAAAAATACGTGAAGGCGATGGCGATGATCCGCGAAGGACTCATCGGCGACGTCGTCGGAATGCGCTGCCACTGGTTCCGCAACGCCGACTGGCGCCGGCCGGTGCCCTCGCCCGACCTGGAGCGCTGGATCAACTGGCGTCTCTACAAGGAGTACTCCGGCGGCCTGATGACGGAGCTGGCCTCGCACCAGCTGGAAGTCTGCAACTGGGCCGTCGGCAAGGTGCCCTCCCGCATCGCCGGCATGGGCGACATCGTCTTCTGGAAGGACGGCCGCGAAGTCTACGACAGCGTCAATGTCATCTACCAGTATGCGGACGGACGGAAGATCAACTTCGAGTCGCTGATATCCAACAAGTACAACGGCATGGACGAGCAGATCCTCGGCAGCAAGGGCACGATGGACCTCTCGCGCGGCGTCTATTACCTGGAGGAAGACGACCAGATTCCCGGCATCCGCCAGCTGCTCGACCAGGTGAAGACAGGCATCTTCGCGTCCATCCCCACCGCAGGCCCCTCCTGGCGGCCCGAACTGCAGTCGGCCTATGTGCCGCACGCCGTCATGAAAGGCAGCACGAGCGTCAACAGCGGCCAGAGCATGGTCTCTTCCGACCACGACGGCTCCGACGCCATCCTGTCGGCCTTCTGCCAGTCCTGCCTGACCGGAGAAAAAGCGCACGACGTCGTCGAAGAAGCCTACTATTCCACGCTGCTGTGCCTGCTGGGCAACCAGGCGATGGAAGAAGGGACGGTCCTCGACTTCCCCGAAGCCTACAAGATTCCTTACCTCACGTTCTGATTCCGGCCATGAAAGACATCGTCATCACGGGAAAACACATCCGCCGCGAACTGTTCATCCTGCTGGGCTGCTTCGTCGCCGCCTGCCTCGTCAATCTCGGGGCCGTCATCGCATACGGACGCCCGGCGAAGGAACTCGTCACCATGATCGGTTACGTGGTCTTCGTCACGCTGGGGCTGTATCTGCTGCTCTGGCTGGTCCGGCTGGCGGTCGCGGGCATCTGCGCCCTCGTCACCGCCCTTCGGAAAGGAAAGCGGCCTGCATGAGGCCGATGCGCCTGTAGCCGTCTTCATTCATGTGCAGCCTGTCACCGAGGTAGTACAGGTCCGCATTGTATTCGTTCATCCCCTGCAGGCTGAACTGGTCCAGCACCGGGACGCCGAAACGGGCGCAGCAGGCTTTCTGCGCCTCGACGTATGCGGCGAATGTCTTTCCTGTCCTGTTGGGCGCTTCGGAAAACGGGTTGAAACCGGCCTGGGTGCGGAAAAACCGCAGGGATGTGAAGAAATAGATCTCCGCGCGGGGGTTCTTCTCCAGCAGTTTCCGGATGCAATAGTTGATGCCGCCGCACTGGGTTGAGCGGGCAGCCTCGTCGAACGCGTCGTCGGCCGTGTAATCCTTCCACGTGCCGCAAGGACGGTTGTTGTTGTAGTCATTGGTCGACGCCCAGAGGACATAGATGTCGTACACGCCCGCCGTATCGACCTGTTTCTGGATCGAAAACCCCTGGTCGATGGAAAAGCCCGCGCCGCCCACGCCGTAGGTCGTCACTTCGGCGCCCAGCAAGTCGGCCCAAAGCTGCTTCGCAGCATCGGATTCCCTGTTCACGGAGAGGGAGCCGCCGAAGACGGCGATGGTCTTCCCGAAGTTCCGGCAGCCCCTGTAGGGACTCTTTTTCACGGCTTTCCGGTCGGGCACGAGGTGATGCTCCGACGGACGGGACTGCGCGCCGGCGTCCCACGCCAGGAGCAGGAAGGCCGCGAAGGCGAGGATGCGAAGCGGATACTTCATCGCGGGAAGGGGTTTACTGCGTGGCCAGCCACGCATCGAACCATGCGCAGCGCTTCTCGAAGAAATCGAAGACATACTCCACCTCCGCCTCCCAGCTGCCCAGGTGGATGAGGCCGACGCTGATGTACTGGTCCAGGATGGGCCAGCGCTTGAAATTCGTACGCTGCGCCACCTCGATCTGCGAACAGTAACCGCGCATGGTCTTGAGGATGTCGGGCATCTGCGCCTTCAGCTTGGCCCATTCGTCCTTGACGATGGCGATGAAGTACGGATCGTGCATCATCTGGTAGATATAGAGCTGCGAACGCTTGATGTTCCCTTCGATGACCGGCTGCTGGGGCGGCCGCGCCCAGCCGTTGGTGCCGATGCCCGCGAGGCCGAAACTCCATTCGGCGTCCCAGACCGGGCAGCACTCCAGCTTGCTCTCGTGGTTGCGGAGGGACATGTACATGTTCGTGTCGTAGTTTCCGATGATCTCCTGCACCAGGTACCAGCGGGCGAAGGAGTATTCGTCCAGGAAGGCGCGGTATCCCTTCACGGGATCCTTGTAGTCGGAACCATAGATGGCATTCTCGAGGCGGTTCATGAAGTCGAGGATGAAGCGGTAGTTCTCGTCGCCGTCCATCATGCCGTCCTCGCGCGCGACCTTGGGATGCTTGAACGTGAAATTGTGGTTGCGGTTCGTCTGGATCCAGAGCGGCTCTTTGCTCCAGTAGTTGTCCAGTTCCAGGATGAAGCCTTGCTTCTCGTCGACCGGGACCCGGTTCTTCGCGCCCTCCACCTGCTCGGTCAGCAGGTAGACGCCCAGGTTGTCTCCGTCGAGGATCACCTCCACGAAATGATGCCGCACGGTATAAGGCAGGCCGATGTACTCGGACAACGTATGCATGAACGTCTCGCGGATCAGCGACTTGTCGCAGTAGTGCGACAGGAGCACCCAGTCACGGTTGGCCGGGAAGCCGCAGAGGCTTTTCTTCTCGTCGAACTTGATCTTGTACGGCTTCTTCGCATAGCTCCAGGTCGCGTTGCCGCGGCCGTGGATCGTCCCCTTGCCCGAGACCTCGGGGAACTTGCCGGAAGCATCGACCACCCGGATGTCACAGCCGATCGACTGCGTCTTGTCCGAAGGAACGCCGGCGGCGTGCTCCGTCTTGATGCTGACCACGGGAATGCCGTCGGAGTTGATGTATGTCGGTTTGACGACCGTGATCTCGTCCGGGCTGCAGGAAACGGCAAGAAGACCGGCCGCGAAGGCCAGGACCGCCAGTATGGATGGAATCGTCTTTTTCATGAGACTGCAAAGATACGATTATTCTTTAGACTCCGGACGGGCGAAGAAGGTAAAATGCACGCGGCCGTATTTTTTTTCTTTCACGAAGAAAGGATGGCCGGTAAAGGAATGCTCATCCCCGTGTTCCAGGATGAAGTAGTTGCCTTCGACGAGGATCGGGCGCTCGAACACCTTGTCCGGCAGCGTCTCGAGCCCATCCAGAGCATAAGGGGGGTCCGCGAAGACAAGGTCGAACCGCTCCCGGCAGATCGGCAGGAAGTCGAAGACGTTGTCACGCACCATCACGACATTGCCGAGGCCGAGCCGGCGCGCCTCCGTCTTGATGAAGGACGCGTTCTCGCGCGCCATTTCGACGCTCCACACGCGGGCGGCGCCGCGGGAGGCGAACTCGAACGCCACGGCCCCCGTCCCTCCGAAAAGGTCGAGCACCTTCAGGCCTTCGAATTCGTATTCGTTCCCCAGGACGTTGAAGAGGCCCTCGCGGGCGAAATCCGTCGTCGGACGGGCCTTGTAGCCGGCCGGCGGGTTGATCTGCTTGCCCTTCAGGGCGCCTCCGATGATTCTCATACCTGCTCGACGGACTTGAAATAACGGTACAGCGACAGTTCCTCCTCCTCGGACAGCGGCGTACGGAAATAGATGGACGAGACCTCGGGGTTCAGCTGGAGTTTCTTCAGCGACAGGAAGAGGAAATACTCGGCCGTCGTGAAGTCCGGTGCACGGAACACGTTGGCAAGCAGCAGGTTCCGTCCCTGTCCGAGCACGAGATGCAGGTATCCGTCGGCATAGGAAGCGAGGATGCGGTTGTACTCCGGGATGCGTTCCGACTCCGCCAGCAGGAAATACATTTCCGGCAGCACCGCGGGCGCATGGCCCTCGGGCCCCGGCACCATCCGGGCGACGGTCGCGGACAGGGTCTCTCCCAGCGAAAGGGAATAGACGAGGCGGGCGGCGAAGGCGGGCACGGCCAGGGAGGAGACCGTGTCGCCGGGCTCCAGACGGACGACGTCCTCCAGGGCGGCACGGGCGGCGGCCGGGTCGAAGAAGACTTCCGGGACGAGGGCCGCCTTGGGCGTCAGAAGCGAGACGGACACTTCGTCATACCGCTGCTGCAACTCGCTGCAGGTGAACACTTTGTCCGCAGCAAGCCACGGAGACCGGGCGGTCACCGCGTCCCCCTGCCGTATCTGAAAAGAATATCCACTCAAGCAGACTTGAATGGATATTCCTGTCTTTGTATTCTGTTCCATCAAAAGGAGACGGGAACCTACTCCCAGTTACCCGCGTTGTTGTTCGGGGCGGTCACGCTGCCGACCTGAAGGCCTTCGTAGCGGTTCTGGTCCTTGCGCTCGGCGACCATGTTCACGACGAGCTGATGGTTCAGGCCCTTGAACAGCGCCTTGAACGGCATCTTCGCCTCGAAGAGCGGCACGTCCACGCCGGAAACCTTCTTCACGATGGCGTCCATCTCGACCGGCTCGCCTTCGGAGAAGGGAATCGTGCCGATGGCGTCGATGTTGAAATCATCGCGGTGATTGAAGAGGGTGTCCTTCACGTTGATCTTGTTCTGGACGGAGAAGACGAGGTTCTTGTCGCCCGCCTGGTACATCCGGAACAGGTCCGCGTCCTTGATCCCCTTGTTCGCCTTCTTGACGGCTTCGGTATGGGCGACGGCCAGGGAGTCGTCACGGGAACCGACCTGCATCAGGACCGTCATCTGGCCCTTGTCGTAGAACTGCTTCAGGGAGTCGAACGAGGCCGTGAAATGGTTGTTGACGCTCTTGAAAGCGACCTGGAGGTCACGGATGTCCTTGAGCTGCTGGATGGCGACTTTCTGCCGCGCGCCGGCGTCCTTGTTGAACCGGACCGGTTCCATCACGCTTTCATAGATGGCATACACGAGCCCGCAGATCGCCAGGGCAAGCAGGATGCTGAGGATTGTTTTCAGTGTCTTGTTCATTATAACTGTTTTTTAGTTTCCGGCAATTCCTGACAAAGTTAGAAAATTGATTTATGAAATGCAATATAATATTTGTAATTTTGTGGTCGGTTTACGAGAAATGGAAGAAAACAGCATCCGGACATTGGACGGCCTCATCGAGGCGGCAGCGCGCATCACGATCGCCGTGCACACGCATCCCGACGGGGATGCGGCGGGCAGCGGCGCCGCCCTCCTGAGCTATCTGCGGGAGCGGCGCGGCAAGGATGCGGTGCTCCTCCTGCCCGACCCGCTGCCGGAATCGCTCGCCTTCGTCCAGCCCCGGGAAGGCGTCCTGGTCTTCCAGGATGCGCCGGAGGCCGCCTGCGCGCGCATCACCGCCAGCGACCTGCTCTTCGGCCTGGATTTCAACGCGTTCGACCGGACGGCCGGCGCGGAGATCCCCCTGCGGGAGAGCCGGGCGAAGAAAGTGCTGCTCGACCACCATCTCTCCCCCGACCGGCCGGCGTTCGACCTGGTCTTTTCGCGGACGGAGGTCTCTTCCTCCTGCGAAGTGCTCTTCGACACGCTCCTCGCCCTGCCGGACATTGCGGGCGACGCCGGGAAGCTGCCCGCCGCCTGCGCCTACGCCCTGATGACCGGCATGACGACCGACACCAACAATTTCGCGAATTCGGTCTACCCGGGAACGCTGCGGATGGCCTCCGCCCTGCTGGCCGCCGGCGCCGACCGCGACGACATCCTCGCCCGCCTCTACAACCAGTACCGCGAGAACCGGCTCCGGCTGATGGGTTACCTCCTTTCGGAGGTCCTGCAGATCACGCCGGAAGGCGTCGCATACATGATCCTCCGCAAGGAAGACCAGCTGCGCTTCGACATGCGGCAGGGCGAAACGGAAGGGTTCGTCAACCTTCCGCTGGGCATCGACCGGGTCCGCATGAGCCTCTTCCTCACCGAGCAGGAAGGCCATTTCCGGGTGTCGGTCCGGTCCAAGAAAGGCACGTCGGCGAACCGGATGGCAGCCACCCGCTTCCACGGAGGCGGGCACGAACTGGCCGCCGGCGGAAAGTTGTTTTTCCCCGCCGACATCCCCGGTCCGGACGACGCTCAGGCATACATCTTGAAAGGAATAGAAGGATTTTTCGAAGGATGAAAAACGTCCGCTACATTGCGGCGGCCTGCGCCGCCCTCCTCATCGCCGGCACCTCCTGCAGCAAGAAGGCGCTGGAGACCGTCTACTCTTCCCAGGAGAAGAACATCGAGGCGCTCGTGAAATCGCTCTCCGGAACGGACGGCACGGCGAAGGTGGAGCAACTGGACGGGGTGACGCGGATCACGGTCGTCCAGGGAGACGGCGCCGTGCTGGAGGGCAAGGGGAAGGCCACCGTCCTCTATGCGGGGCATTTCATCAACAGCTCCACCCTGAGCGTCTCCAACCTGTTCGTCACGAACAGCAAAGCCTATGCGGACAAGCTCAAGTGGTCGGTCTCGGACACGGCCGCCTTCCAGCCGCTGACCGTCGACCTGCGGCAGGACGGCCTTCTGGAAGGGCTCCGCAAGGGCCTGCCCGGCGTCCGTGCCGGCGACGAATGCTACCTTCTCTTCACCGGACGCTACGGCTTCGGGAAGGGCCGGATGGGGACGGTCCCCGTCCACTCCGCGCTGGCCTACCACCTGTGGGTCCAGGCGGTCGACAACACATAATCATGATGAGAACGGAATGAACATGAACCGATCGAAACATACTTTCTCCCTTGCCGCCGGCATCCTCGCCCTGGCGGCCTGTTTGGCGGCCGGATGCGCCAAGGAGGGGAAAACGGCCACGAACGAAGACGCGAAGCGCTTCATGGACGCATGGATCAGCGTGCATCATCCGGAAGCGCGGCCTACCGGGCTGGGCGTCTACGTGATCGACGACCAGCCCGGGGACGGCAGCGCCCTCGGCGACGAAGAATACGTCTTCATCGAGCGGACGGTGACCGACCTGGACGGGTCCGTCAAGGCGACGACTTCCGAGGCGATGGCCGTGCAGGTCGGATCCTACGACGCGGCCAACTACTACGGCCCGGTCGTCATCCGCCGCGACAAGTCCTACACCGAAACCGGCTACCTGGAAGTCCTCCGCGGCATGCGGGTCGGCGGGAAGCGGACCGCCGTCATCCCCGGCTGGCTGAACGTGACGGCGGACTACGCCACCGCCGGCGAGTACGTCGACAACGAGAGCGGCGACAACGTGATCTGCACCATCCGCCTCGTGGACAAGTACGACGACATCTACGCCTGGGAGATCGACACGCTGGAGCGTTTCGTCGCCCGCTGGATGGATGGAGTCGACTCGACGGCCTTCGGCTACTATTACAAGGTCCTGAAGCCTTCCACGGCCACGACGGACATCCCGAACGATTCGACGTTCTACATCAACTATACGGGCCGGCTGCTCAACGGAAAAGTCTTCGACACGACCGTGGCCGACACGGCCAAGCGGTACGGCATCTACTCCTCATCCAAGACGTACAAGCCGGTCCGCATCACGAAGAACGAAGACTTCACCGCCATCACGATGGAGTCCGCCAGCACGGCGACGACCGGTTCCGGATCGACGCTGGTCAACGGTTTCTCTTACACGCTCTCGAAGATGAGGCGGTTCGAGAAGGGCATCTGCGCCTTCTCCTCGCTCGACGCGTACGGCTACGCAGGCAGCGGCAGCGGCATTCCGAGCCATGCGCCGGTCTGTTTTGAAATCGAACTCGTCGACACACCGTAACCGCCGGAAATGTCCCTGCCGCAGAACGTTCCCACCGAACTGGGCACCCGCAGCGTCGGGCAGCTCCTCCGGATGTACGCCATCCCCGCCATCATCGCGATGACGGCGTCGTCGCTGTACAACATGGTGGACAGCATCTTCATCGGCCACATCCCGGAAACAGGTTCGCTGGCCATCTCGGGGCTGGCCGTCACCTTCCCGCTGATGAACCTTTCGACGGCGCTCGGCACGCTGGTGGGCGTGGGCGCCTCCACGATGGCATCGGTGCTCCTGGGGCAGAAGAACTACAAGGCGGCCAACAAGGTACTCGCCAACGACGTCACGCTCAACTGCATCATCGGCCTGCTCTTCATGGGCGTGTGCCTGCTGTTCCTCAAGCCCATCCTCTTCTTCTTCGGAGCGAGCGGGAACACGGTCGGCTTCGCGGCCGACTACATGCGGATCATCCTTTACGGGAACATCATCACGCACCTGTACTTCGGGCTCAACAGCTTCATCCGGTCTTCGGGCAACCCGAAACTGGCGATGCGGCTGACGCTTTTCACCGTCATCTTCAACGCCGTGCTCGACCCCGTGCTGATCTTCGGGCTGCACATGGGCATCCGCGGCGCGGCCATCGCGACGGTCGTCTCGCAGGCGATCGCCTGCGCCTATACGTTGTACTACTTCACGCGGAAGGACAACTTCCTGCACCTGCCCCGGCGCATCTTCGAACTGGACTGGCGCATCGCCAAGGACTCCCTCGCCATCGGCATGGGACCGTTCCTGATGAATTCCGCCTCCTGCATCGTCACGATGTTCATCAACCAGCAGCTGCTCAAGCACGGCGGCGACCTGGCGATCGGGGCCTTCGGCATCGTCAACCGGATCAACTTCCTGTTCATCATGGTCATCATGGGCTTCAACCAGGGGATGCAGCCGATCGCCGGATACAACTACGGCGCGCGCCTGTACTCCCGGGTGCGCGAGGTCTTCCTGCGGACGGCCGCCTGGGCGACGCTCGTCTCCCTGGTGTGGTTCCTGGCGTCGGAATGCGTTCCCGGCACGCTGGTCTCGGCCTTCACGGACGACCCGCAGCTCAAGCACCTTTCCGTCCGCGGCCTGCGCCTGATGAACTTCGTCGTCCTGATCGTCGGTTTCCAGATGGTGGCCACGAACTTCTTCCAGAGCCTGGGCATGGTCGCGAAGTCGATCTTCCTGTCCCTGACCCGCCAGCTCCTGTACCTCGTGCCGCTGATCTACATCCTTCCCATCTTCAAGGGTGTGGACGGCGTCTTCCTGGCGTTTCCGTTTTCGGACTTCGCCGCATTCCTGACCACGCTGGTCATGATCATCCTCCTGATGCGCAAGTTCACCCGGCTCCGGGACGGAGACGAGCCCGACACGCTGGGGAGCCAAATCTGAACACCCATGGAACCCATCCCGCAGATCATCAACATCGGAAGGCAGTTCGGCAGCGGCGGCAAGCGCGTCGCCCTGGAGATCGGCCGCCTCCTGGACATTCCCGTCTATGACAACGAACTGATCACCAAGGCTGCGGAAGGCAGCGGCTTCAGCGCCGAGCTCTTCCGGAAGACCGACGAAAAACGGGGGTTCCTCGGCCTGCTCCACGGCTTCGGAAGCGGCCGGTTCGGTTCTCCGATGAACTATGTCGGGAACGACGAGCTCTTCCGGATCCAGGGGAAAACCATCATGGAACTCGCCGACAAGGGGCCGGCCATCTTCGTGGGCCGCTGCTCCAACTACATCCTCCGCGACCGGAACTGCCTGGACGTCTTCATCTCCGCGCCCATGGAGGACCGGGTGCGCCGCGTGATGGAGCGCGCCTCGCTGACGGCGGAAGAGGCGGAAACCCTGATTGAAAAGAGCGACCGGGGACGCAGCGCCTACTACAACTTCTACACGTTCGGCAACTGGGGCGCGGCATCCGACTACGACCTCTGCGTTGATTCCTCCCTGCTCGGCATCGAAGGGACGGCGGCATTCATCATCGACTTCGGCCGAAAAACAGGACGCCTCCTATGATGATTCCCCGCCCTTCGCACCGCTTCCTGGCCGCCTGTGCAGCCGCCCTGGTCCTTCTCGTCCTGCTGGCCACCGCCGTACGGGCCTGCCGCCGCAGGCAGGAGCCGGCGGAGCCCCGGATCCCCGTCCGCCTCAACGAGACGCTGACGAACGCGACCTCCGATTCCCTGATGCCCCCCGGCTTCGACGCGAAAGTCCGTGAATACATGCGCTACTGGGCCCTTCGCGGCGCATCGCTTTCCGTGATGCGCAACGACTCGCTGCTGATCGCCAGAGGGTACGGGAAGGCCGACGAAGGCGTGCAGATGCAGCCCGGGCACATCCTTCGGATCGCCTCCGTCTCCAAACTGGTGACGGCGGTCGGCATCATGCTGCTCCAGGAGGAAGGGAAACTGTCGCTGGACGACCGCGTCTTCGGCGAGGGCGGACTCCTGGACGACTCCACCTTCAACGCCGCCATCGCCGACAGCAACTATTACAAGATCACCGTCGAACAGCTGCTCCGCCACAAGGGAGGCTTCACCCGCAGGGGCGGCGACGTGATGTTCTCCACCCGCTGGATCATGATGCAGAACCGGCTCAAGACCGTCCCGACGCCCGAGCAGCTGGTCCGCATCCAGCTGGCCCAGCCGGTCGCCTTCGAGCCCGGCACCTGGCAGGACTACTCCAATTTCGGCTACCTGCTGCTCTCGATGATCATCGAGCGGCTGGAAGGCGTCCCGTATGCGGAATTCATCCGCACCCGCGTGCTGGAGCCCTGCGGCTGCGTCGGCTTCCAAACCGCCGGCAACTACTACAAGGACAAGCATCCCGACGAGGTGCGCTACTATGTCCAGAAGGACGACCAGCCCGTCAACGAATTCAACAACAGCGGGCGCATGGTGCCGCGCTGCTACGGCGGGAACAACATCGAAGGCCTGTCCGGCGCAGGATTCTGGGTCGCTTCCACGCCGGAACTGGCCCTGCTGGTCGCATCGATCGACGGGCGGCCTGAAGTGCCCGACCTGCTGAGCGCCGAGAGCGTCGCCGCCATGACGGAGTACTTCGACCCGGACACCTATTCCCTGGGCTGGAACGACACCAAGCCCACCGGAGAATGGACGCGCACCGGCACCTTTGCAGGCACCAGTGCGCTCGTCAAATACTATCCCGACGGGGAATGCTGGATTTTCATCACGAATACCAGCACCTACAAGGGACCGGGCCTCGCCCACTTCACCGCGGAACTCTTCGACACCCTCAGGGCCGAATACGCGGACGCCCTTCCCCGCAGGAACCTGTTCTACGATTAGTCTTCCAGCATCGCGGCACGGAAGGCTTCGATCTTCTCGCCCGGAATCCCGACATACTCCGTCAGGTAGTTCTCGAACTTGTCGCGGAGGGTCTCGCCGTCGCGCTTGAGCAGGTACTGGATCATCGGCTTGTAGGCAACTTCGTTGTCGCGGTTCCGGCGGCCGTAGGTCGAGAAGGATGTCAGTTCATACTCCTTGGCAAGCGACTCCTCGGGAACGCCCAGGACGCCTTCCAGCAGGAAGCAGGTCGTCCCGGTACGGTCGGCGCCCGCGGCGCAGTGAACATACACGGGCTCGTCCGCGATCACATGGTCCATCATGAAGGAAATCATGTTGTTCCACTGGGTCGTATCGGACTCCCAGAGCGCATAGAGGTTCACCGGCATGTGGGTGTATTCCACGCCTTCGCCCAGCGGGGTGTAGACGAGGTCGTCGGACGGATCGTCCGGCGTGCCGTTATCCAGTTCGCTGTCCCAGCGCAGGTCGACATCGGCCTTGATGCCGAGCTGGCGCTTGAGCACGTCGAGGTCGGACTCGGTCGGGAGGGGCTGGCGGTTCATCTGGCCGCCGCGGAAGATCTTCCCGTACTTGAGGGTCTTGCCGTCGGCCGTCTTCCAGCCGCCCAGGTCACGCACGTTGTGCAGCACGTCGGTGCGGATCATCCGCAGCGGGCCTTCGGCCACCAGGGTTCCCTTCACGAGCACCTTCTCTTTCTGCTTCGCATCCTGGCCGGACACCTTGTACCAGTACTTGCGGCCGGGCACCAGGTTGTAAACGAGCGCAGAGTCGGCTTCCGCGTCGACGGGGGTGACGGACAAGACTTCCGCCATCCTGACGTCGCAGGCCACGGTCAGCGCCAGGTCCGTCAGCGGCTTGTTCTCCCAGCGGACCACCAGCGGAGCGGGCTGGTCCTTGCGGAACCCGGTCTTCAGCGAATCGAAACGGGCGATCTGCGACGCCTCGTAATCGCCGTCCGGATAGGAGACGGTCTCGAGGTATTCACGGGCGACCGCATTCTCGGTGCAGCCGGTCACGTCCACGGACTTCACGCAGGAAACGAATGCCACGGCCGCGCAGACGGCTGCGGCGGAAAAAAGAATCTTCTTCATGGGGCTCATTTGTTTACGAACATAACCGCCTCGGCGATGGAGTTGAGTTTGGTGTCCACGCTGTCGGCGCGGCTGGCCAGTACGCAAGGCGCGCTCGTACCGACGAGCATGCCGGCCTGGCGGACGCCCACGGCCAGCTTGGAGTTGGTCTTCCAGAAGACGTTCGCGGACTCGATGTTCGGGAACAGGAGGCAGTCGGCGTCACCCGCAACGGGGCTGACGAGTTTCTTGATCTGCACGGATTCGGGATCGACCGCCACGTCCAGGGCGAGCGGACCGTCACCGATGCAGCCCTTGATCTGGCCGCGGTCGCACATCTTGGCCAGCATGGCGCCCTCCACGCAGGCGGGCATGCCGTCGAGCATCTGCTCGGAAGCGGCGATGAAGGCGATCTTCGGCTTCTCGATGCCGAAGGAATGGGCGACGGAAGTGACGAAACCGGCGAGCTTGACTTTCTGGCGGAAATCCGGGGCGGGGATGACCGCCATGTCCGTCAGGAAGAGGAGCTTGTGGTAGTTGGGGTTCTCGATCACGCCCACGTGGCTCAGCAGGCCCTTCGGAGGGAGGAGGCCCGTCTCCTTGTTCAGGATCGCACGGAGGAACTTGTCGGTGGAGCAGAGGCCCTTCATCAGGACGTCGCCCTGGCCGTCGTGCACGAGCTGCACCGCCTTGGACACCGCCTTCAGTTCCACGGGTTCGTTCACGATCTCGAACATGCCCATGTCGATGCCGAGCTGCTGGCAAGTCTTGGCGATCAGGGCCTCGTCACCGACGAGGGTCACCTTTACGAATCCCAACTGCGTCGCCTTGGCGCACGCTTCGATCGTGTGTTCATCGACCGCCCAGGCCGCAACCATTCTCTTGCAGACTCCTTTTTCCTTGAGTTCTGCAAATACATCAGCGAATTTTGTAATCATCGTTTTGTGTTATTAATAAACTGTTTTCAGAATCACTTCTTCAGCCCCTGCGCGATGTGCATCGTGTCGCGGGCGATGACGAGTTCCTCGTCCGTCGTCACGAGGGCGACCTTCACCTTTGAATCCGGGGTGGAGATCACCGTGTCGACGCCCCAGGCCGTGTTCGCCTCGGTGTCGATCTTGACACCCAGATAGTTCAGGCGGGAGCAGACGCCGCTGCGGAGCCAGTCGTTGTGCTCGCCGATGCCGCCGGTGAAGAAGATCGCGTCCACGCCGTCCATCGCCGCGGTGTACGCGCCGACGTACTTGGTGATCTGGTAGACGAGCATGTCCAGGATGAGCTGCGCGCGCCCGTCGCCCGCCAGGGCCATCTCGCGCATCTCGCGCATGTCGGATGTCTTGCCGGAGAGGCCCAGCAGGCCGCTCTTCTTGTTGACGATCTCGTACATCTGGTCGGCCGTCAGGTTCTCCTTCTTCATGATGTGCAGGACGGCGTTGGCGTCGATGTCGCCGCAGCGCGTTCCCATCAGCAGGCCTTCCAGCGGGGTGAGGCCCATCGACGTGTCGATGGACTTGCCGTTCTGCACCGCCGTGATGGAGCTGCCGTTCCCGATGTGGCAGGTGATGATCTTCGACGCGTTCAGGTCGATGCCCACCATGCCGGCGCCCTTCCGGGCGACGAACTGATGGCTGGTACCGTGCGCGCCGTAACGGCGGATGTGGTATTTCTCGTAGCAGGAATAAGGCAGGCCGTACATGAAAGCGTAGGCCGGCATCGTCTGGTGGAACGCCGTATCGAACGTCACGACCTGCGGCACGTCGGGCAGCACTTCCTGGCAGGCGCGGATACCGAGCAGGTGCGCAGGATTGTGCAGCGGGGCGAAGTCGCAGCAGATATCGATCTTACGGATGACCTCCTCGTCGACGAGCGCGCTTCCGGAGAAGAAATCCGCTCCCTGGACGATCCGGTGACCGACCGCTTCGATGTCGGAGAAGGAGTGGAGGACACCGCAGTCCTTGTCGACGAGGGCGTCCAGGACGATCTGCATGCCGACTTTGTGATCGGCGATCGGAAGGTCGCGCACCACTTTGTCCTTCCCGGCGGGTTTGTGTTGGAGATGTCCGGCCTCAAGACCGATTTTCTCGACGATTCCTTTCGCTTTCAGGTCGAACACGTCGTCGCTCTGCATGTCCAGAAGCTGGTATTTGATGGAAGAGCTTCCGCAATTGATAACAAGAATGATCATTCCGATAGGGTGTTAAATGAATAATACTTGCAAAGATAACAAAAATATGGTTACCTTTACGCAAATCGCGGGACGACGAGATGGATGTGGAGAGAGAAATGGCGGGGATCGGAATCCCTTTCGCGGCCGGTATCGCAGCCGGCCCGGCGCTGCTGTCCGGCGGCACCGTTCCCCTGCTGCCGCCCGCCCTCCTGCAACCCTTCCTGCTCCTGGCGACGGCGGCCGTCGCCAGCCTTCCGCGCCGCCTGCTGTCCGGCCGGGGCTTCCGCATCATCCTGGGTTTCCTCTTCTTCCTCGCCGGTCTGTTCTGCCGGCTCAATGCCCTGCAGCCCGCCCTGGCGTTCACGCCGGATCCCGGTCCGCTGACGGCCGCCGCCCTGCGCGCCGCCGCGCGGCTGAAGGCGCTGATCGACGCCATCCCCTATCCCGGCGAGGAAACGGGCCCGCTCCTGCGCGCGCTCCTGACGGGGGACCGCTCCGCGCTCACCCCCGCGGCCGTCGCCGTCTTCCGCCGGAGCGGGGCATCGCACATCCTCGCCCTTTCGGGGCTCCACCTGGGCATCCTGTACCTGCTTCTCACGCGCGCCACGGCGCCGCTGGGCAACAGCATCCCGGCCCGGCGCGCACGCAGCCTCCTGGCCGTCTGCGCCGCAGGCTTCTACACGCTTGCGACCGGGGCGTCGGCCTCCACCCAGCGGGCCTTCACCTTCATCCTCCTCGGAGAGACCGCCCGGAACCTCGGCCGGGAACGCGGGGCCGCCGCCGTGCTGACAGCGAGCCTCACCCTGCAGCTGGCCCTGCATCCCGGCCAAATCGCGACGCCGGGTTTCCAGCTGTCCTACCTGGCGATGGCGGGCATCACCCTGCTGTATCCGCCCCTGGCGGGGCTGTATCCGGCCGCGACGCGTCCGGCGGCCGCACGCCTCGACCCTGTCCGGCAGATCTGGGAGGCGGCCGCCCTGACGGTGGCCTGCCAAGTCTTCACCGCTCCGGTGGCCTGGCTGCATTTCCACACGTTCCCGAAATATTTCCTGCTGACCAACCTGCTGGCCCTGCCGCTGACCGGCATCCTGATGACCGTGTCCGTCGTCACGCTGCTCCTGTCAGCCGCAGGCTGCTGCCCGGACCTGCTCGTCCGGGCGAACGACCTGTGCGCCTCCCTGCTGCTGTTCTGCCTGGAGACGATTGCGGGGATGGGATGAAACGGGGGTCAGCGGAGCGCCGCGCGGATGCGCTTGAGCGCACCGCGCAGGAGACTGTCCACATACGAAAGGACCCGGCGCCAGAGGGGGATCTCGGGATTCTGCCAAAGCGGGACGAGCAGGTTGTGGTCCATCCGGGCGAGGATGCCGGGAGCGACCATCCGCGGCACATCGGCCGTGGCGGCCTTCTGTCCGTAGCCGAAGTCCCAGAAAGTCCGCCGGAAGAGGTCGTCGGGCGAACGGAAACGGGAGAAAACCCCGGCGGGGACCAGCACGCAGGACATGTCGAAGAAATGGCAGGGCACGGGAATCGTCGGATCCGGCTGGACGAGGCGGCCCCGCCGGCTGCGTCCGCCGAAAAGCAGCTGACCGCCCGGCCCGGCGACCGTCCCGACGAGGATCGCCTGGTGGCGGAGGAAGACATCGTTCTCCAGGAAGATGTCGAGGGCGCCCGGCGCCGGCTGCAGGAGCGCGTCCGCGAACAGAAGGAAGTCGCTGCCGGTTTCCAGGGCCTGCAGGCAGGCGGCGCGCAGGCTTTCCGGATGATCCGCGGGGACGCCGACGGCCTCCAAGGAATCCGCATCGCCGGAGAAACCCTCCCGCCAGGGGCGCAGCGGGTCCTTCCCGGCGGCCGCGGGAACCGTTCCTGAAAAGATGACCGTCACCTTCGCCATCGTCGCGTCAATCCAGTTTCAAAACCGCCATGAACGCGCTCTGGGGCACCTGGACGGTGCCGATCTGGCGCATCCGCTTCTTGCCTTCCTTCTGCTTTTCCAGCAGTTTGCGCTTTCGGGTCACGTCGCCGCCGTAGCACTTCGCCGTCACGTCCTTGCGGACCTGCCGGACCGTTTCGCGGGCAATGATCTTCGCGCCGATCGCGGCCTGGATGGCGATGTCGAACTGCTGCCGGGGGATGAGTTCCTTGAGCTTGAGGCAGATCTTGCGGCCGAAATCGTATGCGTGCTCTTCGTGGATCAGGGTCGACAGGGCGTCGGCCGGATCGCCGTTCAGCAGGATGTCCAGTTTCACCAGGCGGGCCGTCCGGAAATCGGTCAGGTGGTAGTCGAAGGAAGCGTATCCCTTCGAGATCGACTTGAGCTTGTCGTAGAAGTCGAAGACGATCTCCGACAGCGGCATGTCGTAGGTCAGTTCGACCCGGTCGGCGGTGATGTAGTGCTGGCCGATCAGGACGCCCCGCTTGTCCATGCAGAGCTTCATGATCGGACCGTAGAAATCGGTCTTGGAGATGATCTGGGCGCGGATGAAAGGCTCCTCGATGTGGTCGATCAGGGTCTGCGCAGGCAGTCCGGAAGGGTTGTGCACGTCCAGGACTTCACCCTGTGTCGTGAAGACTTTGTAGGAGACGTTGGGCACCGTGGTGATCACGTCCATGTTGAATTCACGGAACAACCGCTCCTGGACGATCTCCAGGTGCAGGAGCCCCAGGAAGCCGCAGCGGAAACCGAATCCCAGCGCGAGGGAAGATTCCGGCTCGTAGACAAAAGAGGCGTCGTTCAGGCGGAACTTCTCCAGGGTCGCGCGGAGTTCCTCGAACTTGTCGGCCTGCACCGGATACATGCCGGCGAAGACCATGGGCTTGACTTCCTCGAATCCGGCGATGGCCTCGGCGCAGGGGGCCGCGGCATGGGTGATCGTATCGCCCACCTTCACCTCGACCGCCTTCTTGATGCCCGAGATGATGTAGCCCACGTCGCCGGCCGCGATCTCGCC
>JAEEGL016574926.1_pt1 | contig 24118 bp, 11 predicted proteins | sample 9134231 | NCBI WGS metagenome assembly JAEEGL01 (sample SAMN16246548, study PRJNA631951) | gut metagenome | biome: gut microbiome; feature: rumen; material: fiber-attached | host: Bos | place: Iran: Karaj | collected 2018-10
CCTCGAACGTGTGCTTCGGCTACTGGGGCCATGACCTGGGCGGACACCAGCAGACGGGTGCCAACGATCCTGAGATCTACCTGCGCTGGATGCAGTATGGCGTCTTCACACCCATCTTCCGCACCCATGCCACCAACTGGGAGGGCATCGAGCGCCGCATCTGGAAGTATGAGAACTTCCCCCTGCTGTTGGAGACCGTGCGTCTGCGCTACGCCCTCATGCCCTACATCTACACCGCCTGCCGCCAGGCCTACGACACCGGCGTGAGCATCTGCCGTCCCCTCTACTATGAATGGCCCGAGGAGAACAATGCCTATATGTTTGAGGACGAGTATATGTTTGGCGACGACATCCTCGTGGCACCCGTGGTCACCCCCAGCGACGAGAGTGGCAAGGCCAGCCGCCGCACGTGGCTGCCCGCCGGCAAGTGGTTCGACGTCTGCCGCAACAAGGTGGTGGAGGGCAACACCATCTTCACCGACAGCTACAGCCAGCCTGAGATACCCTATTTCTACCGTGCCGGAGCCGTCATCGTGAACAACCCGCCGATGCTGAACCTCAATACCCGTCCTGACCGCCTCATCCTGAAGGTGGTGCCCGGTGCCGACGGCAGCGCCCAGCTCTATGAGGACGAGGGCGACACCGAGGGCTACAAGCAGGGCGCCTTCACCACCACCCGCATCAGCCATCAGGGCAACAGCCTGACCATTGAGCCGCGCCAGGGCCGTTTCGAGGGCATGCCCACACAGCGCGCCTACACCGTCGAGTTCCTCGGCACCGACCGGCCGTCGTCCGTCAGCGTGAACGGCGCCCGCCAGGCCAACGGCACTTGGAACTACAACGAGCAGACGAGGGTCACCACCGTCTACGTGCCCATCACCGCCTGCGACAAGAAGATTGTATTGAAGATTGAGAAATGATAAGTAGATGAACACAAAAAAGACGATGTTTGTGTAAACTAAATTTGATTTGAAACTTAACAGATACAATTATGGAAAGGAAAACATACCGCTGGCTACAGCTCAGCTTATTGCTTTTAGGTTACTGGTTATATTTTAGCCCCGCCGTGGCCCAGACCCTCTGGATGACGGGCTCGGCCGTGCCGGGCGGCGTGCAGCAACTTACGGCCACACCCGACGGCGGCTTCAAGTATACAGGAGCGCTGCAGGCCGGCGAGCTGCGCCTGCAGACCACGAAGAAGGCGGGCCGCGACACCCGCTACCTGGTGCCCCTGCTGACGGACGCCAGCATTGCCAACAAAGGCTTAGGCTATAAGGAGACCACCGATGCCGAGGCTGCCGCCTGGCAGGTGCCCGTAAGCGAGGACCACTACCGCTTCACCGTCAACCCCCACGTGCGTGTGCTGCGCGGTGAGATTGTCTACCCCTGGGGCGAGCTGTTCATTGCCGGCGGCGCCACTGAGGTGGGCTGGAGGTGCGAGGGCAGGATGCTGCTGATGAAGCAGAGCCTGGACAACCCCTACGTCTGGACGTGGGAGGGCGAGCTGAAGCGCCACCCGGAGGTGGAAGAGCCTGCCAGCTTCAAGTTCCAGGGTCAGGACCGCTGGCACCCCAAGGCGCTGCACCCTTACCGCCAGGATGCCGACATCCTCACTGACGGCATGCTGCGCACCGGCGGCGACGACACGAAGTGGACGCTGAGCAAGGACGGTCGCTACCGCATCACCGTCGATATCTTCAAGGAGACGATTAAAGCTGAATTTATTAATAACTAAAAGATTTAAGAAGATGAAGAAACAATTACTTTTCGCGCTCATCACCATGCTGTGCGTGTGTATGGGCACCAACAGGGCCTACGCCCTGGACCAGCAGGGCGACGTCTACCAGATAGGCAATGCCCAGGACCTGGAGGACTTCTCTAACATGGTGGCCAGCGGCAACGGCGGCATCAGCGCCGTGCTCACCGCCGACATCGACATGACCGGCGTCAGCCACCTGCCCATCGGTACCGTCAGCAGCCCCTTCCGTGGCACCTTCGACGGTCAGGAGCATTTCATCATGAACATGACCATCGACCTGCCTGAGCAGGAGTATGTCGGTCTGTTCGGCGTGCTCAACGGCGGCGCCTACATCAAGAACGTCATCGTAGACTGGACCTGCACCATCAGCGGCTCCGCCTTCGTCGGCGGCATTGCCGGTGGCACCAACGGTGGCGGCAGCGTCACCTTCGAGAACTGCGGCAACGAGGGCACCGTGGGTGCCCAGCACCAGAACGCCGCCGGCATCTGCGGCGTGAGCATGGGCAGTGCCTGCGGCATCGTGCTGAAGAACTGCTTCAACACGGGCGGCATCAGTGGCGAGAACGAGTCGGCAGCCCTCTGCGGATGGGTCGGCGACAATGGCTCGACCATCACCAACTGCTACAACGCCGGTTTCGTCATCGGCATGGACGGCAGCAACTCGCTCTGGCGCAACGGCCGTGGCAAGGGTGTGAACAACTACGACACCTATGGCAACCAGGGCACCAGCATCAGCGAGGACGAGTATGACCTCAGCAGCGGTTCCATCTGCTACCAGATCAACGGCAGCCAGAGCGACGACGTGGTGTGGTACCAGCGCCTGGGCGAGGACCTCCATCCCGTGCCCTTCAAGAGCCACGGAGTGGTCTATGCCGTCGGTGACCTCTACTGCGACGGTTCGTCGAAAGGCGGCGACCTGAACTTCTCGAACAGCAACGAGTCCAACCGCGACCCCCACAACTTCGTGGAGGGCATCTGCAGCGCCTGCGGCGACGTGGACAAGAACTATAAGCAGCTGGTGGACGGCTTCTATGAACTGTCGTCAGCCAGCGACCTGAACTGGTTTGCCGCTTTGGTGAATCATGGCAACAAGAAGGTGAACGCCCGTCTGACGGCCGACATCGACTTCTCGCAGTACACCCAGCAGGACGTGATGATTGGCGGCAACGCCTATGTCACCGACGAGGGCGACGAGTCGAAGGCCTTCGAGGGCATCTTCGACGGTCAGGGCCACAAGGTCACCGTCAACTATAATGTGTCCTACGACGGCGTGGCACTGTTCAAGGTGGTCACCAACTCCGTCATCCGCAACCTCGTGGTCGACGGCACCATCGAGAGCACACAGCGCTTCATCGGCGGTCTGGGCTTCGTCAGCCGCGGCACCTCTACCTTTGAGAACATCATCGTGGCTGTCAACATCACCGGCAGCTATCCCGGCGATGCCACCGACGGCGGCTTCTTTGCCGTCACCCACGAGGTGCCCACCTTCCGCAACTGCGCCTTCATCGGCTCCATGAACGCTCCTGACAGCGAGGGCTCGGCCGCCATCATCGGCTATTCTCACGCCTATGTTGAAACCGTCATCGAGAACTGCTATGTGGCTCCCTCACTGCTCAGCCTCACTGGCAACAGCACCGTCTTCGCCCGTAACGTGGGCACACGTCGCAACTGCTTCTATACTGACAACATCGTTGAGATGTGGGACGACGCCGCTACCGTCATTCCGCAGTCGGCACTGACCTCTGGCGAACTGGCCTACAGGCTGAACACTGGCGGCGACACCGACGCATGGCGCCAGAACCTGGGCAGCGATGCCTATCCCGTTCCCTTCGCTGACCACAGCATGGTCTATGCCACCGGCTCGCTGAGCTGCAACGGCAAGATGAAGGACGACATCGTCTACACCAACACGCAGGGCGAGCCCCAGCGCGACGAGCACCAGTACAGCAATGACGTGTGCAGCGTCTGCGGCGCACGCCTCATCCGCACCGGCGAGCAGCTGAAGGCACTGGCTGACGACATCAACACCGGCGCCATCGACGGCGACATCATCGTCGACCTGACGAACGACATCGACCTGAAGGGCATCGACTTCCAGGGCATTGGCCGTCGCTTCAACGAGCCTACCGGCGAGACCGACGAAGAGGGCAACGCCATCACGCAGGACGTGAAGCGCCCGTTCAAGGGTGTCTTCGACGGCCACGGCTATCGCATCAAGAACATGGTGATTGAGGCTGAGGAAGGCAACAAGGGCCTCATCGGCCTGGCCAACGGCGCCACCATCAAGAACGTCATCGTTGACAGCAGCTGCGAGATTTACACCATCGGCTGGTCGGCCGGCATCGTCGGCACCGTCTTTGGCCGCAACCTGCTTACCATCGAGAACTGTGGCAACGAGGCCATGGTCAACGTGGGTGCCACCGGCCCCAACGGCGCAGGTATCCTGGGCGTGAACGACGGCAGCGAGGCCACCATCCGCATCGTCAACTGCTACAACACCGGCGAGATAGTGGGTCAGCGCGAGTGTGGCGCCATCAGCGGCTGGCTGGGCGACCATGCTGAGGTCATCAACACCTATAGCTGTGGCATGGTGGCTCCCGAGGCCATCGACGGCGACCGCACCTTCGCACGCTACAATGGCAACGGCATCACCTTCACCAACTGCTTCGAGGTCGACGGCCGTCAGGTGCAGCAGGCACAGTTCGCCGACGTCATGAGCGGCAAGCTCTGCTACGACCTCAACGAGGGTGCCGGACGCACCGTGTTCTACCAGACGCTGGGCACCGACGAGCATCCCGTGCTCGACGCCACCCATGGCGTGGTCATCCTCAAGGACGGCCAGTATGTCAATGCCGACACTGAGGGCATCAGCGTCGTCAGCGTCAGCAACAGCACTGAGGCCGTGTTCTCGCTGGGCGGCATCCGCCAGCAGCAGCTGCGTCATGGCATCAACATCGTCCGCAGCAGCGACGGCACCGTAAGGAAGATATATAAGTAATGTTATGTTTAGAAAAGTTAGTATGGTATTAGGAGGCCTGGCCATTGCCGTTTCGGCAATGGCCCAGGTTTCGCTTATGACGGCTGGTGGCCGGCTCTCTGACATTGCCGTGTTCTATCCCAAGGACTACGATGCCACGCAGCACCAGCCCTCGCCCATCTTCGTCCAAGAGCCGCCGGCCATCATGCCCGTGAATGCCGCCTGGCAACTGCGCCCCGTGTTCACCGAGCGTGACGGCAAGCACATCGCCACCATCCATGTGGGCAGTGGCGTCGACCTCTACGGAACGGGCGAGGTGACCGGCCCCCTGCGCCGCAATGGCCGTACCATCAGTCTTTGGAACGTTGACACCCCGGCCTACGGCGTCGACGGCGGCACCCACCTCTACCAGAGTCATCCCTGGGTGATGGGCCTCCGTCAGGACGGCACCGCCTTCGGCATCATCGCCGACAACACCTGGCGCCAGACCATCACCACCAGCGACGACGTGGTGTTCGAGAGCCTCGGCCCCGCCTTCCGCGTCGTCATCATCGAGCGCGACAGTCCCCAGGCGCTGATGCAGGCACTGGTCGACCTGACCGGGACGATGGAGCTGCCCCCACTGTGGTCGCTGGGCTATCAGCAGTGCCGCTTCAGTTATCACCCCGATACGCGCGTAAAGGAGATTGCCGACCTGCTGCGCCAGCACCGCATCCCTTCCGATGTCATCTGGATGGACATCCACTATATGGATGCCTATAAGATTTTCACCTTCCATCCCCAGGAGTTCCCTGACCCCAAAGGTCTGAACGACTATCTGCATGCGAAGAACTTCAAGACCGTCTATATGATTGACCCCGGCGTCAAGGCAGAGCCTGGCTATTTCGTTGACGACCAGGGTACTGCCGGCGACTACTGGGTGAAGGACAAGGACGGCAAGCCTTTCGTGGGCAACGTATGGCCCGGACCGTGCCACTTCCCCGACTTCACCCGCGAAGACGTGCGCCTGTGGTGGGCCACGCTCTACAAGGACTATATGGCCACGGGCATCGACGGCGTGTGGAACGACATGAACGAGCCGTCGGTCTTCGGACAGCCCGAGACCACCATGCCCGTGGACAACCAGCACGCCTTAGGCCCTCATCTGCGTTTCCACAATGTCTTCGGACTGAACATGGTGCGTGCCAGTCGGCTGGGCCTGTTGCTGGCTAATCCGCAGAAGCGCCCCTTCATCCTGTCGCGTTCCAACTTCCTCGGCGGTCACCGCTATGCCGCCACATGGACGGGCGACAACCTCTCGTCGGTCGACCAGATGAAGCTCAGCGTTCCCATGTCACTGACGCTTGGCCTGAGTGGCCAGCCCTTCAGCGGTCCTGACATCGGCGGCTTCTGCGAGAATGCCACTGCCGACCTGCTGGCCCAGTGGACGGCGATGGGTGTCTACTTCCCCTTCGTGCGCAACCACACCATCGACGGCAGTGTTGACCAGGAGCCCTGGGCTTTCGACGGTCAGGTGCTCGATGCCTGCCGCACGGCCATTGAGCGTCGCTACATGCTCATGCCCTATGTCTACACCACCTTCCGCGAAGCCAGCATCGACGGTATGCCCGTCATGCGTCCCCTCTTCATGGCCGACCCGAAAGACCGCTCACTGCGTAGTGAGGACCAGGCCTTCCTGCTGGGTGGCGACCTGATGGTCACGCCCCGCTGGGCCCAGAATGTGGCGCAGCCCAACAACGGCTCCTGGCAAACCATCGACCTGTCAGCCGTGTCGCCCCATCGTGACGACTATCAACCCGAGCTGCGCCAGCGCCCGGGCAGCATCATCCCGATGGCCCAGCTGGCACAGAGCACCGCCGAGCTGCGCACCGACTCGCTCACCCTGTTGGTCTGCCTCGACACTGACGGCAAGGCCTGCGGACAGCTCTACGAGGATGCCGGCGACGGCTTCGGCTATCGCACGGGCGACTATCTGCTCAGCCAGATGGAGGCCACCCTGCAGAAGCGACAGCTCACCGTGACGCTCCAGCGCGCCGAGGGCCAGAGGCCCGAGGCCGGCCGCACCCTGCGCATCGGCTATGTGAAAAACGGCCGCGTGCAGTATTCTGCCTGGCAGCAGGGCAACACCGCTACCATGAAAGTGAAATTATAGAGGTGAGAGCTACCTCTTACCTCTCACCTCTAAACCATACGGAACAATAGTCAATAAACGATATACAATAATCAATAATCAAAACTCTAAATTCAATCATCATGAAACGAAATCTTAAACTATTTCTCCTGACCCTTCTCGGAACGTGGATGGCAGGCAGTGCAATGGCTGACGATTTGTATCTGGTAGGTGATGGTACACCTATCGGATGGCAGACCGGCGAAACGCGCCAGGCAACAAAAATGAATGAAACCAGCAGTGGCGTCTATGTCTGGGCTGGCTTACTGAAGCATGGTGGCGAGGGCTTCAAGATTTGTAATTCCTCCAACGGATGGAATGGCTACCACCCCTCTGCTAATGGCTTCGCAATGGGCGAGTCGGGCTCCGACAAATACACCGAAGACAATGTATCCGACTGGAAGTGGAATCCCACTAATACCGACTGGGAATACTACACCGTCACTCTGAACAAGAATGAGGGCACGCTGTCGTGGCAAAAGGGCGCCTATGACGTTCTGGCAGCAGGAACTGACGGCTGCATCAGCATCGGTACAGCTGAGGACCTGAACAAGCTTGCTTTGATGTGCCGTAACAACGTCAACAATGTGAAGTACGATGTCAAGCTGACCGCCGACATCGACTACACCGCCTACAAGAACAACCTCCTTGGTTCCATCGGCATTTCGCAAGCATTTCCTTTCAGCGGTGTGTTCGACGGACAGGGTCACACCATCAAGATTGCCTTTGAGAATGTAGGCTTAACCCGTACTGGTCTCTTCGCTTACGTTAAGGAAGCCACCATCAAGAACCTCGTCGTAGAGGGTACTGCCACCTCAGCAGGCAACAACTGCGTCGGTGGTCTGGGTGGTCGCTCTGATGGCGATGGCACCTTCATCGAGAATGTCGTAGTAAAGACGGCAGTCAGCTATACGGGCTCCAACGGCGATGCCACCTGCGGTGGTTTCTTCGCTAACATGGAGGGTAAGGCTGTTCTGACTAACTGCGCCTTCTATGGCTCTCTCGATGCCGGAACTGCCGAGGGTAACGGCGGTCTGGTAGGCTGGGCTGGCAGTGGTGCAAACAACAAGTACACCAACTGCATCGTAGCTCCTAATGGTGCATATACCATGAACGGCAATAGCAAGGACTTTGCCCGTAACGACCCGTCGGTCACCAACTGCTATAAGGTGACCAGTGACGACGCACGACTGGCAAGCGGTGAGATGGCCTACATACTGAATGGCAACAGCAGTGAAAACGTGAACTGGTATCAGACAATTGGTACCGATGCCTATCCCATGCCTTTCGGCACGGCTATCGTCTATGCTAACGGCGCAATGAATTGTGACGGCACCCCGAAGGAGGGCACACCATTCTCCTTCTCGAACACAAAGGGCGGCAACAGAGACGACCACCAGTTCTCTGACGGCTTCTGCTCCGTCTGCCACACGATGCAGCCCGACTTCATGACTGCAGCTTCCGACGGCTTCTTCGAGATTGCCAACGCTGTACAGCTCAACTGGTTTGCTGCCTATGTCAACACTACCGACAACAAGGCTGCCAACGCCCGCCTGACAAAGGACATCAACTTCAGCAGCTATGACGCCATGATTGGCAACGGCGACCAAGACGATGCATACCAGGGCACCTTCGACGGTCAGGGCCACACCGTGACCGTCAATTACAGCATCTCGCAGAAGAACGTTGCGCTCTTCCGCTATCTGAAGGCCGCCACCATCAAGAACCTCCTTGTTGACGGCACCATCAACAACGAGACGGAGTCGTGCTCGGGCGGTATCTTCGCTGGTTCGCGCGGAGCCACCGTCGTGGAGAACTGTGTCAGCTATGTCAACTTCGAGCGCCAGGCCGCTGGCGATGCCACCATCGGCGGCATCGGTGCCTATATGCACGACAACGGCACGCTGCGCAACGTGGCCTTCTATGGCGCTATTAACACGCCGAATGCTGAGGGCAACGGCGGTCTGCTTGGCTATGCCAATGGTGGTGGCAACGTGGCCGTCATCAACTCAGTGGTCAGCGCCAGCAAGTACCTGTTCGGTGGTACCAACAGTGTCTCCGTCGCACGTAACACGGGCAATTTGACCAACACCTACGTGGTCAATGCTGGCAATGCCACACAGACGGAACAGAAGGACGCCACCGCCGAGCAGATGGCTACCGGTGAGCTCTGCTACCTGCTCAACGGCTCGGTGAGCGGTGGCGAGCAGTGGTATCAACTCATCGGCACCGATGCTGCTCCGCTGCCCATCGCCAAGACAGGTGCCGTCGTCTACGTGACGAACGACCTCGACTGTTCCGGAAAGCCTAAGGGCGAGCCCGTCTACACCAACACCAAGGGTGATTCCAAGCAGGATGACCATCAGTTCGTTGACGGCTTCTGCAGCGTCTGCGGCGCTCTGCAGACCGACTACGTAAAGGCTGACGCTGGCATTCTCCCCATCGCCAATGCCAAGCAGCTCATCTGGTTTGCTGCATACGCCACGCAGGTGGACAACAAGGCCAACGCCAAGCTCACTGCTGACATCACGATGGATGACAGCGATCTCTTCCCTGGCATCGGCAATGCTGACAACAAGTACGCTGGCACCTTCGACGGACAGAAGCACATCATCAGCAACCTCGTCGTCGACAACCTGATTACTAAGCTGCCCTGTGGCTTCTTCAATGAGGTTACCGCCGGCGCTGTCATCAAGAACTTCACCCTCGACGAAACATGCTACTTCGTGGGCGATCACTATGTGGGAGCCTTTATCGGACATGCTGATGGCAATGGCGAGGTGCTTCTCGAGCAGCTGGGCAATGAGGCCCCGGTCGTCGCCATGAACCAGAACGCCGGCGGCATCATCGGCTGCAACACCGGCGGTCAGCTGAAGCTGAAGCTCACCAACTGCTATAACATCGGTGAAATCAGTGGTAACAACGAGTGTGGTGGTATCAGTGGATGGCTCGGCAACGACGCCGTCACCACCAACTGCTACAACATGGGTCTCGTGCAGGCCGACGGCAGCGAGTCATTCGCCCGTGGCAACAACATCCAGGTGACGAACTGCTTCGACCCCGTTACCGACTGGCCCGCCCTGCCCGTCAGCGACCTTGATGACTTCACCAACGGTGTCATCTTCGAGAAGCTCGTCCAGGGTGCCGGTGCAGGCATCTGGTACCTCAGTGCTGAGACGGGTGGTCACCCCGTGCTCTACGTCACTGACTACACCACCACCGGCATCAGCAGCGTGAAGGCCAACGACGGTCAGGCTGACGCCATCTACGACCTCCAGGGTCGCAGGGTGAACGGTCAGGTGAAGGCCGGCCTCTACATCATCAACGGCCGCAAAGTCGTCCTGAAGTAAGCATTCTCATCAGAGCTCGTCCGTGCCCTCACCGGCATGGGCGGGCTTTTTTTCTTTTGTTCTGTGCTCATAGGAAACGCAAAATCAAACAGACTTCTCACATCTCGCTCATGAAAAGACTACGCATCATCCTCACGCTGGTGGTCTGCCTGGGCTTCGCCGGCATCGCTCAGGCCCAGTACACCAATCCGGTCATCAACTTTTCAGTGCCTGACCCCAGCATCATCAAGGCGCCCGACGGCTACTTCTATCTCGTTGGCACCGAGGACGTCCACAACGTGCCCGTCTTACGCAGCCGCAACCTGGTGGAATGGAAGCAGACCGGCACAGCCTTCACTGACCAAAGTCGTCCGGCGTGGTTGCAAGACGGTGCCGTCTGGGCTCCCGACATCAACTACATCAATGGCAAGTATGTCATGTACTACTCGCTCTCTAAGTGGGGCGAAGGCACTTACAACGGCATCGGCGTGGCCGTGGCCGATCACCCAGAGGGACCCTACACCGCTCCTGAAGGTACCAACGGCAAGCTCTTCACCTCCAAGGATATTGGTGTCGAGAACAGCATCGACCCCTTCTTCATTGCCGACGGTGGCAAGAACTACATCTTCTGGGGCTCCTTCAACGGCATCTACTGCATAGAGCTCTCCGCTGATGGCCTCTCCGTCAAGTCGGGCGCTTCGAAGACCAAGGTCATCAACAACACTGTGGAGGCTTCGTCCATCATCAAGCACGACGGCTACTACTATTTCATCGGCTCCTGGGGCTCCTGCTGCGATGGTGCCAACAGCACCTATAAGCTCGTCATGGCGCGCAGCACCTCGCTCACCAGCGGGTACAAGAACAAGAACGGACAGAACGCACAAAGCATCTTCAACTACAACCTCACCGACCTGCTCACCCGCAACAATGAGGTCATCGGCCCGGGCCACTGCTCGGAAATCGTGCAGGACGACCAAGGCAAATACTGGTTCGTCTATCACGGCTACGATGCCAACCATGTGGACTACGGCCGCCAGGTGTTCCTCTCAGAAGTGAAATGGGGCAACGACGGATGGCCCTACATCGAAGGCGGCGGTCCGGCCATCAACAACGCCACGGCGCCCGACCTGCCTTCCATCCTCGAAATCAGCACCGCCCAGCAGCTGGTTGACTATGCCAATACGGTGAACAGTGGCTACGGCTCTACGGATGCCGTCCTCACGGCCGACATCGACATGACGGGCATCACCAACTTCCCGGGCATCGGCAAGGACGACAGCAACCTGACTCGCTTCCACGCCACCTTCAACGGACAGGGACACCGCATCAAGAACCTCCACATGCAGGGCGACTGCGTGGCTCTCTTCCCCGTTGCCAGCGACAACACCGTCATCAAGAACCTCATCATTGACGCTTCCTGCTCCTTCACAGGTACAGGCCGCAACGCCGCCTTCGTCAGTGCCTGCAACTGGGACGAGTGGGGCAGCAAGAAGGTGGAGTTCTACAACTGCGGCAACGAGGCCAACGTGGAAGGCACTGGCAAGAACTGCGGTGCTTTCCTGGGGTGCAACTACGACGGCGACATCGCCATCATTATGAAGAACTGCTACAACACCGGCCACATCAAAGGCAGTTCAGAAACCGCTGCATTCTCCGGCTGGATAGGAAGTCAGGGCGCCAACCGCATCGATCACTGCTACAACACGGGCGAGGTGGAAGGCCTGGACGGTGGCAACACCAACAACCTGTTCCGCGGCAGCGTGGGCGAATGGGTCACACCCAACAACTACTGCTTCGACACGCACTACAGCCACAACACGGGCTCAGTCTTCGATGCCACGAAAGTTGCCAGCGGCGAGCTCTGCTACCTGCTCAATCAGGGACAGCCCGAGATGCAGTGGTACCAGACATTAGGCACCGACGGCCACCCCGTCCCCGTGTCCACCACCAGTCTGCCCGTCTACTGCACGGGCAACCTGCTCTGCGACGGCACTACTACCGGCACCGTGACCTTCTCTAACACCGAAGGTGCCGACTACACTCCCCACCAGTTTGCTGCTGACGATGACATCTGCGACCGCTGCGGCAAGGGACGACAGCCACAGCAAGTGGACGGCGTCTATCAGATTAGCAGCATCGGCAACCTCGTTTGGTTCTCCGAGGCCGTCAACAGCGGTTTCGGCGTCACCTACAAGGCTGCCCTCACCACCGACATCGTACAGGGACGCGCCGTCTATACCCCCATCGGCAACCCCACCTATCCCTATCGCGGACAGTTCGACGGACAGACGCACAGCGTCACTCTCCAACTTGACAACGGTGGTTACGACTACCAGGGCATCTTCGGCGTCATCACCGACGGCGTTCATATCAAGAACCTCGTGGCGCGCGGCAGCATCAAGGGCAAGAGCTACGTGGGCGGCATCGCCGGCGGCACCAATAGCGGCAGCAACAATGCCCAGAAGACCACCCTGGAGAACTGCGGCAACGAGGCCACCGTCACGGCTACAGGCGTGAATGCCGGCGCCATGATTGGCGTGAACATGGGTGGCTCGGCATCGTTCATCTTCCGCAACTGCTACAACGTGGGAGCCATCAACGGCGGTGAGACGGGAGCCTTCTCCGGCTGGTCGGGCGGCGGATGGAGCCAGTTCTACAACTGCTACAATGCAGGCAAGGTGAACGGTGGCGGCAGTGCCGACTTCAGCCGCAACAACGGCACCGGCTTCAACAACTGCTACTACGTGGCGGGATGCAACAATACAAATGATTCAAGACTGACATCCGTCACCTCGGAACAGCTCGCCAATGGCTACCTGCTCGGCAAGCTCAACAAGGACGGCACCTTCTGGTATCAGGACAAGTACGACGCCTACCCGCTGCCCTTCGGCCATCCGCTGGAAGTGGAGCTCAACGAGGAATCCACCGTGATGCCCACCTCCCACACCTCTGTCGATGTGACCGTCAACCGCAGCATCACGGCAGGCAACTGGAGCACCATCGTGCTGCCCTTCGCCATTCCTGCTGACAAGATGGCTGGAGCTTTCGGCTCTGGCGCTGTTGTCCGCGACTTTACCGGCTATGACTACGACCAGGCCAACGACCACATCACGGTCAACTTCTCTGAAGTGTCGGCAATGGAGGCCAACCACCCCTACATCATCAAGACCGTCGCCGACATCACGTCGTTCACCGTGGAGCAGGTGGACATCATACCGAGCAAGGCACCACGCCTGTCGCGAGGCACCAGCGGCCACATGAAGGACTTCGTAGGCACCTACGTCGCAGGATTCGACTTCTTCCATGCTGCCAAGAACGTCCCGCTCTACATCAGTGGAAACCAGTTCTGGTATGCCTCTGCACAGACGCAGCCCATGAAGGCCTTCCGAGCCTACTTCGATTTCGACGACGACCAGGTGGCAGCATCCCGAATTAGAATGGCCTTCGACGAGACTACCACTGGCATCTCGGAGATAGGAAACGGGAATACTGGCAACTACGTCTACGACCTGCAGGGCCGCCGTGTAGAGAAGCTCTCTGGCGGCATCTATATTAAGAACGGTAAGAAAGTAGTGATGAAGTGAGAATAATGCCAGAGCTTGCCCGCGCCAGTCTGGGCGTGTGCAAGCCCCGGCTTTTGCTAAAAACCTGTCAGACGAATATGAAAAAGAACTATATCACTCCCTGCATGGAAACAACGACCCTGCGCAGCGGGGCATTGTTAGAACCCTCAGTGACCGCTGACGACATCAGACACGGTGGAACGGATGACGGTACGCATGAGGCTGATTCTCGAGGTGGCAGCCGATGGGTGCACGAGGCTGATTCTCGTCGCGGCAACGTATGGGACAGCGAATTCGAATAAGCTTTTTTACTTGCACTACTTGCACTACTTGCACCAGAGAGCCCCTAAGAGTGTTCATTTTGGTTGCACCACTGTTCGCTTTGGTTGCACCACTGTTCGCTTTGGTTGCACCATTGTTCATTTTGGTTGCACCACGGACAATAATCACCTCGGCGAAGGAATAAGCACGATGAGGAGTTGAGTTATTGCGATAACTCAACGAGATAATTTCATAAAGTGCCGAGTTATTGCGATAACTCATTGACTTATTCCCGTAAAGTGCCGAGTTATTGCAGCCAGGCATTGAGATAATTTCGTAAAGAGCCGAGTTACTGGCAAATTCTCTCGAGAATTTCACGATAAAGTGCCACTTCTTTACCCTCAGTCGTGGCCCCTTTGGTGCAAGTAGTGCAAGTAGTGCAACATAAAAAGCGGTTAGTATTTTCCTAAGTAGGTTGTCAGACTGTGAAAGACAACCTAGGAACAATACAGACGCTCGTGGCAATCAATCAACTGTGTCGAATAGCGGTTGAAAATCATTATACAACACCCCCTGTCGTGTCTGGCTAAGTATCTGATAAACAGTGGACATCATAAAATACAACCGTAGATAGGCTTATACATTCCTTATTTATTTATGCCTGCGCGAAGATTGTTGCTATCTTTGCATCGTGATTGCGACTTAATAGCCAACACACCCTAATATTATAACTAAAAACAATTATCAAAACATGAAGAAAAAAATGAAACACTTGTTCCTCATCGCGCTATGTAGCATGATGGCAGGAAGTGCCTGGGCCGAAGATTTGTATCTGGTAGGTGATGCAACACTTACTGGATGGTCAGCCGATGGCGGAGTGCGCCAAGCAACAAGAATGAGTGAAACCGGCAGTGGCGTCTATGTATGGACGGGCTTACTGAAGCATGCTAGCGAGGGCTTCAAGATTTGCAATTCGACTGGAGGATGGGATGGCTACCGCGCATCAAGCGAAAATTTCGTTATGAGCGAGTCTGGCGTCGACACCTACCAAACTGGTAACGACTGGAAGTGGAATCCCACCAACACTGACTGGGAATACTACACCATCACTCTGGACAAGAATGCGGGCACACTATCATGGCAAAAGGTTACCTCAGACATCTTGGTAGCAGGAACTGACGGCTACATCAGCATTGGTACCCCTGAGGACCTGAACAAGCTTGCTTTGTTATGCCGTAACAACGTTAACAATGTGAGCTACAAAGTCAAGCTGACAGCCGACATCGACTACACTGCTTACAAGAATAGCAGCTTGGCTTCCATCGGCGTTTCGCAGACATACCCTTTCCGCGGTGAATTCGACGGACAGGGCCATACCATCAAGATTGCCATTGAGAATGCTGGTTTAAGTCGTACAGGTCTCTTTGCTTACATTAGCGCAGCCACCATCAAGAACCTCGTCGTAGAGGGTAGCGCCACCTCAGCAGGCAATAACTGCGTAGGCGGTCTGGGTGGTCGCTCCGATAACGATGGCACCCTCATCGAGAATGTGGTGGTGAAGACAGCCGTCAGCTATACAGGCTCGAACGGTGATGCTACCTGCGGTGGTTTCTTCGCTAACATGGAAGGTAAGGTGACCCTGCAGAACTGCGCCTTCTATGGCTCAATCAGCACTGGTAATGCCGAAGGTAACGGCGGTCTGGTAGGTTGGGCAGGCAGTGGTACTAATAATAAGTACGAGAACTGTATCGTTGCTCCAACGTCTTATACTAAGAATGGCAACAGTGCTGACTACGCCCGTAACAATCCGTCTGTCACCAACTGCTTTAAGGTAGCCAGTGACGACGCAAGACTGACAAGTGGTGAGATGGCTTACATACTGAATGGCAAAAGCAGTGAAAATGTGAGCTGGTATCAGAAAATTGGCACCGATGCCTATCCCATGCCCTTTGGCACTGATGTGGTCTATGCCGTTGGTGACCTCTATTGCGACGGCACGTCTAAGGGTGGAGATTTGTCTTTCTCGAATACCAATGAGTCGAATCGCGATGATCACCACTTTGGCGAGTGGGGCTTATGCGACAATAACATCAATGGGAATCTGTGTAACGAACTCAACCTCGAGTTTATGACTCCAGCTACCGACGGCTATTATGAGATTGGCACCAAGCAGCAGCTCAATTGGTTTGCCCTAAGGGTGAACGGACATAAATCGGCAGGAGCGCTACGCAACATCAATGGCAAACTGACTGCTGACATCAACTTCAGCGACCAGACGAACATGATTGGTGGCGATGGCGAAGGTGTAGCCTATCAAGGCACTTTCGACGGACAGGGCCACAAGGTGACGCTGGGCTATGCCGCCAATGCACACAACGCTGCCCTCTTCCGCACCATCGCTGGTGCACACATCATAAACCTGGTGACCGACGGCACCATCAGCAATGAAGGCGGTAACTGCGCCGGAGGTATCTTTGGCGGTTCGCACGGTGCATCACTGGTAGAGAACTGCGTCAGCTACGTCGCTCTCAGCCGCACTGCTGGCGGCGATGCCACCTTTGGCGGTATCGGTGCCTATATGCACGACAACGGTAAAATCAAGAACTGTGCCTTCTACGGCAGCATCGAGACTCCCAGCGCCACGGGTAACGGCGGTCTGCTCGGCTATGCTAACGGTGGTGGCAACATCGCTATTGAGAACTGTATCGTCAATGCCTCAGCGTTCACCTACAGCAGTGGTTCTGTTTCTATAGCCCGCAATACTGGCAATGTGAAGCACACCTACGTGGTCAATGCCGGAAACGCCTCTCAGAATGAGCAGAAGAATGCTACGGCTGCCCAGGTGGCAAGCGGCGAGCTGGCCTATATCATCAACAATGAGAGCGAGAGCGGCATGGCATGGTATCAGAGGTTAGGCACCGATGCCGATGCAGCACCCCTGCCCTTCGGAACCGCTATCGTTTATCAGAATGGCGACCTCTATTGTGATGGTACAGCCAAGGGTTCTGCCCAGTATTCCAATACTGAAGGACAGAACCGCGAGAATCACAAATATGACACAGCGTCGGGTCTGTGCACCAACAGCCACGACGATATTGTCTGCAACGACGCCAATCCTGAGTTCATTGCACTGGATAACGGTTATTATCCTCTGAGTGACAAGCAGAAATTGAACTGGTTCGCATTCTTCGTCAACCAGGGCAAGGGTGACAATGCCAATGCCAAGCTGACGGCCGACATCGACATGGCCGGTATCACTGCATTCCCCGGCATCGGTAATGCAGATCACAATTATGCTGGTACGTTCGACGGACAGCGTTATAAGATTTCTAACCTCGTCATGAACTGGGACCAGCAGGGCGTAGGCCTGATCAACCGCGCTACCAATGGCGTGCATGTCATGAACCTGACCATCGATGCTACCTGCTCATTCACGGGTAAAGAGGGTGTGGCTGCCTTCATCGGCGGTACCTACGGCAATGGCGGCTCATTCATCATCGAGAAGTGCGGTAACGAGGCTACTGTCCATGCCACCAGCAAGAACGCCGGCGGATTCCTGGGATGCAATTACGCCAACGCCGACAGCAGGGCACAGTTCCTGAACTGCTACAACACGGGTGCCATCAACTCGACAGCTGAGGGCGGCGCTTTCAGCGGCTGGGCACACAAGGCCTTCACCATGACCAACTGCTACAACACGGGTACGCTCAACGGATGCGAAGGTTTCGTACGCGGATACGAGCAGGTCATCAACAACTGCTGGTCGACCTCGAACAGTGCAAGTGGTACCTACGGCCGTGCTGCCAACAATGAGATTACCGACATCACCGACGGCACCGTCTTCGCTGCCCTCTTCGATGCTGACAACGTATGGCGCATGGACTTTGCAGCCACCACTCCTCACCCCGTGCTCTACGATGTGGCACTGGTGCTGGACGAGGACTTCCCCAACCGCTTCGTGGCCCAGACAGGTGCTGACCTGACCCTGAAGCGCACCACCGTGGCTGGCACCTGGAACACCTTCTGCGCTCCCTTCGCACTGACGTCTACACAGGTGGCCACCCTCTTCGGCTCTGGTGCTCAGGTGGCTGAGCTGACGGGTGCCGAGGGTGAGACGATGCAGTTTACCACGACCACCAATGGCATCGAGGCTGGCAAGGCCTATCTGGTCAAGCCCTCCGCCGCCGCCAACGAGACACAGCTGACCGTCGACCTCGTGGCTGGTGCACCCGTACCCACCAAGGAAGCTGGCTTTGCCTTTACCGGCATCTATGAGCCGACGCTCATTGCCCAGGGCGACCTCTTCGTGGCTCCTGAGAACAAGCTGCAGCCCAGCGATGGCGAAGGCAAGCTGAAGGGCTTCCGCGCCTACTTCAAGGCTGTCGATGCTGGTGCTCGTGCTACCCGCTTCGTCATCGGCGACACCACCACCGGCATCATTGCTGCCGACGGCACCGTGATGGAGGACGGCAGCGTCTACAACCTCAGTGGACAGCGCGTGGCAAAGCCCGCCAAGGGTCTCTATATTGTGAACGGTAAGAAGCAACTGATGAAGTAACCCACTAAAAAACACGATAGCCTTATGACAAAGAAAGCATATACCGAGGCCCCCGCTATGAGGGTGGTCCAACTGGAAGTCACAGCCCTGATGACAGGTAGTCCGCGTGCCACCGTTGATGGCACGGATGCCCTCGACTACGACCCTACTGAGGGCAATGCCGGCAACGGCCTGTCGCGCCGCAGAAGAAAAGTGTGGGACGACGAAATGGAAGAGGAGGAGGACTACATCTAACAACATGATGATGAAAAGAACCCTTCTGTCTATCAGCCTCAGCCTTCTCACCATGGCCCCCATGGTGGCAGGCGCTGAGGCTGCTCCCGTTGGCGAGGAGTGGTCGCCAGAGGCGGCTGCTGAGGCGGTGGTCACCAGCGGACGGGCACGCTTCACCGTGCTCACGCCGCAGATGATACGCATACAGTTCAGCACCCGCCAGATGTTCGAGGACCGCGCCACCTTCGCCGTGGTTAACCGTCGACTGCCTGTACCGCAGTTCACCACCCGCGAGGAGGGTGGCTACCTCTACATCGAGACAGAGACACTCACCCTGCGCTATAAGGTGGGTTCGGCCATCAACCCCGCACTGAAGTCGCCCAACAACCTGAGCATCACCCTGCCCGTGGCCGGACATGACGTCGTGTGGTACCCTGGCAAGGAGGATGCCCTGAACCTGAAGGGCACCAAGCGCACGCTCGACACGGGCAGCGGCGACAACCAGCGTCCTGACCTGGAGGACGGCATCATCAGCCGTGCAGGATGGGCCCTCATCGACGAGTCGCCGAAGACCAAGCGCGGCGACGGCAGCACCACCTTCGCCTTCGACAAGACGGTCGACGGCATTCAGTGGTTTGACGCACCCGTGGACGCCAATGCCTATGACTGGTACTTCATGGGCTATGGTCATGACTATAAGAAAGCCATTGGCGACTACATCAAGATAGCAGGCCGGCAGCCACTGCCGCCCCTCTACGCCCTGGGCTACTGGTACAGCAAGTATCAGCGCTACTCACAGCAGGACTTCATCAACCTGGCCAACGAGATACGACAGAATAACATCCCCCTCGACGTGATGATCTTCGACATGGACTGGCATCTCGACGGTTGGACAGGCTGGACGTGGAACAAGAGTCTCATACCCAACCCCAACGGTCTCATCCGCTGGATGCACCAGCAGGGCCTGAAAGTGGCGCTGAACCTGCATCCCGCCGATGGCGTGGCCAGCTATGAGGACCACTTCAATGAGGTGCGTGCCGACATGGGCATGCCCGCAGGCACCGACCGCGTGCCCTGGATGCTGGAGGACTCGACGTTCTATCGCTCCATGTTCAGCCATATCATACGTGAGCGCGAGGAGCAGGGCGTCGACTTCTGGTGGCTCGACTGGCAGCAGAACCTCACCAGCAACTTCGTCAGCGGACTGAGCGAGACGTTCTGGTGCAACCATGTGTTCTTCAACGACATGCGCCTGAACCGTCCTGAGCGCCGACCTTTCATCTTCCACCGCTGGGGCGGACTGGGCAGCCACCGCTATCCCATCGGCTTCTCAGGCGACACCTATAGCACCTTCGGCTCGCTGGCCTTCCAGCCCTATTTCACAGCCACCGCCTCGAATGTGTGCTTTGGCTACTGGGGCCACGACCTGGGCGGACACTTGCAGATAACCCCCACCACCGAACCCGAGCTGTTGCTGCGCTGGATGCAGTTCGGCGTCTTCTCGCCCATCTTCCGCACCCACGGCGCCAACCAGTGGGGCAACGAGCGCCGCATCTGGATGATGCCTAACTTCGAGCAGCTGCTGGCCTGTGTCAACCTGCGCTATGAGCTCATGCCTTACATCTACACTGCTGCCCGTCAGGCTTATGACACGGGCATCAGCATCTGTCGCCCGCTGTACTATGAGTGGCCCGAGGAGAACGAGGCCTACCGTCAGGAGGGTGAGTATATGTTTGGCGACGACATCCTCGTCGCACCCGTCGTCACCGCCTCTGAGGCTGACGGCCTCGCCTTCCGCCGCACATGGCTGCCGCAGGGTAAGTGGTATGACGTGTGCCGGAACACGATGGTGGAAGGCGGACGCATGCTGGCCGACAACTACACACTGGAGGAGATTCCCTATTTCATCAAGGCCGGCGCCATCATCGTGTGTAACCCGCTCATGCAGAACCTGAAGAGTGCCCCGCAGACGTTGTTGTTGAAGCTGGCACCAGGGGCCGCTGGCAGCACGCAGCTCTATGAGGATGCCGGCGACACGCAGGACTACATCACGGGTGCTTACACCACCACCGCCATCACACAGGAACGCACGGGCATGACCACCACTGCCGTCATCGCTCCCCGTCAGGGCGCCTTCGAAGGCATGGTCAGCGAGCGTGCCTATCAGCTGGTGTTCCTGCTGGAAGAGCAGCCGCTGACGGTCACCGTCAATGGTGAGGTGACCACCGACTGGAGCTATGACGCCACGACGAAGAGCGTCACCGTCAATGTGCCGACGACCTCGTGTGCCCAGCAGCTGACCGTGACGCTGAGTCATGCTACCGACGGCATCAGCACAGCTCACGGCGCTCACCCCTCCACCCAGTACTTCGACCTGCAGGGCCGTCCCATCGACCGTCCCATCGGACCGCACGTGGTGCGCATCACTTGGCCCGACGGCACCCAGACCACCCGCAAGGTCCTCACTCATTAACCCACCTGTCCCTCTATGCTGCAACATCGTTGCAGCCCCGCAACCAGAAAGTCCCCCTATGCTGCAACACCGTTGCAGCCCCACGAACAATGAAAAAGACCATTTTCTATATTACACTCGTCCTTGCCCTGATGATGGCAAGGACAGCCCTGGCCCAGAGCTACGATGCGCTGTGGGCCACGGGCTCGGCCGTGCCTGGCGGCACCCAGCAGTTGGAGAAGCGCCCCGACGGCCTCTTCCGCTTCACCGGCCCCTTGAACGCCGGCGAACTGAAGGTGATGACCACTGAGGTCTACCAGCAGGGCATCACGCTGTTCCTGCGTCCGCAGCTGGTTGACTCCTATCTCATTAACTTCGGCCTGAGCTATGTTGCCACCTCCGATGCCTCACAGCCAGGATGGGTGGTGCCCTTCCAGGAGGACACCTACTATTTCCTTGTCGACACGCAGAGCCGCCGCATCACCGGTGAACTCTTCTTGCCGTGGAATGAGCTGCTCATTGCCGGCAGCGCCTTTCCCGGCGGCTCTGACAACAAGGAGTGGAAGCGTGACAACATGTTGCCCTTCCTGCGCGACCATGACAACCCCTATCTGTTCACCTGGACGGGCGAGCTGGGCGACTTTGGCGGCATAGAGCCAGGCTATTTCAAGCTGGAGGGACAGATGACATGGGGACCGCGCGAGCTGCACCCCTACACCCACGGCGAGGACATCCTCGAAGCACAGCAGGTGCGTCGCGGCGGCAGCGATGACAAGTGGCATGTGTCCCAGCAGGGCACCTACCGCATCACCGTTGACCTGCTGCGTGAGACCATCCATGCCGAGTTGCTCACCAACGGCAGTCGAACCCTTGAGGAGCAGGGCACCGACGGCATCAGCCAGCCCCATAGCTCACAGCCCTCATCGCCCGGTGCTTACTACGACCTTCAGGGGCGCAGGCAAAGTCGGCTGCACAGCGGCTTGAACATTGTGCGCCGTGTTGACGGGACAACGGTCAAGGTCATCAAGTAATAGCTATAATAATAATGTGGAACACTTCGGAGGTACCCTCGTACCTCCGAATCATATAACGAAACGATAAGTATGATGAAGAAACTGTTAATAGCATCGCTACTCATGCTTGCCACTGCCGACCAGCTCATGGCACAGGGCATGAGCAGTGTCTATGTGGGGGGCCATATACGCCGCGAACGTCCGCAGACGGTGACGAAGCTCAAGAACTCGGGCTTCACTTGTGCCATCCTGTTCAATGTCAATGTTGAGAGCGACGGCACGCTGACCACCGATGGCGAGACCATCTGCCGCAACGGTCAGTATGTCTTTGCCAACGAGCAGCCTTACTATGCCGACGATGTGAAAGCGCTGAAGACCTGGCCCACAGGCATCAGTCGCCTTGAGATATGCATCGGTGGCTGGGGCAACGAGTCGTACTACCGCATCAAGTCGCTCATTGCCGCACAAGGCACTGGCCCGGAGTCCATCCTCTACCGTAACTTCAAGGCACTGAAGGAGGCGCTGCCCGGCATCGACGCCGTGAACAACGACGATGAGCACTGCTATGATGTCAGTGCAGCAGTGCAGTTCCACACCATGATGTACGACCTGGGCTATCTCACCACCGTGGCTCCCTATACCCAAAAGAAGTTCTGGGAGGATCTGGTGAATCAGCTCAACACACAGCGCCCAGGCGCCTGCGACCGTGTGCTTATACAGTGCTATGATGGTGGCGCCTATAACAACCCCCGCGACTGGAAGCTGGGCGGACTGCCCGTGCACGCCGGGCGTACCAACTACCAGAGCGACATGCTGACCAGCATCAGTCAGATGGAGTCGTGGCGCGATGTGCAGGGCGTGGTGGGTGGCTTCGTGTGGGTCTACAACGACGAGACGTGGAACCTGAACCAGTGGGCCTCAGGCATCAACCGTGTGTTCCCAGGACCTGCCGCCGCCGATGCCGTCGTCACCCTCTATAGTGACAATAGCTTCGGGGGCTATGCCGTCAGCCTGCCTGAGGGTGCTTACTGCATGGGCGAGCTCTCGGCACGCGGCATCTCTGACAAGGACATCGCCTCTTTCCGCATGTTGCCGGGCTATCAGTTGACGGCCTATTTTGGTGCCGACCTCACTGGCAGCAGTAACTCATGGACCGACAGTGAGAAGGAGCGCATGGGTTCCTGGGGCAACCGCCTCTCGTCGCTGAAGATTGAACGGATTATTACCGATGGCATCAGTCAGCCCTTCACCGCTCAGCCCTCGTCTCCCACCGAGTATTACGACCTTCAGGGCCGTAGCCATAGCAGTCTGCGCCGTGGCGTGAACATCGTGCGCCGTGCTGACGGAACAACCATCAAGGTAACGAGATAAGGGTGGGGTAAACCAGTAAAAAACAGTTAGCAAAATGAAAAACCTTAATAACAGCATACAGCAGTTCTCAAGGCAGACCCTTGTGGCCATTGTCTTGTTCCTTGGTTTCAGTCAGGTGCTGATGGCCTTACCCATCAGTCGTGAGGCGGCCCGTACCGTTGCCTCCCGCTTCATGGACCAGCGTGGCATGCGCATCTCATCGCGTGGGCCCATGAAGGCGCCGCGTCAAGGCGGTCAGGCGGGTGCGGCCTACTACGTGTTCAATGCCGAGGATAACGGTGGCTTCGTCATCGTGTCAGGTGACGACCGCACCCTGCCCGTACTGGGTTACTGCGACAGTGGCACCTTCGACGAGGACCACATCGCCGACGGCCTGCGCTGGCTCCTCCAGACCTACACCGAGCAGATGGAGCAGTTGGACGCTATCGAAGCCCTCAACGCCTCCGACGTTC
>JAEEGL011037985.1_pt1 | contig 24117 bp, 27 predicted proteins | sample 9134231 | NCBI WGS metagenome assembly JAEEGL01 (sample SAMN16246548, study PRJNA631951) | gut metagenome | biome: gut microbiome; feature: rumen; material: fiber-attached | host: Bos | place: Iran: Karaj | collected 2018-10
GATGACGCGCGTCCTTTTTGTCTGCCACGGCAACATCTGCCGCAGCCCGATGGCCGAGTTCATCCTGAAGGCCATGGTCAAGGCCAAGGGGCTGGATGGACAGTATTATATTGAATCCGCGGCCGTTTCCCGCGAGGAGATCGGCAATCCCATTTACCCGCCGGCAAAGCGCTGTCTCAGCCAGCACGGCGTCTGGTTCGATCCCGGCAAGCGGGCCCGTCAGGTCACCCGAACGGACTATGACCGCTTTGACCGTATCATCTGCATGGACTATTCCAACTTGCGCCTGATAAGCCGGATCATTCCGGACGATCCGGAGGGAAAGATCCACCTCATGATGTCATATGCGGGAATCTCCCGCGATGTGGCGGATCCCTGGTACACGGGGGATTTCGAAGAGACCTTCCAGGATCTTCTTGTAGGATGTGGAGCAATGTTAACTATTTAGATATGAACGCAATCAACACTGAAAAAGCCCCGGCCGCCATCGGGCCGTACAGCCAGGCCATCGACACCGGCGTCGGCCTCGTTTTCGTTTCCGGGCAGTTGCCCATCGACCCTGCCACCGGCGCCTTCCCGGAAGGTGACGTGAAGGTCCAGACCCGGCAGAGCCTCACCAACGCCCGCGCCATCCTCGAAGCGGCGGGATTGAGCCTTGCCAACGTAGTGAAGACCACGGTTTTCCTGGCCGACATGGCCGACTTCGCCGCCATGAACGAGGTGTACTCCCAGTTCTTCACCGCCCCCTTCCCGGCCCGCAGCGCCGTCGCCGTCAAGACGCTCCCGAAAGGCGCCCTGGTGGAGATCGAGTGCATCGCGGCGAGGTAAGCCTTCCAAAAATGGAAAAAGTATGCTTGTAAATCCGTAATTTTTGCTAAATTTGCAGTCCCAAACCGGATGCCCCTGTAGTTTAAAGGATAGAATTTCAGATTCCGGTTCTGACGGTCCCGGTTCGATTCCGAGCGGGGGTACAAGGAAAGCCAGGCGATGAAGCCTGGCTTTTTCGTTTTCGGGTTGGCTAATTTGGAATTCACCTGTCAATGTCACAGGTGTACCGCCGCCCTTTTCGTTCGTTTCGGATGCCAAGCATGAGCACATATGTGCAAACAGCCAATGCCAAGCCGATAATCATCCAGGGGTGGATATAATTCAAGGGCGAATAATACGGATGAGGTAATAACTTAATGAGATAGTAAACGCCCAGAATCATTGCAAATAAGATAATTGGCGTTAAAAGCGATTTGACGAAGGCTCTGAAGACGGATGGGTAATCATCCGCACAGTGTCTCTCAATCGCTCGTCTGGGGGTGGAATCTATTTCAAAGGTATTCACGGAATACAGGCAGAGACCATGTTTCCGTGCCAAGGCTGACATCCTCTTATACACTTGATCTGTTTGTGATAAGCTGCAACTGACCTCAATGGCGTCTTGACTAAAACAGTAATCCACGGCTTTGTCGATAAGAGCGTCATCTTCTGTCCGGTCACGCCCATTCAAGGCGGGATAGTCCAGTAGCAACTCACGATAGAACGCACGTAAAGGTTTTCTCAGAACGCTGCTGTCATCGCGTAATGAAGGCTCGGTCTTGTCTATCTCAGCGCGTACCCACTGGGAATAGTCAGAAATGACACGTGGCATTCGCTTATTCTTGCTGATGGCGTAGATTTCACAACTCATATAATGTCAATATCTTAATCCGGATTGAATTAGATTCATCGTTCAATCTTGACCAGTTCCAGGGTAAAAACCAATGTGCTGAAGGCTGGAATGTCGTCCAGCTTTGTCGATCCGTAGCCCCATTTGGCGGGGATGTAGACTTCCCATTTGTCGCCTTCGCGCATGCGCGTAAGGGCAATCTGCCATCCCATGATGAGGTCCCCCACCATGAACAAAGCGGGAAGCCGGTCACCTTCGGTGGTGTCGAATACCGTTCCGTCGATGAGCCGCCCGGTGTAATGGACATATACTATGCTGCGGGGGGTAGGCCTCTTAGTCCCGTGTCCTTCCTCCAGGACTCTATATAAGACGCCATTGTCAAGGGCTACAATCCCATCTTCCTTGGATTTCACTTCCAGGAAGGCCTCGTTAGCCGCTTTATAGGGATTTGGGCGTTTGGTTTTCTTATGGTACATAGGCTGATACGCCGATTAATGGGTATTTAACTTGAAACATACGAAGATAATGATTTTCTGTGAGAATGCTCAAGCCGGGCGATGATGCATTTCGTCGAAAAATGCGTAAATTTGAACCATGGAATATCTGTCAAAGCAGCGATATGACGAGATTGCAGCCGAGTTGAAGCATCTGATCAACGAGGTTTACCCCAAGGTGCAGGATGACCTCGCGGAGGCCAGCGCCCAGGGGGACCGAAGCGATAATGCGGGATACCGCGAAGCCAGGCGGAACCAGGCGAAAACCATCAGCCGGATCCGTTTCCTGCAGAAGATCCTGGAGCATTCACGCGTGATTGACCCCGACGTCCTCCCCAAGGACAGGGTCTGCCTGCTGAGCCGGGTCGAATTCACAAACCTCGCGACAAACACCCGCATGACATTCAAGATCGTCAGTCCCCACGAGATGGATCTCGAGGCTGGAAAGATTTCGCTGAAATCCCCGATTGGCGCTGCCTTGATGGGCAAGAAGGTCGGCGAAATCGCCGAGGCGCTTGTCCCCTCCGGAACCTTACGGCTAAGGATCGAAAGCATCACGCTCGGGGGTGAGGCCGAACTTGGATAGCGTCTAGCAGTACTCCCCGTATTCGCAGCCGATGTTCTCGGCATGGATCCGGTCGATGAGACTTCCCTCCCGGTCGTAGAGCTGTATCGTCCCTACTCCGTTTCCTCCGTTCCATAGACGATTGTGCCGTTTGGACCCGTCAGGCGCCTCGTAGTTCACAAGGAGCATGTCCTTCTTCTCGCAGGTGACATCGGTGACCATCCTTCCGGAAGAACTTGTCTGCTCCACATGCCAGATAATCTGCGTGTCGGTTTCCCTGCATGCGAACTCCGTATGGACCCTGGTCCACACCTTCGAGAAATTAAACTCGTAAGGAGTGCCCTCATGCCAAAAGGCGGAAAGGAGTTTGCGAGGGAGCGCTACGGGACCCACTTTCGGACGGCCTCCCCCGATGTCGAAGACGCTGTCCATGAGTTTCTTCCCGGTGATCTCGCTGGTAAGGTTGTTCGATGACAACCACACCCAGGGGCTGGTGAAGTCCTTTCCCCAGTTCTTGTCCGCATACCCGTAGCAATCCTCCGGACGGACCCTGTAGCGCCGTCCGTTCCAGATGACTTCGCCTTCAAACTCGCTTTTCATCCCTTCGGCATGCCAGAACATTTCGAAAGCCTCTGCGTGGCGGAATACCTCGTCCGCTCCGAATCCCACGTTGAAGGCCGTTATTTTGCGGATCCTGAGGTTCCAGGACATTTCACCGTCCTGGCACATCCATTCGGGATGGGAGGCGGAGCCATTCACCTTCACGTGTCCCCGGGTTTCTGTCTCAGTAAGGAAACAGTCATCCGCTTCAATGCTGAAAGGCACGCCCCAGTCCACACGGATGCGTTTCCAGCCCCAGAATCGGTGAAGTTGCGCGGCATCCTCTCCCCAGGCTCCGACCTTGACCATCAGGTAAGATGGCCTCTGCGGCTTCCCGGGAATCTGACCGAAAACGGGATCCTCCCCACCGAGGGCGGGATTGCAAAGGAAGAACTCGATAAAGAAGGGTTTGGCTTCGCCAGTCATGGCGTCATATCCGGTAAAGGAGTGCCACCACCAATCGTACCCCTTGTTGGCCTGTGCTCCATAAAGCTAGCAGGCGTCCCGGGAAATATCGTGTCTGTTGAACATTGTTAACAATGATAATGCTACTCCTTATCCGGCTTCAAGAGCCTCGGAAACACTGTCTATGAATTCCTCGTCGGATGCTTCCTGAGAGGAAGTAACGCAAGAAACAGCACAGAAGCACAGCCCTAAGCAAAGGATTCTGGTGATGTCGGTCATAAAGGTGATAGCTCCTGCCTGTTATTCGGCGTAGAACGGGATTTCCTGATTGTCGTCGTTCTTGACGATGAGTCTCTTGCTGTCGAGCGAGACGATCTTCAGATTGTCCATCTTGGGCATTCCCCCCAGCAGGACTTTCCGGAACTCGGTTTTGAGCGAGCTGATTTCCCCTTTGATCTGCTTGTCCAGCAGGGCTTTGGTCTTCGCATCCATGCCCTTGATTTCATAGTCGACATCGACCTTGGCCTTCCCGTTGTTGAACTGGCTGTTCAAATCATTGCCGTCGCGTTTGTAGGAACCGGGGACCGTTACACCGGCCACGAGGGTGATGGGTACGCCGTCCTCTTTCATTTCTTGTTGGGCCGCGATCAGCATTTCACAAGATCCGTTCTTCTCGAACGTGAGGGCAACGGCGATGCCTTGGCCGTCTTCGTCGTTGAGGACAGTGCACCACTGTTTTCAGGTCAAACTTTGGGCATGAATGGCCAGGGCTGTGACAAGCATCAGCATCCAGGTGAAAAAGATCTTCTTCATAGTAGTTCGGATATGGTTTTGTTAATTCATTACATTTTTACAAATATACCTTTTTTCCTCTTTCCTTGTGTCTGTCCGGTGAAAAAAGTGGAGTATGCTTTCGGTCCACCCACCTGCGCACGCGATATCGTTGGATTATTGTAAACAATTGTTTATCTTTGACTTTGGTAGTGTATTTAATAGTTATCACCCGGTTAGTACCTATGAGAAAAACCTTTATTGCCATCCTGTCCGCACTGCTTTTATTCTCCCCGAAAGCCAGTGCACAGTCCGCATCGGACTTCGGAACCTGGAGCAGCGTCCAGCTTGTCAAATCCTTCGGGGCGCCTTATGCCATGGCCCGGCTCGAGCACCGGTCCTTCGACAACGTACGCGGCACCGAGTGCTGGTTCGCCATGGCCGGCGGCGGCTACAACTTCAACAGTTGGTTCAAGGGCGACTTGAGCTACGAGTATTGGCAGGTTCCGGCGGCGGGCGGCATCACCCAGCACAAGGCGGTCCTGTGCCTGACGGAGACCCTCAAGCGCGAAGGCCTGGCCCTCGCGCTCCGGGAGAAATATGAACTGGCTTACATTCCGGATTCGGGATCTTTCACCAATACCCTGCGTACTCGGATCCGCGGGCAATACAAGGCTCCTGAGAGCAGGTGGACCCCCTATCTGATGTACGAATTCTTCAGCAGTTTCGACACCGGAAAATGGGTTCGTTCCCTGCATTATGCCGGTACGGAAATCAGCCTCGGGAATGGCCATGGGCTGGATTTCTTCTATATGTTCCACCTGTACGACAAAGGCGGCCTGACGGCCGCCTGTCACACGTTGGGTATCGGTTACACTTTCGTTTTCTAGTCCTGCTGCTCCGCTTCCTCGGACAGGGCGTCCGTGGCACGGACCCTCACCGTGCTGCTGTAGCAGCTGAACATCTCTTCGACCTCCGCCTTCCGGCTTTGCATGGAGCAGAGGCTGACCACGGTTACGACCACCAGTCCCAGCAGCATCGCCAGCATACCGGCATTGATCGGCGAGGTGAAGTAAGGGCTGATGAAAGTCTTGCCCGTGAAGGTGCAGTACATGCAGCCGATCATGACGCCCACGCCCACGATAAATGAGGCCCAGACCGAGGCGGAAGTGGTGCGCTTCCAATAGAGGCCGTACAGGAACGGAGCCAGGAAAGCGCCGGCCAGCGCGCCCCAGGAAATACCCATCAGCTGCGCGATGAAGGTCACGGAGCTCTTGGCCTGGACGATGGCGATCACGGAAGACACAATGATGAAGAAGAGGACGAGCAGCCGGATGCTGAGCAGCTGGGTGCGGTCTGTCATATGCTTGCCCTGGCGGGCCTTGGCCATGGCCGGATCGATGATGTCCAGCGTCAGCGTGGAACCGGAGGTGAGCACGAGCGAGGACAAGGTTGACATTGACGCGGAGAGAACCAGGATGATCACGACACCGATCATCAGGTCCGGCAGCGTGGCCAGCATGGACGGGACGATGCTGTCGTAAACCGGAGTACCGGCCGCCGTATACTCGATGTTCTGGCTGTAAAGCCGGCCGAAACCGCCCAGGAAATAGCAACCGCCCGCCACGATGATGGCGAAGAAAGTGGAGATGAACGTGCCCTTGCGGATGGCCGCCTCATTGCGGATGGCGTAGAACTTGCCCACCATCTGCGGCAGTCCCCAGGTTCCCAGGGAAGTCAGCATCACCACACCCAGCAGGTAGATGGGCTGCGGCCCGAGGAAAGAGACGAAGGCGCCGCTGAGGTTGGGGGCGGACTCGGACGGAATCTGAGACAGGCTCTCCACCGCCGCGGTGAATCCTCCGTTGCCGTTCAGCACGGACGCGATGACGGCGCAGATGCCTACCAGCATGATCAATCCCTGGATGAAGTCGTTCACGGCCGTCGCCATATAGCCGCCGACCACCACATAGATGCCCGTAAGGACGGCCATGCCCAGCACGCACCAGACATAATCGACGTGGAAGGCCATGCTGAAAAGTCGCGACAGACCATTATAAAGCGATGCGGTATAAGGGATGAGAAAAATGAACACGATGACGGACGCGGCGACCTTGAGCGGGTTGCTGAAGAAACGCTTCCCGAAAAAGTCGGGCATCGTGGCGCTTTGCAGATGCTGCGTCATCAGGCGCGTCCGACGACCCAGGATCCGCCAGGCCAGGAGTGAGCCAATGATCGCGTTGCCCAAGCCGATCCATGTAGCGGCAAGACCATACTTCCAGCCGAACTGGCCGGCGTATCCGACAAAGATGACCGCCGAAAAATAGGACGTACCGAATGCGAATGCCGTAAGCCAGGAGCCGACATTGCGGCCTCCCAGGACGAAACCCTGAACATCAGATGCGGTCCGGCGGCAATAGATGCCGACACCGATCATCACGGCAAAGAACAGGATGAGGAGAATACACTTGACTAACATAAGCCAAATGTAGCAAAAAAAAATGACGCCACCTTCATTTTGGAAGCTTTTTTTGCAGGTAACGTCCCTTTTTTCAATACGTTACCTTCACAGGGCCCGACGTGACTTCATAGAGGCTTCTCCATCCGGTAGCAGGTGAATGTTTCACCGACGATGGGTGTACCCATATCTGCGACATATCCCAGCTGCTCATAAAAAGGAATCTTGTTGTCGCGGCTTTCCAGAACGGCGGTCGTGAATCCCAATTCTTTCGCCCAGTTCTCCGCCTCCTGGACGACGCGCGTACCAAGTCCCTGGTGGCGGTATTCAGGAAGGACTACGATCCTTCCCAACATGACACGTTGCCGGCCCAGGCCATATAGTCGGCAGGTCGCGACGGGCAGGAAGTCGTCCATGATGACGATATACATGGTCTGGGGCGTGTCGTGCTCATCGAACTCCGCGTCCAGCGGAATCCGATGCTTGCGTGCCATCGCCTGGATGCGGACATAATAGGCCGCGGCCTGCTGGGCCGTCCGGGTCGCCCTGAGAATCTCCATCTCCGTCGTCTGTTTGCCCAATGAACTGGATAATTGATACTTGGTTTCTTTGTCCAAGGGCAAATTTAATGAATTATTGCTAACCTGGTACCATTCAAGACGATTCTTAGACGCTAGGACGCTCTGGAGAGCCTTGGGAGGCGATGGATTTCATCAGATAGTATTTTGTTAGTTTTGTGCATTTTTTCAAAATATCGCTTGCGATATAAAAATAAAGTCGTATATTTGCATCGTGAACGATATAAATTAACGATAAAAAATCTAGAATCATGGACAAGCAGAAATCTATCGCGGCCCTCCAGGCCTATGCAACCGGCCTCGCCGCCCAGTCTCTCCAGCACAAAGTAGAAGGTAAGGTCTTTGCCGATCAGGGCTTCACCAAACTTGGCGAAAAGTATGCGGAGCATGCTGCCGAAGAAATGGGATGGGTGGACCAGTTCATCGAGCGCATCCTGGACCTCGGCGGTACTCCGAAGGTGGAAACCGCCCCTGAGATGCCCGTCTGCACGGACCCCGTCGAATACATCAAGGCCGACTTGAAAATCTCTCACCGGGAAGTTCCCAACCTTCAGCAGCTGGTCCTTTCCCTCGAGGACGACTTCAAGACCTACGATATCCTCCGGGCCTATGCCCTGGACGAGGAGGAAGACATGCTCTGGAGCGAGACCCAGCTGGATCTCATCGAAAAGATCGGTCTCCAAAACTGGCTTGTGAAACAGCTATAAACAGGAAACCCATGGAAAAGATCTACGATTTCAAGACCACCGGCAACAAAGGCGCCGAAGTGGATTTCGCCCAGTTCGAAGGCAAAGTCCTGATGATTGTCAATACTGCCTCCAAGTGCGGTTTCACCCCCCAGTATGACGGCCTGGAGGCCCTCTACCAGAAATACAAGGACCAGGGATTCGTCATCGTCGGTTTCCCCTGCGACCAGTTCGCCGGCCAGGAACCCGGCTCCAATGAGGAGATCGCCGAATTCTGCCGTCTGAATCATGGAGTCACCTTCCCGCTGATGGCGAAGACCGATGTCAACGGCCCCAAGGCTGAACCCATCTTCGAGTATCTCAAGGCCCAGGCGCCCACCGAGGAGTACAATGGCCTCAAAGCCAAGGCTACGAAGACCATGCTCAAGGGCCTCAGCAAGAGCGTGGAGAAGGACAGCGATATCCTTTGGAACTTCACCAAGTTCCTCGTGAACCGGGACGGCACCGTCATCAAGCGCTACGCTCCTCTCATCAAGCCGGAAGAGATCGAGAAAGACATCCAGGGGATGCTATGATCCAAGAGGAATTCAAACTGGACAACCAGCTCTGTTTCCGTCTCTACACCGCTTCGCGCCTTCTCACACAAGCTTATCATCCGCTGCTCTCAGAACACGGACTGACCTATCCGCAGTACCTGGTGCTGCTGGCCTTGTGGGAGAAGGACGCCCAGCCGGTGAATGACATCGCCAAGCGGCTGTTTCTGGAGACGAATACGGTCACTCCCCTGCTCCAGCGGATGGAAAAGGAAGGAATGCTGATCCGAAAGAAAGGCAAAAAGGATGCCCGTCAGATGATCGTCTCCCTGACCGGGAAGGGTAAGGCTCTCCAGCGCAAACTGGCCGAAGTTCCTTTTACTGTCGGCAATGCTGTCATCTGCGACAGCGTCACCCCCGAGAGCACTCCGGACCTGTTCCGGATGCTGGATGATATCATTGCAAAACTGAGCGACGGCCGGAAGCCAGGACAAGCCCGAGCGTAACGGCAAAGGCTGCGACCAGGAAAGCGAAATACTCTTTCCATGCATACAGGAAGTCACGTATCCGGGAGAGGATCGTCGTTTCCTGCGCAGTGGGAGGGTACAGGAAAACGAGGAGCATTGCCAGCATTCCCACCACCAAACCCGTGACCAGGGTGATGACAAAGATACGGCGGGCCCGTTTGTGCTGACGGTCGACTTCGGTCTTGATGCCTTCCACCTGTTCCATGCGTCTCCGCGTTTCCATCAGGAACGCGGGGTCGTCTTTTATCTGGGGTCTCGCTTCTTTGAGAAGCGCATCGATATCTTGGTCTTTCATAAACTCAAATGCTCTTTCAGATGATTCCTTCCCACGGAGAGATGGTATTTCACCGTCCCCGCGGGAATCTCCAGGATAGCGGCGATTTCCTTGATGCTTTTGTCCTCGAAATAGAACAGGACGATGACGGCCTTCTCCTTTTCCGGAATGAGGTCCAGTGCCCGGTAAAGCTGCTGGTAACGGAAGCCGGCATCCGCGGTATCGGCTGACGGAACGCTCTGGGCCTCATGGCTTTCGGGATCCGTCCGTTGCAGGGTCTTCTTCCGGGAATGGTCGATATAGCAATTGTAAGCGATCCTGAAAAGCCATGTCTTGAACTTCGACCGTCCCAGGAAGGATCCGGACGACACATAGGCCCGGACCAGGGCATCCTGCGCGATGTCATCGGCCAGTGCAGAATCACCGCTGCACAGGGCAAGCAGGAACCGTCTCAAGGGCTCCTGCTCCGTCCGTACGAGGTCGATGAATTGCTCCGAAGTCATCTGCTCCGCCTATTTGTCCATTCCCTTTTCCTCAGCCTCGATTTCCTTGGCAAGCATGTTCTTGCCAACGAAATAGCTGATGAACAGGGCAATGCCGATGGCGAGGAAAATGCCTCCGACCGTAGGATAGCCGGCCATGATGGAATCCGGACAGAAGAAGTTCAGCAGAAGGAAGGCCGCTCCCATCAAGGAGGTCACGCAGGCTCCGGTGAGTTTGTCCAGGAGACCCTGCTTGATACTCCGGTTCTTTTTCTTGTCGGGCTTCAGGAACTCCTGATCGATGGGAATACCAGCCTCCATAGCCTTGAGGATGAGGTCAGCCTTGCGGTTCACTTCGTGTTGACGGGCCCTGAGGGCGATCCAGACAATCAGGACAGGCAGAACTACGCAGATGCCGAGGATGATGATGAGTTCGTTCGTGGTCATGGCTTTTTCATTTTTGGTTTCTGCCTATTAGACGGAACGGCCCGCCGAAAGGTTGGAAAAAAGGTAATTATTCCAAAAATTCCTTCAAGACATACAGTCCGGGCAGTGCCCGGTGCGATTCATTGTCCCAGAGGCCCCGGTTGATCCAGCCGGTCAGGACGGAACTGTCCGGACCGTTTCCATTCTCTTCCGGGAACCACCAGTACAGGCCGTTCACGTTCGGATGCTTCTTGAGTTCCGACACGAGATCCTTGGCAAAGGCTGCCTGACCGGCGGGCGTATAAGGCCAACGGTCCGAAAAGTCATACTCAATCCCCTGAGGCCACTGATAATAGTAGGCCGTCTCCACGATCTGGACTTTCTTGTCAGGAAATGCGGTCGCAAGCGTGTTCAGGGATTGGGAAAGGACTTGCAGGGAATTGTGCCAGAAAGGATAATAGGAGAGACCGATCTGGTCGTAATCCACGTCAGACAGCCGTTTGTAAATGTCATTCAATACATTGGGCTGGCCGGAGCGTTCGGTGTGGATGACGATTTCCGCATCCGGGCACACTTCCCGGCAGGCTTTGGTCGCCTGCTGGAGGAAACGGATGAACCGGGTCCAGTTTTCCTGGGGAGAATCGGCGTAACAACGGTTCGTACGGGATGTACGGTCCACTTTCGCACTCCAGAGCATTCCATAGGAGATCTCGTTTCCGGGTTGGATGAAGTCCGGCGTAGCGCCTTCGGCTTTCAGACGCTGGAGGCATTCCTTCGTATAGTCATAAACCTTCGCCTGCAACTGATCCTCACTGAGTGAAGCCCAAGCCTTGGGGATCCACTGATTGGCGGGATCGGCCCAGGTATCGCTGTAATGGAAGTCCAGCAGCAGGGCGAATCCTTCCGATTTGATCTTCTTGCACAGGCGCACGACATAATCCAGGTCCTGGCAGACCTGCGCGTCGGTTTTTCCGTCCGCATCCTTCCGGACAGGGTTCACGAACAGCCGCACACGCAGGGCATTCCAGCCTACATCCTCGCCTTTCAGGTATTTCAGCACATCGGGGATCCTGCCTCCCTGCCCGTCATAATAGGCAACACCCTTGTCCAGGTAACTCTGCAGGACTGAAACGTCCCCTCCCAGATACATCTCCGGAACCTCCGGTTCGGGTTCCGGTTTCTTCTCCGGGCTTGGTTCCGCACAGGAAAAAGCCAGGCCCAGGAACAGGATCAAAATGCACAAATTTCTTTTCATAGTCTATGTACTTTAGGCAAAGATACGATTTTTTTCAATGCCTTACTCCCCGCCGGCTGCCTTCAGCAGGTAGTCTTTGAAGGTGCCGAAATCCTTGGACAGGGAAGTCTTTTCGGGGGTGCCGCGCATGAAGTCCTGCAGTCTGGACGGAATCTCCACCGGTGAACCGATGATCGGCTCGACCGTATCCTTGAACTTGGCGGGATGGGCGGTTTCACAGAAAAGGCCGGTTTCACCGGAAAGAAGACCCTCGGCGAGTGCACGGTATCCGCAAGCCCCGTGGGGATCGCAGACATACCCGGTACGCCTGTAAACGTCGCGGATGGTCCCGGCAATACATGCATCGTCATAGGTAGTCCCGGAAATATCGCATCGGATTGACTGCCAATCCTTTCCGTACAAATCGTAGATGCGGGCGAAGTTGCTCGGGTCTCCGACGTCCATCGCGTTGGCCAGGGTCCGCACGGACGGCCGCGGCGAATAGACACCGGTCCGGAGGTAGTCGTAAAAGACACTGTTGGCATTGTTGGCGGCGATGAACCGGCGGACAGGCAGCCCCATCCGTTTCGCGAACAATCCCGCGCACAGGTTCCCGAAATTCCCGGAAGGAGTGCACACGACCAGATTGTCCGCCAATCCGGCCCGCTTCATCTGGGCATAGCCCCAGAAATAGTAGAAAGCCTGGGGCAGGAACCGGGCCACATTGATGCTGTTCGCCGAAGTAAGTGTCAGGGCAGCATTCAGTTCCGGATCCATGAAAGCCTGCTTGACAAGCGCCTGGCAATCGTCGAACACGCCGTCGATCTCCAAGGCCCGGATATTCCGGCCGAGGGTGGTGAACTGGCATTCCTGGATAGGACTGACCTTTCCCTTGGGATACAGGACATAGACCTGGATACCTTCGACACCCAGGAAACCGTTCGCCACGGCACTGCCGGTATCGCCGGAAGTCGCGACAAGGACATTCAGGCGCTCTCCAGAGCGGAAATGCCCCAGCAGACGGGCCATGAAACGGGCACCCACATCCTTGAAGGCCAGAGTGGGTCCATGGAACAGTTCCAAGGCCCAGATCCCCTCTTCCACCCGCACCACAGGGCAGTCGAAAGCCAACGTCTCACAGACAATGGAATGGAGGATGTCACGGTCCACGTCCTCACCGAAAAACGCATCAGCGACGGTACAGGCAACCTCGTGAAAATCCATCTTCTGGATTGTATCGAAGAACGTGTCCGGAAGACGGTCGATCCTTTCCGGCATATACAGGCCGCGATCCTCGGCCAGTCCTTTCACGACGGCCTTTTCCAGCGAAGCAAGCGGCGCTTTTCCGTTGGTACTGTAGTATCTCATTGGGCCAGCAGTTTGGCACCTTTGTTCGTGACCTTCACGACATACACTTCGCAGGAGATGCCCCGGGAATCGAAGTGCTCCTTCATGATCTCGCCGGCGCGGTGGGCAACCTCCCGCTTGTCGGAGAGCGAGAATACGGAAGGTCCTGATCCTGAGATGTTCATCGCCATGGAACCGGAGGCGAGGATCTTCTCCCGGAGTTCGTCGAAGCCGGGGATGAACTGCTTCCGGTAGGGTTCGGCCACAGCATCGCGCATCGCACGGCCCATCAGACCGATATTGCCGGAATAGAGGCCGGCGATGAGACCGCCGACATTCCCCCACTGGCTGATGGCGTCGTGCATCGGAACCGCCTTGGGAAGGATACTCCGGGCCGCCTTGGTGGAAACCATGATCCGGGGATGGACCACGGCGCAGTAGAAATTGCCGGGAATCGGAAGCTGGATGAGATCCAGCGGCTCGTATCCCCGGATGAGGATGATGCCGCCCAACAGGGCCGGGGCGGCGTTGTCGGCATGGTAGCCGCCACTGGCCAGGTTCTCCCCTTCCATTGCACAGATGACCATTTCCTCGTCGGAAAGCGGACAGTCGAACAGCTCGTTCATGCCATATGCGGCCGCCGCACTGGAGGCGGCGCTGGAGCCGATGCCTGATCCAGGATAGATCTTCTGGCACACGGTAACGTCAATCTGTGCCTTTTGCCCGGTCATTTCCAGGAACTTACGGATGACCGGAGTGATGACATTCTCCTCGATGTCTTCCGGAAGGGGTACGTCCGTCCGGTTGGTGATGGTGATGCCATCGCCTTCGGAGGCGGTCATCTCCAGGATGTCCCCCACCTCGTCCAGGGCGAGGCCCATGATATCATAGCCGCATCCGAGATTGGCAATGGATGCCGGCGCGAAAACCCTGACCTTTTTCATCTGCCTATACGTTGGCGACGCTCATGATGTCAGCGAAGACACCGGCTGCCGTGACGCTGGCACCGGCTCCGTATCCCTGGATGAGCATCGGATGTTTATTGTATCGCTCCGTGGTAAGGAGTATGATATTGTTGGAGCCCTCAAGTTCGTATAAAGAGGACTTCCGGTCGATGGTGCAGAGCGAGACGGTATACTTCCCGTTCTCCATCCGGGCCACGACGCGCCAGTGCTTGTCCTGCGCAGCCAGTTCCCGGCGCCGCTCCTCGAAGCCGGCATCCAGTCCGGGCAGTTTCTGCCAGAACTCCTGAAGCGGACAGTCAAAGAACGATGCGGGAATAAGTTCCTCTGCCACAACGTCTTCCTGATTGACCTCATACCCGGCTTCCCGGGAAAGGATGACGAGCTTGCGGATAACGTCCTTACCCGACAGGTCGATGCGCGGATCCGGCTCGGAGAAACCCTGCTCCTTGGCCATCCGGACCGTCTCGCTGAAGGGAACGGTCTCGGAAAGCGTATTGAAGATGAAATTGAGGGTGCCGCTCAGGACCGCCTCGATCTTCAGGATCTTGTCACCGCTCTTGCGGAGTGCATTGATGGTGTTGATGATCGGGAGACCGGCTCCCACATTCGTTTCGAAGAGGAATTTGACGCCGCGCTTGAGCGCCAGGGCCTTGAGGGCGGCATAATTGTCATAATCGGAAGAGGCTGCCACCTTGTTGGCCGCAACCACGGAAATGCCGTGTTCGAAGAAATCCTTATACAGGCCTGCGACTTCCGAACTGGCCGTGCAGTCCACGAACACGGAATTGAAGATGTTCATCCCGATCACCTCGTCCCGGAGCCCGGTGATGCCGAGCGGCTTTCCGGCGTCAAGCAGTTCCTTCCAGTTCTCCAGGTCGATGCCCTCCCGGTCAAAGACGCCCTTGGTACTGCGGGCGATGCCGACGACATTGATCTTGAGGTTGTTCTCCTTCATCAGCTTCTTCCGCTGGGAGGCAATCTGGCCGAGGAGGTTTCCACCCACCGTGCCGATTCCGCATACGAAGATATTGAGTTCCTGGTACTCCGAGAGGAAGAAACTGTCGTGGATGACATTGAGGGACTTGCGCAGGTACTTGCGGTCCACGACGAAGGAAATGTTGTGCTCTTCCGTACCCTGTGCGCAGGCGATGATGCTGATACCGTTCCGTCCCAGCACGCTGAACAGCTTGCCGGCGATACCGGCGTTGTTCTTCATATTCTCGCCCACAATGGCTACGGTCGCCAGCCCCTTCATCAGCTGGACGGGATCCATGGACCCTTCCGCGATCTCGTGGGCAAACTCCCGACCTAGCAGCTCACAGGCCTTGTCGGCCTGGGAAGCGCTGATACCCAGGGAAATATGCGTCTCGGAGGAGGACTGGCTCACGAGGAACACACTGATGAAGTTGTCGGCGAGGACCTTGAAAATGCGGCTGTTGACACCGATGATACCGGCCATCGAGGTACCCGAAACCGTGATGAGGCACGAGTCGTCGATGGAGGAGATACCGGTGACCGTCCGGCCTCCGCTGCGTCCCTTGTGACGGATGACGGTACCCTTGGCTTCCGGATTGAACGTATTCTTGATGAGGACCGGGATATCCTTGGCATAAACCGGATAAATGGCCGGCGGATAGATGACCTTCGCCCCGAAGTTACACAGTTCCATCGCGTCGGAAAAGCTGAGCTCGTCGATGACGTACGAGGTCTTGATCACCCGGGGATCGGCCGTCATGAAGCCGTCCACGTCGGTCCAGATTTCCAGGCACTGTGCATCAAGGGCGGCCGCGAGGATACTGGCGGTATAGTCCGACCCGCCCCGGCCCAGGTTCGTGATCTCACCCGTGCGGGAATCCGTGGAGATGAACCCCGGCACGACAGCGATTTCGTTCCGCTTCTCGATGCCGGCGAAGGTCTTTCGCACCAACGCTTCCGTAGGTTCGGAATCCAGCACGTCCTTGCCTTCGATGACGGTGGATTTGATAAATCCGAGCGAATCGTACAGCTTGGCTCCGGGAATGAGGGCGCTGACGATCAACGCGGAGATCCGCTCGCCATAACTGACGATCTGACAGGCTGTTTTCTCCGGAAGGACCCGGAGGGTATACACTCCCTCATACAGTGCGCGGAGCGTCTCGAACCGGGATTCAATCTCTTCCTGCAAGCGAGTCCGGACATCCGAGGGTTCGAAAACGGCTTCCACCAGGTCCAGGTGGCGACGGCGGATCCGTTCATAGGAAGGGCGGAAATCCTTGTCCCCGCGTTCCGCCAGGGCCGATGTCTCCAGCAGCATGTCGGTAACGCCGCCCAGGGCGGATACGACGACGATGACGCTTTCTTCCCGGGAAGAAACGATTTGCCTGACCAGCGAAATGGACTGGGGGGACCCTACGGAAGTCCCGCCGAATTTAAGGACATTCATATACACTACTGACTAATGGGTGCTCAAGATATGAAATTATTTTAATATCTCCAAATTTTAGCTTCATTGAACCGGAAATGTCGTATATTTGTAATATAAAAAGACGTAAGAACATGACTCTCGAACAGCAAATCCAGGAAGCCATCAAGGAGGCCATGAAGGCCAAGGATACCGTGGCACTCAGCGCCAACCGCGCCATCAAGGGAGAAATCCTGCTTTTCAAGACCAGCGAAGGCGGCTCCAAGGAAGTCACCGACGGAGACATCCTCAAGATGGTCCAAAAGCTCATCAAGCAGCGTAAGGAAGCCGCCGAGCAGTTCTCCGCCGCCGGCCGTCAGGAACTGGCCGACAACGAGTTGGCGGAAGCCGCTGCCCTGGAGAAATACCTTCCCAAGCAGCTTTCCGTCGAGGAAGTCACCGTCAAGATCCAGGAAATCATCGCCCAGACCGGCGCCACCTCCCTCAAGGACATGGGCAAGGTGATGGGCATTGCGAACAAGGCTCTTGCCGGCCTTTCCGACGGCCGTACCATTTCCGGAATCGTCAAGCAGCTGCTGGGTTAATTGCGTTCCGGATTTGGTTTTTCCATCCGGAATGACTAAATTTGTATCCCGTATTTAACGAAGACTTCTTATGAAATACGGGTTCGACAACGCGAAATACCTCAAGATCCAATCGGAACACATCAAGGACCGCATCGCCACTTTCGGCGACAAACTTTACATGGAGTTCGGCGGAAAACTCTTCGACGACTACCATGCGAGCCGGGTCCTTCCGGGGTTCGAACCCGACAGCAAACTCAAGATGCTGATGCAGATGAAGGATGACGCGGAAATCGTCATCGTCATCAGCGCCGTGGACATCCAGAAGAACAAGGTCCGGAGCGACCTGGGCATCACCTATGATGTCGACGTCCTCCGCCTCCGGGACGAATTCCTGGACCGCGGACTGAGCGTGAACAGCGTTGTCATCACCCATTTCAACGGACAGTCCAGCGCCGTGGCCTACCGGAAGCGCCTGGAAGGGATGGGGATCAAAGTCTACTACCACCACACGATCGAAGGATACCCCCACAATGTCGCCCTCATCGACTCCGACGAAGGATTCGGCCGGAATGACTATGTCGAGACGACCAAACCGCTGGTCGTCATCACGGCCCCCGGTCCCGGCAGCGGCAAGATGGCCGTTTGCCTGAGCCAGCTGTACCAGGAGAACAAGCGCGGCATCAAAGCAGGATACGCCAAATTCGAGACTTTTCCCATCTGGAACCTGGCCCTCACCCACCCCGTGAACCTCGCCTATGAGGCTGCGACCGCGGATCTGGAGGACGTGAACATGATCGACCCCTTCCACTTGGAAGCCTATGGCGAAACGGCGGTGAATTACAACCGCGACGTGGAAATCTTCCCGGTCATGAATGCCCTGTTCATGGATATCTACGGGGAATCCCCCTACAAGTCTCCCACGGACATGGGCGTGAACATGGCAGGCTTCTGCATCTCGGACGATGAAGTGTGCCGGGAAGCATCCCTGCAGGAAATCATCCGCCGCTACTATACGGCGCTCTGCAATTTCGCCGACGGGAAAGCTACGGAATCCGAGGTGAACAAAATCGCCCTCTTGATGAAGCGGGCGGGCATTTCTCCGGCCAACCGCATGACGACGGTCGCTGCCAAGGACCGGCTGGACCGTTCCAGCACCTGCACCGCCACCGCCGCCATCGAGCTGGAGGACGGCACCATCCTGACGGCTGAAGGCAGTCCCCTGCTCGGTCCCAGTGCCGCTTTGCTCCTCAATTCCCTGAAGCATATCGCAGGCATCGAGCACAATGTCAAGCTGATCCCGCAGACGATGATCGCACCGATCCAGAAGACGAAAGTTTCCTATCTCCATGGACGCAATCCCCGCCTGCATACCGACGAAGTGCTGGTGGCGATCTCCATGCTGAGCCTGATTGACGAAAACTGCAAACTGGCCCTGGAGCAGCTGCCCAAACTGAGGGGTGCCCAGGTCCATTCCACGGTGATGCTCAGCGAAGTGGACCGGAAAACTTTCCAGAAACTCGGAATCGGCCTCACCTGCGACCCGGTGCGGAAGATCAAGAAAAAACAGAAGGTGGTCGACGAGGAAGTCTAATCCTCTTCCGCATCCTCCCGGAGGCCCGTCTGCCGGGATTCCGCAATGGACAGCATCAAGTTCCTGACCGTGAAAACGATGGAGAACTGGCCGATCGCCAGCACCCAGTCGTGACGGACCAGACCGTATGCGATGATCATCACGGAACCGATGACTCCCAGTACCCAATGTCCGAGCGGCAGGATGGACCGTTGCCGCTTGTAGCTGTACACAAGCTGGTACACCGTACGCATCTCATACGTAAACTGTCCGATGACACCGAACAGCAGCAATCCCAAAGGCACGTCCTCATTATGAAGGAACGTGTCCACGAAGGTGCTGAAATCCCGTGCGATCAAGGCGAGGATAAGGACCGGGAACAAGGCTTGGACCACAATCAGGAACTTGGGGACTTTCTTGTATAACCCCATGATGCCGATGTTCCACATATAGATGTAATACCCGACACTCTCGCCGAAGATGATGGAAAAGTCTTTCCGGAGCCAGCCGTAGACGTACAGGATGACCGCGCCGATGCTGCTCAACACCCAATAGATTCCCGGTGATTCAACCTGGTGCGATTTCTCGGAGAGATACCACTGGATCAGGATACGGACACCGTAGATGCCCATTCCCGCGAACCCCAGGAGATATACCCAGAAAGGACTGTCCATACCGGATCAAGGACGGGACTCTCCGTAGAAACGCTTCCAGACGGCATCCTGCAGCTCGTCCGGAAGACCCCGGACAATCGCACGGAGCGTATTCTTCGGGAAATCCCGGTAGCGGAGGAAGATCAGTCCGTCCAGGCTGTCGCAGAAAAGCGGATCCACGTTGAAACAGACGAGCTTCGCTCCGCAGCTGAAATACTTGCGGACAAGGACGGGAAGACGGTATTTCCCGTCGGACATGGCCACCAGTGCCCGGTCCAGCGCATCCACATTGCCGGGGGCGATGGACAGGTCATCCGGATTCACAGAGAGGAAATCCGTCTCGAAAGGATGGGTGGGTTGTGCGATCCTACCGGCCTCAGGCATCGGGAAATTCTTCCCGATATAATTGACGATCAGGCTCTTGTAGAAATGCGGGATATCGTTGCTGATGCTCACGGGACCGGAATAGTACTCCAGTTCAGGCGATTGCAGAACGGACACGCCCAGGCCGGTCAGAAGCAGCCGGAGCGGCTGGATCTCACGCTGATACTTATGGACGATGAAGGAGCGTCCCAGTTCCATCGAGCGGGCAAGCAAAGGCTCCGCCTGATCGCCATACTGGTAAAGGCCAGCGGAATAAAATCCGGGAAGGCCGCCATGCTCCTTCATGATCTCCGGTCCGAAACCGAGCCGGTAGGCGCCGACAATCTCTCCGTTCGGGATATGCCAGAGGACCATCTGGCGATAATAAGCGTCGAAAGGATCCGTATCCTCTGCCAGTCCGGTCCCCTCTCCGATGGCACGGAAGGTCTCTTCCCGCAGACGATAAAGCTCTTTCATCGTGGTAGGTGCTTCCTGTGATGTAAGAAGATACGCACAGTAATCACCTGAAGTGAAGAGTTTGCGGTTCTCCAGGCCGGCCAGTTCTTTTCGGACAAGATCTGCGGAAACCGGCTTCGACAACGGCGCCTGCTTCGCCCGGGAGTCCGTTTCCGGAGCGGGAATGCACTGGGCCTCCAGTGCATAGCACCGATTACGGAGGAATTTCCCAAAGGCCTGAAGGTCAAGCGCTTGCGTTTCAGAAGGAAGAATGGGACGCCCAATCCGGACCTTGATGGTCGTACCCGGTTTGTTGAACACCTCGTGGATGAGCCGTGCAGTCCGGAGGCGGGGATGGATTTTTCCGAGGAGATGGAAAGAACGGGAATTGCCCCCCTCGAAATAGACGGGGATGACCGGGAAACCGGATTTCCGGATGAGTTTGATGATATTCTCGGCCCAGGGAATATCCTCCACCACCTGCTTGTCGCCCAAGGAAGTGCGGTTCTTCCCCTTCTGCCAGGTGGCGACTTCCCCGGCCGGGAACAGGCCGAGCGGGTGGCCGCCGGCGATGTGCTCCAAGGCCAGGCGGATGCCGGAAATGCTCCGGGCTCCGCCGGTAGAGAAGTTGTCCACCGGGATGAAACTGTCCTTCAGGGCGGGAATCATGGAAAGGAGGAAGGTGGTAAGAATCTTATAGTCAGGGCGGACAGAGCCGAAAACGGTGCTCAGGATCATCCCGTCCAAACTGCCGTAATGGTGGTTGGAAACCGTGATGAAGCCGCCTTCCTGCGGGATATAATCCAACTGTTCCGGATCGATCTCATACCGTACGCCGACCTCTTCCAGGACATCCCCCGAAAAGTCAGGTCCGTTGGCGGAACAGTATTTCTCGTGGACCCGGTTTACTTTCTCAAGTTCCAGGGCCTTATAAGCCGTCTTGGCAATCAGGCGACCCGGAAGTCCCTTGACTCCAATGACTTTCTGAAGGTCATCGACCTCCAGAACCGTGGTTTTAGTATCACTCATCAGTACAAAGATAGTAATTTTTACTTGAATTGCCTATCTTTGTCCCCGCGATGCAGCACCTCGGTGAAATCATATCCCTTATCGTAGCCGTTTCCTGGACGGTAACGGCCATTTTCGCCGACAAGGCCAGCCACCGGATCGGCTCCATGTCCACCAATGTCATCCGGCTGACCCTGGCGTCGGTCTTCCTCGCCATCCTGTTGTGGATCACCCTGGGCCACCCCTATCCCGTCTATGCCGATGGAAAGGCCTGGCTCTGGCTGGGGCTGTCGGCCCTGGTCGGTTATGTCTTCGGAGACTGGTGCCTGTTCAACTGCTACCTTTCCATCGGAGCCCGCTTCGGACAGTTGTTCATGACCCTCGCTCCCCCGATGGCGGCCATTGCCGGATGGGCGATGCTCGGAGAGACCCTGACGTGGAAATCGATGCTTGCAATGGCGGTGACCCTCAGTGGTATCGCCATCTCCATCCTGAGCCGGGGCGAAGGACACAAAGTCAAGCTTACCCTTCCCCTGAAAGGCGTCCTGCTGGGCCTGGGGGCCGGAGCTGGCCAAGGTGTCGGACTGGTCCTCAGCAAGATCGGAATGCAGCACTATGAGGCCGCCGTACCGGTCGTGGCTCCGGAACTGATGGCTCCCATGCTCCCATTCGCATCCACGATGATCCGTGCCCTCATCGGCAGTGCCGGTTTCCTGTGCCTGATGGCGCTGCAAAAGGACCTGCCCCGCCTGAAGGCGGCCGTAAAGGACCGGAAAGGATTGTCCTATGCGGTGATCCTGACCCTTTTCGGGCCCGTTTTCGGCGTTTCCCTTTCCTTGATGGCCGTCCAGTATACCGATGCCGGCATCGCTTCCACCTTGATGGCCTTGACGCCCGTCCTGATCATCCTTCCCTACGCCATCATGTACAAGCAGAAGATACGCCTGAAGGAAATCATCGGCGTAACGGTGAGCATGATCGGTGTGGCGATGTTCTTCCTAATGTGACAGTCGCCGCCGGCCTGAGAAAATCCTTTGCGGCAGTTCCATGGCGAGAATGATGCCCAGGACAATGGCGATGGCTATCTTCGCCGCCGTGAAACCGGCTGTGCTGGACAATTCCAAGTGGCTGGAAATCAAGTAATAAGTGCACCAGAAAATACCTGCTCCGGGAACGAGCGGGAAGATGCCGCACAACAGGAACACGGCGGCGGGGCACTTCTCAACGACCGCAAAGACACGGGAAAGGATGCCGATGAAAACGGTGGAAATGACCGTGGCGATGGCGGGAGTCAGGCCGGCGTTACGGAAAAGGACCAGATACAGCAGCCAACCCAGGGCACCGACGATGCCGGCTGCGATATACTGCTTCCGGGGAACCCCGAACAAAACCGCAAAGGCGGTCGTGCCGATAAAGGCGGCCACGGTCTGGACGAGCAGGCCGGCTGTCTCAGGATTCACCCAGACTCCGTTCAATTCAATGATCCCCTTGAACAGGGCGCCGTCCAGCATGAAGCCGACGCTGACGCCGATGGCGATGCAGAAAAAGCCCAGCAGGGCGTCCGTCAGCCGGGTCAGGCCGGCCAGATAATCGGCATTGGCCAAATCCCGGACACCGTTGACGAACGGAACGCCGGGGATGAGCGGCATAATGGCGCCGATGATGACATTGGCCAGGCTGTTCCCGAAGCCGAGACGGTGGCATCCAACACATAACAGTGTAGCTGCCAGCGCATTGCAGATACCGCCTACGATCCGGGACATATAGCGTCCGCTCACCAGGAAAATGAACAGGTTCAGCAGACAACCCACGACGAAAGCCGCCCCGCAATCCATCCAGCCGCCTCCGAAGACGGCGCAGAAACCGGCGGCACCGAAAGCCGATCCAAGCGTTTGCTCCCACATCGGCTTGGCCGGGGTGTTACGGATCTTCTCCAGACGTGCACGTGCCTCCTGCAAGGAACACTTTCCGGCAGAGATATCATAACTCAACTGGTTGACCTCCACGACTTTCTGTAACTGGATAGGACGGATGGGGATGAATTCCACGTTGGCGTAGGTCGATGCCTGGCCGCCGGCTTTCTCCACTTTCCCGGCGCTGCCGGTGGTGAAAATGCCGTTGGACAAGACGAAGAAATTGCCCTTGTCCACGCCGAAATAGGTGGAAATCCGGGCCATGATATCCTCCACCCGGGAAATCTCCGCTCCGTTCTCAAGCAGGATATGCCCCGCGATGGAAGCGACCTCCAGGACCTCGGAAAAATCGTGTTGCTGTTCCATGAGGCAAAGATAAGCTATTTCTGGAAATGCTGATAATCCTTAACGGTCCGCCAGGATCCGCCCCAGGTAAAGCCGTGCTCCATAAAGAGCCGATAACAGAGGTCGTCTGTGTCAATCTTGTGCGGGAATTCCTTGGACCGGTCGGCATAGGGTGCTCCAGCGGGAGGACTCACTTCGGAAGACCGGACATAAGGGTTTTCAAGGGGATTCACGTCCACGGCCAGACCCTTTGCGTGCTTGGATAAAGTCTTGGTACCGGCGACCACACGGTAATTGAAACAGGAAGTGTTGTCAGCCTCCATGGACGCCACATCGTCTCCTCCGAACTCGTCGATCAGCCGGATGCTGCGGATGGGATAGCGGGCTTCGTACAAGGCCCGGAAAATGTCCAGCAGGTCCTGGGCGATAGCCTGGTTGCAGATCATTTCCCCCACCTGCTCCACTCCATCGAAGTCAATGTAGGAAAGCTTCATATAGCGGAGTTCAGATAGTTGTATATCAGCACCTTCCGGATAAGAAACCCCACGCATGCGAGCCTCGGTCTCCGCTGGAATCAAGGACATTTCGAAAACAGGTTCTACGATGACCGGCTCTTCATTGACAACCAGGGTATCGGCTTCAGCCGGCCTCACATCCTTCTGGTGTCCCTGCCGCATCCGGCATCCGGAAAAGAGACAAAGGCACGCCAGAAACAGGAGTGGAAGTTTGCATGAACGTATCATCAGGCTTTTTTCGTTTGCATCGCCTGCCGGAACATGTCGATGAGGGCGGCGATGGATTTATGGATATCGTATTCTTCGGTGGACTCGGCATACCGCC
>JAEEGL015828366.1_pt1 | contig 24117 bp, 14 predicted proteins | sample 9134231 | NCBI WGS metagenome assembly JAEEGL01 (sample SAMN16246548, study PRJNA631951) | gut metagenome | biome: gut microbiome; feature: rumen; material: fiber-attached | host: Bos | place: Iran: Karaj | collected 2018-10
AGTCATCTGCTTGTCTAAATGCCGATCTGCTGCGTCAGAAAACCTTGCTGGGCGCCAGCCCAGCGGCGGCTTTCTTCCTTGCATATCGACATTTATCCTGCGCATCTAATCTTCAAGATTTAGTTGGTACATCAATATTATTTATTCTTTCTTCTTTATTCTGTTCCCTCCTACATTTACCGTGATTCCTGCTGCCGATTGCGAAAATCACTGGGAGTATTACGCCATAGGAAGGCGCGTCAGCGCCGTGCAGTCACGCATGCTGGGAGGCTCCGCGAAAATGTACCCGGAGGGAATCGCCTGCCCGGGCTCCGGGCAAAATTTCGCTCCCCCTCCGCAGTGCGAAGGGGGAGCGATTATCAAAGCGAATTGTCGACCTTGACGGGCGGTTCCTTTGCCTCAAGCGCATTTTCGATGCGCGTGTAGACATTGTACAGATCGCGGACACATGCCTCGAGCTCCTCGCAGATGTGCTCGTCCAGCTGCATGGCGTCGCGCAGTGCGTTGAGCGAGCGGCGCTCGGAGTCGTCCACATTGCGGTCGCAGATCGCAAAGTTGAAGAGCTCCATGTAGACCTTGCGCTTGCCGACCTCGTTCAGCTGTGCCATTGTGTCGCGGGCGGCAGCCGTTGCGGTCGGGTCGTAGGTGAAGGTCGGCTGGTGCAGCACCTCCATGTATTCATCGAGCAGTGCGTCCTCTTCAGCGGCGATCACACCGTCATCCTCGATCAGCTCGGCAGCCAGCGTCAGAAACGCCTCGGCTTCGATCGGATTCAGTTGATGCAAAAACATTGTAATTCCCCTTTCTCCGCGTCGCGGGTCATGTCATGCATCTAGTATAACATACTTGCGGACAAATTGCAAGCATTTCACGCAAATTTCAGGAATTTTGCACAGCCGCGGCATCGTGCATGTATTCCGCGATTGTCTGCAGAAACACATCGCCGTATTTTTCGAGCTTGTATTTGCCGACGCCGGAGACCGCGAGCAGCTGGTCGGGCGTTGCAGGGCATTTCACCGACATCTCCCGCAGCGTCGCATCCGAAAAGATCACATACGCCGGAACATACGCCTTTGCCGCGAGACGCTCCCGCACCCGCCGCAGCCGCTGGAAGAGGTCCTCGTGTGCGGCGAATTCCGGCAGATCGGCGAGCTTTGCAGCGGATTTCGGCTTCGGGGTCTCCTTGGGCAGCGCCATTTCGACGGTCTGCTGCCCGCGCAGGATCGGGTTGGCGCGCGGCGTGAGGGTGAGTGCGCTGTAATTTGCCGTGTCGACGGTGATGCAGCCGCGCGAAATCAGAATCTGCACCATGCGCTCGAGCTGCTTGCGCGGCAGATCGGTGAGAATGCCGAAGGTCGAAAGCGTTTGCAGGCGCAGCGCCGAGACGCGGTCGGTCTCCTTACCCTGCAGGATATCGCAGAGCAGCCGCTGATTGCAGTGGATGCCGCGCTGTGCGGCACGAAAGACGCAGGAGAGGATTTTCTGCGCGGGAATCGTCACGTCGGTCTTCTGCGTGTCGGCGAGGCAGCTCGAGCAGTTGCCGCAGCGCTCGGGGGCTTGTTCGCCGAAATAGCGCAGAATGTAGTGCCGCAGACAGTCGGTGAGCCCGCCGTAGCGCACCATTGCATTGAGCCGCGCGTGATCCTGCTGTGTGACCGCCTGCCGCTGCTCGGGCGTGAGGCGGTCGTTCTCGCGGTCGCCCTCGATCAGCATCTGATTGATGCGGATATCGCCGGCGGAATAGAGCAGAATGCACTCCGCGGGCATGCCGTCGCGCCCGGCTCTGCCGGCTTCCTGATAGTACGCCTCCATGCTCTTGGGGCAGTTGTAGTGGATGACGAACGACACGTTGGATTTGTCGATGCCCATGCCGAAGGCGTTTGTCGCGACCATGATCTGCACCTCGTCGCGCAGAAAGGCGTCCTGATTGGCGGCGCGCTCGGCGGGGTCGAGCCCGGCGTGATAGCGCGCGGCGGAGAAGCCGTCTTTGCAGAGCTTTTCGCAGACCTCGTCTGTCAGGCGGCGCGAGATGCAGTAAACGATGCCGCTCTTGCCCTGCATCCGGTGCAGATGGTGCAGCAGCGCGTCATATTTTCTGGACGGATGCTCGAGCACCCAGCGGAGGTTTTCGCGGTCAAAGCCGGTGACCAGCTCGAGCGGGTCGTGCAGCTCCAGCAGCCTGCGGATATCTTCGCGGACTGCCTTCGTCGCCGTCGCGGTGAATGCCGCAACGACCGGTCTCTGCGGCAGCTGTGCCAGATATGCCGCGATATCGAGATAGCCCGGGCGGAAATCCTGCCCCCACTGCGAGAGGCAGTGCGCCTCGTCGACCGCGACCATCGAAACCGGATGCTGCGTTGTCAGCGAGAGAAAGCTCTCGGTCAGCAGGCGCTCGGGGGCGGCATAGAGCAGACGGACCCTGCCCGAACGCACCTCGCTGAGCTGCGAAAAATAGGTCTGCTGGTCGAGATTGCTGTGCAGGCAAACCGCCGGGATGCCCGCCTGCCGCAGCGCCGCGACCTGATCCTCCATCAGCGAGATCAGCGGCGAGATCACGACGGTCAGACCCGGGAGCATCAGCGCGGGGACCTGATAGCAGACTGATTTGCCCGCGCCCGTCGGCATGATGCCGAGGACGTCGCCGCCGCGCAGAATCTGTCCGATCAGTGCCTGCTGCCCCTCACGGAAGCTGCTGTAACCGAAATAATCCCGGAGAATTTGCTGTGGATCCTGCATATCCAAGTCCTTTCCGAAACGATCATATCAGATGTACGTTCGTGCAACATATCAAGATTTCAGGTAGGAGGTAGGAGGTCAAGTTAGGAGTGAGCAGTTAGGAGTGAGGAGTTGTTCCTTCGCTTCGATTGCGCACAAACCTGCCTGCTTTCGCATGATTCAAAATCCATGCGCGCAGCGCATACCACACTTCCTACCTCCTACCTCCTCCTTGATAAAAGCCGAATCGCCTGCGGGCTGCGCAGACGATCCGGGAATGATTCAGTTATCGTTGCTGAGATCGGTAAAGACGCCGAACCAGACGGTCATCGGGTCGTCGCTGATCTCGAGGACGCTGTAGCGTGCGTAGAAGTTGAGGATCATCATTGCGTCAACGGCATCGACACTGCCGTCCTGATTGACGTCGCAGCTGCGCAGGAGTGTCGGGTCAGCCTCGTAATCCTCCTCGAGCACGATGCGGCGTGCGAATTCCTGCAGCGAGAGGTTTGCGTCGACCGCGTCGATCTCGCCGTCGCCGTCGCCGTCGCCGACCTCAGCCCACGGGAGCATGTCGACGGTCACATGATAGCCGTAGAGTGCGCCGTCTGCGCCGAGCCCCAGCACGGTGGTTTCGCCGTTGCTAACGCCCCAGAAGCTGCCGCCCGGCTTGACTGTGACGACATTCTCATCGCTGACCTGCCATTCGACGATCTCGGTCTCAGGCATCCACAGCAGATAGCCGACGTTTTCGCGCTCAATCCTGATCTCCGGGATCTCCCAGTCTGCCGCCGCTTTTGCAGCCGCGGCGGTCTCAGCGGTCTCAGCGGCGGATGTTGCTGCCTCGGTCTCGGTGGTCGTTGTTGTTGCGGCGGTGGTCGTCGTCGTTGTCGTGGTGGTGGTCGTCGTGGTCGTCGTGGTCGTCGTCGTCGTTGTGGTCGTTGTGGTGGTCGTCGTTGTTGTTGTGGTCGTGGTCGTCGGCGTTGTTTCGGTCACGCCGGCGGCGAAATCATTGTAGGTGATGCCGTATTCGGAGAGATAGCGGCTCTCGAGCGGCTGGATGATCTGCCCGATGAAGCGGGTGCCGTTGTGGTTGCCGCTCGTGTAGACGCGGTTGAATTCGTCGTATGTGATGGTCGCCTCGCGGATCATTCCGTAGCCGTCGGCGTTTGCCTCGAGCAGCTGCACATAGTTCTCGTCATAGCCCAGAATGATCATCGAATGCCCGCTGCTGCCCGAATAGCTGCCGTCCGTGTTGGCGGTGGTGCGGAGATAGGCACCCGGCATGACGCGGCATCTGCGGAGCAGCGCGGCGCTCAGTGTGGGCGCATAGCCGCAGACCTGCGTGCTGTAGCGATACGGTGCGGCGGGGTCGGGACCGTGCAGCGGCAGCTCGTCGTGGAGTCTGCCGTAGACGCCCTGCGAATAAATATAGCACTGCTTGCCGCTGGTGTAAACACCGCTGTTGGTGAATGCATAATAGGTGGTGGATTTGTTGAGCGCAGTGCCGACGCGGAAGGAGACATCCGCAGCGTCTTTGGAAGCGCTGCCGTAGAGATTGCAGGCGCCCGCTTTGATCGAAGCGATCGCGCTTGCAAGCTTTGCCGATCTGGTGTAGCTGACCTCGAGCGGCGCATCGGCTTCGGCGGTCAGGCTTTCGGTGACGGCTTGGGGTTCAGCCGCGCTGCCGGAGATGACGGGAATTGCGGTGCTGAGCATGCTCACGGAGAGGAGCGCTGCGGTCAGCCGGCGGAGCGGCTCGCTGAAGTAGTGCATGGTGGGACACCTTCTCTTTCCTCAAATGTTTGGTTCGAGCAAATGTTGGAACATCCCGACTTTTCCTATTTCCGATTTCTGTAATGTTTTGTCGTGAATAAATCCGTTCCTTTTTTCTCTTTCTTTGGCGGGAGCGATGAAAATATACAAATCATGCATGCCCACAATGAGCAGTATAACACAAGTTTGCCCGGAAGTCAAGCATTCTTGTAACAAACCTGTAATATTTCGTCACAATTTCCTCATAAATACGGCACTTTGCGGACAGTTTGTTCGGATGCGGCGGCGGTTTCCGCACGGAAAAGCTGCCGAAAAAGCACAAGATATAGTTTCACAATGCACTTTCCGGCACAAAATCGGCGTATGCTGTGTTTTGCCGATTCTGCAGAGGCGAACAGAGAATCCGCCCTCTGCAAACATCGGACGTTTTTTGAAACTTTTGTATAAAATGACGAAAAATGCCGGCGCGAACGGCATAGAAAAAAGACCAATGCTTTCGCATTGGTCTTTCCGTTTCGGATGAGGATGAGCGGACTTGAACCGATGACCCCCTGCATGTCAAGCAGGTACTCTAACCAACTGAGCTACACCCTCACAACATGCTTATTATACCACAAAGAAAAGCGTTTGTCAACCCCTAATTCTGATTTTTTCAAAAATATTCTTCGGGCGCCGGAGAAGCCGCCCTGTGCGCCGGGAATCGTGCGGATTCCCTTGCATTCCGCAGGCGGCTGTGATATAATAGTACATGAACGAGCTGGAAAGGAGCATCTCTATGGCTTATCCGGATTATGCAAAGGCACAGCGGATGGCGGAAAAGCAGTACCGGCAGGCGATCGCGCGCGGCGAATACCCCTATCTGCCCGTGCTCGAGGATCTGCTGCGCGGCGGCTCCGAGGACGGCAGAGTGCCGCTTGGGGAGATCGAGATCCCGATCGCGCTGATCGCGGGCACTGCCTCTGCCGAGCGCACGACCGCCTTCGCCTCCAACTTCATGCCGCTGCTCGAGCCAGAAACGGAATTCGGCTGCAAGTGGTCAGCACTCTATGACTCCGTGCAGGAGATGGGCGTCAACGAGCCGATCAGGGTCTATGAGTACATGCAGCGCTTCTATGTGATCGAGGGCAACAAGCGCGTCAGCGTGTCGAAATACAACGGCGCCGTGCGCATCGAGGCGAATGTCACGCGCATCGTGCCCAAGCCCTCCGATTCCGCGGAATACCGCACCTACGCGGAATTTCTCGCGTTCTATAAGATCGCCGGCATCTATGAGATCGTGATGGGGCAGCCCGGGCAGTTTCCGCGGCTGCTGCGCGCGGTCCCGACGTCAGGCACGGTCGATCAACCGGCACCGTGGGGCGAGGAGCTGCGCCGGGATGTCCGCTTTCTCTATTCGGTCTTTGAGACGCATTATTTCGCGCGGGGCGGGCACCGGCTGCCCGTCACGACCGGCGAGGCATTCCTGCATTTTCTTGAGATTTACGGCTTTGTGCAGATCAGCGGGCAGAGCTCTGCCGAGCTGCACCGCATGATCGACCGGGTCTGGGCGGAATTTCGCGTGCTTGCCGACAAGAACCCGAGCTCGCACATCCTCAACCCGACGCAGGGCTCGCAGAGGGTCGCGCTGACGAAAAAGCTCCCGCTGCTGCCGACCGGCGCGCCGCTGCACATCGCCTTCCTCTTCCCGAAGGACCCGCAGAGCTCGGGCTGGAGCTACAATCACGAGATCGGGCGGCGCTACCTCGAGGACACCTTCGGCGCGGCGATCTGCACGGAATCCTATATCTGCTCTGCCGACCCCGCCGAGACCGAGGAGACCATCACGAAGGCGATCGCCGACGGCTGCCGGCTGATCTTCACGACCTCGCCGGTCTATCACGCGGTCAGCATGCGCATGGCGGTCGCGCACCCCGAGGTGATCCTGCTCAACTGCTCGATGAATACCTCCTACAAGCAGATTCGCACCTATTATCTGCGCATCTACGAGGCAAAGCTCATCACCGGGCTGATCGCGGGCTCGATGACCGAGAGCGAGCGCATCGGCTATATCGCGGATTATCCCGTGCTCGGCACACCCGCTTCGATCACGGCATTTGCGCTCGGGGTCAAGCTGGTCAATCCCCGCGCGATGGTCTATCTCGACTGGTCGACGCTCGAAGACCACGACCCGGCGGCGTTCTTCCGCTCCAAGCAGGTCGACCTGATCTCCGACCGCGACATCAGCGCGCCGCGCGACGACGACACCGGCTTCGGGCTCTACGGCATTTACGGCGGGAGCTGCTTCCGGCTGGCGGCGCCGGTGTGGAACTGGGGCAGCCTCTATGCCGATCTGGTGCGCTCCGTGCTGATCGGCGCATGGAAAAACGACGGCAACGACAACGAAACGCAGGCGCTGAATTACTACTGGGGTATGAGCTCGGGCGCGATCGACGTCGCGTATTCCGGACGGCTGCCTGTGGGCACAAAAAAGCTCGTGCAGCTGGTGCAGGAGCAGATGACAAAGGGCGGCTTCTCCCCGTTCACGGGGCTCATTTACGGGCAGGACGGCACAGTCAGGCTCGAGGAGGGGCGCACGCTCACCGCGGAGGAGATCATCCGCGCGGACTGGCTGCCGGACAATGTCGTCGGCAGGCTGCCCGAGGTCAGCGAGCTGCGTCCGCAGTTCCGCGAGTTCGCCAAGTGGCACAGCTTCAAGCCGCCCGAGGAAACAGCATAAAACAGGCAGTGAGCAACAGGCAGATCACAAGAGTCAGGAGGTAGGAGGTAGGAGTTAGGAGGTAGGAGTTAGGAGGTAGGAGGTAAGGCGTGCGATGCGCGGACGGATTTTGAATGAGGCTCTCGCCTCAAACTCCGATGTTCCGCCGATTCAGCAAAAAGCGAAGGTGACGGAACAACTCCTCACTCCTCACTTCTCACTCCTCACTGCGAACCAGACTTTCTCCTTCCTCCCTCCTCCCTCCTCCCTCTGCCTGTGAAAAAAGGGGTAAGTATGAAAATAATGGTGATGTCGGATGTGGAGTCGCAGGCGATCTGGGATTATTACAAGCCCGGGCGGCTGAAGGGCTATGACCTGATCCTCTCCTGCGGCGACCTGCATCCGCAGTATCTCTCCTTTGTCGAGACCTTTTCCAATGTGCCGCTGCTCTATGTGCACGGCAATCACGACGAAAAATACAAGGCAATGCCGCCGGAAGGGTGCTTCTGCATCGAGGACAAGATTTTCGTGCACGAGGGCATCCGGGTGCTCGGGCTCGGCGGCTCCATGCGTTACCGTCCCGGCGCATATCAGTATACCGAGCGGGAAATGGAAAAACGCATCAAAAGGCTGCGGTTCAAGCTCATGCGCACCGGCGGCTTCGATATCCTCGTCACCCATGCGCCCGTGCAGGATTTCCACGACGGCGAGGATCTCTGTCACCGCGGCTTTGCGGCGCTGCGCACGCTGATCGCGGAATTCCGCCCGAAATACTTCATCCACGGGCATGTGCACATGAACTACGGCGTCCGGACCCCGCGCATTGATCTGCTCGGCGAGACCGTGGTCATCAATGCCTACCGCACCTTCGATTTTGAATACGGCGACCCGTCGCTGCTCGAACGGGTCGGCAGATAACTGAACCGCTCCCGGTGCTGTTCCGATGCGCCGGGAGCGGTTTTGTGTTTCGGGTCATTGACTGTTTCGGCGGTTTGGATTCTATGGCTCATCCGGTCACAATCATCTGAACCGTCATAAGAGCTTCGCGCAGCTGATGCTTGGCGCAAGCGAAGCGCCCGGTGTCAGGCGCTCCGAAGGCGGTATCGCCTGTCAACTGCAAACAATGCAGATGCCCTTGCCGGAGCATCTGCATTTCTATATTGGGGCGTCCGGAGATTTCCGTCAGAACTCCGCCGGAGATATCTTCTCCAGCAGCGCTGCCGCCGCGAGAACGGTCTCGCGTGTGCCGAAGGACGAAAACCGCATCCAGCCCTGTCCTGCTTTGCCGAAGCCCGCGCCCGGCGTCCCGGCGATTGCACAGCGGCTGAGCAGCCGGTCGAAGCAGTCCCATGAATCCGCGCCGTTCGGGGCGGCAAACCACACATAGGGCGCGTTTTCGCCGCCGGTCGAGAAAATGCCCGCGCGGTTCAGCGCCGCCTTCAGGATCTGCGCGTTCTCCATGTAATAATCCACATCGGCGTGCACCGCCTGCTGTCCTGCCTCGGTGAAGACAGCCGCCGCCGCGCGCTGAATGATATACGAGCAGCCGTTGTATTTGGTCGCGGTGCGCCGGAACCACATCTGATGCAGCGACGCGCCGTCGAATTGCAGCGTCTTGGGCACAATCGTCCAGCCGCAGCGCACCCCGGTAAAGCCCGCGGTCTTCGAGAGCGAGTTGATCTCGATCGCGCAGGTCTCCGCCCCGGGAATCTCGTAGATGCTGTGCGGCAGCGCCGGGTCGCGGATATATGCCTCATAGGCGGCGTCGAAGAGGATCACGGCGCCGTTTTTCTGCGCATAGGCGACCCACTCCGCGAGCTGCTCTCTGCTGTAGACCGCGCCGGTCGGGTTGTTCGGCGAGCACAGATAGATGATATCCGCGTGCACGTCCGGCGCAGGCATCGGCAGAAAGCCGTTTTCGCGGGAGCCCGCCGCAAAGACCACGCGCCGCCCGGACATGATGCTCGTGTCGTAGTAGACCGGATAGACCGGGTCGGGCAGCAGCACAGTGTTGTCGGCGTCGAACAGATCGCAGAGATTGCCCAGATCGTTCTTTGCGCCGTCGCTGATGAAAATGTCATCCGGGTCGAGCGCCGTGCCGCGCTTTGCGTAGTAGCCCGCGATCGCCTCGCGCAGGAATGCCTCGCCCTGCTCTGCGCCGTAGCCGTGGAAGGTTTCGGCATGGGACATATCCTCTGCCGCCGCCTTCATCTCGTCGGTGATGACGGCGGGCAGCGGGCGGGTCACGTCGCCGATGCTGAGCTTCAAGAGCCGGCGGTCGGGATTTGCCGCCTGAAATTCGCGCAGACGCCTTGCGACCTCAGAGAACAGATAGTTCTGCTCCAGCGCCAGCGCGTTGTGATTGACCTTCATATCCGCACCTCACACTTCGATCTCGCCGCGGAAGACCAGCACTGCCTCGCCGGTCATCGTCACGGCTTCCTCGGTATAGCGAATGACCAGATCGCCGCCGTTCAGGTGCACCGTAATATCGGTGTCGGGGTCGCAGAAGCCGTTCTTCACGGCAGCCGCGACCGACCCGCAGGCGCCGGTGCCGCACGCCATTGTCTCGCCGGAGCCGCGCTCCCAGACGCGCATCCGCAGCGTGTGCCGGTCGATCACCTGCACGAATTCGGTGTTGACCTGCTCGGGGAATGCCGGGTGATGCTCGAATTCCGGACCGATCTGCGTCAGATCGAGCTGCTCGGGGTCGTCGCCGAAGATGACGCAGTGCGGGTTGCCCATCGACACGCAGGTGACGGTGTACTCCTTTCCGTTGACGGTCAGCGGCTGCGCGATCATCTCGTCGCCCTCAAACAGCACCGGGATGCGCCTGGGGTCAAAGATCGCCTGCCCCATGTTGACCGCAGCCTTGGTCACGACGCCGTCCTGCGTGGTGACCTGCACCGTGCGCAGACCGCTCTTTGTCTCGATCGTGACGGTCTTGTCGGTGACGGTGCCGCTGTCATAGAGCAGCTTTGCGACGCAGCGGATCGCGTTGCCGCACATGTTGCCCTCGCTGCCGTCGAGATTGAACATCCGCATTCTCGCATCCGCGACCGTGCTCGATTCGATCAGCACGAGCCCGTCGCCGCCGATGCCGAAATGCCGGTCGGAAAGCTGCACCGCGAGCGATTCCGGCGCCGAGATGCGGTGCTCCATGCAGTTCACATAGATATAGTCATTGCCGCAGCCGTGCATCTTCACGAATGCGATGCGGCGCTTTGCCGTTCTCAGATGGTTCATATTGATCAACTCCACATTAGAATCGCGATACCCCGTGTGCAGGCAGTTTGCCAGTGCCTTTGCGGTATCGGTGCAGGTCAGGCAGGGGATGCCGAGCTCCGCCGCCTTTTTCCTGATCTTTGCGCCGTCGCGGGCAGCCATGCGCGCGCTCGCGTCGGTCGAGACGATGTAGCGGATGGCGCCGCTCTCCATGAGCGAGAAGGTCTCGTTGTCGCCCGAATGGAGCTTTGCGAGCACATGCACCGCGAGCCCTGCGCGGGTGAGCGCCTCCGCCGTGCCGGCTGTCGCATAGAGCAGGAAGCCGCGCCTTGCAAACTGCCGCGCGATCTCGACGATGTCGGGCTTATCCGCATCGCAGACCGTGAGCAGCACGCCGTTTTTGTTCTTGCCCGAATCCTCGAGCCGGTAGCCCGCCGCACGCAGCCCCTTATAGAGCGCCTCGGTCAGCGTCTTGCCGATACCGATGACCTCGCCGGTCGATTTCATTTCGGGTCCGAGCTGCGATTCGCCGCCGATCTTGCCGAACGAGAACACCGGCACCTTCACCGCCGTATAGGGCGGCAGCTTGTAATAGCCCGTGCCGTATTCCATGCTGGCGAGCTTTTCGCCGAGGCAGACCCGCATCGCGCAGTCGCAGAGCGGGAGCCCGGTCAGCTTGCTCATGAAGGGCACGGTGCGCGAGGCACGGGGGTTGACCTCGATCACATAGAGCGACTGCCCCTCGACAATATACTGCAGATTGACGAGCCCGACCGCGTGCAGCCCGAGACAGAGCTTTTTCGTCGCGGTGAGAATGGTGCGGCGCATGTCGTCGTCGATGTGCACCGGCGGACAGACCGCGATCGAATCGCCCGAGTGCACGCCCGTGCGCTCGATATGCTCCATGATGCCGGGGATGAGGATATCGGTGCCGTCGCAGACCGCGTCGACCTCGATCTCGGTGCCCTTGATGTAGCGGTCGATCAGCACGGGGTTGTCGATGCCGCCCGCCAGAATGCGCTCCATGAAGGCGATGACGTCGCGCTCCTCAAAGGCGATGTTCATATTCTGCCCGCCCAGCACATAGGAGGGGCGCACCAGGACCGGGAGCCCGAGCTGCTGAACCGCGTGCTTCGCCTCATCGAGCGTATAGACCGTGCAGCCGCGCGGTCTTGCGATGCCGCATGTCTCGAGCAGCGCATCGAAGCGCTCTCTGTCCTCCGCCAGATCAATGCTGTCCGCATCGGAGCCGAGCAGCCGGAAGCCAGCCTCCTCGACCGCGCGCGCCAGCCGGATCGCGGTCTGTCCGCCGAATGCGGTCACCACGCCGACGGGCTTTTCCAGTGCAAGGATCGGCAGCACGTCCTCGGCGGTCAGCGGCTCGAAATAGAGCCGGTCTGCGGTGTCGAAATCGGTCGAGACCGTCTCTGGGTTGTTGTTGATCAGCACCGCTTCATAGCCGCGCTGCTTCAATATCTGCACGCAGTGCACTGCGGAATAGTCAAATTCAATGCCCTGCCCGATGCGGATGGGTCCCGAACCGAGCACGACGACCGTCCTGTGCGGCTTGTCGGCGAGATGGAGCGCGGCTTCGTCAAAATCCTCACCCGGGCGGCACACGCTGTAGAAATAGGGCGTTTCCGCTTCAAATTCGCCCGCGCAGGTGTCGACCATGCGGTAGACCGGTCTGATCGGCGCGCAGGGGATCTCCTGCCCGGAGATCGCGCAGATCGCCGCGTCGGGGTAGCCGAGACGCTTGGCGCCGCGGTAGATCTCTTCGGTGAGCGGCTCGGCCTCGAGCTGCATTTCGCACTGCACGAGATTTGCGATCTTGTGCAGGAACCAGCGGTCGATTCTCGAGAGCGCCGCGATCTCGTCGACCGATATGCCGCGGCGGATGCTCTCTGCGACCGCGAACAGGCGGATATCGTCCGCATGGGTCAGATGCTCGGTCAGCTCCGCAGCGGGCGTGCTCCGCAGTGCGCGAACGAGCAGTGCGCTGTGCTTGACCTCCGCGCCGCGCAGGGCTTTCAGCAGCGCCGATTCAAAGGTATCGGAGATTGCCATGACCTCGCCGGTCGCCTTCATCTGCGTGCCGAGCCGGTGCGACGCCCCCGCGAATTTCTCGAACGGGAATTTCGGCATCTTCACCGCGACATAGTCGAGCGCGGGCTCAAATGCCGCCGAGGTCTTGCCGGTGACGCGGTTGGCGATCTCGTCGAGCCGGTAGCCGACCGCGATCTTCGCCGCGACCTTCGCGATCGGATAGCCCGTCGCCTTTGATGCGAGCGCCGAGGAGCGCGACACGCGCGGGTTGACCTCGATCACGGCGTATTCAAACGAATCGGGGCTGAGCGCGAACTGACAGTTGCAGCCGCCCTCGATCTTCAGCACCTCTGCAATGTTCAGTGCGGCGGTGCGCAGCATCTGATATTCCTTGTCCGCGAGCGTGACCGCCGGTGCAATGACGATGCTGTCGCCGGTGTGGATGCCCACAGGGTCGAGATTTTCCATCGAGCAGACCGTGATCTTGTTGCCGTCCGCGTCGCGCACGATCTCAAACTCGATCTCCTTCCAGCCCGCGATGCAGCGCTCGACCAGAATCTGGTGAATCGGCGAGAGGCGCAGACCGTTTTCGGCGATCTCTGCAAATTCCGCCTCCGTCTCCGCGATGCCGCCGCCCGTGCCGCCGAGCGTATATGCCGGGCGGACGATCACCGGGTAGCCGATCTCCGCGGCGAGACGCTTTGCAGTGTCGATGTCCTCTGCAATGCCCGAGGGGATGCAGGGCTGCCCGATCGAATCCATCGTCTCCTTGAAGAGTTTCCGGTCCTCTGCCTTCGCGATCGTTTCGGGGCTTGCGCCGAGCAGCCGGATGCCCTGCTTCTGCAGGAATCCGCTCGCCGAAAGCTCTGCGCAGAGGTTGAGCCCGGTCTGCCCGCCGAGCCCGGAGAGAATGCTGTCGGGCTGCTCCTTCAGGCAGATGCGCCGGAGCACCTCGGCGGTCAGCGGCTCCATGTAGATGCGGTCTGCCATCTGACTGTCGGTCATGATCGTCGCGGGGTTGGAGTTGACCAGCACGACCTCGATGCCGTCCTCGCGGAGCGCGCGGCATGCCTGCGTGCCGGAATAGTCAAATTCGGCAGCCTGTCCGATGACGATCGGACCCGAGCCGATCACCAGCACCTTTTTGATCTCACGGTTCAGCGGCATGACGGCACCTCCATCATCTGCAAAAATTCGTCAAACAGCCATTCGGTATCCTGCGGACCCGCGCATGCCTCGGGGTGAAACTGCACCGAAAGCCCGGGGAAATCGCGGTACTGCAGCCCCTCACAGGTGCCGTCGTTGACATTGACAAAGCGCTGCAGCACGGCATCTGTCTCAGTATAGAGCACCTGATAGCCGTGGTTCTGCGAGGTCATCGCGAGATGCCCGGTCGTCAGGTCGCGCACCGGCTGATTGACGCCGCGGTGCCCGAATTTCAGCTTCGCGGTCTGCATGCCGTTCGCGAGCGCGAGCAGCTGGTGCCCGAGGCAGATCGCCATGATCGGGATGTTGTATGCGGTCAGCGCTTTCAGCTCCGCGATGATCGCCGTATTTTCGGCGGGGTCGCCCGGACCGTTGGAGAGCATGATGCCGTCGGGGTGCAGCGCTGCGATCTCCGCGGCGGGGGTAAACGCCGGGAGCACCGTGACGCGGCAGCCGCGCTTCACAAGGCTGCGCGCGATATTCGCCTTTGCGCCGAGATCGAGCAGCGCGACGTGATATTCAGCGTCCGCATCGCCGAGGGTGTATGCCGATTGGCAGGTCGTGTGTGCGACCGCGTCGGCCACGCGGTAGGCGCTGAGTGCATCGGGGTCCGCCTGCTCCGGGCTGTCGCAGAGCATCGCGTTCATCGTGCCGTTTTCGCGCAGGATACGGGTCAGACGCCGCGTGTCGATGCCGCAGAGCCCGGGGATGCCGTTTGCCGCGAGCCAGTCGCCGAGCCGCCCGCCGCAGCGGAAATTGGACGGCTCGCCGCAGAGCTCCGAGACCAGATATGCCGAGAGAAACGGCTGCTTCGCCTCAAAATCCGCCTGAATCACGCCGTAATTGCCGATCAGCGGGAAGGTCTGCACGACTGCCTGCCCGAAATAGCTCGGGTCGGTCAGTGTTTCGAGGTAGCCGTTCATGCCGGTCGTGAACACCGCCTCCGCGATGATGTTTTTTTGCGCGCCGATGCGCATGCCCTGAAAAACCGCACCGTTTTCCAGAACCAGACAGCCTGCTCTTGCATCCATGCCGCAAGCCTCCTCATTTCCTTAAATCTACACGGCGAGCCGCATTGCGGGAGAGCAATGCGGCGCCGTTTTTTCACTGAATGTTTTTGCTGAATGTTTGCTGCTGGTGAGTGTTGAATAAGGTGGCAGCGCTTCGCGCTGCGGATTTTAGAATGGGCGCCTCTATCGCAGGCGCCCAAGCCTGCGAGCTCTTAAAGCGAATCGCAGCAGGGGAGTTTCGCGGCTTGCGAGCCGCGACGAGGGCTCTGCCCTCGACCCGCGAGCTTTTGAAAAAGCTCGACCAAAACTTTTGAGATGCGCTGCCGTGAGTTCGGCGGAAAGCCGGAGGTGATTCCCTCCTGCTCCGGGCGCTCCCCGCTGGGGGGGATTACGCCCTCAGAAGGCGCGACAGCGCCGTGCAATTACGCATCTTGGGAGGCTCTGCGTAAATGTGCCCGGAGGGAAATGCCTGCCCGGGCTCCGGGCTGGGGGGGATTACGCCCTCAGAAGGCGCGACAGCGCCGTGCAATTACGCATCTTGGAAGGCTCTGCGTAAATGTGCCCGGAGGGAAATGCCAGCGGGGGCTCCCCGCGCTCAGACGCTGTAGAGCAGCTCGGCGTAGGTCGGATAGGGCTGATATTCCTTTGCCATCATCGGCTCGAGCTGGTCTGCGGCGGCGCGGAGTGCGTTCATCGCCGGAATGACCTCGTCGCGGCAGTAGTAGGACGGATGCTCCGTGTCATAGAGCCCGAGCATCACATTCTCGAGCGCCTCGGTCTTTGCTGCGATCTCATCGCTCAGTGCGCTGACTCTGCGCAGCAGGTCGGTCTCTGCGACGCCCTGCACGCCGAGCGACTTCTTCTCCAGCGCGTACTTCGCAAGTGCCTGCCCGTATGCAAAGGCTGCCGGCAGAATCTGCGTCTTTGCCATGTCGATCATCGTGTTCGCCTCGATCGCGATCAGCTTGGTGTAATTCTCAAGCAGGATATCCTTTCTCGAGACGATCTCGCTGTGGTTGTAAACGCCGAAGCGTCTGAACAGTGCGACGTTCTTGTCCGTTGCGAAGGCGTGCATCGCATCGGCGGTGGTCCGCAGATTGAGCAGCCCGCGGCGCTCTGCCTCGGCGACCCATTCCTCGGAATAGTTGTTGCCGTTGAAGATGATCCTGCCGTGCGCCTTGAGCGTATCCGCGAGGATCGCCTGCACCTCTGCGGCGATATCCGAAGCCTTCTCGAGACGCTCTGCGAAATCGGCAAGTGCCTCGGCGAAGATCGTGTTCAGCGCGATATTGGTATCGGCGATCGAATTCTCAGAGCCCAGCATACGGAACTCGAACTTGTTGCCGGTGAATGCCATCGGGGAGGTGCGGTTGCGGTCGCCGGTGTCCTTCTTGAAATCGGGCAGGACATGCACGCCGGTCGCGAAGGTCTCGCGGTGGGTCTCCTCATCTCTGCCCTCTGCGGCAGCCTCGAGCTGGAGCTGGAGCTCATTGCCCAGATAGACCGACACGATTGCGGGCGGCGCCTCGTTGGCACCGAGACGGTGGTCGTTGCCCGCCGATGCGACCGACATGCGCAGCAGATCCTGATGCGCGTCGACTGCCGCGACAACGGCTGCGACCATCAGCAGGAAGAGGCGCTTGCGCTCCGGGGTCTTGCCCGGCGCGAAGAGGTTGATGCCGGTGTCGGTCGAGAGCGACCAGTTGTTGTGCTTGCCCGAGCCGTTGACGCCTGCGAAGGGCTTCTCGTGCAGCAGGCAGGTCAGACCGTGCTTCTCGGCGATGCGCTTCATCATCTCCATCATCAGCTGGTTATGGTCGCACGCGACATTCATCGTCGTGTAGACCGGTGCGAGCTCATGCTGTGCCGGCGCGACCTCGTTGTGCTCGGTCTTGGCGTAGATGCCCAGCTTCCAGAGCTCGTCGTTCAGCTCGCGCATGAACGCCTGTACGCGCGGACGGATGACGCCGAAATAGTGATCCTCCATCTCCTGCCCCTTCGGAGCCTTCGCGCCGAAGAGCGTTCTGCCGGTGAAGATCAGGTCCTTGCGCTGCTTTGCGAGCTCGCGGTCGATCAGGAAATACTCCTGCTCGGGACCGACCGTGCCGGTGACATGCTGCACATCGTCAAAGCCCAGCAGATGCAGCACCTTGATCGCCTGATCGTTGACTGCCTCCATCGAGCGCAGCAGCGGGGTCTTTTTATCCAGTGCCTCGCCGCTGTAGCTGTAGAACGCGGTCGGGATGCACAGGCTGTTTTCCTTGATGAACGCATAGGAGGTCGGGTCCCATGCGGTATAGCCTCTTGCCTCGAAGGTCGCGCGCAGACCGCCCGACGGGAAGGACGATGCGTCCGGCTCGCCCTTGATGAGCTCCTTGCCGGAGAATTCGAGGATCGCGCCGCCGTTGCCGTCCGGGGAGAGGAAGCTGTCGTGCTTCTCTGCGGTGATGCCGGTCATCGGCTGGAACCAGTGGGTGTAGTGGGTCGCACCGTTTTCGACCGCCCACTCGCGCATCGCGCTGGCGACCACGTCCGCAACGGTCGGGTCAAGGTCCTTGCCGTTGGCGATGGTCTCGTGCAGGGACTTGTAGACCGCGCGGGGCAGGCGCTCCTGCATGACATTGTCGTTGAATACGAGGCTTCCGAAGAGCTCAGTCGGTTTCATGTTGAATCATCCTTTCATTTCGATGCATAAAAAAACAGCAGCGGCACTTCGGGATTCACCCGAACAGCGCCGTTGCTGCTTTCTGTGATACATGATAGCACAATTTCCGACGAAAGTCAAGAGATTGTCAGAAATTTCACAAGGTTTTACGATTTGCCCAAAGATTCACGTCTGCTCCTCGTAGGTTTTTAGGATATTTTCCGCAGCCTTGCGCTTGGTGATGCGCTGATTCATTGCCTCCTGCTCGATATAGCGGTGCGCCTGCTCCTCGGTCATGCCGAGATACTGCATCAGCGCGGATTTGGCGCGGTTGATGATGCGCAGATCGGCAAGGCGCATCTGCAGGCGGGCGTTCTCCGCCGTGACTGCCTGCATCCGGGCACTGACCGCAGCCGCGTCATAGAGCGCCTGATGAAAGGCTGCATGGGGAAACGGCTTGCCCAGCACGCACACGCCCTGCGGCTCGAGATACTGCCGCACCTCCTGCTCCTGCTCCGCCTTCACCACGGCGATGATGCCGCCCGGGGTGCGCTCTGTCAGATCGGCAGCGAGCTCGGCGCCGTTTTCGTCGGAGAGGGGGATATTGACCAGCACGACCGGAAAGCTGCGCCCGATCAGGAGCTGCCGCGCCTCCGTGCCCGAGCGTGCCCAGCCCGAGACACTGTAGTCGCCGTCGGGCAGGTTTTCGCGGACATAGCGGGGAAAGCTCTCATTCGAGGAAATGACGTAAATCTCCTTCTGGTGATACCAGCCCGCCATGCACTCACTCCTCCGTCAAGGCTTTCAGGAGATGCTTCGGCAGAACCTGCTGCATGAAGACGCTCTCTGCCGCGAGCTGCTTCGCCTCGGCAAGGCTGGTCGGCAGTGCGCGGTACTGCGCACGGATCTCCTCGGAGACGTCGAGCAGATTCTTGTCGCAGGAGGGCGGCGGGGTCAGCCCGCGGCGGATGCCGTCGAGCCCCGCGTGCATGACCAGCGCGAAGGCGAGATAGGGGTTCGCAGAGGCATCCGGCGAGCGCAGCTCCATGCGGCGGTGCGCGATCGGTGCTGCGGGGATGCGGATGAGCTGAGAACGGTTATTCGGCGACCACGAAACGCGGTCAGGCGCCTTTTCGTGCCCCAGACGCGCATAGGAGCGCGCCAGCGGATTGAACACCGCGGTCATCTCCGGGGTGTGCTCGAGCAGTCCCGCCATGAACGAGCGGAACAGTTCCTCGTCGTGTGCTTCGTCGGTCCCGGTGCGCCCCACGGAAACATTGATGTGAAAGCCGTTGCCGGGCGCGCCGTCGATCGGCTTGGGGCAGAAGCATGCGGAGAGCCCGCTGCGCGCCGCGACCGTGCTGACGACCTGCTTGAACGTGATGACATTGTCGGCAGCCTGCAGCGGGGCGCTGTAGCGGAAGTCGATCTCGTTCTGCCCGGGACCCTGCTCGTGGTGCGAGCGCTCGGGCTGGAGCCCCATCGACTCGAGCGTCATGCAGATTTCGCGGCGGACGTTTTCGCCCGCATCTGCCGGCGCGATATCGAAATAGCCGGCGCGGTCGAGCGGGATGTCGGTCGGCTCGCCGTTCTCGTCGCACTTGAAGAGGTAAAATTCACACTCAGCACCGAAATCGCAGCGGAGCCCCTCCTTGCTGTACAGCTCGACGGTCTGCGTGAGGAGCTGGCGGCAGTCTGCGGAGAAGGGCGTGCCGTCGGGATTGCGGATATCGCAGAAGAAGCGTGCGACACCTCCGCGGGAGGGACGCCACGGCAGCATGGTCATCGTGGTCGGGTCGGGGAAGAGCAGCAGGTCGGAATTGGATTCGTCGCGGAAGCCCGCGATCGAGGAGGCGTCAAACGCGATGCCGGATTCAAAGGCACGCGCGAGCTCGCCCGACTGGATCGAGACATTTTTCTGGACACCGTAAACATCGCAGAAGGAAAGCCGCACGAATTTGATATCGTCGGATTCGATCAGCTCCAGTGCCTCACGCTGTGAAATATTCATGGCAAAGCATCTCCTTATGGTTGATAACTCTATGTTAGCATATTGTGCAGCAAAAGTCAATCATGAAAAAAGTGAGAAATGAGAAGTGAGAAGTGAGGAGTTGTTCCGTCATCCATGCTTTCGCTGCTGAAACGGCGGGTACACAGCGGGTTTGGGCGGAGCCCATTCAAATCCATCCGCGCAAGCGCACGTTTTGCAACGCAAAACTGCGCAGTTTGCTTGCAAACATGCGATACCGCTATTATTCATTATTCTTTCTTCTTTATTCTTTTCCCTGCTCCTCATTTCTCGCTGTGCAGCTTCTTCTCGAAGCGGTCGCGGCATTCGGCGGTATCGACCGGTGTGGGGTAATCGCCGGTGAAGCATGCCGTGCAGATGCCGGAATGCCCGACGAGCTCCGGCAGCGCGGCTGTCGGCAGAAAGCCGAGGGAATCCGCGCCGATGATCTGCGCGATCTCCGGCACGCTGTGGTGACAGGCGATCAGATTCTCCTCGGAATCAATGTCGGTGCCGTAATAGCAGGGGTGCAGGAAGGGCGGCGCCGAGATGCGCATGTGGATCTCCTTCGCGCCCGCTGCCCGCAGCAGACTCACGATGCGGCGGCTGGTCGTGCCGCGCACGATCGAATCGTCGATCAGCACGATGCGTTTGCCCGCGACCGTTTCGCGGATCGCACTGAGCTTTAAGCTGACCGCATTGGTGCGCTCGGTCTGGGTCGGCGCAATGAAGGTCCGCCCGATGTATTTGTTCTTGATGAGCCCGATGCCGTAAGGGATGCCGGACTGCTCCGCGAAGCCGAGTGCCGCGTCGAGCCCGGAATCCGGCACGCCGATGACGAAATCCGCGTCGGCGGGGTGTGCCTGCGCGAGAATCGCGCCCGCCTTTTTGCGTGCCGCGTGAACGGAAACGCCGTCCGGAACCGAATCCGGGCGGGCAAAGTAAATATACTCAAAAATGCAGCTTCTGCGCGGCGCCGTGCCGACAAACCGGCGGTCGGAGACGGGCGCGCCGTTCTGCGTCAGCATGAGCATTTCGCCGGGCTCGATATCGCGGAGAAATTCCGCACCGACCGCCGCGAGCGCGCAGCTCTCCGAGGCAACGGCATACCCGCCGCCGGGCAGCGTCCCGATGCAGAGCGGACGGAAGCCGTGGGGGTCACGCACGGCGATCAGCTTCTGCGCAGACATGACGATCATCGAAAAGGCGCCCTCGAGCTGCGAGACCGCGATGCGCACGGCATCCTCGATCGAGTCCGTCTGCAGGCGCGCCTGCGTGATGATGTAGGCGATGATCTCGGTGTCGCTCGTGGTGTGGAAAATCGCGCCGCGCTGCTCGAGTGCACTGCGGAGCGCGGCGGCATTGCTGAGATTTCCGTTGTGCACGAGCGCCATTTTGCCCTTCTGGTGGTTGACCTCCATCGGCTGACAGTTGCGGCGCTGATTGCCGCCGGTGGTGCCGTAGCGCGTGTGCCCGACTGCCATGCAGCCCTTCGGGAAGGCGCCGATCACCTCCGGGGTAAAGACCTGCGATACGAGCCCCAAATCCTTGTGCGTGGTGAAGACGCCGTCGTCGTTGAGGGAGATGCCGCAGCCCTCCTGCCCGCGGTGCTGCAGCGCGAATAAGCCGCAGTAGGTCAGGTGTGCGAGGTCCTCCGGCTGGTTTGTCACGACACCGAATACACCGCATTCCTCGTGCGGCTTGTCGTGGGAAAATGCGCCCGATTCTACTGTGAACCCGCCGGTCGTCAGATCGGCAGCGGGCACTGTCCGCCCGCATTCCTCGTGTATATTATCCAGCATTGTATCATCCTCGCGCTTTCATTCCGCATTCCGCATTCCGCATTCCGCATTCAAGGCCGCCGAGATCAGCCCGAAAAACAGCGGATGCGGCTTGTTCGGGCGGCTCTTGAACTCCGGATGGAACTGCACGCCGACAAAGAACGGATGCTCCTTCAGCTCGACCGTTTCGACCAGATCGCCCGCGGGCGAGGTGCCGCTGATGCAGAGCCCCGCGTCCGTCAGCACACCGCGGAAATCGTTGTTGAACTCATAGCGGTGGCGGTGGCGCTCGGCGATCTCCGTGCAGCCGTAGCAGCGTGCCATCACCGTTTCCGGCGCGATCACGCAGGGGTAGCTCCCGAGCCGCAGCGTGCCGCCCTTGTCGATGCTGTCGGACTGCCCGGGCATGAAGTCGATCACCTTGTGCGCGCAGTCCGGCGCAAATTCGCCCGAGTGCGCATCGGACAGCCCTGCGATATGCCGTGCAAATTCGATCACCGCGATCTGCATGCCGAGACAGATGCCGAGATACGGCTTTTTCTGCTCCCGCGCATACTGCGCCGCGGCGATCATGCCCTCGATGCCGCGCTTGCCGAAGCCTCCGGGGATCAGGATGCCGTCTGCGTGTGCGAGCAGCGTTCCGGCATTCTCCGGGGTGATCTGCTCGGAGTCGATCCAGTCGATCTGCACCGAGGCGCCGAGGCTGTAGCCCGCGTGGTGCAGCGCCTCCGCGACCGACAAATACGCATCGTGCAGCTGGACATATTTGCCGACCAGCGCGATCGTCACGGTTTTCTGCGGGTTTGCGATGCGCGCGCACATCTGCGACCACTCGGTCAGATCGGGCGCGGGCGTCTCCAGATGCAGCTCCCGGCAGACGATCTCCGAGAGATGCGCCTGCTCGAGCATCAGCGGCGCCTCGTAGAGATTCGGCAGCGTGCGGTTCTCGATCACGCAGTCGGGCTTGACATTGCAGAAATGCGCGATCTTCGAGAAGATGCTGCTGTCGGTGATCGGCTCGTCCGTGCGCAGAATGATGATATCGGGCGAGATGCCGAAGCCCTGCAGCTCCTTGACCGAATGCTGCGTCGGCTTGGACTTGTGCTCGCCGGACGCCTTCAGATAGGGCACGAGCGTGACGTGGATATAGAGCGTATTCTCGCGCCCGACCTCATGCCCTAACTGCCGGATTGCCTCGAGGAAGGGCTGGCTCTCGATATCGCCGGTGGTGCCGCCGATCTCGGTGATGACGACGTCGGCATTCGTCTTGTTTCCGACGGCGTAGATGAAGTCCTTGATCTCATTGGTGATATGCGGAATGACCTGCACGGTCTCGCCGAGGTACTCCCCGCGGCGCTCCTTCTGGAGCACGTTCCAGTAGACCTTGCCGGTGGTGAGGTTGGAAAAGCGGTTGAGATCCTCGTCGATGAAGCGCTCATAGTGGCCGAGATCCAGATCGGTCTCCGCCCCGTCCTCGGTGACATAGACCTCCCCGTGCTGGTAGGGACTCATGGTGCCGGGGTCGACGTTGATGTAGGGGTCCAGCTTCTGCGCCGCGACCTTGAGCCCGCGGGCTTTCAAAAGTCTGCCGAGAGACGCGGCCGTGATCCCCTTGCCGAGGCCAGACACGACGCCGCCGGTCACAAAAACATACTTGGTCATGGTGTATCCCTCCAAAAATAGAGAAGGACGTTCATCCGGGATTACTGTACCCGGACGAACGTCCTTGTTCAACGATATGAAAATACACCGCCAGAAAAGCTTTGTCAAGCGTCAACCGTAGGTTTTGATGATGTTCTCCGCCGCCTGCCGTTTGGTGATGCGCTGATCCATGCACTGGCGCTCAATGTAGTGGTGGGCCTCGTCCTCCGTCATGCTGAGACACTCGATCAGCAGCCATTTGGCCCGGTTGACCAGGCGGATCTCCTGCATCTTTTCCTCCAGGCTCTGCTGCTTGGCTTCGATGCGGCGCAGGCGCTCCCGCTGGGCGCACATGGCCCGGAGTGTCTGGCTCACAAGGGCGGAGCTCGTCGGCATCGGCAGGGTCATGACGCCGTATTCCAGCACCTTTACGCTCACACTCTCCATCAGCTCACTTTTGACAAAAAGCAGGACGCCGGCACTGGTGTCGGTGCAGACGTCGATGGCAAGCTGCGTCCCGAAGTCATCCTTAAGAGGCGTCTGGATCAGCACCAGATCAAAGCGCGAATCCAGCAGCATGCGGCGGGCCTGCCCCACGCTCCGTGCGCTTTTGACCGGGAAAAAGTCCGTCTCGGGGAGCAGCGCGCGCATCTGCGTATCCAGTTTTTCCGAGACTGTCACCAGCAGAACAGAATAGGTCCGCTCCTGAAAGATCACACGCTGCACCTCCTTTCTCAGTTCATGATGAAAAGGAAACGCCGTCATTGCGAACCGGTGCGCACACCGGTGTGGCAATCCGTTTCCTCACGTCATTTTCGCGCGGTTATCTGTCGCAGTAGGCGGCGATCAGTGCTTTCAGCAGATGGCGGCTGACAAACACACTCTCCCGTGCGGCGGCGTTGGCCTCAGATAACGAGCGGGGCAGATGCCGAAACTGACGCAGTATCTCCTCCGGCGCAGTGAAGAGGTTGATATCTGCGCTCTCAGGCAGGGGGAGACCCGCCTCAATGCCATCCAACCCCGCGTGGATCAGAAGGGCAAAGGCAACATAGGGGTTTACCCCCGGATCGGCAGAACGCAGTTCGGCACGCCGCAGCTCTCCCGTGGCGGCGGGGATGCGGATAAGCTGGGAACGGTTCTCGCTGGACCAGCTGATCCAGCCCGGGGCCTTTCGGCTGCCGAGACGGGCATAAGAGTTTTCGGTCGGGTTCAGGAAGGCTGTGATCTCATAGATGCGCGCCATGATCCCCGCAATCACCTGGGGCAGCAGATCGCGACCGTCGGCGGATTTGACGGAGAGATTGATGTGCATGCCGTTGCCCGCCTGATCAGGCAGAGGCTTGGGGCTGAAATCCGCGGCGAGGCCGTTTCGC
>JAEEGL016203043.1_pt1 | contig 24114 bp, 22 predicted proteins | sample 9134231 | NCBI WGS metagenome assembly JAEEGL01 (sample SAMN16246548, study PRJNA631951) | gut metagenome | biome: gut microbiome; feature: rumen; material: fiber-attached | host: Bos | place: Iran: Karaj | collected 2018-10
GATCTAAACGAGGTCTTTCGAATACTCGGACAGGAAGCCGTCGTCTCACGCATAAACAGATATCTGGAAAGGATCGTTTGACATGGAAAACTTCACACCCAACAACTTCATAGAGGAGTTCATCGTCGAGGACCTTGAAAAGGGCGTCGTCAAAAAGATACACACCCGCTTTCCTCCCGAGCCGAACGGATATCTGCATATCGGGCACTGCAAGGCCCTCTGCATAGACTTCGGCACAGCCGAGCGCTTCGGCGGCATATGCAATCTGCGCATGGACGACACGAACCCCGCGAAGGAGGACGCCGAATACGTCGACGCCATAAAGGAGGACATCCACTGGCTCGGCTTCGACTGGGACGACCGCTTCTATTACGGCTCCGACTATTTCGGACAGACCTACGAATACGCGATCGAGCTCATAAAGAAGGGCCTCGCATACGTCTGCCAGCTCTCCGCCGAGGAGTTCCGCTCCTACCGAGGCGACCTTAAAAACCCCGCCGTCTCCCCCTACCGCGACAGGCCGATAGAGGAAAATCTCGACCTTTTCGAGCGCATGAAGAACGGCGAGTTCCCCGAGGGCTCCATGACCCTGCGCGCAAAGATAGACCTTGCCTCCGGCAACTTCAACATGCGCGATCCGGTCATCTACCGCATCCGCTATTTCACCCATCACAGGCAGGGCGACAAATGGTGCATCTATCCGATGTATGATTTCGCCCATCCTATACAGGACGCGATAGAGGGCATCACCCACTCTCTCTGCTCCCTCGAATACGAGGATCACCGTCCTCTTTACGACTGGGTCATAAACAACGTCTCCGTCCCCTCCCATCCCCGTCAGATCGAGTTTGCCCGCCTCGGCATAAACTATACCGTGATGAGCAAGCGCAAGCTGCGCAGGCTGGTCGAGGAGGGCAGGGTCTCCGGCTGGGACGATCCCCGCATGCCGACCCTCTGCGCGCTCAGGCGCAGAGGCTACACCCCGACCTCGATACGCACCTTCTGCGAGCGCATAGGCGTCGCCAAGGTGCCGAGCACGGTCGAATACGGCTTCCTCGAGCACTGCCTGCGCGAGGAGCTGAACGCGACGGCGAAGCGCGTGATGACCGTCCTGCGCCCCGTGAAGCTCATACTGAACAACTATCCCGAGGGCAAGACCGAGCTCTTCACCGTTGAGAACAACCCCGAGCGCGCCGAGGACGGCACCCGGGAGATCTCCTTCTCCCGCGAGCTCTGGATAGAGCGCGACGACTTCATGGAGGTCCCCATTCCCAAATACAACCGCCTCTTCGTCGGCGGCGAGGTCCGCTTAAAGGGCGCCTATATAATCAAGTGCACCGGCTGCAAAAAGGACGAAAGCGGAAACGTCACCGAGATATACGCCGACTGCGACATGGCTACCCGCGGCGGCGACGCGCCCGACGGCAGGAAGATAAAGGGCACGATCCACTGGGTAGACGCCGGAAACTGCATGGACGCCGAGGTGCGCCTTTACGGTAACCTCTTCTCCGTGCCCGATCCCGACGCCGCCGACAAGGATTTCATCGAGTGTCTCAATCCCGATTCGCTCGAGGTGCTGACGGGCTGCAAGGCGGAGGCTTCTCTCCGCTCGGCGACCCTCGGCGACCGCTTCCAGTTCATGCGGACCGGCTACTTCTGCCTCGACAGCCGCGACAGCAAGCCGGGCTATCCCGTATTCAACCGCGCCGTGGCGCTCAAAGACAGCTGGGCGAAGATGAAATGAGCGTATATCTCGACAACGCCGCGACCACCCGCGTCATCCCCGAGGCGGTGACCGCCGCCGAGTGCGCGATGACCGAAAGCTTCGGCAACGCAAGCTCCCTGCACGCCGCGGGAGCCGCCGCGCGCGAGCTTTTGGAGGACGCGCGGCATGACCTTGCAAAGCTCCTGGCCGTTCCCGAAGGCTCTCTGTATTTCACCTCCGGCGGCACCGAGAGCATAAACACGGCGTTATTCTCCTCTGCCTTCAAAAACAAGCATCTCGGAAAGCATATAGTCACCACCGCGATAGAGCACGACGCGACCCTTAACGCCCTGCGCGAGCTCAAGGCGCAGGGCTTCGAGGTGACCGCCGTCCCGCCCGAAAGAGACGGCAGCGTGGACGGGCAAAAGCTCCTGTCGGCGATACGCGAAGACACGGTGCTGATGACGGTAATGGGCGTCTGCAACGAGACCGGCGCCCTTCTGCCCTATGAGCGCGCCGCGGCGGCGCTTCACGAAAAGAACCCTAAAGCCATATTCCATCTCGATGCCGTCCAGCTCTTCTGCAAGCTGCCGATGAAGCTCGAAAACGTCGACGCATGCAGCTTTTCGGCTCACAAGATCGGCGCCCTTAAAGGCTGCGGAGCCCTTTATATAAGACCGGGGCTCACGCTCCGTCCCCTGCTTTACGGCGGCGGACAGGAAAAGGGCATGCGATCCGGCACCGAGGCGATACCGCAGATCGCGGCGTTCGCGGCGGCGGCGAAGGCAAGATACGCCCGCCTTTCCGAAAACGCGGAGCATTTCAAGCGTCTTAAAGACCTTTTGCTCTCCTCTCTTGCGTCCGCCGGCGTCGATTTTTATCTCAACAGCCCCGAGCAGTGCTCTGCTCATATAGTGAACTTCTCTCCCAAAAAGCTTCGCAGCGAGGTCCTCGTCCGCATGCTGTCGGACATGGGCGTTTACGTTTCGGGCGGCTCGGCCTGCTCACGCGGGAAAAAGTCCCACGTGCTGACGGCGATGAAGGTCGCTCCCGACAACGTCGATTCGGCGCTCCGCGTAAGCTTCTGTCCCGAAAACACAGAGAAAGACGTCCTCGCCTTCTGCGAGGCACTGTCTCAAATCATCCGATCGGAGCAAAACGTATAAATATGGAACAAGTCCTTCTTTTGAAATGCGGCGAGCTCGTTTTGAAGGGGCTCAACCGCTCCAAGTTCGAGGATAGGCTCTGCGCCGTGCTGCGGCGCCGCCTCTCCTCCGTCGGCGACTATACGGTAAAAAGCTGTCAGTCCACGGTCTACGTCGTCCCGCAGAGCGGGTCGACCGCCGACGCGGCGATACCCGTCTGTCTCAAGGTATTCGGCATCGTCGCCGTCTGCCGCGCCGCCGTCTGCGAAAAGGACGTTGCCGACATATGCGAAAAGGGCGGCGAATACTTAAAGGACGCCCTTTCCTCGGTCAAGACCTTCCGCGTGACCTGCAAGCGCACGGACAAGAGCTTCCCCTTCACCTCTCCTCAGATAGCGGCGGAGGTCGGAGGATATCTTCAGGACAAATATCCCCACTTAAAGCCGGATATGGAAAACTTCGAGCTGAACGTCGAGGTCGACGTGAGAGAGGATCACGCCTATATAGGCGCCGAGCGTCTGCCCGGCGCGGGCGGCATCCCGACGGGCATGAGCGGCAGAGCGATGCTCCTGCTCTCGGGCGGCATAGACTCCCCCGTCGCCGGCTGGATGATGGCGAAGCGCGGGCTCGACATCGGCGCGGTGCATTTCTTCAGCTATCCCTACACCTCGCCCGAGGCAAAGCAGAAGGTGCTCGACCTTGCGGCGATACTCGGAGAATGGAGCGGCAGTCTGACCGTTTCGGTCGTCCCCTTCACCCGCATACAGGAAGCGATAAGAAAATACTGCGCCGAGGATTACTTCACGATAATCATGAGACGCATGATGATGAGGATCGCCGAAAAGGTCGCCGAAAGGCAGAACTGCGGCGCTCTGATAACCGGCGAGAGCCTCGGGCAGGTCGCGAGCCAGACTATGGAATCGATCGCCGTGACGAACGCCGTGACGAGCCTTCCCGTCTTCCGTCCGCTCATCGGCATGGACAAGGAGGAGATAGTGCGGATATCCCGCAGGATAGGCACATACGACACCTCTATCCTGCCCTATGAAGACTGCTGCACCGTCTTCACCCCCAAGCACCCGCAGACCAAGCCGCGTCTCCCGGGCGTTCTGGATCAGGAAAGGCGCTTTGATTACGAGCCTCTCATCGAAGAAGCTCTGCAGAACATCGAAAGGGTGACCCTATGAATTGCGAAATTCTTTCCGTCGGCACCGAGATACTTCTCGGCGAGATAGCCAACACCGACGCGCAGATGATATCCCAGACTCTTTCCGAGCACGGGATAAACGTTTTTTATCATACGGTATGCGGCGACAATCCCAAAAGGCTCCTTTCATGCGTTGAGATCGCGAGAAAAAGAGCCGAGCTCATCATAACCACGGGCGGGCTCGGTCCCACCTGCGACGATCTCACCAAGGAGACCCTTTGCGAGGCGTTCGGGAAAAAACTCGTCTGCTTCCCCGGCGAGCTTGAAAAGCTCAAAGCCAAGATGGGCGCCCGCATGACCCCGAACAATATAAAGCAGGCCTATCTGCCCGAGGGCTGCACGGTTCTGGAGAACGACTGGGGCACGGCGCCCGCCTGCGCCTTCGAGGCCGACGGCTGCACGGTCGTCATGCTGCCCGGTCCCCCGCGTGAATGCACTCCCGTTTTCAGACAGCGCGCGATACCCTATCTCGAAAAGCTTTTCGGCGGAGTAATACACTCCGATTTCATAAAGATATTCGGCATGGGCGAATCCTCCATGGAGGATAAGCTCAGATTCCTGATGGACACCGCCAACCCCTCCGTCGCCCCCTACGCAAAGGACGGAGAATGCGAGGCGCGCGTCACCGCACGCGCCGAAACCGAAGAAGAGGCGCGGCGCATGTGCGAGCCGATAGTCAAAAAAATAAAGGGCATTCTGGGCGACGTGATATACGGCGTCAACGTCTCCTCCCTCGAGGAGGTCGTCGTCCGCGGGCTTGCGGAGAAGGGGCTCACCGTCGCCGCCGCGGAGTCCTGCACCGGCGGGCTCCTGATGAAGAGGCTGACCGACGTGCCCGGCTCGAGCGCCTGCGTCTCGGGCGGCTTCGTGACATATTCAAACGAAATGAAAATGAAGATACTCGGCGTGTCCGGGGAGACCCTCCGCGCTCACGGCGCCGTATCGCCCGAAACGGCCCTCGAGATGGCAAGAGGCGCGGCGCGTGTGTCCGGCGCGGACGTAGGCATCGCGATAACCGGCATCGCGGGGCCCTCGGGCGGGACCGAGAGCAAGCCCGTGGGTACCGTCTTCTGCGCCGTCTGCGCGGGAGCTTACGAAAAGGTCTTACAGTGCCCGAATTACAGAAAGTGGAGCGACCGCGCCTACACGAGACATTACGCCGCGAGCTTCGCTCTCGACATGATAAGACGCGCCGTTTTGATGTGATCTCAAAAAAGGAGGCTTTCAATGAGCACCGTTTTGATAGTTGAAGACGAACAGGCGATAGCCAACATAATCGCTTTTAACTTAAAGCGCGACGGCTTCGACGTGCTTGTCGCCGAGGACGGCATAAAGGGACTTTCCCTTGCCCTCTCTGACAAGGTCGATCTCGTGCTTTTGGACGTCATGCTGCCCGGCATGGACGGCTTCGAGGTCCTGCGCCGCGTCCGTGAAAAGAGCTCGGTCCCCGTAATAATGGTGACCGCGCGCGAAGAGGAGCGCGACAAGATAACGGGACTCGACAACGGCGCCGACGATTATATAACCAAGCCTTTCTCGGTGCGCGAGCTCATCGCGCGTATAAAGGCGAACATGCGCCGCAACGGCACCGCCGCTCAGGCGAAGAGCGAAGCGAAGGAGAACTACGGTCCCTTCTCGGTCGACAGGGCGATGCAGCAGATATCCAAAAACGGCGTTCCCCTCGAGCTGACCCAGCGCGAATACGACCTTCTCAACTATTTCTTCGCTTCTCCCGACAAGGTCATAACCCGCGAGGAGCTTATGGAAAAGGTCTGGGGCTACGAGTATTACGGCGACCTGCGCGCCGTTGACGTTGCCATGCGCCGCCTCCGCGAAAAGGTCGAGGAGGATTCGGCAAACCCCGAATATATAATGACGAGACGCGGCGTCGGATATTACATCAAGCTCTGATAAAAGCTTTTCAAAGATCCGAAGGGAGGTGTGAAAAATGTTCCGCAGTCTTCATATGAAGCTCGTTTTGGTCCTCATACTGCTTGAGATATCGGTCATGGCGGTCGTAGGCATATTCCTTATAAACTCGGTCTCCAACCACGAGATGAACAGCTTCCTTTCGCAGATGTCGGACGTTTTCACGCCCGAATTCATAGTCGATCTCGAGCGCGCGTCCGATTCCTCCGGCATCTCCCAGCTAACGAGCGTGCTCGATGCCTATTCCGCGCCGATGGGGCTCGACGAGCACCGGATGTATTTCATACTTGACGGAAAGACCGGGAAATATCTCGCGGGCTCGGACGATCTGCGCGGCGCCTCCCTTCCGCTCAGCGCCAACGTGATGAAGGCGATGACGGGAGAGGTCGGACAGACGGTCGATTCCTTCTCCGACGTGTTCGACATAGCCGTGCCTCTGCGCGGCGAGAACGGCGGCGTTTCCTACGTCGTCGGCGTCAACGACGACAAGACGGAGCTCTCCGAGCTGATATGGAACCTTCTCACCATGCTTATCCGCGCCATATTCTTCGGACTCATAGTCGCCGTGCTTTTAAGCTTCCTGCTCTCAAAGACGATAACCAACCCCATAGAGCGCCTTACCAAGCAGGCTACGGACATCGCCGCCGGCGACTTTTCCGAACGCGCCGAGGTGTCGAGCGACGACGAGCTCGGCACGCTCACCCTCAACTTCAACGACATGGCTGAGACTCTCGGCAGCACTCTGCGCGAGGTCAAGGAGGAGCGGAACAAGCTTGAGACCATCTTCCGCCACATGGCGGACGGCGTCGTCGCCTTCGACGGCGACGGCAAGCTCATCAACACCAATCCCGCGGCGCAGACGATGCTTCAGAAGGAACTGCCGATAAACTCCGATTATTCCGACGTCTTCCCCGATCTCAAGGTCAAAATAGAGGATCTCCGCGACGAAGGTCATTTCCTCGAGACCGATTATTCGGTCGGAGAAAGGATACTCAAGATGTTCCTCGCCCCGATAATGGTGGGAGAGAGCGGACAGGGCATAATGATAGTCCTGCACGACATAACCGAGCAGCAAAAGCTCGATCTTTCCCGCCGCGAGTTCGTCGCGAACGTCTCTCACGAGCTCCGTACTCCTCTTACCAACATAAAGAGCTATACCGAGACCCTGATAGACGCCGGCGCCGACATCGACGAGGATACCCGCCGCAGCTTCCTCGAGGTCGTCAACAACGAAAGCGACCGCATGACGAGGATAGTCCGCGACCTTCTTACCCTTTCCCGCCTCGACAACAAGCGTATGGACATGCAGATGGCCAAGACCGATCTGCGCGAGGCGGTCAAGAGCGCGATACAGTCGATGCGCATAGACGCCGAAGGCCACGGTCTCACGCTTACGGACGATCTTCCCGAGAGCCTGCCTCCCGTTTACGGAGATAAGGGACGCATACTCCAGGTCATCATCAACATAATTTCCAACGCGGTGAAATACAACCGCAAAAACGGCAGCATAACCGTTTCGGGCGGCTCGGAGGGCGACAGCGTCTTCATAAGCGTCGCCGATACGGGCCTCGGCATCCCCAAGGAGGACCTGCCCCATATTTTCGACAGATTCTACCGTGTCGACAAGGCGCGCTCGCGCAAGATGGGCGGCACCGGTCTCGGTCTCGCGATAGCCAAGGAGATAGTCGAAGCCCACGGCGGACACATTTCCTTCGACAGCGTTTACGGCAAGGGAAGCACGGTCACCGTCTTCCTTCCCGTTTACAGTGAGGACAAGACCGATGGCTGAACGGCTCAAAAGCGTCCTTATCGTGCTTCTGATACTTGCCCTCGTCGGGCTTCTTTTCCTCTCATACGCAATAGCCGCCGTATCCCGTCCCCTGCTTATCACCGACCTCGTTTATGAGGTGCTGAGCCGCGGCGGATCGCAGGGATCGAGCGACGCCGCATCGCTCGAGACGGCGGCGTTCCCCTGCCGCATAGCCGTCTCCGACGGCACGGGCGTATTCACCCCCCTTAACGTCTGGCGCTACGACGAGACACTGTCCACGTCCCGGCAGATAATGGAGGAGGCATTGGGCTCGGCGTCGGGAGTGGTGCAGATAACGTCCGAAGAATACGCCGCCGCGCTCAGAGACTGCGGCATACTGTATATATACGATCTTCCCCTGCCCTTCTATATGCTTTACGCATGGGTCGATTACGGCCGCACCGAGCTCGACTTTGACGTTTATTCCCTTTTCGTCCATACCGACGGCGTCTCCGTCTCCCTTTTGCTCAGGACGGCCGAGGACGGCTTTTACAGGTTCGATACCCAGTCCAATCCGCAGTATATCCTCTCGGTCTGCTCCTCTTATACTCCCAACGGCGTATTTGCCTTTGACCTTGAGACGGCGAACTGCGACCCCTTCGATCCTCTTCTGCTCGACGACTCGCGGCTTCCCTTCTACAGCGTCCTGCCTTCCGTCTTCGGCGGCAGCACCGAGGTCCCCTACGGTATCATGGCGGATCTTTCCATAAACTCTTATCTTGCCTCCGCTTACCGCGAGGGCGATTCCATGGTATACGTCGAGAGCGGCAGCAGTCTGCGCATCACGAACGAGGGCAGGATAATATATTCCTCAACGCAGTCGGACGGCATACCGATAAACTTTCTCTCCTCTGCTGACGAGAAGGAGCGTTCTCTCGAAATGCTCAATCAGGTCTATACCATCGCCGTCTCCGTATGGAAGGAGGCGTCCTCCTCGAACTGCGTTCTGAGTCTCGTCTCCTTTGAAAAGGACGAAAACGGCGACTTTGTTTTCGTCTTCGGCGCTTATATCGGCGGCTGCTTCATAGAGCTCGATCAGCCCGCCTGCTCGGTCGTCGTATCGGACGGCCGCGTGACCTCGCTTTCGGTCACGCCCATACGCCTTGCCGCCTACGGATCCGCCGACTTCCTGCCCTTCACGCAGGCGGCGGCCGCGATGAAGGAGCCCGGGACTCTTCGTATTCAGTTCGAAAAAGGCGAGGGCGGGAACTTCTTCCCCGTCATGCGCGCTCTCAAAGGAGGGACCCGCTGATGGAATGGAAAAAAGCCAAGACCCTCATGATAATAATGCTCCTCGCGGTCGACCTCTTTCTCGTTTTCAACGTCTTCCTCAAGTATTCCAAGGCGGGCTCTTCCGAGCGTGAAAGCCTTGCGAACGCTTTATATCTGGCCTCGGGAAACGAAGGTTTTACCGAGGACGCCTTCTCGTCGCTGCCCGTATATCTCTACTCATACTCGTCGAGCCGCAACGCCGCGGCAGAATACAGATTCGCCGATTCCCTGCTCCCCTCCTCTCCGGCCACGACCGAGGCCGGCGGCGGCGTCTTCATCTATTCCGACGGTGACGACAGGGTCGTCTTCCGCAGAGGCGGATTCGTCGAGGGCAGCGTAAAGACCGAGGGCTCGGACGACGTGAAAGCCGTCCTCTCGGCGCTCAAGACCGCGGGCCTCAAATGTTCGGCGCGCGGCGGCACGGTGTCCTTCTCTTACAAGGGGCTGTTCATATCCAACGTATCTCTGCGCGTAACAAGAAACGGCGAATATCTGAGATTCTCGGGCAGCGTCCCCATAAGCTCCGGCTTTACGCGGCAGACGAGGAGCCTGAGCCGCGGCGAGCTCATACTCGAGCTTGCGTCGGTCATAAACGAAAGAGAGCTCGGCAGGCTTCTTTCGGTCTCGGCGGAATACCGCCTGACGGCAAGCGGATCGCAGACGCTCGAGCTCATACCCGTCCTTGCGGCGGAATGCGAGAAGGGCTTCGTCATTCTCAACATGATAGACAAAACGGCGGCGTATTGAGAAATCGAGTATTTACCTTTCTTTCCGCGCGTGATATAATTACCGAGAGAAATCAAGCGATTTTCATATAAAAAAGACGATCTTTTGAGAGGTGCCGGTTTGGACAAGTACGTTATCAGGGGAGGCAACCCTCTTTTCGGAGAAGTTAATATAAGCGGAGCCAAAAACGCGGCGGTCGCCATACTGCCCGCGGCGCTTCTTGCCGACGGCGTCTGTGTGATCGAAAACGTTCCCATGGTCTCCGACATACTCACCGAGCTCGAGATCTTCCGCGAGCTCGGCGTGAGAGCCGACGTCACGGCTCCCAACACGGTGGAGATAGACGCCGGACGGCTCAAGTCCTTCAGGGCGACGAGTCAGCTCAATCAGAAGCTCCGCGCCTCCTATTATCTTCTCGGCACCTTCCTGGGCAGGTTCGGCCGCGCCGAGGTGTCCATGCCGGGCGGCTGCAACTTCGGCGGAGTAAGACCGATAGACCAGCATATAAAAGGCTTCGAGGCTCTCGGCGCCGACGTGTCGGTCGCCGACGGGCTGATAAGCGCCGACGGGACCGGGCGCATGCACAACGCGCAGATATACTTCGACGGCGTGACCGTCGGCGGCACCATAAACGTCATGCTCGCGGCGGTCATGACTCCCGGGCTGACCGTCATGGAGAACGTGGCGAGAGAGCCTCACATAGTCGACCTCGCCAACTTTTTGAACCACATGGGCGCCGAGGTCATGGGCGCCGGCACCGACACGATAAAAATACGCGGCGTCTCCAACCTTCACGGATGCAGTTATTCGATAATCCCCGATCAGATAGAAGCAGGGACCTATCTTGCCGCGACCGTCGCGACCGGCGGCAGAGTCACGATAAAGAACGTCATCCCCAAGCACCTTGAGGCGATATGCGGCAAGCTCTCGGAGATGGGCGCCGACATAACCGAAAAGGACGACAGCGTATGCATCACCAAAACGGGTCGCATACTGCCGACCTCGGTGCGCGCGATGCCCTACCCCGGCTTCCCGACCGACATGCAGCCTCAGCTCGCCGCGGTCATGACCCTTGCGGACGGCGAGAGCGTCATATCCGACGAGGTCTGGGACACCCGCTTCAAATACGCGTCCGCCTTTACCGCGATGGGCGCAAAAATAGACGTCCTCCCGAGATCGGCGAAGATAACCGGCGTCCGCTCACTTAACGGCGCCTGCGTCGAGGCGTGCGATCTGCGCGCAGGAGCGGCGATGGTGATAGCGGGGCTCGCGGCGCAGGGACAGACGGAGATAACGAATATACATTATATAGAAAGAGGTTATGAAAACATCGTTTCCAAGCTTCGCTCGCTCGGTGCGGACATAACCCTGGTATCAGATAAAAAACAAAGGAGATAAAAAACATGGGATGCGAACTGATCGATGGGAAAGAACTCGCAAAAAGCGTATACCGCGACCTCAGGCAAAAGACCGCAGAGCTTCGTGAGAAGGGGATAATTCCCGGACTTACGGTCATAATAGTCGGAGAAGACCCCGCGTCTCTCACCTACGTCGCGAGCAAGGAAAAGCGCGCCGCGAAGCTCGGCTACAACAGCAAGGTCATCCGCATGCCCGAAAGGACGACTCAAAGCGAGCTCTGCGCCGTAATAGACGAGCTCAACCGCGACGACAGCGTCGACGGAATACTCGTTCAGCTCCCTCTGCCCCGCCACCTCAACAAATACGACGTTATAAAGCACATCGCCCCCGAAAAGGACGTCGACGGCTTCCACGTCGTCAACTCGGGCGCGCTCGTCGCCGGTCTGCCCGGCTTCATTCCCTGCACGCCCAAGGGCATAATAAGGCTCATAGACCATGCGGGAGTGCGGATAGAGGGCAAGCACGCCGTCGTAATAGGCAGGAGCCTTATCGTCGGCAAGCCCGCGGCCATGCTCCTTCTTGAGCGCAACGCGACGGTGACCGTGTGCCATTCAAAGACCGTAGACCTTAAATCTTATACCAGAACGGCGGATATCCTCGTCGCCGCGGTCGGCATCCCCGGCTTCGTTACCGGCGACATGATAAAGCCCGGCGCCACGGTCATAGACGTCGGCATAAAGCGCCTCGGCGACGAGCTTCGCGGCGACGTTGTATTCGACGAAGCCGTCAACGTCGCGGGGCATCTGACCCCCGTCCCCGGCGGCGTCGGACCCATGACCATCGCCATGCTTATGGAAAACACCTACATCGCGGCTCTCGAAAGGAGGGGGAAAGCTTGATATCCGAGACCTTTGCTCAAAAAGCGCTCGAGCTTGCTCTTTCACGCGGCGGCGATCACGCCGAGCTTTTTCTTGAGGACACCGAAGCCTGCTCTCTTTCACTTAACGACGGAGAGCCGGAAAACGCTTCCTCGGTCAGAAAATGCGGCGTCGGCGTCCGCGTTCTCTGCGGAACAAAATATTTTTACACCTTCTCGGCGGGCATCTCCGAAGCCTCGGTGCTTGCCGCCGCGCAGAAGGCGGCTGACGCCGTGAACCTTGAAAAGGAATCCGGCGTCTCTTCTTTGGTCCGCGCCTCATTCGGCAAAGCTCCCCTTATCCCCGCCGGAAGCACCGACAACGCCCGACGGTCGGCCATCCTCAAAGAGGCTTACCTCGCGGCAAAGGCGTTTGATCCCCGCATACGCGAGGTAAAGGGAAGCTTAGCGGACAGCGACAGCCGCATTCTCGTCTGCGCAAGCGACGGGACCTTCTCCTTTGACAGACGATCCCGCGTCCGCATACGCATACAGACGGTCGCAAGAGACGGCGGCGATATGCAGACCGGTATGTCCGCGCCCGGCTCTGGAGGCGGCTATGAGTTTTTCGAAAAGACCGACGTCGCCGCCATCGCCCGCGACGCCGCGCGCGAAGCCGTCACTCTTCTCTCGGCAAAGGAATGTCCCGCGGGAGTCTTTCCCGTAGTCATAGACGGCGGCTTCGGCGGAGTCATATTTCATGAGGCGTGCGGACATTCTCTCGAGACGACCTCCGTTTCCCGCGGAAGCAGCGAGTTCTGCGGCAAGGTGGGACAGCTCATCGCCTCCGAAAAGGTCACGGCGATAGACGACGGCACCGTCCCCTGCGGCTGGGGCACCATCTCGATAGACGACGAGGGCCGCGCGTCGCAAAGGAACGTCCTTATAAAGAACGGCGTCCTTCAGGGATATATGAGCGATCTGCTCGGCGCGCGCAGGATGGGCATAGCCCGTTCGGGCAATGCAAGACGGCAGGACTACACCTACGCTCCCACCTCACGCATGACCAACACCTTCATAGCCGCGGGAGAGGACGACGAGGAGGAGATGATCGCCACCATGGGCGACGGACTTTATGCAAAGACCATGGGAGGCGGAAGCGTCAACCCCCTTACCGGAGCGTTCAACTTCGCCGTTTCCGAAGGCTGGTGGGTCAAGGACGGAAAGCTTTACTGCCCTGTCCGCGGCGCCTCCCTCGTCGGAAAGGGCTCAGAAATAATAAAGAACATAGACCGCGTCGGAAAAACGGTCACCTTATCCGCGGGCATGTGCGGTTCCGTTTCGGGAAGCGTTCCCGTAAACGTCGGCCAGCCGCGCATAAGAGTCTCGTCGATAACCGTCGGCGGAAAGGGGGAAACGCTGTGATCTTCTCCGATTTCAAAACGAAAGTCTTTGAAAGGGCTCTGAGCTCCGGCTGCGAAGCGGCGGAGATATTCATGCGCGACACAGAGGACCTTACCGTAGACGTCCGCGAGGGCGTTCTCGATTCTTACAATTCGAGCAGAGCGGCGGGCGCGACGCTGCGCGTAAAGAAGGACGGCCGCGACGGATATTACTATACCGAAGCCTTCGACGACCCCGACACGGCGGTCGCGAGAGCCGTTGACAACGCTCTTTTCGGCTCCGCCGAGGAGCATCCCTTCGCCCTTCCCGCAGTCTTTCCCGAGATCCCGGACTGCGATCAGACTGCGGAGCACATGGGCGCGAACGACATGATAGCTTTAGCGCACGACGCCGAAAGGCTTTGTAAAGAAGCCGACCCGCGCGTTTCCTTCGTAGACGGCAGTCAGGTCGTTTCCGAAAAGCAGACGACCTATATATCCAACACTCTCGGTCTCGAGGCGACCTTCGATTCGAGCGTGTTCGTGTCGGTCATCTCTCCCGTCGTCAAGGACGGCGAGGAGACCCACGATTCATACGCCTTTGCCGTCGGAAAGGACGCGCTTTCTCCCCGTTCTCTCGCCGAAAGAGCCGTCGGGCTCGCCGTCGCCAAGTTCGGCGCGGCTCCCGTCCCCTCGGGAGTTTACCGCATAGTGATAAACGGACGCGCGGCGTCCTCCCTTATAGGAGCGTTTTCTCCGCAGTTCTCCGCCTCCGCGGCTCAGAAGGGCCTTTCTCCCCTTGCGGGAAAGGAGGGTGAGATCATCGCCGCACCCTGCGTCACATTCACCGACGATCCTCTCAATTCCTATATGCCCCGTCCCTTCGACGACGAGGGAACGCCCTCGAGCAGGACCGAGGTCGTAAAGGACGGGAAGCTCATAACTCTGCTTCACAACCTGAAGACCGCCAAAAAGGCGGGCTGCGCTTCCACCTCAAACGGCACGAGGGCGACCGCGCAGTCTCCCGTCTCCGTCTCCCCGTCCAACTTTCTGATGAAATGCGGAGAAAAGAGCTTAGATACCCTGCTCTCGGATATGGGGAACGGGCTTCTGATCACAAGCCTTCAGGGGCTGCACGCGGGAGCCGAAAGCACAACGGGACATTTCTCCCTCCTTGCCTCGGGCTTTGAGATAAAAGACGGCAAGCCCTGCGCCCCCGTGGAGCGCATAACCGTCGCGGGAAACTTCAACGATCTGCTCAAAAATATCACCGCCGTCGGCAGCGATCTTTTCCTCTCTTTCCCGAGCGGCTCCGTCTTCGGAGCTCCGAGCATTTATATCGAGTCGGGTCTCACCGTCTCCGGAAAATAAGATATGGACAAATATAAGATCGAACGGATAAACGAGCTTACCCGCATATCCCGCGAACGGGCGCTGACCCCCGAGGAGGAGACCGAGCGTGCCGCGCTTCGCCGCGAATATATAGACGCGATGAAGCAGAGCCTGACGATTCAGCTCAACAGCACCGTGGTCGTCCGCCCCGACGGAACGCGTGAAAAGCTCAGGAAAAAGATACCGCCCAAGCAGTAAAGACAAAATAAAAGCCGCGCCGGAGCTCTAAGCCTCCGGCGCGGTGTTTTTTTATATATTTCGTTTTTTCAGACCTCGAAGACGAAATCGGGACTTGTTTTCAGCATAGTTTTGAGCGCGCCGCCGAAAAGCCCGTGATCGAAATATCGCTCGAGCTCAGGCTCATATTTTCCGAAATCGCGCAGGAAGGTCTCCCTCTTTTCCCGCGCGAGGTCTTCGTTGCCGACCGCCTTTTCGCGCATGATATCCGCAAGCCCCTCGGCGTATTCGGTATACCGCAGAAGAAGTCTCCACGAAACGGTCTGCGGACGGGTCGGCATGGCGAGATGTGTCTTTGCAAGCTCCCGCGCCTTGGCCGCGAGACCGGGCACGCGGGCGATGCTCTCCGCCATGTCGGGATCGTAGCGGTCGCTTATCCTCCTGTTCTTGCTCTTTCTTCCCTCCATGAAGCCGAAATCGAACGCCTTTCCGACGTTCTCGAGATATTCGGCGGCCTTTTCCCAATCCTCGCCGTAGATATGGGAGAAATAGTCCTCCTTTATCTCCTCGAAGGAGCGGCCCGTATCCATGAGCGCCTCGGCGTATGTATATATCGCGAAACCGTTCGGGAAAAAGCTGCGCTGGGAGCCGTCCTCGATGACTCCCTGCAGACCGAGCTCCTTAAGGCCGCGGACGTCCTCATATATGCGCCGTGCAAGCTCTACCCCGCCCGGCTCGTGATACTGATGCCGCCAGAAATGGTATTCGTAAACGACCGTCGAGCCGTGCCAGTTCTTTTTCCATTCGAGCAGATGGGCGTAGGAGTCCTCGGTCGAGGCCGGCGCCTCCCATGCGTTGCGGACGTAGGGCTTGGCAGGCGGGAAGACGGTATCCTTGTCAAGGCTGTAAAGATAGGAGCGCTTGTTCGCCGCGAAGAGCAGCAGGAAGCGCTTCGGATTTTTTACCGTGACCTTTTCGGGCGCGAAAAGCGTGTCGACGTAGGCGATGAAGACGATGCGCGTGTCGAGTCCCTTTGCCGTCAGCTTCTCGTCGATCTCGTTCATGACCATAAGATACCAGTCGCTCGGGCGCATCTTGCGGCAGTTCTCGCACTCGCAGTGGTTGCGGTTGGTGTCCGCAAGCCATACATGGAGATAATCTACGTTCTGATGGTTCTCGCAGTATCTCACAACGCAGTCGGCCATAAGCGTGCGCACCTCCGCCTGCGAAAGGCAGGGATTCGTCCACGTGGGGTCCATGCGGTGAAGGCCGCGCTTGCCTCCTATCATGGCCGTCCAGCCTATCTGCTGTTCTGTCGGCGTGAGCGTGCCGTCCTTCCACTTTTTGCGGTCCTCGCCGAGGTGAAAGCCTAAAGGCTCCGCCGTCCAGCCGTGCCCGATGTCGTGAAACAAAAGTCCGCGCTTTGCTATCTCCGCCTCGCACTGGCGCTTCCACTGGAGCACCTGCTGCCCGCTTATCGGCTCGGGCGGACGGTTCTCCTCGTTGTAAAGATGTGAGTAATAGCGGTCGTAGTAGGTAAAGGGCACGAAGCCCTCGAGCATATATACGTTGAGCTCCTGCTTGGCGTAAAGGTCTATCGTCTCGAGCATGCAGGTCTGGCTCTCGGAGCCCTCGTTGCAGTGGCCGCGAAAGCGCATGTCGGCAAGCTTGTGATATTTCTGCGGCTTAAGGTCGGTAACGGGGATATATTCGCCGTCGACGCCCGGATAGAGCCAGCGGCAGCCGTGCAGGCGCAGGAAGCGGTAGACCGCGAAAAGCACGCTGCGCGGGTTGGAGCCTGCGAGCACGCCGCCCCGTTCCAAGGTATCTATATGTATCACGTCGTCGAGCCGCGGGTCCTCCCCCTCAAAGGGAAGGGAAAAGTCTTCGAGTAATCCGAGACGGAAGCCGCTTCCCGCCCCCGGCTCGAAGGAGATAGCAACGTCGCCGCCCTCCGGCATCATCATGCGAAGATACTTTTTGAGTTCCTCGGCGGCAAAGTCTATGACGTGGTCGCTCCTCAGCTTTTTTATCTGCAGCATAGGTCATCCCTCTTTTCTCCCGATGATTCTATCTTACCATGCGCGGCACGGACTGACAAGCGCCGGACAAAAACAAAGCCGCGGGGGGCTCCCCCGCGGCATGATGTTTTTATCAAAGCCTTATCCGCCGAGATAGGCTTTCTTTATCGAGTCGGAATTGAGCAGTTCCTGACCTGTGCCGGTCGTCACGACCTTGCCCGTTTCGAGAACGTAGCCGCGGTCGGCTATGCTGAGCGCGGCGCGCGCGTTCTGCTCGACAAGAAGTATCGTGCTTCCCGACTCCTTGAGCTCGCGGATTATGTCGAATATCTGACGGACGAGTATCGGCGCAAGTCCCATCGAGGGCTCGTCGAGCATTAAAAGCTTGGGTCTCGACATCAGCGCCCTGCCCATCGCGAGCATCTGCTGTTCGCCGCCCGAAAGGGTCCCCGCTATCTGACGGCGGCGCTCGCGGAGCCTCGGGAATCTGTCGTAAACGTCGGCAAGCGAGCCTTGTATAGAGGAGATCGGGCTCGTATACGCGCCCATCTCGAGGTTTTCCTCCACGGTCATGTGCTGAAAAACGCGCCTGCCCTCGGGCACCTGCGCCACTCCGTGTTCGACTATCTTGTGCGGCGCCATGCCCTTTATGTCCATGCCGTTGAAGGTTATCGAGCCGGTCTTCGTGTGCATGAGCCCGGAAACGGTCTTAAGCGTCGTCGATTTGCCCGCTCCGTTCGCGCCGATGAGCGTGACCGTCTCGCCCTCTCCGACGAAAAAGGAAACGTCCTTTATGGCGTGGATCGCGCCGTAGTAAACGTTTATGCCGCTGACTTCCAAAAGCGCCATCCTTATTCCTCCTTCTTCCCGAGGTAAGCCTCGATGACCGCGGGGTTGTTCTTTATGTCGTCGGGCGAGCCCTTGGCGATTATCCTTCCGAAATTGAGCACGCAGATACCCTCGCATATCCCCATGACGAGGTTCATGTCGTGCTCTATCAGCACGACGGCTATGCGGAAGGTGTCGCGTATCTTCATTATGTTCTCCATAAGCTCCGCCGTCTCCGAGGGGTTCATACCGGCGGCGGGCTCGTCGAGGAGCAGAACGCTCGGGTTGGTCGCAAGGGCTCTCACTATCTCAAGCCTGCGCTGCGCGCCGTAAGGCAGAGAGCCCGCTGGCTTGTCCGCCACGCCCTGCATATCGAATATCGAAAGCAGCTCGAGCGCGCGCTCACGCGCCGCCTTTTCCTGCTTCCAATAGTCGGGCAGACGCAGGAATGCAGAGAAAAGGTTATATTTCATCTCGTTGTGAAGCCCTATGAGCACGTTGTCCAAGACGGATAGCTCCTTGAAAAGCCGGATGTTCTGGAAGGTCCTCGCTATCCCGGCTCTCGCGACCTGAGCCGTCGTCATGCTGTGGGTATCGAAGCCGTCGAGCAGGATGGTGCCGCGCGTCGGCTGATAGACCTTTGTGAAAAGGTTGAAGACGGTCGTCTTTCCGGCGCCGTTCGGTCCGATTATGCCGGCTATCTCCATCCTGCCTATCGCCATGTTGAAATCGTCGACGGCGACGAGCCCTCCGAAATCTATGCCGAGGTGACTGCATTCGAGAATAGGGGGAGAGCCGACGTCGCGCTCTGTGAGCAGGTTTATGCTCGGCTGCGGGACGAGCTTGGTATCGGGCTTTTTCTCAATCATCCTTCGTCTCTCCCTTCTCCTTCTTTTTGAAGATCGCGGCAAAACCCTTTTCAAGGGTGCGCGACATAGAGAAGTCGTAGCTTCCCATAAGTCCCTTGGGACGGAAGATCATCATGATGACGAGCACCAGCGAATAGGCGACCATGCGGTATTCGGAGAAGGAACGCAGGATCTCGGGCAGAACGGTGAGCACCGTCGCCGATATGACCGAGCCGAGCATGGAGCCCATGCCGCCGAGGACGACCATGACAAGTATTTCTATCGATTTCATGAACTTGAAGGTCGAGGGATAAAGGGAGCCGAGGTAGCCCGCGTAAAGGCATCCGGCGATACCGGCGAGCATTGCCGAAAAGACGAACGCCGTCGTCTTATAATAGGTCGTCTTTATGCCGACGCTCTCTGAGGCTATCTCGTTTTCGCGTATCGAAAGCACCGCTCTGCCGTGGCGTGATTTCATGAACATATGTATCAGGGTGCAGCAGAGAACGACGCAGATGAAAACGAGGTTGAACGACGAAAACTGCGGTATCTGTTTAAGTCCCGCCGCGCCGTAGGTGAACTTGAAGCCGAGCACTCTGTCTATATTCGTCAGCACGACGCGGATTATCTCGCCGAAGCCGAGGGTTATTATGGCGAGATAGTCGCCGCGGAGACGAAGCGCGGGTATGCCGATTATAATGCCGAAGATGCCCGCGACTATCGCGCTCAGTAAAAGCGCGCAGATTATATAAGGGATCGCGGCGGCCCTGTTGCCGCTCTTCAATAACTCTTCGATCGGAGTCGCCTTCATGAATATGGCGCCCGTGTATGCGCCGACCGCCATGAAGCCCGCGTGTCCGAGCGGGAGCTGACCGAGATATCCGGTCGCTATGTTGAGCGAGGTCGCAAGTATGATATTTATTCCGACGGTAATGATGATGCCGTTCCAGTAGCGGTCGATGACCCCCCCGCTTATGAGCGATGACAGGACAAGCCAGAGCGCCGCGCAGATCAGGAGGTTTATAAGATACCGCAAGGGCATCGGGATCTTAAGGAGTTTGTTTTTCATGCTCTCCCTCCCTTACACCTTTTCGGTCGTCTTACGTCCGAGAATGCCCGTCGGCTTGACGAGCAGGACGATGATGAGTATGCCGAAAACGACCGCGTCCTTCCACATCGAAAGTCCGACGGTGGAGGCGAGCACCTCGAGAATACCTATGACGAAGCCGCCTATCATGGCGCCCGGCACCGAGCCTATGCCGCCCAGGACCGCCGCGACGAAGGCCTTGAGTCCGAGCATGGAGCCCATCGTCGGAGTTATCTGCGGGTAAGAGCAGAGATAAAGGACCGAGCCTATGCCGGCGAGCGCCGAGCCGACGGCAAAGGTAAAGGAGATCGTTTTATTCAGGCTTATGCCCATCAGCTGAGCCGCGCCCATATCCTCCGACACGGCGCGCATCGCCTTGCCGAGCTTGGTCTTTTTTACGAGGAAGGTCAGCGCGACCATCGCGGCTATCGAAACGAGAACGGTTATTATCGACGCCTTGGTGAGTATCACGCTTCCGAAGGAAACGTTTCCTTTGACCACGGGGTCCATGCTCTTGGTATCGGCGCCGAAAATGAGCTGAGCGCCGTTTTCGAGCAGGAAGGAAACGCCTATCGCCGTGATGAGGAGGGAAAGACGGGGCGCCGAACGGAGAGGAGTGTAGGCGACCTTTTCTATCGCCATTCCGAGAAGGGTGCTGGCGACGACCGCGATCAGGACCGATATCGCCGGGTGCAGGCTGAAGGCCGTCATCGAATAAAACGCCACGTAGGCGCCGACCATGATGATATCGCCGTGCGCGAAGTTTAAAAGGGCGATTATTCCGTAGACCATGCTGTAGCCCAGCGCCACGAGCGCGTATATAGAGCCCGTCTGCAATCCGTTTACAAGCTGTGTCAGAAGCAGAGACCAATCCATAAGGACATCTTCCTTTCAGAGGTTCATAATGGCACGAACATCCTGCGGCCGTTTTCGATAGCTCGAAAACGCCCGTCGGACGTCCCTTGTTTTTGCGGGGCGGGAGAAAACTCCCGCCCCATATCCGTGCTTTTAAAGTTTTATCAATAGAAGTTCTTGAACTGCTCTTTGCCGCCGGTGACTTCGATGACGGCTATGTTCTTTTCGGGGTCGTTATACTGGTTGAACACGTAGGAGCCGGTGATGCCCGCAAAGCCCGAAAGAGCCTTTATGGCGTCGATTATCGCCTGCTTGTATTCGGCAGAGCCCTGCTTTAAGCCCTTTGCCTCTGCAGCCTTGAGACCCTCGGTGAGGACCAGGGAAGCGTCCCATGCGAGAGGAGCGAACATGTTGGGGACTTCTTCGCCGTATTTCGCCTTATAGTCGCTCTCGAACTTTTTGACCGAGTCGGTGCCGGGCGCGTAGCCGGAGAAGTAAACGGTGCCTTCGAGGTCTTCGGCGGAAGCGTAATCCTTGACGCTGCCGAAGCCGTCGCCGCCGATGACCTGCGCCTTGCAGCCCGCCGCGCGGAGAGCCGTGATCGCAAGACCCGCCTCGCCGTAGTAGATGGGCATGAGCACGACGTCGGGCTTCTTCGCCGCGATGTTGGTCATCTGAGCCTTATAGTCCTTGTCGCCCGTCGCAAAGGCTTCCTTGTCAACGATCTGGATGCCGGTCTTCTTGGCTTCGCTCTCGATACCGGAGAGGATGGCCTCGGAATAGTCGGAGCCGGTCTCATAGAAGACGGCGACCGTCTTTGCCTTGAGCACCTCGGAAGCATACTGGATCATTTTCTCGCCCTGGAAGGGATCGAGGAAGCAGGTGCGGAAGACGTTGGTCCTGACTGCGGAGTTGGGATCCTCGGGGTTGATCATGGTGACGCCGGGGTTGGTGGCGGAAGCCGTGATCTGAGGAGTGTTGTCCGCGTAGGTCGCGTCCGCGAGCGCGATGGTGGCGCCGGTGAGGACCGAGCCGATTATCGCCGTAGCGCCCTTGCTCATCGCGAGGTTGTAGGCGTTCTTGGACTCGATGCCGTCCGCCTTGTCGTCGTATTCGAGGACCTTGACCTGCTTGCCGTTGATGCCGCCCGCCGCGTTGAGCTGTTCAAAGAACATCATGACCGCGTTGCGGACCGGCACGCCGTACTGCGCATAGTCGCCGGTGGTGTTGCCGATAAAGGCGATCGTTATCTCGGAGGCAGTGCTGCCCTTTCCGCATCCTGCGAACAATCCGCAGAACATGACCGCTATCAGCGCCAATGCTAAAAACTTTTTCATTTTTTTCTCCCTCTTTTTAAATGGATTTTTTATGATTTTTCATAAGAATAGAACGCATTGTCTCCGGGTTCATTTCGTATGACGACCCTCGGTTTGTTCATAACGACCGTAGCATTATCCGGAATATCCTGAACGACGACACAATTCGCGCCGATACGAACATTGTTCCCTAACTTGATTTTGCCGATGATCTTTGCACCGGTTCCTATATAGGCGTTGTCACCGATCTCAGGCGAGCCGTACGACGCACTTCCTTTGATCGTATTTGAACCTATCGTGACTTGATGGAAAATAACTGCATTTTTCCCGATAGAAGCACCGGAAGAAATAAAAACCCCGTATATACCATGCGGGAAAACCGCAGAACAGTCAAGTTTACAGCTCAGAGGTATCGACGCGTTATGTCTGCTTAAAAAGCGATAATAACGATATACGTAATAATACTTAAAAATACCTTTTTTAGACGCTTTTTTTCTTAATCCCCAGAAGTCGTTTCTTTTTTTCATTTTGCCGTACGTTTTCCTGATCAACGAGTCCAAAGACATCTATGCGTTCCCCCCTTGCCGCTTTATCATCATACTTTATAACGCTATATTTAAAGCGGCTCCGTTTTCGACGGGAGCCGCTTTAATTCGCTAAAGTGTCAGTCGGCTCTCATCTTCCCGGCGCGTGCGCTGCGACAATGCCGGAAATAAGTCCTATCCCGCCCGAAAGTCGAAGCGCCCTTGCGGACAAAAACGAAACGGACACCCCGAGGATGTCCGCGTCATTGTGTATCTTATTGTCGGCGCAAGAATAAGAGCCTGCAAAGCATGCAGCCTTATTTTCGCTTTTCATGCAATAATCCGACATAATCCGCTCCGTGTTGAAATCATATACTTAACAATAAATTTACAAAACCAATTTTATTACGATTTATGCGGCTTGTCAACCCTGTTTTTGCTGAAGCTCGTCGAGCGAAAGCCCGTATGCCTCGGTAAAATGCGCGATAAAATAGTCCGCCTCGGGAAGTTCAAGCTCTGCTATCTGCTTTTTTAAAAGCTCTTTTGCGACGGCAAACTCGGAATTGCCCGTTTTGCATTCCTCCACGCACTTTATATAAGCGCTTATCTTGTCCGCCGCCTTTACGTATCTGTAAAGCTCCGGCTCTCTGTCGCAAAAGCTCATAAGATCGGAGTATCCTCCGCGGAGCTCCTCCGGAAGGGAAAGCAGAAGGCTTTCGGACGCCGCCTCCTCTATCTTCTTATACGCCTTCTTGATCTCAGCGTCCTTGTATTTGACGGGGGTCGGCAGGTCGCCCGTCATTATCTCGTGGGCGTCGTGAAAGAGCGCCGCCGCGGCTATCCTGTCCGAGGGCAGGTTTTTTCCCATGTATTTGTTCCCTATCTCGGCAAGCGCGTGCGCGATGACCGCCGTGTCAAAGGAATGTTCGCTCAAGTTCTCGCTTTCGGAATTGCGCATCAGCCCCCACCTTTTTATGTGCTTTGCCCTGTGGATCATGGCGAAAAAACCGTTCTTTCTCATAATAATCCCTCCGGCGCCGGACGCGCCCCATCATGATGCTTTGAGGGTATTATATCACGCTTTTTGCCGATTTACAAACAGCCTCTTTTATGATATGATAAATATAGAAAAGTATCGGATTTTGCAGGCTTAGGCCCGCGCCGCGAAAAGGAGAACCGCTTATGCTTGACGCCATTTCCTCTCATCTCGAAGACTTTACCGCCGGCTCGCTCACGACCGTGATCGGCGTTCTCATCGTGTTCTGCGTCGGAACGATAATCATCCGCGCGCTCACAAAGCTCATGGGCAGGATAATGAAGAAAAACGGCAAGCTCGATCCGAGTCTGCAGAGCTTCATCGTCACCGCCGTGCGTTTTCTCGGGCTCGTCGTCACTGTCATAATCTGCGCCGACATGCTCTCGATACCCACGGCGTCCCTCATCACTTTGCTCGGCACCCTCGGTCTCGCAATTTCCCTCTCCCTTCAGGACCTCGTCGCCAACATCGCCGGCGGCATCTTCCTGATGACCAGCCGCCCCTTCAAGACGGGAGACTGGATAGAGGCGGACGGCACGAGCGGACAGGTCATAAAGATAGGTCTCATCCATACCGCCGTCATACCGCTAGGCAACAACAAGGTCTATATCCCCAACGGCAAGCTCATGTCGTCGGTCA
>JAEEGL012539658.1_pt1 | contig 24113 bp, 1 predicted proteins | sample 9134231 | NCBI WGS metagenome assembly JAEEGL01 (sample SAMN16246548, study PRJNA631951) | gut metagenome | biome: gut microbiome; feature: rumen; material: fiber-attached | host: Bos | place: Iran: Karaj | collected 2018-10
TCTTCTAATACTTGAACTGTTACAGTTTCAAATATAGTTTCTTCTGGTATCAAATGATTATTGATATAGAATTGTACTACATATGAAATATTTTTTACTTGAGTAGGATCAATTTCATAGTACACCTTAATTACATTTGTTTCTTCATTTGTTGTAACTGTTAAAGGTAGGCCGACTACATTTTTAAATCTATATCCAGTTTTTACTTTATCTGTATATGTTGTTATTTCGGTTCCTTCTCTTACAGAACCTGTTTCTGTATTATCATTGTCTATTACATTATTATAATAGTATTCCACTCTATAATTATATTCTGGAATTGCTCTATAATAATAAGTAACTTCTATAGGATTTACAGCATATGTTCCTGATGTATTTCCTTGTACTGACACATATTCATAACTATCTGAAACTTGATTTGAAACTTGTGTTGCATAAGGATCTCCAACATATCCTGTCTTAACCTCGTCATCAACAACTCCACCAGTTAAGTTTGGTACTTTAGTTGTTGTGTTTTCTATATAATGATGTACTGTTACAGTTCCTTGTAATTTTTCGAAAGTTACTAGAATTTCTTTATCTTCTGTAACTCCAGTAAATTGACTTAATGTAACTGTTCCACCATTTCCTTCAGTAAATGATATAGGCTCACCATTTACTGTTATAGTATTTACTTTATAACCTGTATCTGGTGTTACTATAATTGTTTTAACTGAATTTTCTCCATGTTCAACAGTTTCATATGGTGTTTCATCTTCTCCAGATATTGTTCCACCTTTTACATAAACTGTTCTTCCTAAACTATCTGTTTCTTCATGTTCTACAACATTAGTTGTAATATCATATGTTTTTATTTTGTAGTAATAGATAACTTCTATTTCTGGGAATTCCATTAAACCTGTTGCATTTAAAGGAGTTCCTACCACTTCATATCCTGCTGCTAATTGTTGATCTGTAAGTGCTTCTGTAACATATGGGCTAGCATCTTCTCCGTATATTGTTACTACACTTGCATTTTGTCCACTTGCTAATGGTACAGGAGTTCTTGTTCCTTCTAAGAAGTGATATACCAAAACTTTTGCTGGAGTTTTTACATAATAGTATGTTACAACTGTATCAACATATGTATAATTTCCAGAAGCATTATTAGGAAGGATGTATTCATCATTTCCGTCTAATTCTAGTTCATATTCTAATAAGTTAAGTTTTGGTGAAGTAGTATAACTATCTCCTACATTTCCATATATTGTTTCATCATTTGCAAGTTTTGTTTCAGTATCTTTTATATAATGATGAACTATTACTTTTCCTTTTTTCTCATTTTCTATTGTAAATTCATGTTGAGCATTTTGAACGCCACTAAACTCAATTTCTTGAGGTGCAATTGTTTTATATCCTTCAGGAGTTACAATCTCTGTTAATATATAATCTCCAAAAGGTACTTGAGCAAAAGCTTGTCCATCTGAGTTCGTTGTAAGCTCAGCATGATTTAAGCCTGCTCTGCTTAATGCAATATCTACATTATTAATTGTAAATGTATCACTACCAGTTACATTTGTTACGTCATCTTTGTAATATCCAAAATGTAGATAATACATATATCCGCCATCAAGATCTATTGTATAATCATGAGCGCTTTGCTCATCTGTTATATAAACAAATCTTGTATTTGAATTATTTTCATCATATGCAGGTGCAGCTGTTGTTGCTGTTACTGTAGCATATCCATAATCTCCGTTTTGAGTAGAGATTTCTGCATTTACTGATAATGCATATTTTCCAGTATAGTCTGTCAAATCAATTGGAATATATGAATTTGCAACACTTTCATTTACTCCAGCATTTGAAGAACTATATCTTCCACTTTGAGTTGTAAAATAATATGATCCATTGTTTGATATGTTTCCTATTATTTCATCACTATCTGGATCTGTTCTCTCATCAACTTGATCTAAACTAAACTTAACTCCAGGAATAGGATCTCCAGTAACACTATCTACTTTATTAATAGTTAATTTATTATTTTCTAGTGCAAAAGTTACAACTATATGTTTATCTTCTGTCACATCTTCCATTAATGGTATATTGCATGAACCATCTTGGTTTAGTTCAAAATCATAATCTTCTCCATTAATAGTAACTTTTATTATTTCGTAACCAGAATCTGGTACTGCTACAATTTCTTTTGTACTATCGTCTCCATATTTTACAATTTCATATGGATCTGCATCTTCTCCAGAAATTGTACCACCTTTCATATTATTAAATTCTTCAATATCTGTAGTTATTCTAAATTGCTTTCTATAGTTTATAATTGATAATTCTGTTTGTTCAGAAATCACATTTTCTGGTTCTAATTCTATAATTAATAAATTATAAGAATCCCACGCATGTAATGTTTGACCATTTTCTAAAACATAATCTTCTGAAGAAGTATAACCTGCTCCAATTATATTACCATTACTTAATTCTGTAACTGATCGAATTTCTTCTTCTCTATTTCCAGATATATTTTTTACCCATTCAATATTGCCTTCACTATCATATTTAACAAATATAGCTCCTTTAGCGCCATTTCGTAGTATAACATCTCCGTTATCAAGTTGAATTGAAGTACTATTATAGGAACCCGCTACTACATATCCACCATCAACAGTTGAAGTAATTCCATATGTTACGTCAGATGAAGTTCCTCCAAATGAATTAGCCCACTCAATATCTCCTGTTGAATCGAATTTAATTGTAAATGAATCACCACTGCCTATTTGATATAGTATTATGTCGTTTCCTAAATCTAATGAGTCACTTGTATAGTATCCTGTTACAGCAAATCCACCATCTGCTGTAGAAATAAGGTCTTCAAAATACTCACCACCTGTACCACCAACTATGTTTTCATATACAATGTCTCCAGCTGAATCATATTTTACAATAAACATGTCTATGCCACCAGCATTAGATAATGTATTTCCATTATCTAGATGAATAGTTGGACTGTCAGAATATCCTACTGCAATTATAGAATGATCTTCTGTCTCTGCCACAGCATTTATTCCATCATAACCTGTTCCGCTTACGACTTTAGCCCATTTAATGTTTCCATCTACATCAAATTTAATGATTATTGCATCTTCATTTCCCGTTGATGTAAAGGTTTTTCCATCTTCTAAAGTAAGTGTATTCCAGAAAGCACCAGAAGCTATAAATCCTCCATCAGATGTTTTCTCTACTTCAAAAAATCTATCTTTATATGATTCACCAATTCTTTTTGCCCACATTCTATTTCCGCTTGAATCATATTTTATTAGGAACATATCTTGACTTCCTGTACTTGTTAAAGTTTCTCCGTCTTCAAAATCAATAGTTCCTTCAAAGCATCCAGCTACTATATAATCTCCATCTATTAGTTGTGTTATAGAATAAGCAATTAATTCTGAACTACAATGTAGATTTTTAGTCCAATCCATTTGTCTATTTTCATTATATTTTATTATTAATCCATTTGAACCATAGCCAGTATCATTTACATATACTTCTCCATTTTCTAATTCTACATAATATGAATTATAAATGGCAGTAGCTATATAACCACCATCCATTGTTTCTATAATTTTATCGTATGTATTTGAACTACCACTTGTGAAAATTGCGTCAGCATTTACTATTGAAGCTGAATTAGATATTCCAGATTTAAATGTAATAGTATATGCATCCTCATTTCCTACATTAGTAATTCTCATTTTTCCTGAAGCAGAACCCAGATAAGAACTCTTAAAATATCCTGCTCCAACATATTTATCAGGTGTAGTCTCACATATAGATATTAATTCTTCATTATTGTCTCCACCAACAACTTTCGTCCATTCAACTACATCGTTTGAAGCATATTTAATGGCAAATCCATCTGTATTACTATATACGCCAAGAGAATGGCCTTCAGTTAGTTCTATCAATGAACTCCAGAATCTACCAGAAACTATATATCCTCCGTCACTGGTATGGCTAACTGTTGTTGCAAAGTCTCCACCAGTTCCTGCAATTTCTTTTGATGTTAATAATCTTCCCTCTTCTGAATATTTTAATATTACAGAATCTTTATCACCTTTATTAGTGAATGTTTTTCCATTTCCTAAAGATGCAGATGAACCACTATATACTCCAACTACAATTAAGTTTTGTTTGTTGTCTTCAGTAATTGAGGCAAAATAATCTTCACCTGAACTTCCTATTAAGTCTCCCCATTGAGCACTTCCATTTTTATCAAATTTAATTATCATTCCATCGGTATTTCCTCTACCTGTTAATGATACTATATTATCTACATTAAGGTTACCTGCAAATGTACCTGCTATAGCAAATCCACCATCATCTGTTGCTGTAACATCGTAAATTGTTTCAGCTGAAGAAGAACCTATTGATTTATTAATTATTATATTTCCATCATAATCATATTTTAATATTATTCCATCTGTTGAACCACTAGATGTCATCGTATTTCCATTATTAAGGTTAGTTGTACCAGAATAGTAGCCTGCAACTACAAAGCCTTGTTCTTTAATTTCATCAACGCTATAGAAATAATCTTGGCCAGTACCACCTACTGATCTTGCCCACTCTACTGTTCCTGTTGAACTTAATTTGATTAACATTGCATCATTTTGACCACGATTATTTAATACAAAGTTTCCAATCGTCACACTAGATGATTCGAAGTAACCTACTACAATTGCTCCTCCATCTGATGTTCCTTTAACTCCAATTACATTATCCTCATCAGTTCCTGCTACTTGGACAGTCCATTGTGGTTCATCATTTTTATTGAATTTAACAATTACTCCATCAGTATTTCCTTGACTTGTTAATGTTTGATTACCAATTGAAACACTATTACTAAAGCTTCCTCCTGCTACATGTCCTCCATCCTTAGTTGGACTGACTGTAACGAATCTATCACTTCCAGCTGAACCTAGTGAATATAGATTATCTACTTTAGCTTGTAAGTTTTCTTTAGGATAGTAATGGATTATAATTGCATCATATCCTCCGTTATTAGTATAAGTTTGATTTTCATAAGTGAATTCTTGAGCATTTGCTCTTCCTACCATAACATATGTATCATCTTCTAATACACATGATGAATTATTCCAAACCCACCAAGTTTCACCAATTCTATTTGCCCATTCAGGAGTTCCGTCACTATCAAGTCTTGCCATAAATCCTGCAAGTCCACCATATCCATATAATGTTAGATCACCTAATGTAATAGAATTACTTAAATATTTACCACCTATTACATATTTTCCATCTTTAGTTTCATTTACAGATGTAACATCATTGTCTGGATCTCCATAAAGGAAGTGATACCATAAGATTTCTCCATCTTCACTATACTTAATAACATATCCGTTTATGTTATTATCGCCTGATATAGTGGTATCACCCAACTGCACTGAGGTGCTATATATTTCCCCACATACAAGAACTCCATTATCAGATGATGCGCACATTTCAATCAAATTATCTTCTTCTGTACTTCTTATAGTAGTAGCCCATAATACATTACCATCTTCATCAAATTTTGCTAAAAAGCCATCATAATTTCCTAGATTAGAAAATGTATAATTACCAATAATTGCTGTACCAGTATATTCTCCTATAGCATAATAGCATCCATCTGGTGATTGAACAGCATTTGTAATTTCAATATCAGGTGTTCCTCCAACTACAAACGCTTTTTCAGGTTCGTCATTAGCATCATATTTTACTATTACTGCACTCTGATCACCAATTCTATTTATTGTTAAGTCTCCAACATTAACATTTCCTGTTCCAAAAGTTCCTGTTATAATATATCCATTATCATTTGTAGGAGCTATATGGTTCATCATAGGAACAGAATACCAGTCTTCTAGAGTTTCTACTTTTACAAAATTACCATCACTGTCAAATTTTAGTAAACAACAATTATAACCATTATTTGAACTTACTACTTGCCCCTCTACCGAAATATTACCATATGCAAATCCAATAGTGTATATGTTTCCATTTCCAGCTTCACAAGCATCTATAAATTTATAGTAAGAATCGCTAGATATACTTGTTGACCATTCAACATTTCCATCATTATCATATTTTGCAAGTACGTTTACATCTCTTCCATCGCTTGAATACTCATCATCTCCTACAATATAACTATCGCTTTGAGTATATCCAAGAACTATATAGCCTCCATCCGCAGTTTTTGCTACATAATTATTTTCATCATCTCCATTTCCACCTTTGAAATCAAGATAGCCTGACATAGCTATATTTTTATCATCGTTATTTCCTATGCTCCATGTTTCATTATTATCTGTTAAATCATATTTTTCATCTGCTTGTAATTCAACTGCTTTATAAACTCCTTCTGGTAAATCTGCTGATATTTCACCATTTGCATCTGTAGTAACTGTATAGTATTCTACTCCGTCTATAATTTCTCTTGTACCAATTATTTCTCCTTTACTGTTAGTTGCTGGTGATTCACCATCGTTCATATTGTAAATTGCAAATTTTACATTTGGTAATAACTCGGAAGTTTCTCCATCTTTCTTAATTAATTTGAAAGAAGGACTATCTTCTATAGTTAAAGTAATAGTTGAACCATCAACTGTATAATTATCAGTATCATTTGATATTAAAGTTAATGTTCCAAGTGATTCTTCTACTTTAAAAGTAATATTATTTGTTTTTGAATAACCATCTGGTGCTAAAGTTTCTTTTAATGTATATGTTGCGTCAAAATCTCTTTCTTCATCATATTGATATAAATCATTAATTGTAATTATTCCATCTTCATTTGATATATATTCTCCAATTGCTTTATTGTCTCTATATAGTTTAAATTTAACGCCACTTAAAGGAACTAATGGTCTACCATTTTTTCCACTTCCTTTTTCTATTTTATTTATTATCAAATCAAATACTGGAACTTTTTCGTTCTCTACATCAATATTTAATACTGGTATATTATTTTCTATTGTTAAATTACCAGATTTTATGGTTCCTCCTGTTATTTGATAACTATAAGAACCGTTATTATTAATAATTAATGTAATTGGATCTTCTATATAATATCCATCTGCTTTAACTTCAGTTAAAGTATATTCTTCTCCAATTTTTAATCCAGAAATATTTATAATTCCATTTGCATTAGTATTATAATTAACACCTTTTGAACTAAATCCTTCTCCCTTGATATTGTATCTAATACCTTTAATAGGAGTTTGTGTTCCTTTTTCATTCTTAGTAAGTTTAATTTTTACTTGAGGTTCGTCTTCAACATTTACTATAGCTTTATAGTTTTCACCCTCGTTTTTTTGAACTTGTATAGCTGTCTTTGTTGTTCCAGATATTTTTTCAGCTGTCATAACTCCAGTTGTAGAATCTGCATGAACAATAAATTTAACTACGTCATTATTTAATAAATAATCTCTTGGACTTTGAATTTCTTGTACTTCATATATTTCTTCAGCATATAAGTTATCCATTAAGATTGAGCCATTTTGATCTGTTACTGCTGTTTGAGAATCTAATATATTACCACTACCATCTACTTTACTTACTTTATATATAGCTCCTGGTATCAAAACATTCTCGCCCTTTAAGTATTTATTGATAACTAATTGATACTTATCTGCCATTCTAATTCCAATTTTATTTGGCTGAGCTTGTGTACTATATTTTCCTTCTGGTGTATTTAAGCAGAAATAAATACCATGATGACTATATGAAACCTCATTTAAACTAACTCCAATAGGAATTTCAATAGTGTAATAGAAATTATATTCTTTTCCTCTTTGAAGTTCATAATCTCCAAAATCAATTAGCCAAGTTTTAATCTCTGACCAATCTGAAACATTATTTTTTAATGTCCATCCATTAGATGGATTAGATAAATCTTTAGTTGGATTTTCGTTTGTTGAGTAGTATACAGTAACTACATCAAGTAGTTCTTGAGGAACTTCAATTCCAGCACTTGTCATTGTTGTTGTAAACTCAGACTCCATATCAGAATTACTTAATAAAAATGTATTTCCCTCAAATGGTATTTTACCCATCATGATAATTTCACTGATATTTCCAGAATAGTTATTTAAAATATTAATTCCAATTTTTGCTGTTTGTTTTTCTTGATTGTTAAGATCATAAATTGGTCTTAAATCAGCTATTTGTGGTGATACTACTTCAGAGCCAAACAAATCATAGTCTGATATTGTTTGACATGTTAACAAGCTACTTAGTGCAATAAGATCTAATTTTGTAGCTGTGTGATTAACAAATTCTGTTGTATTTCCATCACTATCCAAATCATAGTGATCATGATCATAATAAACATAATTATTTCCATTTTCATTTGTAGAAAACAGCTCTATATATGCTGAATTGCTTGTCTTTTTAGGGTTAGGTGTTACGTCTAAATCAACTACTATTGTGTATGTATAAGGTTCTTCATTTGCTGTTTTTATTTTTATAAATATATTTCCGTCATAACTAATTCTCTCATAACTTGTTATTGCTATATTTGGATTACTTACTGTAACACTATTAATATTTGCTTCTAATATTTCTTGAGGAAGTTTAACTAAAAACTCACCATCAGTCCATTTTGCTTGATTTTGTGATACATCAGCAACAGTACTAATATAGATTTTCCAATTTTCTTCTGTTTCTTGTGTAGATAAAGCATCTTTATTTGTACCGATATAAGCTATAGAAATTGGTTCTTCATATATTGCTTCATGTGTGCTGTTTCCTAAGAAGGTTTCGCCAAAATAAACTGCTACATTTGATTTTATATATTTGAAACTATCAAAATCTTCTCTTTCATATGTTTCAATTATTTCTTCATCATCTATCTTTTTAATATTATTAACATAGAAAAATGTATCAGCTTTAGCAGCTGTTGTAACAACTCTTATATGTTTGATTTCATTTTCGTACATGTATGGATGGTTTATTGAATATGTATTCCAATCACTTGATGTAAAAGTATGTATTAAATCTCCTGTCTCATCATCATATACTTTAATTTCCCCATCACTTTCAAAAACATTATCTGCGTTAACAAAGTAAATACCTATATTGCCAGCAATGTTTTCCATAGATTCTTCTGTCATATTATTTCTTACAAAAGTATCTACTTTTTGAGTTTCACCGTTTGTAGTTTCTTTAAGAGTAATAGATGAAACAGCATCTGGTCCAGTGCTTACAGACCATAAAACATTATAATTATCATTAACTTCTTCTTCGCTTACACCGTTATAAATGTTTAATGGTTTCAATTTTGAAACTATATAACGTTCATCTGGTGACGTTACATATTTACCAACTTTTATATTAACCTCTGCTTCTCCTGCACTATTTGGAAGATAATTAATTATAATAGAGTCTGATGCAGTGTTAGAAACATATGGATTATCAAATTCATCATTTGGATTATTGTATCCTTCAAAGTGTGTTGAAACTGGTACTTCAAAAGATAATATCTCACTACCAAGTGATGTATAGGCTTCTAAAGGATATACAACCTCAACTGTATAGCTTTGAAGTGTTTCTACGTAACGTGTTACCTCGCCATTATCATTAACTACAGCATTATTAGTGATTGTAAACTCTCTTGTATTCTCATCATATGTGAAAGTTAAATTATTACTATTTTTCAATGTAACGCTTATTGGGTCATAGCCATTTATTTGTGGAATAGTTCCTTGAACATAATTTTCTTTTAATATTAATTCATTTTTTGTTTCTTTTGTTTTTATATCAAAATCCACAGTGAAAGTTTCATTTTCTTGATCTATTCTGTCACTTAAATCAAAATTATTTTGTGTAGTTGCATCTAATTCAGCTACAGCTTCTCCATACCAATCAACTGTTAGATAAATTTCTTTATATAATTCAATTTCAGTACCATTACTTTGTACATATGTACCATAAAATGTTATTAAATTCTCATCATTTGAATAATTATTTATATTATTGCCTTTTTTGCCAGAGTTTACAGTTCCAGAAACCAATTTTTCCATACCATTATTTAAATTATTGAACTCTATTAGTTTAGTGTTAGAACTTATATAATTGTTTTTAAGTTCACTATCTTTTGGCAGAGCTGTCTGTAAAAGGAAATTTTCTCCAGAGATAATAATTCCTGCATCTTTTAGATAGCCATCATTTTCAATTATCAGTTCCATGTAGAGAGTATCTGTTTGTCCGATTTCTCTACACGTTCCTTTTATTTTTTCTGCATAGCCATCTCCGTTTAAGTCACGCAAGAAGAAAGCGCTGAACTTAACATTATCAGTACCTTCAACATCTTCATCTCCATCTTCAAATTGGTCGTAGTCTCTTGAAACGCTTATTTCTAAGTCTTCTACTGAAACTACTTTTTTTGTTTCTTTCTTTTGCCAAGCACCAATTGCAAGTAATGCAATTATTGCTATAGCAAAAATTGTGATTAATCCTTTTAAAATTGGTCTCTTTCTCATTTTTTCTTCCTCTGTTCTTTCTTATATAATATAAATAATTAATATATATATAATTTATATTTCTTAACGATAATAGTACATACCCCAAACTAATTGTCTTTCTTTGTCCTTTACGGATAGGGTTTTGAGCTTTTTTAGTAACATTAATAAAGATTTGGTTAAGTTTCAATAACGTTTATTTCAGCAGGGTTACGTACCTTTTGAAGGTATTCTTTCCGTATATTTACTTATATAAATAAAAAAGAACCCCTTTTTAGGGGTCCTTTTTCCTATCTTTATAATCTACTTGTGGATTATTTATTCTTATTTACTTTTCTTTTTGCAAATAAATCTATAAGTAACTTTAATTGTTATACCAGCAAATATCATGAAAGTTGCTAATGCGTAGAACAATCTGTTTGTTTCACTTTCTGTGTCTGGTACATTTCTTACCACTTCATAATCTGGATCAACTTTTGGTGTAACGTTAGTTACATTCTTTACTACAGTAGCATCAGATTTTGGTATAACAGTTGTTGTTCCTCCTCCATCTTTTACTATTACTGTAACTGGTGATGGATTTGATTTTGGTTGCTCTGTAGTTGGTGTAGATTTCTTTTCTACTTTCTTATACCAGAATATTACTTCAATTGGCTCTTTTGTCATATATCCTCTATTGTTTTCAGTTGAAGTGTATTCAAGCTCATATCCGCTAAATGTTCTTGATGAAATGTCATATTTATCTCCTACTTTTCCATCATGCTTTTCATATGCTAATACTTCTTTTGACTCTTCATCAATATGTTTTTCTATAACTACAGCTTTATTTACATATCTATATGTTACAACGATATCTTCTTCATCCATAAAGCCTTTGCTATTCTTTGGAAGACTATTTTCATCTACAATATAATTATCAAATGTCTTAGCTTTAATATCATATTCATCACCTTCTAATCCGGTATGAGTTTCTTCATATAATACTGTATCTTTATATACGTGTCTTTCAATTACTCTTGATTCTTTTACATAGAAGTATGTTACTGTTGTTGGCTCTTTTGTCATTGTTCCTGATGCATTTAAAGGATATTGTTCAGCTACTAATCTATAATGTGGAATATCTTGTTCTTGAGATTCATATTCATCTCCAACATGTCCTTTAATTGTTAATTCTTCAGTAACTGGTTTTCCAGTATAGAAATCAATATATTCTACATTAACCACTGCCTTTCTAATATAGTAGTAATTAATAATGATATCTTCATCTCCCATTTCTCCAGATGCGTTTGCTGGTAGTCTTTCTTCTACAACATCATAGTCATCCAGATTAATTGGCATTGTATTATATTTGTCTCCAGGATTTAATGGAAATTCTTCATTATAAAGAATTTCATCATCAAGAATATCAATATGATTTTCTATTACTTTCTTTGTATCTGCCTTGTATTCATATGTTATAACTATATCCTCTTTTGTCATATTACCTTCTGGTTCTCCAGTAACCTTTACAAAGGTATATTTATCAAATGTTTTCTCTTCTGAAGTATATTCGTCTCCAATATGTCCTTTAAGTTCAATTGGATCTACTAAATCTTCACCTGTGCTTGAGTTTACATATCTTACTGTAACTAGTGATTGATAATCATAGTAGTATTTAACCTCTACTAAATCTTCTCCTAATGTACCTTGAGGATTATCTGGAAGTTTTGTTTCATCTAACACATATCTATCAAATTCTCTTGGTAGAATATCGTACTCATCGCCAACTTCTCCAGTATAAACTTCTTCATAGATAATGCTATCGTCATAGTTATCAATATGTTTTTCAACTAATCCTTGAGATACTTTGTTATAGTAATAGTAAACATCCTGAGTATCTTTACTAATTACAACAATTGGATCTGTTGGACCATCTTTTAGTACATATCCATCTATATTAATTGGATATGTTTCAAATTCTTCTCCAACTAAATCTTCTTTTTCAACTATATCTAAATCTATGTCTGGATTATTTTGATCTACATAGTGAACAACTACCTTTCCTTTTGGTTCATAGTAGATTGTTTTTATTATTGTATCTCCATCAATTGTAAATTCTTCGTTTGTAAATTCTCTGTCTAGCTCATATCCATCAAATTCTTTAATGAAGCTTTCTAAACTATATGTCTCTAATCGTTTTGTTGCTACTTCTTGTGTGTCTAATATAACATCATCTGTTCCTTTTTCTTTATGTTCTACTATTAATACTGCATCTTTTAGTTTATAGAAGTAATTTACTTCTATTGGCTCTACTGTATAGATTCCATCTTTGTTTGGTGGATCAGCTACTAATTCATAGTTTTCATCTGCATTTTCTGCAGGATTTGTATGATACTCTGTATCTACCTTACCTGTTAATGTAACTCCTGGTGCTACTACTTCTTCTGTTCCTTCTTTATAATAATGTACATATACTGTAGAATCTTTCTTAGTATAGAATAATGAAATTACATTTTCTTCTTCATTTATTCCTATTTCGACATACTCTTTATCTGCTTCTACAAAGTCATATTTTTCAAGTTCAACTACTTCGCTAACTGCATAGATGATAGTTCCATATGTCTTTTGTTCAACTTTTGGATCAATGATATCAAGATTTGTTTCATTATCTATATATCTAACTTTATAAGATAAATCGTTACGTTTTGTATAGTAAATTGTAATTACATTTTGAGTCTCATCTACTCCAATTGTAATCTCCTCTGGATTGTTTGCAAGATGCCTATATCCATCAATATCAATTATTTCATCTTCAGCTTTAATTGTTTCTCCAAATGTAGCATTATGAGCTTCTTTTTGATCATGAACGCTTCTATTGGTTGCTTCATCTAAGTAATTTACTGTATATGATAAATCTGATCTCTTTGCATAGTATAAATTAATAACATTATCATCAATATTTGTTCCTATTATTAATTCTTCTTTATCTGCTCTAACAAATGTATAGCCTTCAATATCTATTGCTTCTGAGCTAGAATTTACTACATCTCCATAAGTCATGTTTCCTGTTATCTTAGCTGGTTTTACTCTATCTTCTGTTCCGTCTTCTAAATAATTTACTCTATAACTAATTCCTGTTACTTTTGTGTAGTAAATTGTTATTTCGTTTGTTTCTACTCCTATTGTTAATGAATCTTTATCTACTGAATCATAATTGTATCCATCAATATCAATTACTTCATCAAGTGAATTAATAACTGTACCATATACTTGATTGTTTTCCGTTTTAGCAGTACTTATTACCTTATTTGTTCCTTTTTCTAAGTAATTAACTGTATATTGAAGATCTGCACGTTTCTTATAATAAACATTTATTACTCCTCCATCTTCAATAATATCTGGAACAGTAGTTTTTTCTGTATCTAATACATATCCGACATATTTGTCAGTTATATTAATTTCACTCTTGTTAACTGGTATTTCTGTGTCTACTACTGTAATTGTAGTATTAACAACGTCTGTATCATTTTCTTGAAGAACATCATCTTTATAGTATTTTACTGTATAGCTTACATTCTTTGGAGTTGTTGCGTCAAAGCTATAGTAGCATATTATTTCTATTGGTTCTTCTGTAAATGTTCCATTTAGTTCTTTTGAACTATGGCTATATGAATATCCAAGCTCTAATCCCGTTTTTGGAGTCACACTATATGTTTCATCTAAATATCCTGTAAGAATTTCATCTTGACAATTTTCTCCATTATTTAATTTTACTGGTGTTGTTGTTCCATCAATATAATGATGTACTGTAACTTGCCCTTTTATCTTTTCATTTACAAGATTAATTTCAATTGGATTACTTGTAGAATTATCTACCACAATATCATCATTATTCTCTAATAATTTATAGCCATATAGAGTTTCTGTTTCTTTTAATTCATATGTTCCAGCATTTAAGTTTAATTCTATTTTGCCTACATCTGTTATTAATTCTTCTTTTGAAGCAGAAATATAATTAATTCTAAAAGTATCTTTTCCTCTAGAACCATAGAAATCTTTATAATATCCAAAATGAATATAGTACTTATCTCCACCTCCTAAATTAAAAGTAAAATCGTGTTGAGGTGCATTTCCTGATAAGATTGCAAAGTTGTCACCATAAAATTCAACAATTTCACCATGTGGATATTCTACATATGGGATTTCTTCACTATTAGAGATATATATAAATCCATAATCAAATTCGTGTTCGCAAGATATTTCTGCATTAATAGTTAATTCATAATTTCCTAAATAATTAGTTAAATCAAGTGGAATGTAAGCTGAAGCTAAAGTATCTCTTGTGTTTTGATTGTTAGAAACAAGTGCTCCATTATCATAATCAAATGAATAATGTACTGTTTCTGGAACTGCTTCATATAATTCTACACTATTGATTTTCATTATATCTCTTATAACATCTGGTGAAGCATTATAACTAAATATCAAATAATATTTACGTCCACCTTCTAACTCCACAGACTCATAATCTTTAGCATCCATGTTTCCATATAATGCTGCTACTATTCCAAAGTTATCAACCTCATAATCAAAGTAAATTGGATCAACAAAATCTTCATATTCGTCATCATAGAATAAGAATTCATCTCTATGTGACTCATAATAATAATTGTGCTGTGGTACGTATAAATCGTTTAATACTGAAATTACACCACATTGATTTCCATCTCCGACATTTTCTGCATTAACAACAATTTTAAACATACCAGATTTGTTGCTTAAATCAATTGGTATATAAGAGAAGGCAAATCTTTCTACATCAAAATCGTCTAAATCATATGCAGGATCATCTATTATTTTATCTCCACAATTTGAAGGAACAAATGAGCCATCACCTTCAGTTATAAATGTTCCTAAATCACAAATATCCATATAATCTTCTAAATCGTCTGGGTCAAATTGTGAAAGGTTTCCTAAAACATTTTCTGGATAAGGTTCATCAGCCAACTTATACTTAGTGAAATCTAAGCCATTTCTTCCTATTTCTCCAACAGAAATGTCTTTATTCGCTAATTCAAATTTAACATTTGAAAGTGGTTTGCCTTCTTCATCTGTTTTGTTAATTATTACTTCTCTTTCAACTTGTTTATAATAATAATTAACTGTTTGAGTCTCTTCTGTAAATACTCCATCTTTATTATCTGGTTCACCAGCTAACTCATAGAATCTATCGATTTCTTCATTTAAAAGAGGACTTGTATGGTATTCTTCTCCACTATCTCCTCTTAGTATTATTGCTTCTGAAGGCTCTCCAGTCCTTAGTTTAACAGGAATTTCAGATCCTTCGATAAAATGATTTACAATTACAGCTTCTTTTTCAGCAATGTAGTAATAGATAACTTCTTGATCATTTACTGTAAAATATCCACTAGCATTATCTGGAAGAACAGGTTCTCCATTTACTTCTTCTAATTTATATTTTATTGAATCCATAATTGGACTAGCATAATATGGTTCTCCTGCAAGTCCTTCTAATATTTCATCCTCTGCAATTTTTTCAGTGGTATCTTTTAAATAATGATGAACTATAACATTTCTATATTTTTCATTTTCAACTGTTATCTCTCTATTTGTACTTACTGCATCTCTAAACTCAATTTCTATTGGTTCTTCCTTTAGAATATATCCTTCAGGAGCTGAAACCTCTCTGATTAGATATTTACCATATGGAATCTGTGCATATGCTGCACCAAACTCATTAGTTGTCTCTGTTGTATGGTACAAATGATCTGTGTTTGGAGAAATGGTAACGCTGTAAATGTATAATGTATCTTCACTATCACAGTTTTTATTGTAGAATCCAAAATGTAAGTAATTTACCTTTCCACCTGAAATTACAGTTGAGTAAGTTCTATTTGTATAGTTGTTAGTTACATTCATAAATTTATTAGAACTGTTTGAATAAGATAATACTTCATCTGTATCTGTCACTCTTGCAAAAGCTATATCTCCACTACCCAACCTGGTTTTAACAACAATACTTAAATTGTATTTTCCTTCATAGTTTGTCAAATCAATTGGAATGTATGAAGAACATGTTGACTGTTGATAATTTTGATTTGTTGATTTTATTATTCCATTTTCTAATACAAAACTATGCGCTAATTTTGTTTCTTTATAAAGATTTATATTATATACTTTAAAAATATCGTCTCCGCCATCATTTGATGCATTTTTTTGATATAAGAAATGTAAGAAATATTTTTTTCCACCCTTCAATGTATTTGATATACTCTGATTTACTCTTGTTCCGTTAATTCCAAGCCATTGACCAGTATATGGTCTACTACTACTTTCTGTAAGGAATAAATATCCCATATCGCCTGTTTCGCATGAAATATCATAATTTAATCTTATAACAAATTCATCATCTTCTGTATATGATGTCAAATCGATTGGTATGTATCCATAACACTTACTATTAGCAATTCCTTGATTTGTTGACTCATACTTTCCTTCATTTTCAACAAAACCCGGATCTTCACTTTCAAATTCTGCTTCTGCCGGATAAATCTTTACTGAATGTACTTTCATAGAGTTTACACTAGAAGGAGCTCTATATGGTCTATAGTAGCCTATATGTAAGTAATAAACATTTCCTCCATCTAGCACTTCTGAATCATAGTCATCTGCATTAACGGTTCGTCTTAATATCATAAATTTGTCTTCTGTTTCAGTAAACTTCGTTTGTGATGCTTCTTTGTTCATGTATGCATATCCTGGGTTTGAATAATCTGTATCTGCCTCAGCGTTAACTCTAACAACATATTGTCCTGTTAGCCCTGTTAAGTCTATTTTCATATAAGAACCTGCGTCAGTTGTGTAGCTTGGAGCTTCTCCATCCCCAAATTCATTTATATATGGTTGACTGTTTGTTGGAATTAAACTTCCGTCCACTTCAACAAAGAAATAATTTCCAGCAGGAGTTAGTTCTCCTACTCTTCCTTCTATCTCATTGTCTTCATCAACAACTATATTAGTATAAGTTTTCTTTCCATTTGGAACCATCTCTCCTAGAAGATTATTTGAAAGAGCTGCTTCTTCATCAATTATACTATAATATGGTTGTCCAGAATCAACTATTTCTCCATTTTCTACTGTTGGAGCTACCCTTTCTTCTTGTTGATCAATTTGGAAAGTTACTCCTTCAATCGGTTCTCTTGTCTCACTATCAACTTTGTTAATTGTTAGCATATTTTCTGTTGCCAAGAATTTTACAATTACCTTTTTATCTTCTAACATGTTTTCAAATAATGGCATTGTATATGATCCATCTACTTCAGGAGTAAATGTATAATCTTCACCATTTATTTTTATGCTAACAATCGAGAATCCATCGTTTGGAGTAATTTTAATTTCTTTTAAAGAATTCTCGTTATATTTTACTTTTTCATATGAAATCAATCCTTCTCCAGAGATTGTTCCTCCTCTTACTCCTTCATATTCCTCAATTCCTGTTGATATATTAAATTCTTTAATTTCATTTTTTATTGTTAATGTATTATTAGAATGATTTTGGCTTTCTGAATCTTCATATATAGAATAGTTAAACACTACTGCATCTTCTTCACCTGTTTTACCGTATAATGCATCTCCAAATTTTACTGTTCCATAGTATACTATTCCTGTATATATATCTTCGGATTCTGAATAGAATAGATCATTGTAGCTACCAGAGTTTATCTCATTTGAAATAATTGCTCCCCACAATACTTTTCCATCTTCATCTAATCCTCCTGTTATTAAGCCAACTTTGTCATTTAATATTCTGACACCGTCAACATCTATTCCTGCGCTTCTGCCCATAAAGATTATTTGATTATTCTTTCCTCTTGTTAAAGATTCAATGCTTAATCCTTTTTCTCTTTTGGTCCATACATGATTTCCGTTAGTATCTATTTTCATCAAAAAATATCCACTACTATTGATACTATCTTCTTCATCATTAAAAGTAATTTTTGTGTAAGGAGAATACCCTGAAACTAAAATTCCTCCATCATCTAATGTTAATATATCTTTTTGTACATCATTTCCTTGTGATCCAATTCTATCTGTCCATAGATAATTTCCGTCTTTGTCCATTTTTGTAATATATAAATCGTATGTTTCTTCTGCACCTAAGTTATGGTAAGATGTGTCTCCTACTGTTATTTGATTAATTTCAAAACTATCATAGATAAAAATCTCATCATCTTCATTTACTCTAATTTCACCATTTAGAAGTCCAAGTTCTGATTTAGAAGTTTCATAATATTTAAACCAACTAACTGTTCCTGTACTGTTCATGGCAGCAATGACCATTGTAGAATCATTTGTAGTAGGTCTAATATAGGTGCCTCCTATTTGTGAAGCACTTTCAAGAGGCATTGAACAAATAATTGTACCATCACTTAACTCTTCTATATATCTTATTTTTCCATAGCCATATGTCTTCATCCATTCAACTTGACCACTACTATTGTATTTTAGTAAAAGCTGTTTACAGTTATTTGCTCCACTTACACTAATTCCATTAGTTGAAGTAAGTGTACTACTTTGAGTAAATCCACCTAATAAGAATCCTCCATCATTTGTTTCTTTAATGGCTAATATTTTATCCCAATAATTTCCAATTAAATAATCTGCCCATTCTACTTCGCCATCAGCATCATATTTTACGACATAAGCTGTCGGACAATATGATCCACTTCTTGGATTTCCTTTTAATATAATATCTTCTCTTGGTCTATATTCTTTTCCTTCAAAGAAACCTGAAACAAAGACGCCTCCATCTGAAGTTCCAATACTACATAATGGTACAACTTTTGTAGTACTATCACCTTCACAATCTCTAGCCCATTTAACATCAGTAAAGATAGAAGTTAATTGTCTTCCTATTGAGAAAATTCTTGGTGTTCTATTCTCTTCATATTTTTCATCTCCTGCTTGAAGCTCGATTAATTTATAGTCACCTTCGCCTATACTTGCATCTATTTTACCTTCTGCATTTGTGGTAAATGTATAATAATATTGTCCATCTATTTCTTCATATTCTCCAAGATAATCGCCTTTACCATCTTTAGCAAAATCACCTGTGTTTATATCATAAATTGCAAACTTAGTATTTGGTATTAATTCGTTTGTTTCTTTATCTCTTTTAATTAAGCTAAATGATGGTTTATCTTCAATTGTAACAGTTACTGTATTCTCATATACAGTATAATTCTTTTCTGTTCCTCCATTAGAGATATCTTCTTCAAGTTTTAATTCACCATCATCTATTACATAGAAATTCATATCTCTTATAGATATATATCCTTCTGGTGGCTCGATTTCTTTTAATGTATAATCTTGTCTTTGTCCTTTTAAAGAATCATATATGTATAATCCATTAATTGTTACATTTCCGTACTCGTTTGTTGTATAGCTATCTACGTACTCGCTATTTCTATATAAAGCAAACTTAGCATTTGCTAAATAAATTGCATTTTCTCCTATATCATAATTAGAGTTTATCTTATTTATTTCTAAATTAAATCTTGGTATTGTTTCATTTCGAATATCTAAGCTAACTGTAGGAATATTGTCTATTTCTTCAATACCTGAATTTGTTAAATTACTATCTGAAGAGATAATCTCTAATGAATAGATTCCATCTGTATTTATAACTTTAAATACTATATCTTGATTTAAATAATATCCTTCAGCTTTAACCTCTTGAAGTGTATACTCGCTTCCAACTTGTAATCCACTTAATGTACATTCTCCTATATCACTTGTTGTAATTGTTCTTCCAGCCTCTGGCATATTAGCACCTTTTAGCAAGAATTTTACACCTTTAATTGGCATTCCAGTATCTTCTGCTGTTTTAGTTATTTTTAAGGTTGCTCTAACTTCATCTTCAAGTTTAATATTAGCTTCATAATCTTTTCCATCTTCTTTTGTGACTGTAACTTCTCCTTTTACAGTTCCATCAAGAAGTTCAAATGAAACTTCACCAGTTTCTCTATCTACATGAGAAACAAATCTTATTTCATCATCATTAATATCATATGCTACTGGAGATGCTATTTCTCTTAAGGTATATACCTCTTCTGCATATAAATTCTTAATTGTTAATAATCCGTTTTCATTAGTTACACCTGTTTTTCCTTCAGCATCACCATCTCTAATGATTTCATATATTGCTCCTGGAATTAATATGTCTTTTCCTTTATGGAATTTTTGAATTGTAGTCATATATTTTTGTGCAATTCTAAATCCTAATTTATTAGGCTCTGTTTGTGTTTGATATTTTCCTTCTGGTGTATGTAAGCAGAATGTAACTCCTGTTTCACTATATGAGACTTTATTAAAATCAATTCCATCAGGAATTTCTATTGTATATTCAAAATTTAAACTTTTTGCTGGATCTAAAACATAGTCTTTAAAATCAACCATAAAGTTTTTAATCTCATCCCAGTCTGTTACTTCTTCTTTTGTTCTCCATTCATTTACCTCATTATTAATATTAGTATCTGGCGTTGGATTAGATGTATAATAAACATCAACTTCACCTTCAAGCTCTGCTGGAATTGTTAATCCATCGCTAGTCATTTCTGTGTTATATTCTGAAAGCATATCATTATTACTGATGACATATTTATTTCCTTCAAAAGGAATCACTCCAATCATTAACATTTCACTTATTGATCCAGAATAATTATTTTTAAGTTGAATTCCAACTTTAGCAGTATTTCCATTTCCATCTAAAATAGCATATTGTGGTTTAACATCTGCTACTTGTGGAGAAACAACTGTACTTTCTTCTTCATCATATTCACTTGCGCTTTGAGAAATAAGAAGACTATTTGGTGAAACAAGTCCAATGCTTGCCGTATTTGTTCCAACCATCTCTTCTGTATTTCCATTATCATTTACATCGTATAAATCACTCTCTTTATTTGTATAATTTGATGTTTCTTCGTTATATGAATATAATTTAAAATATTTAGTTGTTGTTGGAATTCTTGGATCTGGTGAAATCTCTGTATCAATATAAATATTAAAGCTTAAATTTACATCAACGCTATTTTGAGTTCTAATTCTTATAAATTTTCCATTGTCATTTTCTATTAATTCATAGCTTAAAATATCTACTAATTCACTATCTGTATAGATATCATTTATTTGAATATCAATTATTTCATCAGGAACTTTTATGATAAATTTACCATTTTTCCATCCCAAAATATTATTCACTAAATCTTTAGAACAATTAATTGTAATAATATCATTATGTTCTGTTACTTGAGTTGAAATTGTATTATTTTTTAGTTTTAATGTCGCTGTTGTAAATGGAGCTTCATAATATGCCTCATGATAATCAGATGTTCCTTCTCCTAATCCATTATTAAAAGTAACTGTTAATTTGGTTTTAACGTATTTTAAACTATCAAATTCCTCTAGTGTATATTTTTCCGTTAAAGCTTCATCATCAATATTTTTAATATTATAGAAAATATAACTACATCCTGGTTGGATGTCGCTTGTTTCTATTCTGATATGCTTTATTGGAGCATCATATTCATAAAAATTATCTTTTCCATATTCTAATAAATCAGTATATGAAAATTCATTTATTAGCTCATTTGTATCGTCATTAAATACTTTTATCCAGCCATTATCTGCATCAATAAATGGTCCTGATGCAAAAAATCCTATACCGATGTTAGAAACTACATCTTCCATTGATTCTTCTTCTGCATTTGCTTTTATAAATACATCTGAAATTCCTGTTTCTCCATCTCTTTTTTCTCTGAATATTACTCCATTTTCTATTGCATAATCTCCAGTTGTTCCAAACCATTTAACAACATATCTGTCTTCAGGTTCTGCCTCATAGCCGTTATATATATTCAATGGATTTTCTTTAGATATTATATATCTTGTATAAGGATTTGATCTCTTTTCTCCAACTTCAACATCATATTTAAAATCTTTTTTAGGAAGATAATTAAACCTTGTTACAAGTATTGCATCTGCATATTCACTTTCAAGATAACAAATGTTTCTAGCATGATAAGCATTCAAATCATTAATGTTCTCATAACCTGTAAAACATGTTCTTACAGGAAGATGTATTTCTTCACCTTCGTTATATGCTGCTATTGGATAAACCGCATTAATTCTATAAGAGCACACCTTTGATACACTTTTAGTTATTGTTCCACTATTGTTGCAGATGGCATTTTTTTCTATGTAAAACTCGCCTGTTTCTTCATTGTAAGAAAAATCACAATCTGATGTACAAGTAACTGAAATAGGTTTACATCCATTTAACTCTGGAAGTATACCTTCTACATAATTTGATCTTATTAATAATTTATTTTTTGTTTCAATTGGTTCAATTGTAAATGAAATATCAATTGTTTCTTCATCTTCATGTATTCTACTATCTAAATCATTGTATGAATAAACTGTGCTTCTAAAACCAGCACCAACTTCTCCATACCAGTCAACTGATAAATTAACTTCTTTTCTAATTTCTATTTCTTCGTTTGCTTCATTTACGTATGTACCAGTAAGTATAATTTTATTATCATCTCTTGAATAATTATTTATATTATTATTTAAAGCAGATAAAGGATTATTTGTGACTGAAAGCGTGGTAAATCCAATAATCATCTTTTGAGTACCATTGACTAAATCATTAAACTCTATGAGTTTAGTATTATTTGAAATATAAGAATTCTTTAATTGCTCATCTTTTGGAAGTGCAGTTTTAAAATAAAAGTTCTTACTATCAATTTCAATCTTTGCATTTTTTAAGACTCCTTCAGTGAGTACATTAAGTTCCATATAAAGATTATCTTGATATCCAACCTCTCTACAGCTCCCTGAAATTTTTTCTGCATACCCATCACCATTAATATCTCTTAAAAAGAACGCATTAAATTTAACGTTGTCTGTTCCAACAACATTACTGTCTTCATCATCAAATTCTTCATAATCCATGTAAAAACCTAGTTCAAAATCTTCTCCTGAACTTATTTTCTTTGTTTTCTTTCCATAAATTCCTAAGCTTAATATAATAATAATCGCAATTAGTTCAACTATTATTACAGCCTTTAACAAGCCCTTTACCTTTTCTTTTGCTTTCATTTTTCTTTCAAACCTTTCTTATAATAATAAAATAATTAATATATATATAATTTATATTTCTTATTTATATTAGTACATACCCGCTATTAAACATCCATTTTTCTTACTTACGGATAGGGTTTGGGGCGTTTTTGGTAACAATGATTAAACTTTAATTAATTTTCAATAACGTTTATATCAACCAAGTTACACTTTTTATAAAGCTATTAGTTCCGTAGAAGTCTTTTTAATAAACAAAAAAGACCTCGAAAAAAGGTCTTTTTTAAGCATAAAAAAGATCACATAAGTGATCTATTTTTTTATTTTTTATTCATCTAAAACAGGTGCATGAACTGGACATGTAGCTGCACATGCTCCACAGCTGATACATACAGCTGGATCAATTTCATGTTTTGTTTCTCCTGCTTTAATACATTGCATTGGGCAACCTGCTGCGCAAGCTCCACA
>JAEEGL013701021.1_pt1 | contig 24113 bp, 29 predicted proteins | sample 9134231 | NCBI WGS metagenome assembly JAEEGL01 (sample SAMN16246548, study PRJNA631951) | gut metagenome | biome: gut microbiome; feature: rumen; material: fiber-attached | host: Bos | place: Iran: Karaj | collected 2018-10
CCAGCTCTGGCTGAGGAAGGCAAGAACCCATTCTCTCTCGACTCTAAGGAGCCTAACTGGGAGAACTTCCACGACTTCCTGCTCGGTGAGGTTCGTTACCTCTCTGTCAAGAAGGCTTATCCTAACGAGGCTGAGGAACTCTTCGCCGAGGCCCAGAAGATGGCCCAGCTCCGCTACAAGACTTACATCCGCAAGTCTCAAGAGAACTGGGAAGACTAAATAAAAGAAAGGCGAACCGCTCGGTTCGCCTTTCTTTATTTATGTTTCTTAAGTTCTTCTGTCTTTACTCCGTAATAAGTCTTATACCATTGAGCAAATGCTCTGAGTCCTTCTCTCAACGTTATCTTCGGAGTAAACCCGAAGTCGCGCTCCAGGGCTGTGGCATCAGCATAAGTCGTTGGAACATCTCCTGGTTGCATAGGAACCAGTTCCTTATGTGCCTCGAAGTCGAAATCAGCAGGCAGCACACCAGCACGTGTCAGTTCCTCCTGCAAAATCTGCACAAAGTCGAGCAAATTCTCAGGCTGGCCACCACCTATGTTATAAACAGCATATGGAGGTACGGGCAGACCGTCCTCACCATTCTTACGTTCAGGGGCTCCCTGCATCACGCGAACAATACCCTCTACAATATCATCCACATAGGTAAAGTCACGCCTGCAATTTCCATAATTAAATATCTTGATGGTCTCGCCCTTCAACAGTTTGTTGGTAAAGCCAAAGTATGCCATATCAGGTCTTCCGGCTGGACCATAAACCGTAAAGAATCGCAGACCCGTGGTGGGGATGTTGTAAAGCTTCGAATAGCAATGTGCAAACAGCTCGTTGCTCTTCTTAGTGGCTGCATACAGCGATACGGGATTATCCACACGATCATCTGTGCTGAATGGCACCTTCTTGTTGCCACCATATACGGAACTTGAAGAAGCATATACCAAATGTTCCACTGGGTTATGTCTGCAAGCTTCCAGTATATTATAGAACCCAATCATGTTACTCATGATATAGGCATCAGGATTGGTGATGCTATAGCGAACACCTGCCTGAGCCGCCAGATTCACTACCACATCAAAGTGGTACTTCTCGAACAGGCCATCAATCAGCGCCTTATCAGCCAAGTCACCCTTGACGAACTCATATTCAATTCCCGCAGGTTTTGCCTTCTCAATCTCACTGAGGCGATAGTCTTTCAGTGAAGGATCATAATAATCATTCAGATTATCCAGTCCCACAATGGTACCTTCGCTCAGTTCCTTGAATAAGCGTAGCACCAAGTTTGAACCAATAAATCCTGCACTTCCTGTAACTAATATTGTCTTCATATTCTTTGTGTTATCAATTTTATTCGTGTCATTTGCGTGATTCGTGTTCGGCTCCATAAAGTCTTTGGGCTTCATAATATGTATCGAGGCTGCCTATATCAAAGCGTCCGGCACTCATAGGCCAAGCATGAATGGTAGTATGTTCCACCATGTAGTGCGCCAAGTTACCAGGTGCATCCTTGCCGCAACCGTTCTCTACCGAATGCCTTACCAAATCAAGATCCTTCTTCAGATAGATATAGAATGGCGGCACTGCCCAGTGACTCTTAGGCACCTGAGGCTTTTCCTCCATGCCCAGTACTCGCATGTTGTCATCAAGCTCTACAACTCCAGTCCTTTGCAGCTTCTCTATCGAAGGCTGCTCATGACACATAATACAAGATGTTCCCTTCTCACGAGCGAAATCCACAAACTCCTGGAACGAGAAGAACAGCAGATTATCCGCTGCCACCACCAGCATATCGTCATCTATATGGAGTTTCTCCATCGCATACAGCAAGTCGCATACCGCTCCAAGCCTTGTTTCATTCGTCTCCGTCCCATCATCTACAATGATAATCGGCTTCCGCCACTTTTTCGTGCCATTCGTGGGATTCGTGTTCGTCTTAGCCCATTCTTCGAAGATTCCCGCAAACTTGTGATTAGTAATGATAATATGCTCATCTATCTCAGGAATCCTGTCAATGTCATCCAACATTCTTCCCAAGATAGTATTCTCACCAATCTTCAGCAACGGCTTCGGGAAGTTCTTCGTCAACTCCCCCAACCTCGTGGCATATCCTGCCGCAATAACTATACATTTCATACGCTAATTCTCTTTATACAAATCTTGCTCCATCATCTGGTTTCACCCAGAACACTTTAAACGTTTTTTCATACTCCGGGAACTGCTCCAAATACCTCTTGGTCAATTCACTTTCGATCTCGGCTTTATGAGCCGGATCCACCAGCGCGATACAAGCCCCTTTGAATCCCGCTCCAGAGAAGCGACCACCCCAAACACCTGGGAGTGAGCGCATAATCTCATAAATGGCAATCAGCTCGGGCGAGCCACACTCATAGTTATGAATCGAGCTCTCGCATGAGTCAAAACTCAGCTTTCCAAACAACTTCAGATTGCCCGTTTCCCAAGCTGTCACGCCCTGTCTTACCCTGCGATACTCGCTATAAAAATGCTCTGCTCTACGAGCGAATCTCGCAGGCATGGCGATACGCGTCTTATCAAATGTAGCCTTCGGTATATCCCTCAAAAACGTCTTATCAAACGTCTTCAGTGGCTGTTCCGTATAGGCCAGCATATTCCAGGCGGCAGTCTTACATTCATACACGCGGAGATTATAATCGCTATTCACCAACGAACGCGTCAATCCGCTAAAGAAGATACCGATTTCAAACTCCGGCATCTCAGGATTGCGCTTAATAATACGCCAATCGTTCGAGTCGCAATCCAGGAACAACAATCCATCCTTCTTGCCCAGGGCGATACAAGCCTGATCAAGCAGACCGTTGTTCAGTCCGATATACTCACGCTCAGCCTCCGAGGCTATCTTCACCACCTCAAAGGGCTGCAGGGTGATATCATTCGCCTTGGCAAACGCCATCACATAAGCGATGAGCACTGCCGCACTCGAGCTCAAGCCTCCCACAGGCAACGAACCCTGTATCACGCCCTCTATGCCCTTCCGTAGCTCAAATCGCTTTTTCAGAGCATACTTGGCACCACGGGCATAGTCGCCCCAGTGGCGCTCACGGACCTGTGATGGTGCATCGATTTCAAAATCCACCACCCCTTCAAACGTTCTCGACTCCAGGTGCACATGGCCATCCTTCGCAGGACTCCACCACAAGTCCACACCCTTATCAATCGCAAATCCCGTCACCAGTCCATGCTGATGATCCACATGTGCTCCCAGCGGACACACGCGATACGGGCTAAAAATATGATACTGATACTCCTTCATGGGCGACAAAATTAGTGCAAAATTTTGATTTAGCGAAGAAAATACAAATATATTTGCATTTTTGAGCGTAAAAAATTTATCTAAATCGAGCAAAAAACAAATAAAAACGCATTTTTTCTTCCCAAACCATGTAACATTACAAATCAGAAGTAAGATAAAGATCGCCTTCTACATTATGGAGTACCGAAAGGAGTACGACCCTGAAAGTTTGATTGGAACAGAATATGAATACCTCTTGCATGAAAACGAATTTGATGAAGAGAAACAATGACGTTGGTCACCTGATAGACAGGCCAGTTCCTCAATATATATAAAGACTACTTTGGTAGTCCTGATGCGTGAGCACCGGGGCTTTCTCGTCCAAGCCATTAACGGATTTCTCTCAACTCCATACAATCCAGCATATTATACTGCACCCCATCTATTTCACAATGCCAGCTCTGGTGGAAATGACCATAATACCAATACCGCAGCGGATGGTTCTTCGCATACAGATACCCTAAGATATCATCCATCACCTTGCGTTCCCGCTTTACATCGTCCATCAGCTTCTCATCTCGTATAGCCCAACTCTGCAGACCTTGATGCGAGCTCAACTCACAAAACGAAGGTGATGTGTGGGTTATAATGGTATCAATATCACAGACCTCATTAATCGCATCCAACCTGCTCTCGTCGTAAAGCGGTCTTTCATCCGGCCAATAGACATTCGGAGCCAACGGCTCATCCGCTTTCTGAAAATGGAAATACCTGGAATTCATCCGATAAGTCCTGTCAATAGATGTCGCCCCACCCACGCACAAAATGGTATGCCCACAAGCCTTCACCACCGAATAGTCAGACAATGTCATCCACCTTCTGTGCCTAATGGGCTGCAGATTGAAGTAAGCTGGATTGTCATGATTCCCACGAACAAACAACAGCCAGTTATTCGCTTTCGCCAACCGCTCTCTACATCGTTTGTAGATGTTTTCATAATACCCCTGCTTCTCGAATCCGAATCCGCAATCACCAGCCACAATAACCACCGTATCCGTCATGCCATATTGTACACAGCACTTATACACGAGCCTCGTAAACTCCCCATGAATATCACCACTCACCACGATACTTTTCGCATCGGGAAAGTCGTACACATCTTGTATATTCTTTTTCGTCTTCATATTCATTCACGCATATAATCACATCTCCTCCGCAACCTCCTCTATTTCCCTTGCAACCTCCTTCAGTGCTGCCTTCAAGGTTTGACGGTCCAATTGGTCAAAAAACTCCGGAGCCTTCTTCCTCAAAAAATGCTCCTTAAACCAAGCATCGTCCTTACCGAAATATTCCTTGGATATAGCTCCCCACCGCAGCCACCTATTTAGACATCGCAGATATCCCTTCGTAGAAATCTCTATCTTCAAATCTTCCAGATTCAACTCCACACAATCCTCGGGATGTTCCTCTGCCTCCCTGATTGACTCTTCCAACGATGCTTCCTCGTGTTTCCGTTGTTCTTCGGTAAACCCGAAAAAAGTCATCTCATGCATGCAATTCGCCACAATCTGACTGGTAGAAAAAGCTTCCATCGTCTCTTGGCAGACCACCATTCCCAACCATTCTGCCCACGGACAAAACGTCAACGACCATCTCTCATCAACACCCTCCTTTACCCCCACAACCTCCGGAAAGGAGTAATCCGAATTCAAAATTTCAGGCCTCCGTTCAATCCGTATCTTATATTCCGATTCCGTCGGTTCCATCAACACCAACGATTCAAAAACCTTCTTGAATCCCCCTAACGCTTTCCTTTGGCAAGGACGTTCCACCACAATAGCTATCGCCACATCATGCCAATCTACTTGACAAATAATCTCTTTTAGTTTCATAAATCTATTTCTTAGTACAATTGTTCCCTATCAATCCTCCTCATCCTCCTCCGGCCCATAAGGATACATCTCATTAATCCTGTCCACCCGCTCAAAAAACTCGTAAGGATTCACCCCCGCATGTATGCCAATCCCGTCTATACTCATAAGGAGCATCATCCCAGTCATCACCCCACCGGTCCTTAAGCGCCACCTCGGTAAAAAACGCATATAGCTCGGCCTTCCCCTTATGATAACATGGGTTAGGAACCAACCGTTCCCAAGCCTTGCTCTCAGGAGTCAATTCATGGACTGTCTCTGGAATGGAATCTACATAGTCCAGCAAATGCCACTGCTTGTCACTCCTTTTCTTAAACTCAATGTAAATACTACTGCATGTACCCATACTATAATCCTTGTTTAAATTAAACCTTTCTACCCATATAGTATGCAAAAACCAGAAATGTTACACCCCCACCGCAACTTTTCTTCAAAATTTTTATTCCCTCATCCATCCTTCTCCCCCATTTTATTCCCTCACCCCACTGTCATCCCTCACCCCCTCCTGTCATCCCGAGCAACGTCGAGGGATCTCTCCATGCGCTTCGCTTAGTCGAGATGACAAACAAAAAAGGCCGATGCGTTAGCACCGACCTTGTATGCCCCAAAGGGGCTATATAACCTAGCGTAGGGGCTTGCCCCTATTTCATTAACCTCACCACCAACTCATCGTGCACCTTTGCCCAAGCCTCAGCAGCATCATACTCCACCTCCGGCCCAAGTATCAAGTCCGTATCTGCCAGAAACTCCTCGTCCTGCAGTTTCTCATCCATGTTCATCACAAACTCCTTATACGTGGGCAGATGCGATGCCGTAAATCCCAGATACCGCTCATAGCTCTGCATCACCTTACCGGAGTCTATCTCCGGCACCATAGTCAATATCTTCCATAGGTCAAACAAATCTCTGCCCTTACGTCGCTGATACACCGCCCTCAACTTCGTACCAGTCAGCTCTGCCAACTCATACGTCAGCACTTCACACGTTCCTGTGAACCAAGAGTTCTCCACCTTAAACGGCACCCGTACCATAGGCATCACGCAGAAGTGTTCCTTGCAGTTAATTTCCACCTTCAGGTGGATCTCTCCCGCATCCTGGTCTGTCGGCTGCACCTTAAAAACCAGCGTGTTGTTGTGTTTCTTCTGCTTCACCACCGGCTCGCCCAGCCATGCCAATGCATCCCTCAGATGGTCTATGGTCTCACGGATAGGCTCTGCCTGCACCTGAACCAGGTCGATATCCTCCGAATATCGCGGTTGTGGCTTCAGATACAACTTACCCAATGCCGTACCACCCCTAAATGCCAAGTGCTCGGCCAGAAACTCATCACTATAGATAGAACACAGCGCCCGGCAGATAATCAAGTCCTGTTCCACCTGCGCATTCACGCCCCAAGGAGCCACCTCGCTCCATTCAGTTATATACGATTGTGCTATCATAATTCATCTATCTCAATCTGTTCATTCACCACTATCTTCCAGCGCTCGTTCATCTCCGCTCCAGCCGTATCTTTCCCGGCTTTTAGAGCCGCTTTCTGTAGTCTCACGCCAGCCCGCTTCAGCAGGTCATACACAGCGTCAGCAGCCTCCTGCTCCTCCAGCACCTCCTCCAGTATATATCCCAACCGTTGGAAGCAAGCCACTGGGGCCACCTTCACAAACTCCGGCCCCAGTCGTCCAAAGTCCGTTTTCTCCACCAGTTCCGCCAACACTGTTGCAGCTCGTGTTATACTCCCCGAACGCTCCTGATACGTCACCAAGTCTATCGCCGTCAGCTCAGGGCATGACACATTGATCTTTCCCGTCCTCGTCTGCCGCTGCTCCACATACTCCATCGGTATCGCCGAGCGATAAAAATACCTGGTCGCATATTTCTGCGTCTTCTTCCCTCGCATCGTCGGCGGTTCCAGCATCACACAGAATGTCATTGGCGCCTGATGTGCAGCACCATGATAGCTACCAGCACTCAGCAGAGCCACATAATACCTCCGCCCCAAGTGCCGCATCATGTCGTCCAGATAAAACGGCTGCGGAGCAAACCCTCTAAGAGCATACTCATCAGGAATAATCACATAAAACCCCTGTTGGGGAATCATGATTCTTCCCTTCTTCACCTCACGCGAGAGCGTAGTCGATATCACCTCAGGTTTCATCCGAGGGAATGCTGTCACCACCTCCTCCCTTGTAAAGGTATATTTCCCGCGTGGCGGTTTAGCGTCTATCCAGTCAGCAATACTATCCATCTTACTGCATTATTATGCTATTTCAGCTGCAAATATAAACATTTTCTGTTTATTTCCGCATATACAACAACAAAAATCTATCTTTTTTTATCCTGTATTAACTAAAATCCCCCCCAATTTCATCAAAAAACTACGGCTTTAATGAATATTAGCCGTAGATGATATCCACACCCTCTCTCCGCATACCGGACATTTTCTCGGCTTGCGCACCACATCAATTATCCTTGGCCTTTCTATCATATCTTCAACTTTATGCCTTTATACTCATTCTCACTACCATAGCTATATACATCCATATTAGTTCCTTGAGTCTTATGATAAGCTTTAAAAGACTCAAAGTTCTGATATATACTGTCCAACGTCGTTTTAATAGCAATAATTGATGCAGATTCCATAATCACCTCCTATGTTTTTATTTTTCAGCCACAAATATACGAAGAATTCTTCAACTCCGTCATATTTCTAACATTTTTGTCAGTTCCACTAAAAATCCACCTCCTAAAAACGCAAAAACGCCGAGCGGCCTCATCACCCCTCAGCGTCATTTATTCCCTCACTCATATTGATTCTTATGTCTATACTTCTCTCCCAATTCCAACAATTGGTTGAATAGTACTTGTCTCTCCGGCCTCAACTCTCCCGCATTCACAAGTTTCTGTTGATGCTTCCACCAATTCCTGAGGCCGCGCTCCGAATCCACAAATTTCGATGGCCTACGTTTATTGACCGTCATGAAATCCATAACAGCCTTCCATTGTACCAACCACCTCTCATCCTGCGTTATATTAGTGTCCGCTCGGCTTTGCCGCTTATTCGAGTTTACGAGTCTTAAGAATTCGTGCGATTCGTGTTCGCGTCAAATAACATCACCCAACCTATCCGCTATCCGCACGAACAGCCCCGGCTCATACACATCAATCTCATACAGGGCATTATCCATATCATTCACTGCCCAGTGCAGCTCCATCATATAATCCTCCACATAGTCCGGCGCGATATTCTCAAAGATGTCGTGGAACCTAAGACACATCTCACTATCATCGCCGAACCCTTCTTCCACCATCATCTGGAAGAACGCCTCACAAACCTTATACTGACCCTTATAGTCCAGCTTGCGCACCGCCTCCATCAACTTTCCACTTGTCAAGAAACTCTTCTTAGCCATAGTCTACTTCTACTCATTAATTCCTAAAATAAGAAATCTCATGCGATTCTTCTTGCTCAGTTATAGTCCTAACATCTCGTAACAACTCCCGTAATTCCTCAATATGAGGAAATTCGCATTCCAACAAGAACTCTTTAATCATTGGCAAATGCTCTTCGCGGACTTTTAATTCGCCATTAGACTTCATCTGCTTTATTTGTGGTAAGTGTTCAGTTAGAAATATATCTATAAGCTTGTTTGCCAACTCTTTATCATCAATTTGCATATACTCTTCAACAGTAGCCAATACCTTGACAATATATTTGGTGTCATTGCACAATGTATATGCTATCTTCGTTTCGACTATACTGTTCGAAGCTGTTGCAATATGCCTTAAATCCTCTTGCATCTTTTTTACACTTTCCGCAGCGGTTTTCTTTGCAATATCATTAGCTGATTTGTGAGCAATTATTCGAGTTATCTTGCCTGCAATCTTTTCTATTTTCCTATCCACAAACACATACTGCCCTACCTGTGCACCAATCAACGCGGTCACCAGTAAAGCCAATATACCCACGATGACACCCATATAGTCAAAACGTGAATATAAATCCTGTGTTGGGCATCTGTTTACCAAAGCTATAACACCCACCACTAGCGCAATGATACTTAGTACCAAGCTTATCCAAGATAACCTTTTACTTCCCATTTCTGTCAATCTCTTATTTTATTCCTTCACTTTCCTGTGCCTCATTCACGATGTCATGCAGATCCTGCTTATTACTATATTTCGCAGAGAGTTCCTCACGTTTGAATTTAAGTCGGTCCATAAGGAACTTATACCTCATTTCAAAGTCATCAAAGATGGAACTCCACGTTTTGACATATATTTCATAAATGACACCATCGTTATTACCATGTTGAATCAAATCTTTCTTACCCCAATGTACGCTGTTCTCTTTCTCCGATTTAATAAACCCGCTTTGATCCGGTTTATTGCCAACAAGGATAAAGGTCCATTTTGCACTCGTAGAATTAAACTGGGGCTGCTGAAATATTAAGTTCTTATAAGTTTTTATCTGGCTCACTTCTATCTCACCTAACTTAACGTTGGGGCGTTTAAGTTCTACAACAATATTCTCTATGGTCTGGCTATCCATAGTTTGACGAAATGCAAAAATATCCATTTCCTTGTTCACGTCAGGATGCTTAATCTTTTCCTCATTGATCTTACTTTTGCTGATACCTTTTACTTCACCATGTATCATTTCAAGGTATTTTTCCATCGCTTGCTGGAAGTCTGTCTCTTCTTCAGCCACAATATTATATTGTTCTCCAAACAGCCAGAATGCTTTAGATACCAATTTTTGAACATCAGCAACCTCATATGCTTGTAGTGATTCATCAAACACCATTGCTCTTAATGCAGAAACCGTTCGATATCTGTTCTCCAGCATCTCAATAGTATTTGTGATTGAAGACATTTCTGTAGTCTTCAAAACCTTTGCAAGCCTATGCCTCTCATCATCAGTCATCTTGTTGATGCTTTCGATAATCGACAACACATCCTCGCGTTTATTGGTCTGAAGCAACAGTTTTAAACACCCCACAAGGGCTTTCGCAGAATCATTCTTAAGGTTTTGGAATATCTTGGGCTGCACAGAATAGATGCCTGTCACAGTGTCTTTCAAGTCATTATAGAGTGGCAGGTCATATTCGCTTGAAGGTATCTCTACCACACCACTTTTTTCATATTTATTCCATAACTCGTTTCCTGCCACCTTCTGAACAAATTCTTTCTCCTTCGTGGCTATCCAGTCTGCCACCCTTTTATGTAGGTGTCTGAAAACCTTATCTTTCTCGGTCTTAAGTATCGTTATACCCTCAAAAGCGAGTTGAGGGTCTACCGCCGATTTTGCCTTAGAAGATGGGCCAAAATTCTCAAAGTAGTCTGAAGTAACATATACACTATGATGGAATCCAGTATCCTTCCTATTTAACTTTGTTGTTTCTTCATAACGCTCTAGCCCTTCCTCATTCAGATAATAAACGCTATAATTTTCTTTTGTCTTTTCCTTCCACCTAATAAAGGTAAGATTAAAATGATACGAGTAATTATCGTCATCTTCAATTTTTACCGGCCTTGCGTCAGTTTCTGCTATAATTGTTTCATAATCCAAAGGTACTCCATTAATCAGTAACGACTTTCCACCATTCTCATTGAGTTTAAGGAAAACAGCATATTCCTTCTTCAGGTAATCAATAAAATCCTTTGATTCGAACAGTTCTCGGGTGAGCCTAACATTACTGAAGTTAACGACAGTTCCAGTATCTTCGTTGTGTACTATAACCTGCCCTCCTTCATCAGAATGGTCATTGTAATGGTCATTCTCTCCTTCATCGATAGATATTGTATGCTTTAAAAACCGTTCTCCTTCCTTGTAAATTGAGGTCCACGTTGCTCTTGAAGCAAAGCAATTGAAAGAATATCTACCCTTACCTTTCTTACCCTTTACCTGGGAACTCCACTGGAAAGATTTCTTTTTGATGGAATCCTGATATTTACCAAAAGTCTCATGAAGCTGAGATCTATTGATTCCGTCACCATCATCTCGGATTACCAATGATGTAATAGCCCCCAATTCTGTTGCTTCATATTCAATGCTAACAGACGTGGCATTAGCATCAAATCCATTCCAGATATACTCACATATAGCTTTCTTAGGGTCACTAGTGACACCACTCATTATACTGGTGTCAGTTATCGTAACTTTTTGTTTACTCATATCATGACCTCCCTTCCTTTTTTATTATCCGACTACTGGCATTAAAACGGTATATCGTTATCATTGTCTTGATTATCAACAGGAAAATCCAAACCAATAGCATTGAATATATCGGCTAGCGGCGCGTTGCTTTGTTTCTTTCCTTTTATCTCTTTTCTTTCTACATTCAATGTATCCAATGCATGAAGCGTCACCTTTTCTTCCTTTGTTACTGATAATATATCTTGATACCGAATAGAACTCATGAATGAACGTGTCCTGATGGTCGGTTCTTCTTCAATAATATAGGACTGCCCGTCTTTTAGGAGTAATACTTTATCAAAGAATTCCATTACGCTTCCTTTTGGTATAGAAAAAGCAGAGATTACTCTTCCATAATCTATCAAATCATCTTTTACGCCCTTCCTACTATACTTGGGTAGTTCTATTTCACCCCATCCATCTATTTGATTATACTTTTTATCTTTTAAAGTAAACACTTTAAATTTTCCGTTTTTTAAAAATACATAGGCATTATTTGAGCTATTAAAGCAATATCCTATCTCTTCTTTCTTCAGACCACTTTTCTCCATCACTGATTCCATTGGTTGCTTACTTGCTGCGAAACGTGTAATTCTCTTTGTCTCTTGATGCTCCCAGAATCTATCCTTCTTGGCTGGTACAGTTTCATATTCATTCGAGAGATACGAAAATTCCTCCTTACCATAGTAATTAAACAGATTTGTATCTGCCCATATAGTCCTCAGTGATCGGTTTTCTATGGCTTTCTTTTCATTAATCCTTGTCTTGGCACCATTTTCCAGATCTATGCTTGTTGCGAATAGTCCTTCTGTATCAGCCGATACCACAAGTTCTCCATACTTGGCATTCACACAAGTCACTTTACTGTCAAAGCATCGTTGTGGTTTTTGTCGTCCTTTGTCCCCATCAACAATAATTTCATACAATCCATCCCTACATCCTATATACATTCTCATCCCATAAATCCTCATGTCTAAGGGTATTGATTCCCATTCACACAAAGGCTCAAGTATATCATCTATATCATCATAAGTCAGATAGAATTCCTTTTCTGATAGTTTCTCCCAATTCCATCTCAAGACCTCTTTCATTCCAGGAATATTCAAGAATGTCCTGCTTTGCTGGCTATAATAAAATTCGTTCCTAAGGAATGCCAGTTTCAAGAATGAGAAATCTTCCTCACCATAATCACGGGCCAAACGAGAGATAATTTTTGGATAGGGTGCGTACATGATACTACCATTCTGCATGATGAAATATATATTTCCCCCATACAGATAGCAGTCAAGGGCTTTTATATCAAAGTTCAGTTTGATAGTTCTCATAAGTCGCGGCGTTGCATTCGTGAATAAATAGTGAAGTTTATGGCATTCCCCTTAAAGAGTTTATCCATTAATTCACTTGTCAATTTCTCTTCTTTGCTTGCGATTGGATAGCCATGCCAGTCAACTGTACCTTTTGGTGGAACTGGAAAAAGGGCAATACGCTCACCATCTTCACCCATGACCACATTGCAATTATCTAGCACGGAGATCATATTATCGCTATCCATATAATCCCCTTTTTCGCCTTCTAAAAAGACATCGTATTGTTGACTTTTTGTTAGTATCCAATGTGTTTTGTATTCATGTTCTTCTTTGGCCTTTCTTCCTTTTTTACACTTAGGTTTGTTAACTTTTCCATGATAGTCGGCTGGCTGGTAATACCAACCATTGTCAGTTGGCCCATACTTCTTGCCATCTATCATTTTATGTTTTTTGAACACGTAAGCCATACCCATCCTTTCGTTAATAATACACAAACAGCCATGGTTCCTTTCAGAACCACAGCTGTTATCCCTTTATCTCCTTATCTTCAGATTCATAGTCATCATAGCTTTATACCTTTTATTCCCTCACGCACTCACGTTTCCATTGCATCATCCCTCAAGAATCATAATAATCCCTCCCCCTTCTCTGCGGCACAAACAGAAAACTACAAAACTGCCAAATTGCTTTAAGATACTTCATTTCGTTGGGTGTAAGGTCAATGTTAACCGTTAACGTTAATTTCTCTTTTTCGCGACATCCTAAGTTATCGTTGAGATTTCCCCTTCGTTCTCCCCTCAGCCTTCCTACTTCCGAATCGAGCTTCTTACAACGTGAAACGAGTATTCGCACCAGTTCTTCACAGTCATCATGCAATGACTTGTACTGCTTATCGTCAAGATAATTATTCCTATGCAGAAGTTTTATCCAGTAAAGACTTTCCCGAGCCTCTTTCAAGGCAATATAACTTTTACTTTTGTAGTCTGCCTTGCTGATAGCGCTTGTGGCTTCCGAGTTATTTGCTCCCACGCTTGTACCGGCTCTCATTAATTGATTGCAGATATTTGCTACTGATTGGAGATAAACAGGAACAGGCTTTTCATAGACTTTCTTTCCATTAACCATCTTGAATCCTGGCTTCTTATTCGCAGCCTGAGTCAAAAGATAATCATTTAACTTCACAACACGATCTGCAAATGCATCGCACTTCGCTTGTACCTTATCTCCGTACTCACTCATATCATTCGCCTCATTTTTGTGGTTATTTGAACATCATACCTCAGCCTTCATACTTCAGCCTTCGGTTTACCCCACTGAGGCCAGAACAGATAACTACAGAACTGCCAGACTCCTTTCAGCATTTCTTTCACCCGTTCCATACTTCATCCTCCTCCAGCGGATGATACGGTCCATCCTTCGCCTCAAACAGCACTGTCCCACTCTCCAGGCACTTCAGGCTATGCCATTGCCCTTTCTCAATATTGAGCACAACACCACCGGGAACCATATCTACAGTCTCAACGAGATTACCTTTCACGTCATAAAAGTATTCCACAAAATGTCCACGGATACAGATGCACGTCTCACTGCTACCTTTATGTCTATGTATGGGCATCACGGTTCCAGGTTCCAAAGCATTCAGCATCCTTTGGCTCATATCTTCTGAACTATTCCGCAAATCAAAATTGCATCTTAAACGATCTGCCCCCTTCGCTTTCTTCGACAATTCATCGAGAATATCTTGTGTCACTACCATGCTCCTTTTATAAATCTTACTATCTAAGTTCAATATAATAGCTCCAAATGTACTATAATGTATATTTCTTCACAGAAAGCCATATAATATATACAATTATAATGGTTTCCCTGTTGCATCAACCCAGTACGTTCCATTGCTCCACGAAGGCTTTCCATCTTGCCAATACAGAGTGCCTTCTTTTGGCATATCTTTAAATAAAAGAATTGGAATATAATTGTATGATGGATGAACATAAACCCCTGTTAGACTCAGTTTCCCATCACAAATATTAGCGTCCCTAACAATCAAATCCTTAGAAGTCTGAAAATAGGAATCTCCATAATAAGCATCAACCACAGAATTAACGAGTGACATTTTCCCGGTCCAGTTAGATTGTACCCTAAACTTAATAGAAGGAGCCATCGAGCCTTTAATAATATAACTGTTAAAGTGAATTATTTCGTTTCCTGCCATTAAATCTCCACTTGATATAAAGTTCAATAATTCGCAATCCTCTATCAATAAATCAACGTTAACAGCCATAGGTTTATTATCCGTCAAATGTGATGAAATAAGATGTGCAAAACTATTCCCTGCATCAAAACTGCAATTCTTTAAAATTAGTTTCACATTATATGTTATAGAGGGGGTTAAATACTTCTTGGAGGGATTATTATCAACAAAAGTTTTCCATGTCTTCATTTCAATAAATGCGCCTTCAACACCACTATTCTTTGTTCGAACAAACCTACAATTATCTGCAATAAATGACTCCCCTGTATTAACACGTAAACAATTATAAAAAAAACAATCTTTGAAATATGCATTTGTTCTAATTGTGCTATACAATTGATCATAAACAAATTGACAATTCTCAAATATACAGTTTATTATGTTATCCGGTTGCATGCCTTCAGATTCCATTCTATATCCATAAAACTTACCCGGAATCATATCATTTATTTCAGTACTACATGTTCGGACTATGGGGGTTTGACAATTTTTAAAATAACAATTCCTCACCTCTGAACAGCCTCCTATTCCTTTTACAGACAGCTCGGCTGAGGATGGAATAATCACACAATCCGAAACAGTATATTGTCTTGTTAATGCGCTCGTTATTATGGCGCAATTCGTAGTAGGATAAGCATAAACGTTCTTTATAGTGCAATTAGTAGACTGTGGGTTAATTAAAACTGCCATCCCTTCTATTTTTCCAGGATTGGAATAATACACACCATCAATTGTTACATTTTGACAACAGACTTTTATGCCTCTCTTATTAATGTTTTCAAAATAACAATTAGTAATCTTGCATTGGGATAATCTATCATTAGCATCCGTTGACCCTACATATATACAATCAAAATCATCCATAAAAGGGGTTCCGGATTTATTAATGCAATAACAATTCTTACAACTTATATTGCCTATAGTAATAGGGGATGCCTGGTTATCCGAAGTATTGGTAGATGTCACACTAACACATTCACCCATTCCGGCATATGTTCCTCCTATTATTGCATCTCCCACCACCTTTATGTTTTCAAAAATAATATCATGTACATTTACGGTATAAACGCCATTGGACCTTACGCCTATTCCAACAAATGAATCCGCCTCCAGCTTACCTTTTGCTTTTCCATAATTTTTAATGCAAACATTATGAATATCACATGTTTTTGCAGAAACTACAAATAATAGATTTGCTACTCTAACTTTATACTTATTAGAGGGGTAGACAAACTGTCTATTTTCAAAATCAATTGTTATGTCATGAATTGAAACAGAGGGGGAATCATGACTATAAATCCAAGAGCAAAACTCTGACAAATAAGGGAATGACGGTGCACAGTTAACTTTAATAATACTATTATTGCTCGAGTATATATTAACCTTGTTATTCCCTATATCAATGGGGGCATCTAAAGTAACATCTTTGTCAATATCTGTCTCATAACAGTTTTTCATTAGCCAACAAAGGTTGTGAGAATTAACGGATGATTCCTTAAACCAGGAAAGATATCCTCTTGTATTTATTATTGTTCCTGAACAGTTTATATCAAGTATAACCTTTCCATTTAATAAAGTCTCATTGAATGTTATAGCGTGTGTACCATTAAGACTCCCTCCATCAAATTCTAAAACGCAATTGGGTGGAATATTTATAGCTTCGCCTAATGTAAAGTCATATTGGATAACAAAAACAGTCTGAATTTTAGTATTATTTACTCCAGGATTACTTTTGTGGAACATTTCCTGTGTGATTGTGTTTACACCATTCTTTACATTCTTTTGTATGATAATACGTTCAATACCGCTAGTTGATATGTCAATATTTGCCCCATCTCTAAGCCATAACTCCTCATCATGTTCTTTTGCAAACAATGATATGGGAAGAAATAGTATAATCAAAATGAAATAACATCTTAATCTTTGTAACATAATAAATTACAATCTTAGTCGAACAATCTCTTCATCATTTATAACATGCCCACAAATAATACCTATAACTACTAAAGTGCCCTCCGCATTGAGCGTACTACGGACACTCGTTCTCCAGCCATTGGTGGCATTAATCTTTCCTCCGCAAACAAGGAGACACTTTAGCCTCAGCAGACACCCTGCCTAACAGTGTCTTATCTATTATAATCCCTATAACCATTCCTTTATCTTCAACAAATTTACATTCCACAAGATACCAGGCAAGAAATGCAAAGTGCTCATAGGGAATATGCCTCCAACCTTAATGGTATCCTTTATCTTTTGCCACTCCCCTCCCATAAGAATGTATGAAACTATCTTTTCTGCCTTTCTGATCCACTTCTTATCCGCACTATACATAGGCATTGTTTCAACTGGCATTCCAAGATATTCTATAGCCACTGCAGCAAACGCACGCCATTCATCTAATAGTCCGGCATTTTTAATTCTAGCTTCCAAAACCAGTGAATCTATCTGATCACGGTATTTCCACAACAATCTACACCAATCGCAAACCTGCCTTAGGGACATCCCCTCTTTATAGAAGTGTTTGATATAATGAGTGAAAACTAGGAATACATCATCAGTCGGTTCTGGCAAGAAGGTTAGTATCTTTCCATTATGCCAAGATCTCACATTTCCACCATAGAACAAGTCCTTCTGCACTAAATCAATTACCTTATCAACCCGTGATGATAGACATGTTCTTAAAGAACCATGCACTTCTATCATCCACTGATCAGTATAGAAAGCTGTTTCCTTGGAATATTCACCTCCGTTCTTATTATTAGAATATCGAGCTTTAAAGAAATCTACTGCCTTACAGTAATTGTCTTTGCTAAATAAGAAATCAATATCCCCAGATGACCTCCACTGAGGACGTTCATAACATTGTGCAACGCCTTGACCTTTTACAAGTAAGGCATAAATATCATTTTTCCGCATTCCGTCCACGAGTTCTTCTATAAAAGAGTTCATCGCGGCATTGCGTTGTTCTATTTGTAATGTTTGCCCAATGAATTGCAATAACACCTCCTTGGGTGGTTTATTGTCTACCACATGCTCTAAACCTGCAGCAACTATACCTACAACAGATTGCTCCTCCGCAAGTGATAAGACACGCGGATAGTCTATCGGTTCAAACTTTGAGAGTCTGACATCCTTTTCCCAAAGACCGCCTCTTAGTAAAGCAAGAAATGCTTGTGTGTTATTATCCAACGATTGCACTCTTGATTGTATCAACAATATATTGAACGTCCTCGTCTTTTACATATGGTCCGGCAGGTAAACACATACCAATCTTGAAGATAGCTTCACTTACACCATTCACGTATGAAGGAGCGTTCTTATAAACCGGCTGTTTGTGCATAGGCTTCCATACAGGGCGAGCTTCAACACCGGCCTGATCCATGAAGACGCGCAAAGCTTCCACATTGTCATTGGGTTGACAATCCGTTGTTGCACTATCTGCTACATGGATAACACCAGCAGCTCCACCAACGGCACCCTGAACAATGGTCTTATACGCATTCTCTTGGCCCTTTACCTTCACGTTTTCATCAATGGTGATGGTGCAAAGCCAATAGTTGCTGTCATATTCACCTGTTGCGGGCTGACTGTGGACATTAACGCCAGGAACATCCTTCAGCAACTCCTCATAAAGCTTCTGTACATGCTTATGGTGCGCAATATGGTCATTGGCAACAGTCATCTGGCCACGGCCAATACCTGCACAAATATTACTCATGCGGTAGTTGTAGCCAATCTTCTCGTGCTGATAGTAAGGATAGCTCTCGCGATACTGTGTGGCATACATCATAATCTCACGCCACTCCTCCTCGTTGGCAGTAATCAGTGCTCCACCACCAGAAGTGGTTATCATTTTGTTGCCATTGAACGAAAGCACACCATATTTACCAAAAGTGCCCAGTACCTGGCCTTTGAATTTAGAACCAAAGCCTTCAGCCGCATCCTCAACCACAGGAATGCCATACTTGTTGGCAATCTCCATAATCTTGTCTGCCTTGTAAGGCATACCATATAGAGCCACCGGCACAATAGCTTTGGGCTTCTTTCCTGTCTTGGCAATACGGTCTTTGATGGCCTCCTCCAGCAACTCGGGATCCATATTCCAGGTATCTTTCTCTGAATCTATAAACACCGGTGTTGCACCAAGATATGTAATCGGGTGACTTGACGCACAGAACGTAAAGCTCTGTACAATCACTTCATCACCTGGCTTCACATCGCAGTTTAACAGTCCCAGATGCACTGCAGCCGTTCCAGCACTCAACGCAACCACACGCTTTTCCAACCGTGAACCCTGAACCGTGAACCCTGAACCGGAGTTTACGAATTCCTCAAGTTCCTTTTCAAATCCGTTTACATTCGGGCCAAGAGGGACTACCCAATTGGTATCAAATGCCTCTTTAATGTATTTCTGTTCTAATCCTTCATCAGACATGTGCGCAAGGCACAGATAGATTCTTTTTCTTTCAGACATAATATATTAGTTTATTAATTTTTCGAATTTATCACCATAGACCATTTCTATTAGATCTACCATAGGTTTCAAAGCCTCTTTCACTCTTTCATCATTACCAGACTTGGCGACTAGTCCATCAATCCTCCCAATCCATTCATCGTGCTGTTTCTTTCGTTGCCGCTTTTGTTTATCGCCAATACAGGAAAGCAAACCTGCGGTATAACCTTCCAGCACTTTACATATGTCCAACAACTTCATTGCATCCATCAATTCCTTGTGATGCTCCATTTTATTGAAAGCCTCCAGACGTGCTGGGATATAGAAATCCTGCTTATACCGATAATGGGCAAAAATCTGCGAATTCTCTTTATCCCCGTCCAAGTTTCCCGTTAGTTCCACAAGTTTTTTTTCTACTGATTCCGTATTCAGCTGCACACTACCCGATTCCTCAATTCTCTTGATAGCTGTCCAAAGACTCTTTTCTCTGAATTTTTCGGTATAGCCATATATATGAGAGAGGGCTGCTTGTTTAGTAATATGAACCAGTCTCAGATTCTGCGAACGTTCCTTATCCGTCGAAGCGTTCAGATATCCCCATAGCGAGCAAGCCGCATCGTATCTCAAGAATAGAGTCTCCATTCTCAGCTGGATTAAAGAAGTCATCTTCTTGAAATCATCCGGTATTTGGCAATTCTTTTTTTCTAAATACTTTACTGCCGCCTGGCATTGATTGTACAGTCTGTAACACTCATCTAGGGATGGCTGCCCCTTACCCAGCATCCGTTGTACTTCATCCTTAAAATTTTTCTTCTTTAACGAATTGAAGATAGCCTCATTTACTATTCCCTTTATGTCAAACCCACTATTTTTGTCAGCAACGACACTTGAAGACTCTTTTTTGGAAGGAGCGAGTAAACTCAGCAAGAAGGAACTCAATACAGTCACCTCCATACGTATCGCCATCAGTTGACTGGCTCCTTTTGCAAAGAATTCTATGTTATCCAATTTCAGCAACTTTTCATACATCTTAATGGGGGTATCATAGTGCCTAGTTATGTTGCGTAATTCTCTGTCACAAAAGTCATTTCTGAATGCTTGAATATCATCTATAATATGCCTTGCAATCAATTGACATCCTGCCTGGTTCAATTGCTTTGTCAGCCCTTCTAACCTGGTAAGCAACCCGTTTTCATCACCGTCTTCACCTGCTAACAATTGACAGGCCTCAACAAAACAGAGGTTCAAACCCTGCATATAAAACCGTTTCGTATAGTCATCCTTTGCTTTCAGTAAGGCATCAAACGAAGCAGAAAGGTCGTATATCACCTCATTCTCAGCCAGCAAGGTATCAAACACCGCTAGCATTAAGTCAAGAACAACATTGCTCTCTTCCTGTTTCTCAATAGCATCAAGAACAACTTGCCTTGTCTCCAAAATAATAGGTAATGACAATTCTATGTCCTTTAAACCTTTTTCGGAATTTGCTATAAGTCGTTCTATAGTTTGTGGTGATGCATCTGCCATACCTATCTCAAATTAGAGCAATCCTTCAAATAGATTATATCCCACATCGGTCTTTTGTTCATATACCACGGTTGAGTATTTTGCCTGTAATTCAAAGAATCTGTTAAACCTATTCTCTGGTATCTTTTCATATAAACGTGGTGACATGCCCCAATCCTCAACGTGAGCTACAAATAGGTCGGTCAGTTTATAGCCCAACTCATCTGCTCCTAAGCTATTCCATGATTTTACATACTCCTCCAAGTCTCTCGAAGTATGGTTATTGTGATAACCTATAATAATTTCTGTCGATGTAGGTTGAGGGATGATATGAATAAAAACAGCATCCCAAACTTTTTTCTTTAGAGCTTCTTCAACTTGTCTTTCGCTTCTCGAGTTAAAGATCTCATAAGACATCGTTGCAGAAGAATAAATATCTAACACGGGATAGCTGTAATGAAAGAACGTAAATTTACCCTTGTTGGCTTTCAACTCGTCTTCTAGTAGATACTTGTAGTAATTAAGATCTTTGATACCCTTGTCGCCTCCAATCATCAGAGCTTCGCCAGCTACGCTCATTTCTTCAATATTTGCAGAGTTTTCTTGGGTTTCCATCAAACTTGTCTCCTTCTTTCTAATCTCAGCACATACAGCTCGATACGAGAACAATAATTGAGACTTATAATCATCAAAGTTTAAAGTGCCAGATTCAACCGGAAGAAAAATCTCTGTATCGTGCTTGTCACAGAAGAGCGGATAAGATATGGCGTTATTTAATCCCACTTTCTTGAATCTCACAGGATAATTATCATGCCATTTGAAAGCATCCTCTCGTGTTATCTCATAGAGATGATTATCAACAGTAACATGGCTCAATATTCCATGCCGCTGTAATAGATGAGAATTGATTGCCTTGTCCGTGCACTTTGGACATAAACATGGCCATTTAACCTTCGATGCCTTTCGCTGAGCAGAAGCTAAAGCCTTTTCCTTGTCAAGATAATCTTCCTTATTCATCAGATTCTTCCTCCTTATCAGGCTCTATACTCTTTGGCATTTTAAGTCCCAACTCTGCAACCCTACTTCTCAACTTGTCGGCAAACTCCTTATCTCCCATCATTTCTTTTCTGAACCAATCACGTAGAGTGAAAGGATAAGCGCCACCAAACACCTCAACTATATGACGGACATATGCATCATCATTTTCAACATCCAAGTGGTACATCATGGAAGCATAGAAAGATACCGAATGACATATCTTCGACATATTACTCGTATTCGCTGTAAACGAAACATCAAAATACTCATTCAAAAATTTCTTGAAAAGACCATGACGTTTCAATACTTCAGTTACCATATCGTCCTCATGCCAAGAAGTACCATATTTATACATATCCTTAAGCACCTTCCCGAAATACTCATTCTTATCACTGACCGACATCATACCGGCCTCCATCAGATGTGCCACAACAGCTGCCCCGTTGAACATCATTCCAAAGCTATCCTGTAGCCACATTTTTCTTATCTTCTCTGGTGTAGTGATGAAAGTCAAAACTCTTTCAGGGTCTGCTTCTAGTATTTTTTCTAAAAGAGTTTCATCCTCTCCTACTATCCGTTTCAGTTCATCTTTATATTTCCCTGTAAGAATATCATAACACTGCAAGAAAAAGATGGCAAAGTTCCTAACATGATATTTATTACGAATCTTAGCAACCTCAACTAAGAAATCCTTCAGTTCACCAACGATAACCATCGAGGGGATTCTTTTTACCAGATTAGAGACATCATTACCTGGAGGTGTCAAGACTGGGTTATAGAAATCATCAAATTGATTAAGAAGTGTCTGAAGCCCCCCTTCAACCGATATTCTCAAAAGGAATTGTTCTATAAACGCATATAACGTCAGTGTGTGGGCTTTTAGGAAAATATACTCTTTGTTATGAGCACACACGTTCCTTAATTCTCTCCAATATGGAAATTTGTTTCGTGCCTCATCGGGCATGTTAACAACTTTTTTATTCTTAGGATTCTTATCAGCACCTTGGCGTAACCTACTGTATGTATTATCATCCCACTTTACATCGGGATTGTCTAATGTCAATTCTTTAACAATGCCTGCCCATTCATGCTCATTAAACGAACTTGGCTTGTTTCCAAAAACGATAACATCTCGTATATGGCGTATCATCCCTTGATAGGCCATCAGATAGGCAGGCCTGTCAATATCATACTTCATACAACGTAAGGAGTCTTCAAACAATCCATATGCAGCTGTGTTTATTTGTTCTTTGTGAGAAACAAGCCATTCTTCGAACTTCACCATACAAAACTACTCTTCAATTTCTATTTCGTTATCATTCAACAAAGGCATCAATCTAAGCAGTTCCTCATTACCAAACGACTCTCCGTTAACGGGTGAAGCAACTCTATGATAGTGAGGTATTTCACCATTATCTTCACTACTATCCAATGAAATAAAACCTTTTTCTGCATACTCAACAAATGAGCTCAAATCTTCATCTTGACGACCTAAATTGTCCGCCATTTCCACTGCATATATTCTAGGTATCCCTTCTAACTTCTCTTGAAGCGTTCTGTTTTTTAGGCTATCAACTTTGTCGGGCAATAGTCCTCCATTCGATGCCGCATGATACACTTTTCCCTTGTAGCGAAAGAACCAATCAATATCATGCGTCTCTTGATAATCTCGTCTATACCTCATAACACTTCAGTAAAAGTATCTTTGCAATTCTGACAATATCTCAAGCGCTTTGCTGTTCTTGGCCTATAAGCATCACTGAATTGCAGTTCGTCCATCTTGCAGCCAGGAAATGTTTTCATCACTTTGTCTGCTGCATGCGGTTCCGCGCAGGCACCTACAATATTCTTACAACCAGGCCTTTTATCGCCAATCGGTGCAAGTACTTCAAGCCTTCTCTTTATCTTTTCAGTATATTTGTGCCCCACAGGTGATGCTGAATATCCTTTGAAAGTACTACCACTCCTTTTATATCCACAAGCAACCGTTGCAGCAGCATAATCTGTTATGCGATGCTTCACTTCAGGATGACCCCGTCTCAATTTCTTTACCCGTTGCCGTTCATCCTCGATAGCGTTTTTTACGCATCTATTTAGACTATCAGTAGTTGCCATAAATAAGAATCAAGAACCTTGAACCATTAATCATGAACCGTAAGTGCTCTTACATCA
>JAEEGL014241551.1_pt1 | contig 24113 bp, 13 predicted proteins | sample 9134231 | NCBI WGS metagenome assembly JAEEGL01 (sample SAMN16246548, study PRJNA631951) | gut metagenome | biome: gut microbiome; feature: rumen; material: fiber-attached | host: Bos | place: Iran: Karaj | collected 2018-10
AAAGGGACTGACCATAAACTGATCGGTAGCGGCCGCCATTCCCTCCACGGTGATCAAACCTTCTTCCTCATCATCGACGACCCTGGGTGCCACATGATACGAAAACTTTTGCAGTTTATTCGCAATTTCCATGAGGTCTCTGACATCATCATCCAGATCTTTGTCGGTATAGACTTTGTCCTTTGGAAATGACATCCGATCCAGATTCTTTTTATACATCTCTATGGACTTATCCGATTGCCCGCCTGCAAGCTGTAACAGATGCAGATTCTTCCTCAAAAATACCCGCACCTCCTCCGGATGCTCCATCACGTAGGTATTATAGCTATGGTTGATGAATGGCTGTTTCTTGCCGGTCACCATCTTTTTCAGATTCCCCATAAAATGCGCATTGGCCGAACAGGTATTGGGGATCGGTATCTCCTCTTTGTGGGTTTTTAAATTCCTGACCTCTTTCATATCGGCATATGCTATTTTTACATCTTCCTTCATCTCCGCGATGGCAGCACTGATCTCCTCCTCGGTGGCACTGCGCTCAACAATTACTTCCTGACCGTTTTCCATCTTGGATTCTTTAAACTTAAAGCCGGAAGCGATCTCCTTTAATTTTTCCTCCTTCGTATCCATGAGATTGGAGCATAACTTGATATGCTTGGGGAGAGATATCTCATCGGGTATGAGGGGACCATCCACGTTCTTTAGGATCTCAAGGATCTTATCGCACATTTCCTGTGCCTGTATGACTGCTTTTTTTCTGCACTCCTCCTTTTCCTTTTCCGAAAAATGAGGGAAGATGCTCTCTTCTTCTAAGATCTGCCTGATCTCCGGTTTGAAGGCCTCCTCTAAATACTCTTTTGCCTTGGCGATGTTTTCTTCATTCTTGTATAGACCCACTCCGGCGGTGAGGAAGTCAAATTTATCACAGATCCCGCCATTTTTTTCCACTCCCTTTTTAAAGGATCCGTCCTCATTGGTGACAAGACGCATATAGGATTTGATCAGCATGTTATAGGGGGTGCGGAGATCCACCCACTTATCGTTTACGGAAAAGTTGACGGGCAAAGAAGGCTTTAGGATGACCTGGCCGGTATTCCCGTTGATCTTTTTTGATGTCAGAAATCTTCGGCTCTTTTGACTGAGTCTGTCTGCCTCTTCCTTTGTCACGATCTTTTCCCTTGTGGCACCGCCATAGGTCTTCCACTGTTCCTCGGACATTACGGATCCGTCGCCGGCCGCCTTTTTCGCTTCGTACTCCTGCTGGGATACAACGGGGATCAGGCTGTTTTTTTCGCTTTTCTTGGCAGCATCTTCCGAACGCTTTTTGTTTTCCTCGGCCTTCTTTTTATACTCTTCTTTAAAATGCGCGTACAATGCTTTTTTATCCGTGTCAAAGCTGATACGCTCTCCGGGTTTTAGGGGATTTTCTCCGTTAATGACCCCCAATGAAGCGAGCAGTTTACTAAAGGTTTTATACTCGTCGCTCTCATAAGTAAACGGGAATTCTCCCAATGTCAATGCCTTAAGATTTTCCTTGATCGTCGCGTATTGGTTCTGATCAATGGAGCCAATTTCCTTCATGGAAAAAGCATGGAGCCACTTGGTGGAACGGAGCTGCATAATGCCTTCTATTTTGGTTGTCATCACCTGCCCCATGTCATACAAGACCATACACTGCTCATCCAGTTCCGCAGTGGAGGCATACTCTTCGGGGAGTTTAAGGGATTCATCCATTGCCAATACTTTTCTGATCTTTCCCACGATGTCCTTCATCTCACCGTCGGCGGTGTTGGAAAACTGCAGCAATTCCGTCCAGTTTTCGTAGAACTTTCCTAAATTTGTACCGTCAAATATGTCCAGATCTACATTGGCATACTGTTTCAAAAGATCCATATAAAAGGTAAGCTGCTCCTTTGGACTTCCGGTGGAAAGCTTGTACAACCGCTCCACTTCCGCCGCCGATTTGCCCATCAGATAAAGATTCGCCATTCTGCCAAGGCCGAAGCTTTTGCCATGCTTTTTTTCCAGATAATACAGATATGAGGTGGAGGGGGAGCCTACCCCATTGACAACGGTGCTATTGTCGGCCATACGATCCTGCACAAAGGCATTTCTCTGATATGCTTTCTTTCGCTCCTTCAGTTCCTCTTCGGATATGTCGGGGGCTTCCTTTGTACCTAAAACCACCCGATAGGCGGTCTTGATGCTTTCTTCCTTTTCTGCTTCTTCCCCGTTTACCTTTTCCTTACATTCCTCCAGCAGGGAATCCATGTTGTCAGACAGTGCCCGGATCATGGGAATACTTCTTTGGGCGTTGTAAACCACGAACTTCTTGATATATGCATCCCACTCTTTGTCGCTGAACTTGGCCGTTTTCTCATCTTTGACCAGCGCCTGGTTGACCGCACATAAGGTGTTTTTTACGCTGACAAAGCTCATGCTGATGGCACGCAGTTCCATGATATCATCGTCCGTAAAGTTCTCATCTTCGTATCCGTAAAGAATGGCCTTAACGATCTCGGAATGGAGATGGGCCACACGATCACAGAGCTTGAAGTTCTCCGGGAAGTGATCGATCAACTCTCTATAGGAGCCGAATTTGATATCCGACAGCTTGATACTCTTTAATTCCCTGACATACTCCATCACCTTTTCGGGATCATAGGGGGTCTTTTCATACCCTTCCTGCCACTCCATGTTTCCTTCGAAATGCTCCATGTTTGTGATGGCTCTGTCCCTGAGTTTTTTTGCCATACGTTCATTTTGGGAACGAAGCTTATCTGCCTTGTCCACGGGTTTGTTCCCATGCTGATATCTGTAATACTGACTTTCGAATACCAGGTCGGCCCGAAGATCCGTCTTGATGTTGTTTTCAAGGTTCCTTCCTTCGGAGCCGTTTTTATAGGCCGGTCCAAACTGTCTGACCACCAGCATATTACTCGCACCGTTTTGCTTCATCATTTCCACGCCGGCCAAATGCGCCCGCAGGAGTTTTTCCGCCAAAGCCTTCTGCTCCGGGGTCTCGGCTGCGGTGACGTCCATGGAAAGTTCCTCATTGTAATGGCTGGCATACAAGGGATCATTGATGACCTCTTTCCGGTAGGTATAATAGGTGACCACGGAATGGAGGGTTTTAAGCTTTTCCGAGATCTTCTTTTCCGTCTCATCGTTCATATTGGCAAAATAGCCGTTCTTTGCAGCCAGGGATTCAAAGGCACAAAGCCGCAAGCTTAGCGTCTCAAGTTCCTTCGCATGATCCGCCAGGACCTTGTCATTGGTCAGATCCAGTCTTCCCAGGTTAAAGTCCGACAACATGACGAGCATATTATCCATGGCTTTGATCCGATCCATTCCCTGTTTGTAATCGCCCTTCCCCAGGTACAGATTCAATATGGTCTCGGATACAGCGACACCCTTTTGCATAAAAGCAGAAAGATCCGCCAGTTCTTCCTTTTCGCAAAGATCCTGGTCCGGTCCTAAGAGGCTTTCCAAAGCTTCCATATTATCGTCAGTGACCGCATTTTCGATATCATTAAATTTTTCCTTGTTTCTGGCCTTTTGAAACAGGCGGGACCGCTTGTTCCTTTGTTTTTTTGCCCTGGCGTTGTCGCTGACTTTGGATCTGAAGCTTTCCTTAAACTCTCCGGACAGCTTTGTTTTGGGAGGGAAGTTGATCACCGCATCATTTTTTACGAAGGCCTCTAAGACCTCGTTCCGCTGGGTATCATTCTGTCTTATCTTTTTTTCCTTCTCCGCTTTATCCTTGATCAACTTATTTGTATGCGCTTCTTTTTTGCTGATCATCTCCTCCAGGTCATAGGCATCTTCCATCTCTTCTAAGGAGACAGCCGGTCCCGTAAGCTTTCCTTTCAGCTGATCGATCTGGAACTGATCGACGGGTGCAAACTGATCCTCAAATATGTCCGGTTCCATTGGCATATTCTGCTCTTGATCGATCTTTTGTATTTCGTTGGGGTTCAGCATCTGATCTGACATATCCGGGTCTCCTTTCGTAAACGCATTCCTAAAGCAATTCTTAAGCGGGGCAAAACATATCTACTTTGCAGTAAAGTGGGGGCACTCGCCGCCATCCAAAACACCCTCGGGTTTTTGCAGGTACAGCCCACAGCTTAGTACATCACCTTCACAATGCCTGCAGTTGATACATACCATATTTTCTTCCGTAAGGAGCTTCATCCCCAGATCACCGGTCATCCGCTCCCTTTGCAACTGTTCTTTATCTTTCATATCCCATCACCCTATTTCTTTTTCATTACGCCTTCCTCAGAATCCGGTATGGTCTCCAGATAGACCTTTATGGCCACATCCGGAAGATCTGCCTCGTTATACTTATCCTTATTGACGGTAAGGTAGGAGGGCTCACGATAATCCACCCCGTCATACTGCACCTTTCCGCAGCTACATACCTTGATCAGTCGAAACTTCGTACCCGCATTCAAAAGCATCTCGTTTTCCTTCGGAAAATGACTGAAGTTTCTAACACTGGCACAGGAGGTACCCTTGTTGACCTTGATGACAAATTCGATGCCGTAATCTATATTTCGCAAAGAGGCAAAGGAGTTCTGGGCATTGGTTCCGGTGCTGACAAAGCCGGGATCGGAAAGGATGACCTCTTTATTTTTGCTCTGCATGTCGTTCATTTTATTAAGAACATCTTGGGCTACTTCCTCGGCATTATCTTCCGTTACCTTCTTGAAAGGAGACTCTAATCCCAGCATACTGTACAAAGCATTCAGATTGCTGACACCCCGGTTTACCACAAAGGTCTTTTCGTTCCTGCACTTCTTTAAGCCATTCTTTAGTTTTTCCGCCTCCATTTTGTCAATTTGATCCGTATCCTCCTTACCATCCTGGCGGAAAATGGAATTATACTTTGCAAAGCCCTCATTGGTATACCGATTGACTACGGATCCGATACCGGCCTTTTTTATCTTTTCCCCATCCTCTGTGGCCTGTTTATTTTCCAACTCCTCCATGTTCTCGGCATTTGTATGATCGAAGAACATTTTGTCCATCTCATTGACAATTGCTTCCACATCAGTGGCTGCCTGTTTCTCTTCCACGATCTGGTTGTCCATGACCTGATCCTCACTGATCAGATTACTGTAGGCCTCCAGCTTGGCATCCGATAATATATCTTTACCCACTTCCTGTCCGGCCTTTTCGGCATCCCGAAAAGCCATATAGACCTTATTCTCCTGGTTGTAGATCCGGTTTAAGTTTTTAAACTCCCAATCCCCCAGCTGCCTTTTGTAGGCCGCCTCTTTTTTGTTATAGCGTTTTTTCTTGAAATAGCCCAGTTTCTTCTTCTGCGCCTTCGTCATCAGCTGCGTAAACTCCGCCCCTTCTTCGGTCCCGAACCTGGGTTCCTCGGTAACGGAATTCTTTAGGATATCGATCTGCTCATCCGAAAGCCGGGTATGCCTTTGGAGACGCTCTATGGAACGGGTGATACGGTTTTTAGTCTCTCCCTCCACATAGGCATCAAAGCCCCGCATGGTGGATTTATTCTCCAGTTCTTCAAGAAAAGCATTGGACTTGGTCTTTTGAATCTCTATCTCGTCCTTTTGGATCTGAATACTGCTATCATCCATGGAATGTCTCCTCCGTTCTCTGCATTTTTTAAACTCTACAGCTATCTTAGCATGCAGACCGTTACACAAGTATTACACTTCGCTTTATGCCCGAGGTCCTACCGGCACATCATAGGTAAAGCCCGTAAGCCTGCCGGCTGTTTTTGCCTGATCGCCGGTCACCTTCATGAGGACATCCCGATAGGTCCGATCCGCCGGGAGAAACAGGCGGATCGCCTTGTCTGTCCCGAACTCCTTTTTGGCTCTTTCCATCCCCCAATAGATCAGGTCATTGATCAGGGCTTCCTCGTTGGAGCCGTAGGGTGCGATGACCTCCACAAAGAGCACATCCTCCCTCTGACGAAACAGTATCCCTGCCTCCAGATTTTTTCGGTCTTCCGACAAGAACAGACTGATCCGGGGATCGTAATCCTTACGATCCATTACCGTAAAACTGTAATCCTCGGATCTTAGCAAGAATTCTTCCCACTGGAGGTCGCTGATCTCGGAAAGCAACATGAAACTGCAGTCGCTTTTTGTCTTCTTGACATTTAAGTCACGCAGACAAAAGGAATATAAGGGCAGGGATTTTTCCTCCTCGAAAAACCCCAGCTCCGAAAGGAGGGTTTCCTCTCCTTCCTCTTTTTCTTCCGAAATGGTCTCGGAAATAAACACGCTGACACATCCCATTTCCCGGGCCAGGTACAAAAGGTATTCCAGGAGGGCCCGCTTTACATCCTCCGCCGTCTCATCCTCCGGCACTTGGATGCAGCTTACGGAAAACGACAGTGTCCCATCCTCTTCGATATAATCCACTCCCATGATCCCACATGCCGATCCGGTCTCGGCCTCCACCATGCCGATCCAAAAAGAAGCTCCCTCTATCTCCATGGCAGGCAAAAATGAGTTGTAGTTTTCCTTGTCGATAAATACCGGGGTATACATTGCCGGATCCTCCTTTACGCTTCCTGTTCTGCTTGAAAATTCTTGACCTCTGCCGACAAAAGCTTCCCTTTCGGCTCATAACCCAAGACCTTTAACGCCAAAACGCCCGTATCTTCCTGGCGCATCATAAGTGATACCATTCGATTGGGTCCGTATTTCTTTTCCGCAACCGTCACGGCACGGGCTATCATGGCGGCACTTACGGAGCCGTTCTTTGCATAGTGATACAGAGGATAAAGCGTATCCCCTGCAAAACACACCAAAAGCCCCCCTTCCAGGGAGGCATTATTTTTACAGAGTACGCTGCAAGCCGTATCCAATGCGGCGTTGATGATCTTTGGTGAAAAGGTATAGGTGGCATTATCCAAGGCGGCAAGGCGTTTGATGCACTCCCATCTCTCCTGCCCGTTCATCTCGGATAAGGAGAGGATCCCGGGCTGCTCCTTCGGCGGATTTTTTACGATAGGACCATCCAAGAGTTCCCCTAAGGTGATCTCCGCGTCTCCGCCGATGCTGTGCTCCGTGGTAAATAACCGCTCGGCAAAGTATTTTTCGGCCCCCCTTAACATCCGTTCCTTTCCGTATTCCGGCATGACGGCCACACTTAGGGTCGAAAGCCGGGCATCCGCTGCCATCCGAAACATCCGATACAACATTTCTTCGCCGATCCCCCTCCATCGATGTTCGGGGTCTACCGCCATCCACTCGATGATGATGGTCTCTTCGGATACCGTGGCCACCAATAGTCCCACCGGCTTTACTTTTCCCTCCTCATTTTTTAACACTCCCATAGCAAGCCCCATGGGAAGTGCTAAAAGCCGGAGCTTTTCATAGGGATCCAGATAGGAAAAATATTTGGCATCCTCTTTTTTTATTCTGACGAACCTGTTTTCGCTTTCCATTCTATCCTCTCTCATCCTTCCCTTTTAATCCATTCCGGCCTTTTCTCTCAGGACGAGATTATCCTCCATATCCGTATGTTCTATAAACTTTTTCTCAATGGGTTTTTTCTCCATGATGCATTTTATGACACGCTGGTGTAAAGCTGCACTCTTTAACAGCCGATCCGATAATCCGTAAAAATAGTCCAGTCTGTCCGACACTTCCTTACGTACAGCCTGGTCCTGGATCTCAAATTTTTTGGTGGACATAAGCCCCAGGGCAAATGACAATGTATCGCTTGCCCGACATTCCTTTTCATACTTCTCATACAACCAATCCAAGACTCCATTGTTGGAAAAATATGTATCGGTGTCGGATTCCAAGAGCTTGCTGGTGGCTTCCACATCATTGGCGAGGCCTTCATTCATAAACAGGTTCTTGTCACCTTTGATCCCCTCATACCCGGCCCATCTGTCCATGTTCTCATTGGTCATGATGGATTCCACAATGTCCTTGCTCTTATAAAACTGCTCAAAGAATTCCTGTGCCTGGGGGGAAAGTTCCTTATCTTCTATCTTAAAGTCCCCATCCTCCGTCTTTCCGTTGGTCTTTTGCAGAAACTCAGACGTAGCATCCTGGGCAAATTGAAACTGTTCCTCAAAATTCTTTTTATATCTGGCACCATACTCCTCTGATTTATTGATCTGTTCATGTCCGATGGTCAGAAACGCCAGCATGACCGTGGGATATCCATGATTCACTGCTACATTTCTTTCTACGGCGCTGATGCCCCACTCGAACCGTTCCTGCTCTTCCTGCAGTTTCTTTAAACGCTCTTCCACCTCTTTTTTCCGACGCTTTCCGGTGGAAAACCAGGGATTCTTCCCTTCGATATAGTTTTGGCAGGCCGTGATGGCATCCTTGTATTTTTGTTTGGTCAAGCCGATGGTCTTGGGATTGATATCCGTTTCCGCCAGACTCTTTTCCAGCGCGGTGATGGAATCCTTGACGTCGTGCATCAGATCACTGTCGCCGCCGTACCACTTGTGATCGTTTACCAATATGTGAGAATCGTTTCTGCTTCTGATCATTTCCAGTTCCAGTTTATCCGATTCTTCGATGGATCCCATGTATGCATTTGTATCCAGAACTTCATCGATAAAGGCATTTTCCTCTTTTGTAGCCTCCACGTTATAGAAGTCTTTATTGATCTTTTCTTTTTTATCCCTGTGTTTTAAGTCCGTTGCCACGCGGGTATCGTGGCGAATGATCTGCTGTACCCTCTCCTGGGGTTCCATCATCTTATCCATATAGCAGTCCTCCTGTGAATGATCCGTATAAAAAAGTATCCTTAGTCGTTCTCGATCTCCAAAAAGTCCGTAAAGCCCGTTACTTCCAAAATACTCATAAAGGATTCGTTCACGTTCTTTAACACCATACGGCCTTCCTTTTCGTCCATGACCTGGAAGGTTCCCAAGATCACCCGCAGCCCCGCGGAAGAAGTGTAGTCGCAGTCCTTCATGTCGAAATACACTTCCGTTATATCATCCAGTTCTCCCTCCAGTTCCGCTTTCAACTGGGGGGCCGTATTGATATCCAGGGAGCCGGATATGGCGATATTTAATACACTTCCTTCTTTTTCTTTTGTTACTGTCATTACATACCTCCGTTTTCTGTTCTCTCTCCGACATAGATCGGAATACCGAAGCCTCTGGGGAGAAGCTTCTCGCCCAGGGCCAAAGATGCATAATTGTGTCTGTCTATGATCACCTCCGTATCGGGAGGATATATCTCAATGGCATTCTGTACCGCCACACCGATCATATAGGGCAGGATCTTCACATAGTCCTTGCCGATGGCGGCGATCATGGATACTTCCAGTTTGCCGGAGGGATACTTGTGACACAGGAACAGTCCGTTGATCACACCGTCCACCTCCGAAAAGCAGGAGATATCATTTTCAAAATAGGATCTGGGCAGATAAGGCAGATCCTCGCAGATCCCGAAATGCCCCAAGGACATCATTCGGCGAAGGACACTGTTAAATCCTCTCTGGGTGATGAATCGCAGGGGGTTGATGGACTCCGGCTTTTTGATCTTTTTTACGAATTCGATCTGGGCGATCTCCGAAAGTCGGGCGGTGATCTGATCTCCTTCCATGAGAGCTACGGAAAAGCCTTTGCTCTTTAGGATGGTTTTTTCTGTTTTTCCCGTCCTGGCGGGAAGTGATACCGTGGTCTTTTTCACGGAGGTTTCCAATGCCATTTGCCCGTACTTTTCAAACATGGGGTCTGCGGCATCTTCTCTTTCGATCTTCAACCACTTGATATGGCTTTCCACGTTTTCTTCATTGATGACGTTCTTTAACTCCCAGATCATGCCGGCAACAGGCGTGTCATCCTCCGTCACTACGAGTCCCCGATAATAGGTGCGGCCGATGTTCTCCGCCACGTCTTCGGTAAGATATGACTCGAATCCTGCCACATTGTCTTCGGTTAACATGATCACTTCCATAAACAAACCTCCTTTTGCATCCTGCGCGACACCCTCATCCTTAGGTCATACATAAAGTATGGATGTGTCGTGCAGGGTGGATTTTTCTTCGGTCATAAAGTGCAGCCGGGCGTTGGTAAGTTCTGCCCATTCATACTGCTTCATATACTCCCCGTCATACATTTCAAATGCCGTTTTGTCACCGCTTAAGAGCCGGTAATAATCACAATCCATATGATCTCTTAAAATGGCGACCTCCCGCTTCTCCCGGACAAGGGCATCCTCCATGCCGATATCTTTTAAGGTGCCCTTTAAGTCGCTGATCAGCACCCGCAGGCGGTTCTTTTCCGCTTTGGCATCGCTGTCATAATCTCCCCAGAGAGACGCTGCGATCTCCTCAGAGGAACAGGCGGCGCCTCCTCTGTCGATGAGGTAAGCCAAAAGTTCTTTGCTCTGTTTGCGCTTAAAGATCAAAGGCCTTCCCTGCCACAAAACATCAAAATAGCCGAAACACTTTACCTCCAATTTGCCGCCACAAGCTTCTTTGGAGGTCGTTTCGCCATCTAACGCCTTACGTGCTTCTTCGATTGTGGAAAAGGTCTTAACCTGTGCTTCCGGTGCCGCATCCGTCAACTCATTCCGTATCCGGACCAGGGCGTCCCGGTCGTCATCTACTGCTATGATCAGCATCCATCCATCCTCATTTATCTGCGTATCTACATGATCTTTACGCCTCTAAACATAGCCGGCTGAATGTAGGTTCTCTTTGCCATCGCCTGCATGGCTTTCGGATCCTTTTGTTCCATCTTTACGAGTTTTTCCGTAAAGTCTTTCCATTCTTCTTTTTTGATGAACTTGCTGGGCATGTTGAGGTGCGTTTTTTCGTATTCCATCTGCCGTTCGATGGCTTCCCGGATCCCTAAAAATCTGTCAATCAGTGCCATCCGTTCTTTTTTATTTAAGATCCCCATCATCTCATATTCCAAAACCGCCGGCGACAGGGATAAAATGGTATGGGCCAGTTCGGAACTCATGCCGGGAGCCGCGATGCCGTTATTATCCTCTACTCGTTTGATGCAGGAATAATTACTGCTCATGATCTTGGCGTAATTGATCTTTCCGAAGCTCATATCACTATCGATGCCGGTGATCTTGTCGATGACAAATACTTCCTTGCCGTCCCGCATCTCTTTTTTCAGGGACAGCATCCGATTGTTCATATGCCGGTCGGTCTGGCCGCAAAGTGCATCAAACACCTGCATATCCAAAAGGTTATGCACAGCTTCCGGGCTGTATACGGCAGACTTTCCCTTATAATCGTCGGAAAGCGTTCCGTTACGGAGGTCCTTGGTCTCGATGCCCTTGGCATCCTCCGTGATCACACCGTACATCTTTTCCTCACCGATCTGTACCGTCGCCATCTCGCTTCTGGGAACAATGTCGGGGATCCCCAAAAGCTTTGCCAGGCGGGAAGTAGCCACATTTCGCTTTACAATGTTCTCTCCCTGACCGATCAACGCAGTCTTGGTGCCTACATCTGCTAAGACCATGTTTTTTCGGATGTCTGCAAAGAGCGTTCCCACTGTTTTTTTGGCAGAAGACTGCTTGTGGAAAGGCAGGTCCTCGATATCTTTTAGCAACCTGTTTAAGGCACAGTAGGGACTTAAGGACAATATCCTGCATACCTCCTGTAAGTCTTCGAAGGGATCCCCCTCGGAACCGGCTTTATAAAAGGCGTCAATGGTGGCCGTGCGGAGCGCCACATCCAGACATGCATCCTGTCGAAAAGCTGTGATGAACCGGGACTGATAGTACTTTTCGCTTCCCTCCTCATAGACTTCTCCGGAGGAATTGATCTCCTGATCCCGTTTATCCATCTCCGCCAAAAGATCCGGAGATTGCAGTTTGTTTTCTTTTTTGAAAAACAGCCGGGTCCCGTTTTTTTCAATGGCGATCACATCCGAGGTATAGCCCCCGGTGGAAGTGATGGTGACATTATCCTCTCCGTCTTTAAAGGAAAGGGTTCTCTCCCAGTTTAAAAATCCTGCCCAGGAGGTGACCCGTGCTTTTTCCTCCGAAGGAAGCAAAAGGAAATCTTCTCCCTTTTCCTGCAAGGCCAGTATGTCCGCAGAGATCCGCTTAAAGATACGCTGCACCAGTCTGTATCTCGCTTTTCCTTCATCCGACCAGGGATTCTTTTTTTCCAGGTAGTTTTCGCATTTCTCACACAGATGCTTCAGCCGATCCATGACGGCACCGCAACCGGCGGAAAAGACCTGTGCATCCTCGGCGGAAAAAGGGATGGAATCAAAGGCCTCGGTTAAAGCCTCCATCTCGTTTAAGATGGAAGACATCTCTTTGGAGTCCGTTTTTTTCTTGGCTTTGGTATCCTCATTTACGAGATAGGTCCTCTCCCGCAGGGATGTGCCGATCTCCAAGGCTTCATAACCGGCGTACAGATCCGTTTGCTCCGAGATCTGTAAGGTGTCGGACTGCTTGGACGTTTCATCGGACGCTGAGAACGAATCCTGTTTCCGGGATGAAGTTTTGATATTTTCAATTATGCTGTCATCATTTTCTTTCATACTTCTATACCTTTTATTAAAGCATATACCGGTCCGATATGCTACTTCACACCGTATTTTGCCTTATACGCCGGTGTGTCGGGTATTAGTTTGGATTTAAAGTCAGTACCCACTCTCCAAAGCAGTTTTAAACCGTTATCATTGATCTCATCTGTCAGGATGTCCGCCAGATCATTAAACCCGGTCCCCGGATCTATGGTCGCATACTTTCTGTGCTTCTCGATCTCGGAGCGGATCACTGCGTTGTAATCCGTAACAAGTTTGGCCTTGGCTGCTTTAAACTTCTTTCTCAGTTCCTCGGATGCGCCGTCTCCAAAGTACTTCTCCCTGACGTACTGATCGCATACATCGTTGTACGCTTCATAAGTCTTCTTAAAGGAGGTGCCTTCCGGGGAATTGATCCTGGAAACGATATATAAGGCTTTTCTGGAATTTTTCCATTTGTCATCCAGGATATACGCAAAGTATCTGGTCAGGTTCTGCAGCTGCTTATCCGTCTTGAATCGTTTTTCGATCTCCACGGGAGAAGAATTCTTCAGTTGCGGATACACCTGATCGATCACTTGCGCAGCTTCGTTGTATTTGTATTGACCGTTCTGATCCTTTTCTACGATCTCATCATGCAGCATGTCCAGGGTATTGGACATCCGATACACCGGCAAACTGTCATAGGAATCCGGATCGAGGCTGTCGATCTGCTTAACGGCCGGCCCGCTGACGGAGGACTTGTAACTGTTGTACTGCTGACACACATTTGCAAATGCATCACGATTGGCGTCTTTGGTACTGGACAGTTTAAAGAAAGCGTCCTTCTCACTTATGTACTTTTCTCCGGTCTTTGCGGCAGCAAGCGACAGATCCAGCTCATCGGTGCAGATGTTCAGATACTTCTCGGCGGTATTTTTATCAAGATCCACAAAGGCGTTCTGATAAAACATGGCCACATTTTTATTGCCATAGAGTTCCAGCAGGTCCACCACACCTCTTTCAAACAGCACCTTGGTTTCGTTCAGGAGCTTATTTCTGCGGGCTTCCAGCGCTTTCTGATCTGCTGTCGGATCATCTGCCATTTGCTTCATGCTTTCCACTTCTTTGAGCCATTTAGCCTTATTCTTTTTGATGGTGGCAAAATGGGACTTGTTGGCATTGTAGAGCACTGCAGCCTCCCTGTGTATTGCAAGGAAGTCATTGGCAAAATCGTTACTGCCGTTATCGGTCTTAAGCTTATCATTATAATACTGCTTATCCAAAAGTCCGTACTCTTCTTCCATCTCATCACAGAGCTGGGAGTCACTTTTTTGCAGTTCCTTCTTTGCGGTGAAGTTTCTTCTGTATCGCCGCAGGTAAGCAACCAAAGGATTGTCATTTTGTTGGACATCCACGGTAAGTCCCGTACCATCCAGATCGAGAAAACTAGATCTCATTTTGCGAACGATGTCATTCATCTCATTGATGGAGTTTTCCAACCGCTGCTCACACATGGCGAAGTTGTAGATCGCTCTGGGTACGGGGATCCCGCTTTCCTGGGCAATAAGGATGGATACAACGATCCGCTTTCCGGCCTCTTTGTCTGTGCCCAATGCCATGATGGGGCAGAACTTTTTCTTTAAGGTCTCCTTCTGCTCATCTGTTACCTTGATACCTTCCTGTGCCAGAAGTTCCACCATGGACTCTACATAGATCTCGGTATTTTTGGCTCCGGCGGCCGCAGTCATTTTGGTGATGGGCGCGATCTCTTCTCCGGTAAATTTGGAAGCATTTCCGTAATCCAAGACCGTTGCGCTCTCGTCAGATATCATGATGTTACCGGAATGCAGATCCCCGTGATGGAAGTACTTGTCAAAGAAAGCTTCGTAGCACCACTTATGGGCCAATCTGTACACATGTTCCTTGTGCTTTTGCGCAGACATCATCTCCTTGTACAGTTTCTCCTTCACCTCGTTCAGGCTTGAGATGTTGGCGGAGGTCAGCACCACTCTCTTTTTCCCGCTTTCGGTGGTGACGGTGAGGGGCTCCATTATGGCCTCGTACTTCTTTTTTATATCTGCGATATAGCGATCCAGTGTCACACCCTCGGCCTTGTCCATAACGATATAGTCCTCACCGACGGGGATATCTTTATTGATCTTGACGGATCTTACCGTGCCCTGGGTCTTACTGTCGGTTCCGTTATAAAGGGACTGTCCGATGAGGGCGTTATTCACCTCATGCCGGAAATCCAGTTCCTCGTACACCTTTTGGATATGGTTTGTCACCGAATTTCCCATGACTCCGGTGGGGTCGGCATCATTTGCCAGTTTCACCAGGAATTTTGCCTCATTCTCAATATGCATCTTTGCATCGGGTCGTTTGATCTTGACCACCACCTGCTTTTTGCTACCCTGGTTATCCGTGATCTCACAGAGGAAGGTCTCAGCGATGGAGGCCGCTCCCAGGGAACGGAGCTTCATGATGGACTGTACCTGGCCCTTGGACTCATTCTTTAAGCGCTCCAATACCTGATCCACATACTTTTCCGATATGGGTCGAAGGTCGGACTTGGATGCCTGTACGGCAGCCGCCACCCCGGGGGAGACCACTCTGTCCGGTATGCCCTGCATGAGCTTTTGCATGATGGGTCCGGCACCCTTTACCATGGAGGTAAAATAATTGCTGAACCTGGTCATATCATATTCTCTGGAAGACTGTATCGGCTTTAATTCCTTGATGATATAGGACATCATGAACCTCTGCTCCTCAGGCGTCGAGTACTTGTAATAATCCTTCATCATCTTCTGTAAAAATCTTCCGTTGGCGGTATCCTTTTTATAGATGCTGTCACGGATCTCATCCAGTTTTTCCTTGTCGGTGGCTTGCTTAGGCACATAAGGTGCATCATAGATCAGATCGCCTATGGTGTCCTCTGCACTTTCCAACCCCGTCTCCGTCACCAGATCCAGATTGAACTGCAGCTCCTTGGAACCCTCCTGCATTGCCTTTTCTATATCTTTATCCTTGTCTGCAAGGAACTTGTCCATTGACTTATCTTTCAGGCACTCCTTGACAGCGGCGGCATCCCACTTGCTGTTGCTCTTTTGCTCCTTCATCCGGGCTATGATGCTCTTTAAGACTTCTCCCACGCCGCCGACCACGGTCTGTTCGGACCGCTTCATACCGTTTAGGAGTGTCGTCATGGTGTCCTTTTCTTTCCCGTTCTCGTTCATCAGCATAGCAACGGTCTCTGCATTCGCATCGGTTGAAAGCACCTCTCTGACACGCTTGTCGGCACTGTAAGCCAGACCTTTTTCATCCGTCACATTGGTGGTAAAGGTCAGCTCTCCGATCAAAAACAGAACATCGCTTTCCTCCTTGGACCACTCCTTCTTAAACTTGGGCTGATAAGAATCCGCCGTTTTGATCTTCTCAAAATACACAGGGTTTTCCAAGAAGGTGTTAATTTCCTTCGTGCTCTTTTGTGCCTCTTTGGATTTAGCTGCTTTCAAATGGGAAAGGATCTTTTCCTTTGCCTCCTGGTATTTCTTTTGATCCAAAAGCCAGTCCTTCATCTGCCCTGCAGTCTTAAAGAGCTCATCAAAACCAAGGGCTTTCATCTGCGGGATCGCTTTTTCTTCCAACCCGAAGGCTCCCGCTAAAACAGCCGCCAGATCATCGGTGTACTCGTCAAAGGTCTCTTTGTACATGGTGCGATCCAGCTTATCCGCAGGAAGGTTGACATACAGATTCGTGCCGATGGCGATCTGACGCAGCTGCTCACCCGAAAGGTGCTTTGTGTCGGCTTCGGAACCGTACTTTTTCGTATGAGCCAGGATAGAGGTGATATATTCCTCTCTGGATAAGGCCGCATCCAACGCCGCCTTTTTCTCGTCTTTTTCTTCCACCTTCTTATCGGCAGAGGCATAGAGGGACTCGGCGAACATACTGTTGGCCGCTTCTTTTTTCTCTGTTTCCAGAACCTCTTTGATAAGGGAGGCTTTTTTCTCTGCGATCTTTTCGGGAATCCGGGAAATGTCAGGATAATCTCGGAATGCGTTCTTTGTCAGTTCCACAAGGGTATTTGCGGGTAAAAGTTCGATATCTTCTGCCTTTTGTCCCATATAGGAGGTAAGACATCTTACGCACAGTGCTTTGGCATCCCGGTAACCGTCGATATCCTTAAAACCGCCTTCCGGAAGCTTCATCACCGCCGATTTATCCGGTGCCATATTCTTTAAGGTGTCAGTATCCAGGCCGTTCAGTTTCTCGAACCGCTCCTTGGATAGATCGTTGTTCAGAAGATAATACAGGGCATACTCCCGAAGATCGAGATTGTCCATGGCTGTCTTTTCTTCTTTTTTATTCAACTGTTGCACCCACTCTGCGCAGGCTTCCAAGGGCTGCCGGTCATTGAACTGTCGGGCGTATTTTTTCACCTCTTCCTCAAAGGCTTTCGGGGAAGGATTGTTCTGTGCCAATTTTTGGACCACACCCTTGATGGCGAGTATGGGCAGTCCCTCCAACATAAAGTCGTTAAACTCATGCCCTTTTCTGATCTCTGCCACGGCTGTTTCCTTAAGTTTTGACAGCGCATCAGCATCCATATCCTCCATGCCGTTAAAGCTGTCCAAAAGGATCTCGAAACGACCGCCGATGATCTCTTCGATCCCGGCCATATCGGGAACTTTGCGCAATGCTCTTTGCACACAGCTTAAAGCCTTCCCGGCGGACAGCATATTGACGTCCTGCTCGTTGGCTTTGAAATGATCAATGAGGATGCCGCGACAGATCCCCGCTATCCTGATCTTTTCATCTTCCTTTGTGTTTTCATCGATGGTAAGACCTGCCACCGTTACCTTGTCGCGGATGAGATTCCGCAGCATCTCGGTATCGATCTCCTGAAAGCTGTCTTTTTTCAGTTCCGGTGCACCGGATCCGTAGCTTAAGGCATATACGCACAGATCACGCAGTTCATCTCCCCTTGCTTTGCTGTCCATCTGATCGATCTCGGCAGACAGGGCAGCCATATCCTCTCCATCCATCAGGTCCTTCATGTAGTCCGTGACGGTCTTTACGTATTCGGCATCCGCGGGCTTTTTATCTTCTAACATCAATACCACGGATTTTAAATATTCATAGGGCAATACATCGGGATCGATCTCGGGAAACTCCTTGTCCCCCTTGATCTTAGCTATCATCTTCTCCTTCAATTGCGTTTTTTGAATATCCGTAAATTCTGCATCATCCTTAAACTCCTCCGCAAGGAGTTTGAACCCGTTAATGGTATTTTGTCTGTTGGCCTGGAGGATATTGTCAGCGGACATATGGACATTGTAATCTACCCCGCTTCCCTTTATGTTCATAAGGGAACCGTAGAAGTTTACCACCGGCGTCAGATTGCTTCCCGCCGCCAGATCCATACGAGTTGCGATCTCATTAAAGGAAAGGGCCATCAGATCGTCCAGACTTTCGGTCCATAGGCTCTTGTTGGTGTAGTAGATCTCCAGGGCATCATAATAGGCGGAAATGGTCCCCATGGTATCACGCTTTGCTTCAATCTCGGCAAAATCCTCCGCGGAGTACTTTAATGTAAGGCCCTTATTGTCTCTTAACAGGTTTCTGTATTCCGTAAACAGCACATCCGCATCCCAACCGGCTTTTGCGATGAGATAGTTCTTCCTGAACTTTTCCGACGTAAGAGTATCCCGGTAGCTGTCGAAATCGAAATTACGGATATCATAATCCATAAGGATCTCAAAGAAGCTTTCCAATGCCTCCACCTTCTTTTGCTTCTGCTCCTGGGTATAATTCCCTGCAGCATTATCAAAAGCGTTGACGGAAAGCTGCTCATATATGCGATAGTGTTCTTCGGAATTCGTTCCATCCAGGATCCCCCGGTCTTCGGCCATGCAAAAGCTGACCAGCGCCTTGGTCCGGTCCGGGCTTTCCTTTTGGCCGGTATTGATCTCTCTCCGGCTGGTCAGGTTCTTTTTAAAGAAGGAGAGATCGTAATCAAAGCTTCCCACGCCGTACAGATTCCGCTTTACGGAAGAAGCGTTAAGCTCGTTATCCCCATCTACCATCTGTCCCTGACGGGAGGAGATCTTTGGCCGGTTCATCAGTGTCATCAAGGTGTCTTCCTGCTCCATGAGGGCATCGTCTCTCTCATCGGACTCCACGGCCTGCACCAGCTTCTCCAGATCTTCTTCAAATCTCTGCTTCGTCTCGGTCACCAGATCAAATCTCTTCCGGCGCCAGAAAAACATGGATCTTCCTCTGGCCAGATAGGCATCGCAATTGGCAACGGCACGGCTTACCGCTCCGATGGCATTGTTTAAGAGTTCCTGCCGGTCAAAGGCTTTTCCCACCTTTGTCTGCAATATGGTATCCACCTCCCGCACACTCTCTTTGACTGCCTTCATCAGATTGGAGTCCCCGCCGAACTTTTCGGTGTTGACCATCTCAAAGTTTTTGTTCTGCCGGATCCGGAAACGCAGATCATTTTGCTCGGCTTCCTGCAGATTCATGTCCTCTGCATGGGAAAGGAGGTTTTCGATGCGGATATTCTCCTCCCGGGCACTTTGTACCGTATGGTACTCCCTAAGCTGCGGCGCCATCTGCTGTTGCTCGTTTTCCGCCAGCCGCACATCTGTGCGCAGGGTATGGGTCTGCAGTTCTTCGTAATCGTTTCGTAACTGCTCCCGCTGTGCCTGCTGTTCCTGTTCCTGGTTGATCTCGATGTTATTGTTATCCATATTATCTGGTCTCCTTCTTTGCTACATGTCCGGACACACCGGCGGTGAAGTACTTCACATCTATGGGATCCGAGGAAAAGGAAAGGCGCTTCATCAGATCCTCGTCTCCGAAACTCATGCACTTTACCCGGAGGATATCTTCCGGTCTGGCACAATCCTCGGATACCTGAATGGCACTGGCCGCCAAGGTAAGCTCGTCATTGGGATTGCCGGCCATAAAGGCAATGGGATAAATGTTTTCGTCGGATCTGGCGGTAAGTAAGTATCCTTTTAGCTCCTTACCCTGCTGCCATGCATAGGAGATCATGGGATCGGCGAACTTTTCCATCTTTTCCACATCGTAGTTTAATTGCTTTTTATAACGGATCTTTAGGAATTCATAGAAACCTTTCACTTCTTTTTCCTTCATTTCGGAAAGAGGTGTGATGTTGACCCCTTTATCCGTGTGCTTGTAGCCTTCTTTTTCATCGTAGAGATCCGTTACCCTGATGCTCCATTCGGGAAGTTCGTTTTCCACGTTGTCAAACTCCAGATCATAGAAAAAGGTTTCCGAAGACCACTCCAGTCCGTTGGTGTCATACTCGCCGGTGACACGCACCGCCAGACGATCAAAGCCTCTGGCTTTGGATTCCATAAAGGCATATTCCATCAGGCGGGTCCCGATCCCCAGCCCTCTGGCTTCTGCTGCCACATAGATCCACTTTACGGTGATGCGGTCTTCGTCAGCATCCGCCACCATAAGACCAACCGGCATATCCTCCGAAGTTCCGGAGATATGCTTACTCACACCTATGGCAAACCCGCCTTTCAGATCCATTTCAAATAAAAAATCATAGGGATCGAATACTTTAAAAAATCTGAGATACTTTCCGGTGATCTGGAAATAGTTGATGTCAGCCATGTTCCCCTCCCTGCATGTATGCATGTTTACGCTTCCGATCCAAATGCTACGATGATTATATAATGGCACGCATTACACAACCGTTACAGTGTAAAAAAAGCAAAAAGATGCCTTGATCAGGCATCTTTTAATACGATTGATTCTGTTTTTCGTCCCTGTCTACTTTCCTGTTGCATGTGTCCGCGCTTTCACTTCGTACAGTTTCTTGTCAGCTTCCGAGATCAGTTCAAACAATTCGTCGTGTCCCTTCGGATCCCCCTGTGCATGTCCGATGGATAAAAGGATCTTTCGGTCGGTGATCTCCGGTGAGGTAAAGGAAAAAGTATCTTCCACATAGGACTTTTTATCCACACTCAGGATCAAAAACTCATCTCCGCCGTAACGGTAGCATCTGTCTTCGCTGAAAACAGACCGGATCCACCGGGCGGTCTCCTTGAGCACCGCGTCTCCCACCGCATGTCCGTAGTTGTCATTGATCTTTTTAAAGTAATTGATATCGATCATATAGACGTTGACATGATCCTTTGTGATCTTTTGCACATCTTCTTCCAGGGCCCGTCGATTTCTAAGACCCGTCAGACCGTCATGGCGGTTGTTATAAAAGAGCTGGTCATAGCTTTTCCCAAGTTTGACCGCATTGTCCGAAGAAACCTTTTCCGAATAAAACCGTACCAGCATACCGGTGACGGTCACCACCATAAGCAGCGCGTAATTGAATACGTTTAATCCCTTTCCACTGGAATACAAATTTAAGGCAATATATAAAATGACGTAGATCACCGTAGGATACACGATGCAGTAGATGGGTTTTAAACTGACGAAGCAGACCATCAAAAGCTGTACCGCAAAGAAGGTGAGCATCTGCTCGCCCTTGTTGTAATTGCGAAGGGAAACATCCACAGTCCACAGAGAAAAGACTAAATAATATGTCCCGTTAAAGGATGCCGCAAAGGCATGAGAGACCTTTTCTCTTCTGGTGGCCGCCCCGGCGATGATACCTCCTGCCAGGCATGCAAAAAGACAAAAGGTCACGCTCTTTATACTGGTCCAAAAGGGTTCATCATAGGCATCCCGGGTAGAGATGAAGATCCAAAGGGCTGTCAGCTCGAATCCGAACATCACCAGACAGATGCGGCAGATGTTTTCCAGACTTTTTCTGTCAATGACCGCCTGCACTTCCGGATCCACCTTCGGAAAGATCTGCTTTAGGATATACTTTAGCATTTCAAAAACCTCATGTAATTATTATGATCTTAGTTTTTCTTTTTGAAGAACTCTTCCAGTTTCTTAAGAAGCCCTTCCTTGTCGATGGTCTTTAAGAGATAATCCGCCGGTTTTAATCCCACCACGGACAGCACACTCTCTCTGTCGCTGTGTCCCGTTAAAAACATCACCGGTACATGACCTGTCTCCGTATCACTCTTTAGCATGGACAGGACCTGGGGACCGTTGGCAATGGGCATCTCATAATCCAAAAGCACCAGATCCGCCTTTGTCTTTGCCAGATAACTGATGGCCTGCACCCCGTTGGAGGCCATTCCCACATGATACTCCTGTTTCAGCCACTCATATACCGTACGCATGTAGGTGATATCGTCATCTACGATGAGGACGGTCTTTTTCCGCTTCTCCGCCGTATTGTCCTCCATGTATTTCCGGATGGACCGAAGGAGATCATCCATCACCAGCGGACGCTTGAACCACTCCAAGATCAGCACCTCCGGAATGGTCTTTTTGGCGATGTCGTATTCCACTTCATCTCCGATCAATATGAGCTTCAGTTCCCTATCATCTGCCAGGTCTTTTAAGAAAACGAGAGTTTCCGTCATCTCACCGATATCTTCGTTGGTAAAGACGATGATGAGCTCGATCTGTTCTCTTTGCTCGTCGATCTCTTTGATATTGCCCTTTGATAATATGGTCTTATGTCGTTCCGCCTCCAGCTTGGAAGCCAGGCTTTTAGCCAAAAAGCTTTCCGTGGGGGAAACGATCAGGATCTTTCTTTGATAATTGATGTTTGCCATTTTACGTTACCTGATTCAGAATCTCTCTTAAATATTTACCTCTCTGACATAGTTTAAAAAGCCGTCGGAAGGTATTGCCTGGGAATAAAAGAATCCCTGGAAGAAATCCACTCCCATGCGCTGCAATTCCTTCAGCTGCTCCTTTGTCTCTACGCCCTCCACCAGGGTCTTGTAGCCCATTTCCTTAAGCATGGCAATGGAGTTTTCCAAAACCACCCGGGCGTTTTCCGCACCGGTCCCGTCCACAGGGGAAATGGCCCGCCAGAGGATGCTCTTGTCGATCTTTATGATGGTCAGAGGCATATCGAACATATAGGAAATATTGGAATAGCCGGTACCGTAGTCATCAAGGGAGAAGTTGAATCCCAGATGCAGCAGAGAGCTGACATTCTGCATAAACTGGTTCTTGTTCTCCATCATGGCGGTCTCCGTGATCTCCAGATTGATCTGTCCCGCATCCAGTTCGTATTTTTTTATGATCTCGTCAAAGGTATTTACCAATTCCGTACTCATACACTGGACGGGAGACAGGTTCACTTCGATGTAATCGATGCCGACGCCCTTTACGAAACTGTCCCGGGAGAACCTGCAGACCTCTTCGAAGACGAATCGCCCGATCTCCAGAATGGAGCCGTTCTGCTCCGCTATGGGTATGAATTCATCCGGAGGGATAAAACCCAGTTCATCATCAAAAAGCCGTACCAAAGCCTCTGCGGAATGCACTTCTCCGGTGGTCCGCTCGATGATGGGCTGATACCAGACCTGGAACCGGCGCCCTAAGAGGGCGTCCTTGATGGCCCGCTCCACAGAGATCCGTCGCTCGTATTTTTCGATGGCCTGGGATACATCCAGTTCCCCGGATTCCTTGCCGGAAAACACCAGATCCGTGATCAGAAGCAGGTTCTCCATGGTGGATACCTCCTCCGGTATCTTCATGGAACATACCCGCACCGGGAAAAAGGTCTGCATATCCCGGTCTCCCCAGGGCTGTAAAAACCGCTCAAAGATCTCCTCTTTGATCCGCTCAACTACATCTTCCTCCACATCCACTCCGCACAGGGCAAAGTGTCCGTTTCCGCAATCGTAACAACGCAGACTGCGGTCCCGTTTACTGAGCCACTGGGCCACTTCATGCATCAGCATATCCGTCATGGTCGCCCCTACGGTGGAATTGTAATAATAGATATCCGGCAGAGCCACAGCGATCTCCACCGCATTTGCATTGCCCAAAAAAGCAGTGGTCCGGTTTACGAAGGCGTAGCGGTTGAATACACCGGTAACGGGATTGATGACGTCATCCTTGTTCTCGATATTAAAGAGCATTCCCAAAAGTCCCAGGGACTGGAAGAACAGTTCGATCAACAGGTACGGATAAAACATCTGCACAACCACGGCGGCATATCCCAAAACGATGAACAGGATCAGAGGCATCCGCTTCTCTAAGGGAAAGATCTTCCGATGACGGAATACCAGGATGATGGCCACCACCATATATAAGGCCGCTATGGCGTAGAGCAGGACAAAAAGACTGCCGTGCTCGTACATCCCCAGAAAATCATAGTAAAATACTTTCCGGTGGAAATTATTGGTAGCCAGCAATAAAAGCACGAACAGATAGGGCAACGCGATGAGTAAAAACTGCCGTTTCGTGTACTTTAAGGAAATGGAAAACAACTGCAGCACGTAAAGCAGGAACAGATAGGGCATGGAATTATGTACGCCTAGGAAAACATAGTTCCAAAAGTCCTGCAGGGCAAAATTATCCGGTGCAGCGGCCGCCGCCACTACGGAAAAAATATCTCCCACAGCCGAAATAAAGGCGGCCAGCACGATCATCAGATAGATGTTGTTTGCATTCTGTCCCACGCCTTTTTTTCGGATGATGTGATACATCGTAAACAAAAGCAATACGATAGCCGCGATATCAAAATCGAAATTGTAGTTAAACTCTGTTTCCAGCATCT
>JAEEGL016421079.1_pt1 | contig 24113 bp, 22 predicted proteins | sample 9134231 | NCBI WGS metagenome assembly JAEEGL01 (sample SAMN16246548, study PRJNA631951) | gut metagenome | biome: gut microbiome; feature: rumen; material: fiber-attached | host: Bos | place: Iran: Karaj | collected 2018-10
CCTGCCACATCTCCGAACAATACTTCCAGGGTGGATACCACACTCTCCTTGGCTAAGAATCCGCTTACCAAAGATACGCAGATCCTCCAGTCTCCAAGCCCTGCAGGCTTCATTATGGGCACGAACAGATTTGATATCACTGCAAGGATACTGGTCTTTGAATCCACAGCGTAATCAAAGGTGGGTGTAAATCTCTGCAGTAACCATATAACGATGGTGGCAAGCATGATCACCGTAAAGGCACGCTTCCGGAAATCCTTTGCTTTTTCCCAAAGGAGAAGGGCCACGTTCTTTACTCCCGGCATACGGTAGTTGGGAAGCTCCATGACAAAGGGGACAGCATCACCCTTAAACAGAGTCTTTCTGTAAAGCATTGCGATAAGCACTCCCATGAGTATACCAAGCATATAAAGCCCCGTCATGATAAGACCGCCGTATTTAGGGAAAAAGGCGCTTACAAAGAAAGCGTATATGGGAAGCTTTGCGGAGCAGCTCATAAAGGGTGTAAGAAGAATGGTCATCCTACGATCCCGTTCGCTGGGAAGGGTCCTGGTGGACATGACTGCGGGAACGGTACAGCCAAACCCTATGAGCATGGGCACTATGCTGCGACCCGATAGTCCTATCTTACGAAGGAGCTTGTCCATCACAAAGGCAACTCTTGCAATATAACCGCTGTCCTCGAGAATGGATAGGAACAGGAACATGGTAACGATTATGGGAAGGAACGAAAGCACACTGCCAACTCCTGCAAAAATGCCGTCTATCACCAGTCCGTGAACGGTGGCATTGACATTGGCTGAGGTCAGGGCCTCATCCACCACCACCGTGAGGGCATCGATGCCCGTCTCCAAAAGTCCCTGTAAAAAGGCTCCGATAACATTAAAGGTCAAAAAGAACACAAGCCCCATTATGAGTATAAATGTGGGGATCGCAGTATATTTGCCCGTAAGGATACGATCGATCCGTTCGCTCTTCTCTCTTTCCCTGGAAACCGCGGGTTTTCTCACGGTTTCGGCGCAGACCTTGCGGATAAACTCAAATCTCATGTCCGCAATGGCGGCGTGTCTGTCAAGACCCCGCTCCGATTCCATCTGGGACACTATGTGTTCCAGTATGGTCTTTTCATTGTCATCAAGATCCAGTCTGGAAATGATACGCTCATCACCTTCAATGACCTTGCTTGCGGCAAATCTTAAGGGAAGCTCTGCCCTCTTTGCATGATCTTCTATCAAATGGGAAACTGCATGTAGACAGCGATGGACCGCTCCTCCGTGATCCTCCTCGCTGCAATAGTCCTGTTCCACAGGGCGTTCCTGATAGTGAGCCACATGAACGGCATGGGAAACAAGTTCGTCGACACCTTCGTTCTTTGAGGCTGAGATGGGAACCACCGGAACCCCCAGCAGGTCTTCCATCCTGTTGATGTTTATGGTGCCGCCGTTCTCCCTGACCTCATCCATCATGTTAAGCGCCACTACCATGGGGATATCCATCTCCAGAAGCTGCATGGTCAGGTACAGGTTTCTTTCTATATTAGTGGCATCAAGGATATTGATGATACCCGTAGGCTTTTCGTTAAGTACGAAATCTCTGGATACTATCTCCTCGGTTGAGTAGGGAGACATGGAATAGATACCGGGAAGATCCGTTATGACGGTATTGGGAGTATTTCTGATGGGGCCGTCCTTGCGGTCCACCGTTACTCCGGGAAAATTGCCCACATGCTGGTTGGAACCCGTGAGCTGGTTAAAGAGAGTGGTCTTGCCGCTGTTCTGATTACCCACAAGGGCAAAAGATAACAGAGCGTCATCCGGAAGGGCCTTCTCGTGGGTCTTATCATGATATCGCCCGCCTTCGCCCAGACCGGGGTGCTCTGTTTTGATATATTCCTTTTTTCCGCCGGGTTCTCCCTCTTCGACTTCCGAGACATCGATCTTGGCCGCATCTGCAAGTCTTAAGGTAAGATTGTATCCGTGGATCATTATCTCCACAGGATCTCCCATGGGTGCATATTTGATTATCCGTACATTGTTGCCGGGAATTACCCCCATATCAAGAAGATGCTGTCTCAGGGCACCCTCACCCCCAACCGACACGATCAGTGCCGACTTGCCTATCGCCAAATCATTAAGCCTCATTACGCAGGACCCTTTCTTTTTCTAGAAATATCCTATCGCAATGAGGCTTTAACGTCAATGATTCAATATGCTGTTTAATGACTCTTATCAGTTAACCTTGAAGTAAGCGGTGAGTTCTTCCAGCTTGTCTGCAACGGACTTAAGATCCCTGCTCATATCAAGCACATCCTGGGTGACCTGAGACATCTGGGTGATGGAAGCGCTGGTCTCTTCTGCACTTGCCGCATTTTCTTCGGAGATTGCCGACAGGCTGCTGATGTTATCGTTAAGACCGGAGCAAAGCTTCTGTACGGAATCGGAATTCTCTTTAACGTCGCCAACCATTTCCTTGGTCCTGTCGATGGCCTTGATAAGCTCCTGAAGGCTTTCCTCGGACTTCTTGCTGGTCTCATCCTGCCTGTCCATCATCTCGGACATTTCGGATACCATGGATACCGCACCTTCGGTCTCATCCTTAAGGTTGCTCATGATCTCTCTGATCTTTACGGCCGCCTGGTTGGACTGATCCGCAAGGGCTGAGATCTCGCTTGCAACAACCGCAAATCCGCGGCCCGCTTCACCGGCTCTTGCAGCCTCAATGGAAGCGTTGAGAGAAAGAAGGTTTGTCTGGCTTGCGATATTGTTTATATCGTTGGCTGCGGTGGTAACGGTTTCTACCGCATCCTGCACGTGATTCATCTTTTCGGTGATGTCCTTAAGCTTTTCGATGGACTTAAGAGTATCTTCGATGAGGGTCTTAAAGTCGCCCACAACCTGTCTGGAATTAACATCCATCTCAGCGGTACATTCATTGGTCTGCTGTACGCTTTCATTGATGGATTCCATGGTACGAAGGATCTCTGCGATACCCTGAGCGGAATTCTCAACTTCCTGAGCCTGGGTGGTGGCACCGTTGGCGATTTCTTCAACCGCGTTGGAAAGGTCGTTCATGGAAGTGGAGGTCTCATTGGCTGCCTTGTCAAGGCCCTTTGCACTTACAACCAGTGTGTCGATATTGTTCTTGACTCCGCTGATGGTGGTATCAAAACGTTCTTTAAGTTCATTTACACTGTTGACCATCTTGCCCAGTTCATCGGCTCTGGTCTCACCTGCACTTGTCTTATCGCCGGTGAAATTACCGTCCGCAAGATCGTTACAAACTTTCGAAGCGCCCACAAGAGCCGCGTTCATTTTAACGGATACCAAAACTGCGATGGCAATGGTTGCGGCGGTAGCAAACAAAGCAACTATCAGCACGTAAGATATGGCTGAATTTATGGATTTCTTGAAATTATCCTTGCTTATTCCGGTAAATACCATACCGCAGATATTTTTTGTACCGGGCTGATAAAGAGGTACATAGGCTACAACACATTCCTTGCCCGCAACCTGGGTGCTCATGGATGTGAATTCCTGTCCCTTTTGAAGCACCGCTGCTTTTACCGCATCGGTACACTGGGTACCTACGGCACGCTGTCCGTTATTTACCACCGATGTGTTTCTTCTGGTGTCACCAAAGAAAAGTGTTGCGTACATGCCGGATTCTTTGGTGAATTCATCAAATACATCGTTTAAATATGTCAGGTCCTTATTGCCCGCATACATCACTCCGTTTTCATCCACACGGAATTCATCGGTTGAGATCGTTGCGATCATCTCTCTCAAAGCATATGCCGAACCCTGCAGTTCATGGATGGTGTTTTCGGACATTATCTTCTGTAATCTGAAACCCACCACCATAGTAAGCGCTATCGCAACAACTAAAACAGGCAAGATTGCCAGTGTCATCAATCTCGCCTTAAAACTGCTCTTAAACCTTTTTACCATACTCATTCTCCTTTCAAGACTGACCGCCCTCTCCAATAGTTATCCCGGGCTGCTGTAATTTTGCTGCATACTATAATCTGTATGTATGGTTTTTATTTACACCATATATTAGGTACGAAACATTATCACCGAATTAACAGACTTTTTAATTATTTGTTTATTTTCAGGTGGCCAAAATGCCGAATTAAGCGGGAAAAATAAGAATTTATTAAGGTTACGGGAATTGAGTTTAAAGAGGAAATAATATATACTGAAAAAGAAATAAAAACACCTGTGAGGACACCATGGACAAGATTGCTGTTTTAGTTCCCTGCTACAATGAAAGCAAGACCGTTGAGAAGGTGGTTACCGACTGGAAACGGGTCCTTCCCGAGGCCGTGGTCTATGTATATGACAATAACTCCACCGACGGCACCGATGAGATCGCAAGAAAGGCCGGCGCTGTTGTGCGCTACGAACATCAGCAGGGCAAGGGCAATGTTATCCGCCGCATGTTCCAGGAAATAGATGCGGAGTGTTACATCATGGTGGACGGCGACGATACCTATCCCGCCGAGGACGGTCCCGCAATGGTGACCGAAGTCCTTGAAAACAACGTGGACATGGTGGTTGGGGACAGGCTTTCTTCCACATATTTTACGGAAAACAAGCGCCCCTTTCATAACTTCGGAAACCGTCTTGTGCGTTTCCTCATCAATCTGCTCTTTAAGAACAATATAAGAGATATCATGACGGGCTACAGAGCCTTCAGCTACAGGTTCGTCAAATCCTATCCCGTGGTTTCCCAGGGCTTTGAGATTGAGACCGACATGACCATCCATGCCATCGACAAGAACATGTTCATCAAGAACCAGATAATCTCCTTCAGAGACCGCCCGGAAGGCAGCGAAAGCAAGTTAAACACCGTTTCCGACGGTACCAAGGTCATCATGACCATATTAAGGCTCTACAGAGATTACAGGCCCATGCGGTTCTTCGGTCTTATCTCCCTTATACTTATGCTGATCTCCGTGGGATTTTTCGTGCCGGTACTCATTGAATACATAAACACCGGACTGGTTCCCAAATATCCCACCCTCATAACCTGCGGCTTCTGCTTCCTGACTGCCATCATCTCCTTCTTCTCGGGAATGATACTTCAAAGCATCAAGCACAAAGAACGGCGTGACTTTGAATTTACCCTGCAGGACATCGCGGCACGCTACAAAAAAATAATTTAAACACATAAAAAAGAGGCTTTTACAAGCCTCTTTTTTATTTCATTCTTGTCCAGGCACAGCCTACACTGTCCTACGCAAGAAATCCCGCCAGCACGAATACCAGGGGTGAATTCCAGTAGATGGTGATCTCATTGAGTGAATAGCAGTCGATGTGATCGTAGTAGCATTTCATGGGAGCAGAGTCCTTAGGCACTTCCTTGGCCCGCTCGTCCTGAAGTCCCACGTTGGGGCCTCCCGATACAAGTCCAGGCCAGGGCTCCTCGATATCATCAACCGCTGTGGGCCTTAAGTGCGGATTCTTGAATGCTTTCTCACCGTTTCCCGTAACATAGCTTACATCCATACTGTTGGCACCAAGGAGATAGTCAAGACCCGCGGAAACTGCCTTTCTGTATTCAGACTTACCTGTATCCTTATAGGCCATGGTCAGCACCATAAGATACTTTAAAAGCTCCATGTTGCTTCCCCAGATAAAATCGTTCTTTGTCATGCAAAGACCGAAGCCGTTCTTTGATGCATTGGCAAGGAGCCTGTCCGCTTCTTTTTGCATGCGGACGCGAAGTTCGGCGCAAAGATCCGCAGGTTCTCCCTTAAGAAGGATCGAAAGGGTTCCAAGCCCCGCCACTTCGGCCCAGCCGAAGCAGGTGAAGGCATCACCCTGGTTGCCCTTGAACTTGGCCTTGGCTTCATGTTCAAGGAGACGATCCCGCTGCTTTTTCGCATCCTCAAGAAAACCCGGCTCTCCTGTAGCCTCGTAAAGTGCGGCTGCAGCCCAGAATCTGTTGGAGATATCCTCGGCCTCGCCGTATTCACCGGTATTTGAGCCGGGAGCGTTTCTGAAAAGAAGGGGCTCAGGATTCTCTTTAAGCCATTCATAGGCCTTCCTTGAAGCCTTTAAAAGCTTGTCCCCATAGGCCTTGTCATAGTCTTTATAAACCGTATACGAAAGGGCGAACACAGCCGCGATATCGGCTGTCGCAAGGCTTGACACGTTAAAAAGAAACAGTTCCGCCGTATCATCTTCAGGCATGATAAAGGGTGCATGGTTAAAGGTTGTGACCTTGTGCCATACGGAACCGTTGTCACGCTGCATCTTAAGAAGAAAATCAAGTTCTACCCTGACTTCCGCAAGGATGTCGGGAAGATCGCCCTTGTCGCCCGCAACCTTGGGGATATTGAATTCCACCTTCAGAAGGTCTTTAAAGAATCTGACACCGTAAAGCAAATGCGCTACCGCCACGGCACCTGCCGTTGAATATCTTCCAAAGTCCCCTGCATCGTGCCAGCCTCCGGTAACGTCAACAGGATCCGTATCCTCGCCATAGACCGTAGCCTTGGACATGTGACAGGGCTTATGATAATAAACTCCCGCATATTTTGGATCCAGTGCATCGCCGCAACGAAGATAATAAAAGCACTTGCAGATATCCTTCATGAGCTTGTCGTAAACATCTCCCGCAATGTTAAAATGTGCGGAATCCACGCCCTCTGCGGAAACACTGTATCTCCCGGGCTCATCAAACTCCGAAAAATCCGCAACGAAAGTATCCTCGCCGGATATCTCATCGGTACCGAAATGACTTACTTTGCCGTGATATACGGCCTTGCCGCCCTCATCCTTCACCTCGAAATCCGATGCTGAAAAATTAAGTACGGCCTTCTTTGTTTCCCCGGGTAAAAAACCCACCTGATCGATAAATATCCTGTTCATGTAATCCCCCTTACCGGCACAAAACTGCGCCAAAATGTTCGTAACCCAAAGTGCCCCGTAAATCCTTCAAGACCCGGCACCCTAATATGTAAGACCCCTCTCGGGCTGCATGAATTCCTCAAGTCTGTGAGTGTAAACATCCATCGCAGCTTCCTCATAGGCCAGTTTGTCGCTCTCTGCCCCGCACAGTCGCATCAGATACTTTGTAAAAGGCGGGTTAAGTATGAGTAACGGCCCGATGATGTAAGTGGCAAGAAAATTATTGATCCTTATGCCCTCACCCTTTACTTCGGGATTAAGACCGTCCCCCCGGACCGTTTCGAAAAGCGGTGTAAACTCTCCGTAGGAATGGGTAAACTGGCTCTTAAAGCCCACGATATCCATGTCCCCGAATTTGCCCACATACAGCGAATTGTATCTTTTCATCATGCGGCGTACCGCATGGGTCTTTAACAATCCAAGGCAGGGAATCTGCCTGCCATCGTCGCACTCTATGTACTCTCCGAAAACTTCCCAGGCATTGCCGGTAACAAGAAAGACCTTCCCGGCATCCATAAGTTCCCGGATCCTGTCCTTGTAGGGCTTCAGGGCATCCATCACCAGTTCCTGACCGTGCTCCGTAACGGTTCCCATGTAGATAAGTGCCATGTCATCGTGGCTTGCAAAATATGGTTCCGTCTTTAAAGCGGTATCGATGATCTCGCAGTCCACACCGTTTTCCTTGAAACTCCGCCTTAAGTATTCAATATTCTGAAGATCTCCGTAGAGATTGCAGATTTCGGGAAAAAGAACTTCTATCTTCATGATCCTACAGCTTCTCTGCCCTTTCCATAAGTATTTTTCTCACCTTCTGGGTCAGATCGAAGGAATCCACCCCGTGAAATACGCACACAAGGTCACCCTTGTCAAAGTCTATGTTCTTGGCGCCCTCAAGCTCCGAAAGTTCGATCTTGATCTTTGAATCGGGAACTCCGGCATAAAGAAGCCTTAACCTGTAATCCCTGGCTCTGGGGCCCGATACCACGATCTCACGAACATTATCATCGTTTAAGAACTCAAAGTCGCAGTCATACATCCAGCAGGTGTTTTCGGACCAGTGAGCCTCGTCGTAAAGACAGTTCATCATAAGAAGGATGCTCTTTCGCCCGGGTAATTCCCGCACGTAGTCAAAGGCTCTTGAAATGGCAAGGGCGTTCTTTTCCTTGGCAAGCTGGGTAAGGATGGACACATTGTTCACCTTCACCATCTTGTATCTGGATTCAACTACCTTGGACTTCTTCATGTATTCAACGATATCGGAATGTTCATAGCCCATCTCTCTGAAAAGAGCCGCAATGGACACCATGTTGTAGATATTGAAGATACTGTCGTTGACAAACTCATAGACACCGGTGCCCTTCTTGTCCTCGATGGTAACGGTCTTATTCTTACGGTCTATGATTGTTGCCGCATAGTCATAGTCGGGAGACTTAAAACCGCAGTCCACGCAGTGGCAGCGGCCGATATGATGATATCTTAAATAGTCATATTCAAGCTTGCCTGCACATCTGGGGCAGATACGGATATCGTTGATGAGATTGATGCATTCCTTAATGTCGGATTCCAGTCTGTTGATGCCGTAATAGACTCTGGCATTGTTCGGTGCCACGCCGCAGGAAATAAGATCGTCTCCGTTAAGGATAAGTTTGGAAGAAGCAGGGATATTGTCGGTGAGTATCCCGCCGATGAATTCGGGATGTCCGTTTCTCATGATGGAATCCCTGAAAAGATTGGTAATAAGGATATATTCGGGCTTAACATGAGGGTACAGCTTGGGAGTAGTACGTTCATCAGTCTCAAATACCGCCACATCGTATTTTGTCTTTCCTAAGAAGGAAGCGCCATTTATAAGGGCGGTGGTGATGCCGGGCTTGGTGTTGGAGCCCGCACGGTTACTTAAGACCTTCCTGCCGGAGGCCTCGAACATGTCGCAGATCATGTTGTTGACGGTGGTTTTGCCGTTGGTACCGGTAACCGAGATTATATGTTCGGGCTTACCTATGCGGTCAAGAAAATCCGGGCACAGATCATTGGCGATCTGCCCCGGAAGATTTGTCCCGTGGTGTCCGGTTATTTTAAGGGCAACCCAGCAAAGCCTTGCTGCCCAGAGTGCAAACAGAAAACGTAACTTACCCATATCGGTTCTTCTTTCAAATCCGTATTTCGGCAAAAAGCAAATGCCGATAACAGTTTGATTATACACCTACGGACCACCATGGGCAATTTCTTTGTGCTTTTTTATCAGCTCACAAGGTCCCTTTTGTTGTATACAAAGACTGCTGCCGCCGCACTTACAAGTATCACCGCTGCGGCTATCAGGAAAGCCGCCGGCTCCGATTCCTTACCGGAGAGTATCTCAGAAGCATTGGCGTAGGAAAAAGGTCCGATAAAGAGATAATCCTTAAGATCCGGCACCACTCTTCCCATGAGATCGTAGACATAAAAGATAAGCGCAAGTCCCAGACCGAGCCCCATCTTTATCCTGGTGGATACTGCCGAAACCAGGAAACATACGGAAGCCACCTCAACGTTCATAAGAAACTCAAGGAGCAAAAACTTCATAAGCTCCGAAGCCGTGAGCCCCTCTCCTAGTCCGGCAAAAGCTGCAACATACAAAAGTCCGCAGATTATGGTAAAGAGCACCAGTCCCACAAATACGCACAGCCCCTTGGCAAAGAGCACCCTGCTCCTTGATAAGGGAAGGGAAAGAAGAAATTCTCCCGTGTGCCGTTCTTCTTCCTTGGAAAGGATCACTATGGCAGTGATGGCCGCAAACATGGCACTTCCCAGTCCGTGGATCACACCTATCTCCGTTGCAAAATACCCCTCTATGGTGGCAATGCTTAAGGTACTCATACCAAAGGCATCGGAAAAAGCACCCATACTTGAGAACATGTCCGCCATGCTCTTCATGTCGCCCTGCATGCTGGAATAAAGCAAAATGCTCACAAAGCCCAGGATCCCAACGGTAAGGCTCCAGATAAGTATCTGTTTAAGGTTCAGTTTTAACTCTCTTAAGAAAACGTGCTTCATCACATTTCCTCCTCTTCTTCGTAGAACTTAAGGAACCTATCCTCGTCGATATCCACGGTATCGAGCATTGTCAGTCTTCCCTCACGCATGATGGCGGCGTGCCTGCAGTACCTGTTTACCTCGGAAAGCACGTGGGTCGAAAGAAGGCAGGTGGCTCCGGCATTGACATACTCATTGATAAGATCGAAAAAGTGCTTTTGTATCAGTGGATCAAGGCCGCTGGTGGGCTCGTCGAAGATAAAGAGCTTCGGTTTATGCTGCATGGCGCAGACGATACTCACCTTCTTGCGGTTTCCAAGGGACAGTTCCTTTATCCTTTTGTCCGTGTTGACTTTGAGGCGTTCGCAGATCTTAGCGGCCTCTTCGGAATAGTCTCCTCCCCTTATGTCTGCGGCATATTTTATGACATCGGACACCTTCATGGTATCGTAGAACCAGGCTTCCGAGGGCATGTAGCCTACGTCCGCAAGGATCTTTTCACGGTCCTTTACGTTGTCTAACCCGAATACCCTGATTTCGCCCGCGTCTTTCTTTAAAAAGCCCAGGATAGACCTGATGGTGGTGGATTTTCCTGCCCCGTTGGGACCTAAGAAGCCAAAGATATCTCCTTCCTTGACCGACAGGTTAACATCGATGACGCCCCTTGCTTTGCCGTAGCTTTTACTGAGTCCCCTGATCTCGATTACATTGTCCATATGATACCTCCCTGTTCTTTGACCCCACCATAACAGAAACAAAAAACGGGAACAATAGCTGTTCCCGTAAGATGCACTAAATGACCTCTATCCTTCACTTTTTGTGTTCGGTCTGGAAGATCTTAAGTTCCTCATTAAGTACCTTGTCGTCGATCCGCCGCTTGGTCTTATATATCAAAAATACACAGAAATACAGAAATATCACGTAAGCCCCAAGGATCAGGGAAACAACCGGCTTTCTTTCAAACCAGCCTCCGAAAAAGGAAATAAGCCCGTAAAGGCAGGTGCAGACCGCAAGACCTGTATACTCTCTAGCTCCGAACCGGTCCGCTTCGTCAAAATTGTTAAAGAGCAAAAGCTGTAAATAACAGATGGCATAGCAGGAAAGGATCATCTCCGCCATGTGCAGGATGCTTGCTTCAAAGGATCCCCGGATCATACGGAATACACAGTAAAAGAAAAGGATCGCGAAGAAATAAAGGCATGCTTTGAATTCGATGCCGATCTCCTTCGTGAGATATCTCTCCCAGAGAGTGGTCTTCTTTTTATCGCTCATTGATCTCCCCCCTTTAACAGTCTCCTGAATTCCGAAGCATACCTTCTGGAGATAAGGATATGCTCGCCCCCTTCCATGGTGGCATCGATCCTGTTGGACGACAGGCTCTTAAGGGACACCACCCGGTTAACGTTAATGACCATGGATTTGCTGCATCTGAAAAATGCACCGTCCGCCACTTCATTCATAAAGGAATTTAAGGTCTTGTCCACTCTTAAGGTCTTATCCTTTGTGCAGGCAAAGACCTTGTCATCCACAGATTCAAGATAAAGAATGTCCTCAAGCTCGATCTGTATCTTTTCTTCGTCGTTTCTGGCCCAGAGCTTACCGCCTTCATCCCCTAAGATCGAAAGGATCCGGCTTACGGTTGGAGTAAGGTCTTTGTAACGTATGACTATGCTCTCTTCGCCTTCCGTTATCTGTCTTACGTCTATTTTCATCGCTCTACCGGTTTTCCATGAACTTCACAAGGTAGTCTCTTATGGCTTCAGTTACCTTGTCCAGGTGCTTGCCGTAGCAATGATCGTCGCCTTCGATGGTCACAAAGGTGCAATTTTCGTATTTCTTTGCAGCATCCACCGAATCCGAATAGGGAACCGCTCCGTCATCGTCGCCGTGGATTAAAAGAACGGGACCCCTGAAATTCTTTATGGCTGCATCGGTATCAACAGTCTGGGCAACACGGACGTAGTTTCCGTCAAGGTCTCTTCCGTCCCAGGAATGAAGTATTTCGGGCACGTGATTGGGATCAAAGGGAGTTCCCAGAAGATTTCCTGATCTGGCACCCTTGGGGATCACGATTGCGGGAGACATGGGGATCAGGAGTTTTACCACATCACGCTCCATGGGAGCCACGATCATTGAAAGAAGTCCCCCCTGTGAATGGCCGCAAAGATAGATCTCCGAAACAAAATCCAGGGTTTTTGCATAATCGAATATGGCCAGGGCGTTGGAGATCCATTTATGGAGAGTATGATGTTCAAACTCACCTTCACTCTTTCCGTGGCCGTACATATCGACCCTGAGAGTTGCCACACCAACCTCGTTCATGGTCTTTCTGACCGCCTCCAGATGGGGTTCTTCCTTGTAACCGGTAAAACCGTGGATAATGATGCACAAAGGGCACTTACCCTCTTTTTTAACGGGCATATCAAGCACCGCATCCAGTTTTATGTTTCCGTCGTAAATGTACATGTTTCCTCCTCTTTACATCTTAATTTTATTTACTCAGTGTCAGTGTGACAATGCTCATTTCGGTCTCTCCTCAGCAGTTCTTCACTTCAATGATCCGCGATCTTTGCATAAATAGTGTTCCAGTCGGGACACCTGAAATAATCCTTCCCGGGAAACTCGCAGTTTCTGTTCCAGGGTCTGTCAAATACCATCACCTTAAGGTCCGGCAGGTGCTTAAAAAACTTAAAGGCCGCCGGCGAATCCTCGATGGCAACGTCAAAGTGCATCTTAAGGTAATCTTCTACTTCAAGGCTGTAGGTGCTGTTGTTTATAAAGCTGTCCCGTCCGTATTTGTTTAGACAATACAGCTTTACGTCCTTAAGTCCGTGAGTGTCAAGCCATTCTCTTGAAGGGTCAAAGCAAAAGAAAGGGCGCCCCGTAATAATGGAGATGTCATGGCCATCGTTCAGTAATCTGTTTACCGTTTCGGAAGCCCCCGGAGTTTCTTTGTAGGATAAAAGCACCTCCGGTCTGTGACCTTCAAGCATAAGCTCCTCATACTCGGTCTCCGTGAGGGAAAAGGATTTTTGAAGGTCGAAATAATTTATGTTTTCGTAGGGTATGTCTTTATCGAACATCCGCTTCACAAGGCCTGAAAAATAGTCTGCGGTCTCGCAAAGGCAGTCGTCAAAGTCGATATAGATCTTCATGGCGTATCCTATCCTTTACTCTGTCTTAAGTGCTCTTCTCCATCTTACCACAGCTACGCCGATAATGATCGCATAACCGATAAAACTGTATACCGTGGGCAGCTCACCCAGGAAGATAAATCCGAGTATGGCCGCAAAGATGACCTGGGTATAGTCAAACACGGATATATTCTTGGCGGGAGCAAATTTATAAGCAGTGGTAATGGAAAACTGTCCCAGAGCCGCAGCCGTGCCCGCAAGTCCCAACATGAGCCACTGTCTCCCGGTCATGGGAGCAAAGTCTAAAATAAGCCAGGGCAGTGTAAACAGACAGGAAAAAGCAGAGAAACAGATAACAATGATGGGTGTTCTCTCACCCTTTCCCGTGGCTCTTCGCACAAACACATAGGCGGTTCCCGCACCAAAGCCTCCGTAGAATCCTGCTATGGCAGGAACCAATGCAAGATTGGTGCCTGTGGGGCGAATAATAAAGAGGGCCCCGATAAAGGCGATGATCGTAGCCAGAATATCGAACCTGTTAGGCTTTTCTTTTAAAAGCGGAATTGAAAGGAGGATCGCAAAGAAGGGTGACAGCTTGTTTAACATGTTGGCATCGGCAAGTAAAAGTCTGTCGATGGCATAGAAATTACAAACAAGGCCCGTGGTGCCGAAGAGGCATCTGAAGAACACATCCCACCTGCACTCCTTTTTGATGCTGAAACGCTCCCCCTTTGAAACAAGGGTGATGACGGCGATCACCAGGGCAAAGGCATTCCTGAAGAAGGCCTTCTGCATGGTGGGCACATCCCCGGCCTGCCTTACAAAGAAGGTCATGAGGCTGAAGCCCACCGCCGCCAGCAGGATACATATGATTCCCTTTATATTGCTATTTCCGGTCACGGGGCGCATTTCTTCCTCCGATCTCCCCCTGTTATCAATTACTTTTAAAGATACCGCTTCATTATACCACAGTGTGAATACAAATAAACAGGCATCCCTAAGGATGCCTGCATAAAGTATTTCAAAGAATTTTACCGCTCTAACGGTTTTCGGTTTCCGAGTGGGTCCTTCTTTTTACGGAATAAAGCTTTGCGTCAGCTGCGGAAATGAGTTTGAAGAGTTCATCGTGATCGTGGGGAACACCTGCGGCGCGGCCGATACTTAAAAGCACCATGTCATCGGGGACTTCGGGTATGGGGAAGGTGTAGGTTTCTTCTTTATAGACATCCCCATCCGTACTGAGCACCAGGAATTCATCGCCTCCGTAGCGATAGCAGCGCTCGGCGTTGAAGACCGATTTGATCCACTTGGCGGTCTCCCTGAGGACGGAATCTCCCACCGCGTGACCGTATCTGTCGTTGACTTCTTTAAAGTAATTGACGTCGATCATATAGACCGTCACGTTCTTATCCGTAACCTTGGGCACATCCTCTTCCAGAGCCTTACGGTTTCTGAGGCTCGTAAGCCCGTCGTGGCGGATGTTGTAAAAGAGCATGTCATTGGTCCTCTTAAGTTCCGTGGATTTTTCGGCAGTCTCGACTTCGGAACGGAAACGGACAATCATACCTGTGACGGTGATGAGCAAAAGCAAAACGTAATTAAATATATTTAAACCCTTGCCGCCGTCATACCTGTAAGCGGAAAGATACAGGACCACATACACCACCGTGGTGCAGATCACACAAAGCACCGGTCTTAAAAGCACGAAACAGGCCATCATGATCTGTACCGCAAAGAAGGTAAGAAGCTGCTCGTTATTGCCGTAATTTCTGTAACCTACCGACACCGACCAAAGGGAAAGCATCAGATAATAACATACGTTAAAGCCTTCCACCACGCCATGGCAAAGCAGTTCCTTCCTTAGCATCATGTGGGAACATGCCGTACCCAAAGCACATAAAAAGAGGCAGATGGATGCACTGGCGATGCTCACTCCGGCGGCATGGTTAAACTCTTCTCTGGTCAAAAGAAAAATGCACAGCGCCACGGCCTCAAAAAAGAGGATCACCGGCGCAGTGCGTGCAATATTACTCAGGCTCTTCCTGTCAACAAAGGCCTGAACATCTTTTTCTATATCTGATGAAATAAATCTCTTAAGTCTGTTGCCCATTTAAATTCCCTCTGAAGCTGCTTTAACCATTACATCAGCAACCGATTTATTTTATCATACGATAAGACAACGGGAATTAAACGAAAGTTTTCAGATAAGGGCTGTACTGAAATAACGCTCCGCCCTGTCGGCAAGAACGGTGGCAATGATCTTATCTTTACCGTATTTTGTGGCCATCTGCTTTGCGGCCCACACATTGGCTCCTGAGGATGTACCCACCAGAAGACCCTGAACCCTTGCAAGTTCGCGGGCTGTGTTGATGGCGTCATCGTCCGATACTTCGACTATATCGGTGATGATGGAGGTATCCAGGATATCCGGGATAAAGCCGTCGCCGATACCCTGTATCTGATGAAGTCCCGGTTCGTCGCCAAGAAGTGCGGATACGTTCTTTGGTTCGACCGCCACGATCTTGCATTCGGGGTTTCTTTCAAGAAGGTATTTTGCAACGCCCTGAAGAGTTCCGCCGCTGCCTATGCCGGAAACATAGATATCTATCTTCTCGCCAAGCTGCTCGGTAAGTTCAACCGCAGTGGTCCGATAGTGCATCTCGGGATTTGCGGGGTTCTGGAACTGCTGAGGCACAAAGTATTCATCGGAACTGCCCGCGATCTCCAATGCCTTGTCCACGGAGCCTCCGATACTTAACTTGGGATCCGTAAGTACAAGTTCTGCACCGAGGGCACGTATAATCTTCTTGCGCTCTTCGCTCATGTTTTCGGGCATGACTATTATAACCTTATAGCCCTTGCGGACTCCGCAGAGGGCAAGACCTATACCCGTATTTCCGGAGGTGGGTTCGATTATTGTCATGCCGGGTCTTAGCTTTCCGTCTTTTTCTGCCTGCTCTATCATGTTAAGAGCGATCCTGTCCTTAATGCTGCCCCCGGGATTTAAGAATTCCGCCTTGGCGAAGATCTTTAGTCCCGTGGTCTGTTCAAGACTTATCAAAGGAGTGTTTCCTATAAGATCGAGTACGTTTGTGTAATACATTTCAGTCCCCTTTTTCTTTTTCTGTTTATTTGTGATTATAGCACGAATTAAAGGATTGGGTGTACATTATTGCAACCATGTAAGGGCTTATGCTATATTTTTGATATGTAAATGATCGCTACGGACAAGAACTATGAACAGTGATGTGAAGCTTCGCCTCAGGGCGGAATCAAAAATAATAGCGATCCTGCTTTTGGCAGGGGGGATATATGCCATATGGTGCAAGCTTACGGGGCTTGGCATACCCTGTGTCTTCAGGCTGCTTCTGGGGCTCAAGTGTCCCGGCTGCGGTATGACCCACGCTGCCGTAGCCATGACACATCTGGATATCGCCGGTGCTTTTTCCTACAATAAACTATCTTTGACAGTAGTTCCGCTCCTTATCGTTATTTTGCTTATACAGGAGATCCGTTATATAAAAACAGCCAGCAGAAAGGTTCCCCTGCCGGAAGCCGTATTGCTGGCGCTACTGCTCATTGTGACCGTAGGTTACGGAATAGCAAGGAATCTTCCGCCGGAAGTACTTGTAAGATTATCGGGAATCTTACCGCAGGCATTGCGGTTCGGTTTATAAAATCCAATTTAGGAGGATAAGAAAATGATTTGTCCCAATTGCGGTAATGAGGGCGGGAACGGAAAGTTCTGTTCAAACTGTGGCAGCCCTTTAACCCAAGAGACACAGGCTAACACATCATGGCAGGATAACGGGCAACAGGGTTACGAACAGCAGGGGTATCAACAGCAAGGGTATCAACAGCAGAACTATCAGCAGAACTATCAGCCTGCTATGTACTTTGACGGAGAAGGCGGCGATTATCTGGTAATGATGATCATCAACGCCCTTATGCTCATATTTACTCTGGGCTTTGCATATCCCTGGGTCGTATGCCGCAACCTTAAATGGAGAAAAGAACACACCGTGTTGGACGGTCACAGACTTGCCTTCACGGGACGTGCGGAGGATCTTCTCGTTAACTGGATAAAGTGGTGGATCTTAAGCGCCATCACCTGCGGAATCTATTCTTTGTGGGTCGGAGTAAGGATACGTGAATGGGAAATGTCCCACACCTGCTTTGCTGAAGATTATCAGGCTCCCGGAACCACATTTAATGACTGCTTCTATGACGGTTCCGTGGAAGAAAGGCTCGGCCATCAGATCATTACGACTCTTGTGACCATAGTGACCTGCGGTCTTGCAGCTCCCTGGGCCAGAGTCAGACTGATCCAGTACGATTCCGACCATACGGTCATCCACGGAATGCGTCTTGGCTTTGTGGGCACAGGCATGGATTACTGGATCGAGGGTATCATCATTCAGATATTCACTTTCCTCACCTGCGGTATCTACAATGCATGGGGTATCTGCCGTATTAACAGATGGGTCTGCAGCAATACCATTATCCAGTCCGTCAACAACGTAAAAAGAACAAATTACTAAATCCAAAGCAAAAGAAAGATCCTCCGGAGTAAAATCCGAAGGATCTTTTTTATTTTATTCTTTCCGGTTCTTTTTCCGCGCAGATCTTACGGTTATCAGGGAAAGAACGGAAAAAGCAAAAGTCTCCGCCACAAAGCAGGTGACGGCAAAAACGATCATATTTCTGTATATCCCCTTTGGGAAGAAATGAATGATCCTGTCCGTGGCCGGATTAAAGATCCAGGAGTTATCACTGTCTCCGAAAAACAGCCGGTGAAAGGCGGTAATGAACATAAGGGGGTTACAGGCAAATATCACTGCTGCCACGGCAATAAGTATAAAAGCTGCTGCCTGGGCCATGGGGTAGGTCTTTGCAGGGAGCAGGTACTCTTTCTTTACGATCGTAAGTACTATACCCGGTATGGAAATAAGAGCCGCCACCAGGGCTATGAGCTTCCCCTTTCCCACTATGTTGCTTATGTCATAAAGGTGCCTAAGCTCCCGTCCGTTGAAAAAAGGCTCTTTGACGCCGTTTATCGTGACTGAAATATTGTCGGCCGTATTTTTCCCCTTTACAGTATCAAGCATGAAATCGATGGCCTTATAGGCATCCTCTCTGCTTACTGAAAGGGTTTCTTCGAACTTGGGCCCCGAATTATTCTCATTATACCGATAGAAGAATTTCGGGGACGTAAAGTTTATGTAACAAGCCGTCACCAGTATCAATATAGGCATGATCACGCAGGAAAGTGCCACACACAGGCACGTAAATCTTCTCATGCCGATGATCACTCAACCTTGTTGCCGCATTTTGAACAGAACTGGGTTCCTGCGGGGATCATGGTGCCGCACTTAGTGCAGAATCTGTTTCCGGCTTTTGCGGGCTTTTCTTTTTGGTGAGCCAATACTGCTTTAACAATCATGATACATACAAGGATCAGGAACGCTGCAAGGAATACCCACATAAGGACAGCAAACAGGTTTGTGGAAGAAGTAAGGACCTCAACCTCTATGATCGGATCAACGGCCGTGCAGGTGAAGGTTCCTTTTTCCAGTGTGTATCTTTCCTTTGGTATATTGCTGTAGATAACCTTCGATGATCCCAGCTTAACATTGTAGGTCAGTTTGAAATCATTCATATCATAATGAACGAAATCACGCATGTTCAGGTAATCATACAATGCAGTTTTCTTTGTAACGCTTGCCGCACCGCTCTTTACCGTATACTGCATGTCATTGGCACGACCGAACAAATCATGCGAGCTTTCAAGGATTTCATTGACCTTTCCTTCCTGCTCGATCACGACTTTGTATCCTTCTTTGGTATCTGCCTTAACGGTGGTGGTACCCTTGGAAGTCTTTTTGTCTTTTGCTTTTTCTTCGGTATCGGAAACGGCTGTGTCCTCTGTTTTGATCAGCGCATTGATCTTTTCAAGGATCCTGGTCTGCTCGGTCTCTGTAGGCATATCCTTAAGGCCGATCTCGATGGTACGGTTCCACTTTCCGCCGGCTTTGCTCTTTAAGGTGACCTCTGTGCTATTAGCGTTGTAACACTTGATAAAGGAATTTACCGACTTAACGAGGTCGCTGTTTCCGTAGTATTCCTGATAAACATTTATCTGATAATCGGGATAAAGATTTGCGTAATTACCCACATAATACAGGTAATTATCGGAAGTGAGGACTATCCTGTCGTCACTTACCTTGCTGTAGATGTTCAGCGCGGTAGAAGTATTTCCCATCACGTAATTTGCAAGAGAGATTTCGTCAACAAAGCCCTGAGAAAAAGCAAAGGGAGAGGGATCTCCTTTATAGTCGCTGTCATAGCATGTGTTTCCGTCTCCGAAAACGGCCTTCATGAACTCATCGAGTTTCTTTACGTCAAGGCCGTTACCCTTAAAGGAGAACTTGGTGGTTCCGTCCTCTTCTTCTTTGTCAAGGGTAGCGAAGGAAGGAACGACGGAGGACATATAATTCGATATCTCATCGCCCTTGGCATTCATGGATGCCGCGGGAATGTAGAAATTAACCTCACGGTTAAAGCTGTCGATATCACATATCTCGGTGAGCACATCAATGTGGCCGATGGAAAGATACTCGATCTTGTCAACGTTAATGCGCTTGCCGGTTGAAAATGAATTACCGGAATAAGAAACCTTGGTATCTCCGTCTCCGAAGAGGCTTCCTATATTGCTTGACGAGACGTGTCCCTTTTCAACCAATGCGTCGGAAAACCACTGCAAAAGATCTGTGGAGGCGAAATCCTCGTCCACATAAAAGCCGTTGACCCACAAGCCGTCGGGGCTTGATAAGGTCAGGGTATGTTCAGCCCCGGTAATGTCATTGACCTTCTGCAAATAGTCCTCGGGTGAACTGAAAGCCAGGCGGAACACATAGTAATAGGTTCCGTCAGCTTCGGAATAGTCAAAGGTCATGGATGCGGGGATCTTTTCTGATATGGTGGCATTAAGATCTTCGATGGTTCCGGTGAAATAACTTTCGAAAGTTGAGTTTGAGAAGACCATCTGCATGTCTCTCTCGCCGGACAGATCCTCATTGATCTTAAGTTCTGTATTGATGGTAGTGCCGGATCCGCAGGCAGCGGCAAACATGACCGCCAGTACGGTTAAGATAAGCAATAAATATTTTTTCAGTTTTTTCATCTCGGATTCCCTTCACTAGTAAGAAATGTATTCTTTTCCGTTGACTTTGATCACATCAAGCACTGTTTGCTCCATGCTTTCGATCTTACCGTCATAAGAGGTTATAATACTTATGGGAATGGAATATGTACCGTCATCATTTTGGTATCTTTCCCCCGTGAGTACTTCCCTTGTGATCTTTTTGACCTTGCTTTGGTCATCTCTGTAGGCATTCAAAAGCTCAAGGGCATCATCCGAAAACAGGGAACTGCCCAAGGTCTCGGCATCCTGCTGATGATCGGGGGCAAAGCACGATGCCAGCAGTCTGACATCCTTATTTTCAATCGCTGTGCTCACTCTGCCTGCCAGGCTGTCCCGGGGCGCCGAAACGCTCGAAATCACCAGGCATGCCATCGAAAGCACAAAAGCAACGATGGCGCAAATAAACAATTTCTGTTTAAACAATCCTTTCATCTTCTCCTCCAAGCAATAAGAATTTGTATCATGAAAGCTGCCCTCACCCGGCAGACTGTCATACCTGTGTATTATAACACACATTGTTGATGATGGTTTCTTTTTCCGATCCCTCAGGGTTTCTTTGTAAGATACAAAACATAAGTATCGTTAAACACGATCCTGTCTCCCGCATCCAGTACCGCACTTTTCAGTTTCGAGAAAAACTCGGTCCGAATGGGATCGGGGATCACGATATGGTCGCAGTGGGTGCCGGAAAATTCAACATATTCCTCCGCATTAAAGGTACGCTGACCCTTGAATTCGAACTGCTCAACATCAGAGTAACCGTAATCCGGTGCTGCGGTATAGTTAAATTTTCCGTGCTTATATGTGATGTCCGGCTTATAAAACTCATCATAAAGCGCCTGAATCTTTGCATACAAGGCCTCGTTATCCGACCTGTATTCGGACCTTGTAAGCATCATGGCAAGTGTTCCGCCGGGTTTCAAAAGATCAAAGGTTTTTGCATAAGCGATCTCCTCCGGGATCCACTGAATCGTTGCCGCGGAATAGATCATATCAAACTTCATGTCCCCGAAATCATGGGTGATGAAATCGTCGTTCACTATATTGAAGTTGGGCAGTTTCCCATACTTTTCTTTCATCTTGCGGTAGAGATGCTCCCCAAGCTCTATGGCATGGTATTCGCACCCCGTCCTGAGCACAGGCTCCGTCGCCTGTCCCGTTCCGGGCCCGATCTCAAGAACTCTCTTGTTGGGACCGATCCCTGTTTTATCATTTAAAAAAGTAAATAACTCGTCGCTGTATCTGGGACGGAATTTGTCGAACCGATCCGGGATCGTATCGAATACCCTGCGAAACTCGTCCTGTTCCAGTTCTTTGATGTCATCTTCCGTGATCGGACGTATTTTCCGATCCTCCGCACAGTGGATCGAGCCTACGATATCGATCTTTCCGTTCTTTATAAAGAAAGCACTCATGTCCTCCATGGCATATACTCTGCGGCTCTCCGACATTTCCAGTGTCTTTTCATATCGCCAGGTATCTTTTGGATCGTGATGACAGCTGACTGTAATGTTGGTTAGTCCAAGCCCCGGGAAGGGCTCCATGGACTCAAAGAAATCCACCGTGTTTCGAGCCATGTTCATGGATCCCGCGCTGACGCCAAAGATAGCCGCATGACAGTCAAGCAGAGCCTCGAAGCATCCCTTCTCCCTGATCAGCTCAAGCTGTTCTTCGCAGGCACCGCCACCCATAAGGAAGATACAGTCCGCTTTCTCAATAAGTGCTTTTGCCTCTGATGCTTCCGTTCGCTTGTCGATTACGGAATGCTTTTCAAAGGGTATGCCCTGTTCCGCAAACATTTCATGCATACCGTCAGAGTCTCTGTCATTTTGAGCATACTCAAAGGGACAAGCGCTGATAAATACGATACTATTACGAATCGTCAGTTCTTCACGAAGCCGCTTTGTTATCTCTTCGGAAAAATGATGATCCGGAAACCCGCTGAATACAGCCAATAATTCTTTTCTCATACAATTACCCCATCCAGACCATAACCCAATTGAAGGTCCGTGTCTTTGTATCCCTTAGACTTAAGTATGGTGTATTTATCCGGAAAAATTTCCCTGCAAATTGCCAGTTCCAACTCCTGCCTGTGAGAAAAATGCTTTAGCATATCCTCTTCACCCGCCAATCCCTTTTGCTTGGCATACGGCGAATCATTGAAATATCCGAGCATCAGCGGAAACCACATTTCTCTTCCCTGATCATCCGTGCGTTCTTTTCTGATCACATCGATATTGGATCGGATATCTTCGCTCAAAAGATATGCGATATGATAATCCCGTCTGCCCAGAACGTTTTTGATCTCTCTGTAAAATGCAATGATCTCTGCGTCGGAAGCATTTTGAAACAGGATCATATCCTCTACGATATTCTGGAACAGTGAACATTCGAAAATATTCCCGTCCGTGTTCCAATTGGAAAACCTGCTCAGAATTATATTTTTGAAAGATTCCTGCGATACACGAGCATTATAAATCTCGTATTGTTCAAGATCCTTGTGGAATCCGGGTATATCCGTGATGATCTGTGTATAACAGATGATCATATGCCCGTCTTCTTCATAACTCTTTGCGATGATATCTTTCTTTATTTCAGCATATTTATCCAGGATAGCCCGATAGGCATCCCGAGTTGTATAAGCACACCAGGCCAGTTCCACCGGAGAATAATCTCCTTCCCGAAACACTTTGCATTCCGGATGCTTATCGCACATTTTCTTAACAAGGGTGCTTTTTCCGCTTCCCTGCAATCCTTCAACAAAATAATTCATGCCGATCCCTTCTCCGAATCTTTTATCCTGTAGTATTCAAGATAATATTATGAACAGGTCGCTGAGATACATTAACCAATCGTGCACAGCTTGCCACACAGAACATAGCCTATCTTCTCATAGCATGCATAAGTATCCATAAGTCGTTTTATCTTGATCCTCATTTCCTTCTACTCTCCCTGTGAAAAAAGAAACCAAGATTGATCCGGACCTCCCTCCGTCCTATGTCATTATTTGTATAACAGCATGTGTCAAATCCGATCAATTCAAATCCCTGATGAAGGTAAAACCCGATGGCATTTGTATTGCATGACTGAGTTTCCAGAATGATTGCACGGCGATTCTGTTTTATGGCAATTTCCTTTGCCTTATTCATAAGTCTTTTACCAAGCCCCTGCTTCTGAAGTTCATCACATACCCACAGCTCTGTTACCATCAGTCTGTTGGACCACTCCTCGGGACATACTTCGATACAGGCAAGGAGCTCACCTGAATCACTTACGACTCCGTAAGCCTCAGCTTTTTCCCAATGATCCTGATACAAAGAATCCGGAAAATCATATTCCTCGGGAGTATGCACTATTTCCTGTTCGGATGGTTTCCTTGCTATCTTAATCGTACATCCATTCAGGTCAAGAGGTGCTATTTCAAGATCATAGAAACTATCGCTCCTGGTAACAAGCGGAATGGGGGTGCCTTTCCACTTGTCCTTTGGTAAAGCAATTATCTCAATATCGTTACTCATTTATCTGTTTCCGCCTTTCCTGACTCTTCAAATGCATCACCTTTGAAACTGCTTTCCAAAGTTGTTTACATAGTATTCATACTCTTCATTCTCAGCAAATATGAATGCATGATAAGCATTTTTCTTTTCCCTGCGAAGCATTGAAAGACGATCACCTCCACAGATCACATGAAACCTTCGCTCTTTAAACATAATGATCAGCGGGACTTCTCTAAAATCCACGTCTGCGTCGGCAATTGGCTCTTCCTGACTATCATCTATCAGGCGCAAAGGAATCCTTACCATTTCTGACAAAAAGTATCTCTCACCGTCAGGCATTTCTACGCCC
>JAEEGL014806615.1_pt1 | contig 24112 bp, 17 predicted proteins | sample 9134231 | NCBI WGS metagenome assembly JAEEGL01 (sample SAMN16246548, study PRJNA631951) | gut metagenome | biome: gut microbiome; feature: rumen; material: fiber-attached | host: Bos | place: Iran: Karaj | collected 2018-10
AAGCGGGTGCTCATCACCGGTGCGGCCGGTTCCATCGGCAGCGAGATCATGCGCCAGGTAGCGATGTTCAATCCTTACCAGATGATCCTGATTGACAACGCGGAAACGCCCCTGCATGACATCCGGCTGGAACTGAAGAAGAGATGGCAGGAGATCGATGCGCCCACGATTATCGCCAATATCACGAACAAGGCCCGGATGCGGGCGATTTTCGACGAATACCGGCCTGAATACGTGTTCCACGCTGCGGCATACAAGCATGTGCCGATGATGGAGGACAATGTGTCGGAGGCTATCCAGAACAATGTCCTGGGGACGAAGGTCATGGCCGACCTGGCTGTCGAGTACCGGGTGAACCGGTTTGTCATGGTTTCCACGGACAAGGCGGTGAATCCGTCCAACGTGATGGGCTGCTCCAAGCGTATCTGCGAGATCTATGTCCAGGCGCTGGCCCGCAAGATCCAGAAAGACAAGTCTGCTCCGACCCAGTTTATCACGACCCGTTTCGGCAACGTGCTGGGTTCCAATGGTTCCGTGATTCCGCTGTTCCGGAAGCAGATTGCGTCGGGCGGTCCGGTCACGGTCACCCATCCGGAAATCATCCGGTATTTCATGACCATCCCGGAGGCCTGCCAGCTGGTGCTGGAAGCCGGCAGCATGGGCAAGAGCGGCGAGATCTATATCTTCGACATGGGCAAGCCCGTGAAGATCGTGGACCTTGCCAAGCGGATGATCCAGCTTTCCGGCCGCAACGACGTGAAGATCGAATTCACGGGCCTTCGTCACGGCGAGAAGTTGTACGAGGAACTCCTGGCGACCAAGGAGAACACCAAACCCACTTCCCACGACAAGATCATGATCGCCTCCGTGCGGGAATATGACTACGAAGACGTGAATGTGGAGATTGAATCCCTTATCCAGGACAGCTACCAGTTCGACCCGATGCGGACGGTAGGACAGATGAAGGATCTCGTACCCGAATTCAAGAGTTTGAATTCCAGGTACTCGATCTTGGATGACAACCGGTAGGAATTTCCCTTATTCTATACGATTCCGAGCAGATGGCTGCGGGATAGCATGCAGGCTCCGATAGGGGCCGCTTCGTTGCGCAATTTCGTGAAGCGGATGGCGGTATCCTGGTTCGCGATGGTCTGGGCATGGCGCTTGACGGCACTGCGGATGGGGAGGATGAGGTAATCGCCTGCCAGTGAGAGCTTTCCGCCGATGACGACGAGCTGCGGGTTGAACACGTTGATCAGGCCCGCGAGGCCGCGTCCGAGGTTGCTTCCGATTTTCTCGATGCTCTCGATGGTGAGGATGTCTTCCTCCTGGATCGCCTTGAAGATATCGTTGAGGTTCACTTTCCCTTCCTTCTTGAAGGTCTGGGAGAGGGAAGAGGCGCGCCCGGCACGGAGTTGTTCCGTGATCAGCCGGACAAGGGCGGAACCGGAGGCGCCGGTCTCCAGGCAGCCGATCTTGCCGCATCGGCAGATCTGGTCGTTGTCCAGCAGGGGGAAGTGGCCGAATTCACCGGAGAATCCGGAGGTGCCGTAGTACAGGTGACCGTCCAGGATCATGCCCATTCCAAGGCCCCAGCTCACATTGATGAAGAGGACGTTCTTCTCTTTCTTGACGACCCCGGCGAGGTATTCGCCGTAGGTCATGGCGCGGGAGTCGTTCTCGATGACCACCGGGATGTCCAGGTCCTCGGAGAGGATCTTGTTGATGGGCCTTTCGGGGTCGAAGGAATACAGGTTGCTGTAGCCGGTCTTGGGATTCACGCGGCCGGCCACGCTGATGCCCATCCCCAGGACCTTGTTCCAGTCCAGGTCCTTCTCGGAGAAGAAGGCGCGGAGGCTGTGGGCGACGCGGTGGATGCAGTTCTCGTCCGGTTCGAAGGTGAAGGGGATGTTGTCCTGGAAGGAAATCAGTCCGCCCTTGAAGTCGGTGACGGCGATGCTGGCATGGGAGTGCCGGATGTCCAGGCCGACGAACATGCCCGCATCCGGGTTGAGTCCGTAGATGCTGGGGCGGCGTCCGCCCGAGGTGCCGGACTTGCCGAGCTCGATCATGAAGCCTTCATCCATCAGTTCCCCGATCAGCTTGGTGACGGTGGGGACGCTGGAATTGATCTGTTCACTCAGGGAAGCGATGCTGTATTCTCCGTTCTGGATGCAAAGATGGAGTATGGTTTTCTTCAAGAGAGAATTCTTGTTGTCTTTCTTGTCCAGGAATGTGTTTCTCATGTCCGTTTTTAGTTTATACAAGACAAATATACTCATATTTTTTATTTTTCGTACGATTTTTTTGAAAAATCTTTAATATAATTTGATTCTTCGGGCCGACCTTGAAAAGTATGGAGAAAAAAGCTATCTTTGTCAGTTGAAGATAATGGTTTGGCTATGTTCGCAAAGCTCAAGACGTGGCGGAATAATTTCCGGCTTTCGCTGAAGATGAAGATGGTGCTCGCCCTGAGTTCCATCGTAGTCGTGCTCGTGCTTTCCAGCATCATCTCCATCCTGGAGTACCGGCGGATGTCCAGCTATGTGTCGGAAATGATTGCCGATAACATCAACGGCATCAATGTCGCCCAGAAGCTGTCGAACGTCACCGACAACTACAATCTCCAGATTCTGACGGTCATCGGGGACGAGTCCATCAACTCCCTGCCCGACTTCGACCAGCAGAAATTCGTCTTCTACTGCGATTCGCTCCGTTCCTCCTTTGCGGAAAAGCAGATGATTCCGCTTACGGATTCGGTCCTGTACGCCTATTCGGCCTATATGCTCACCTCCCTGGAGCTGGAGGAGGTCCTCAAGTCGGACTTCATCGACTCCCGGACCTGGTATTTCGACCGGCTGCAGCCTCCTTTCCACCGGCTGGACGACTATCTGGACCGCCTGAGCCAGGCGATGTACGACGACCTCCAGCGGAATTCCGAGAATTTCGACCGCGGTTTTTACCGGAGCATCATCCCCGGTTTCGTCGCGGTGTCCGTGGGGGTGATCCTGGTGCTCCTGCTGATGTTCTTCATCATCGCGTACTATGTGAACCCGCTGAACAAGATGCTGGGAGGTCTCCATGACTACCAGTCGATGGGCCGGAAATACAATTACACCTTCGACGGGGACGACCAGCTCAGCGATCTGAACGAGGGCATCACCGAGCTGACGGAAGAGAACCGCCAGCTGCGCCGGCGGATCAAGCTGATGCGTGAAACCCAGCCCAAGGAATGAACCTGAAGGTCATATCGCGGAATGTGGGAACGGCACTCCTCGTGAGCTCGCTGTTCATGCTTCTGTCGGTCTTCGTATCCCTGCTGGACGGCGGGGACAGCGCGCTGGCACCGCTGCTGATCAGCTTCTCGCTCACCTTTACCGTGGGTATCTTCCCGTTCATCTTTGTCCGGAAATCGGATCAGATCACCCTGCGTGACGGGTATATGATCATCTTCCTGTCCTGGCTGCTCTCTTTCGTGTTCGGGATGCTTCCGTATGCCCTTTGGGGCGGGCCGTTCTCCCTTGTAAATGCTTGGTTCGAAAGCGTTTCCGGATTTACGACCACGGGGGCGACCATCCTGGAAGACGTGGAGGCCCTGCCCAGGAGCCTGCTGTTCTGGCGCTCATCGACGCACTTTATCGGCGGTTTGGGAGTCGTCGTTTTCCTGCTGCTGATCATTCCGAACTCGTCGCCGGTGCGCCTGCGGCTCACCAATATGGAACTGTCCTCCTTGTCGCGGGAGGATTACCGCTCCCAGGCCAATAAGACCGTATTCATCTTCGCGTGGGTGTACTTGGGCATCTGCGCGCTGGCGTTCGTGAGTTACCTGCTGGCGGGGATGTCTCCATTCGATGCCATCAACCACGCTTTCAGCGTCTGTGCCACAGGCGGTTTCTCCAGCCGGAACCTGTCCATCGGCCACTTCCGGTCGGAGTTGATCTCGTCCCTGACGATCGTCTTCATGTACCTGGCGTCCATCCATTTCGGGCTGATTTTCATGACGCTCGCGTCCCGGTCGCTGCGGCCCTTGAAGAACCCTGTCCTGCGGTTCTACACCCTGAGCCTGATCGGCGGATCCATCCTGACCGCCGTCTCCCTGAAGCTGCAGGGGGTGGACAGCACGTGGGCGCGCGCTTTCCTGGACGGTACATTCCATGTGGTGAGCTACACTTCCACTTCGGGTCTTGCTATCAGCGACAACTCCAACTGGCCCATGCTGCCGTGTTTCATCCTGATCGTGGGCAGCCTGGTGTGCGGCTGTGCGGGGTCCACCACGGGCGGCCTGAAGTCGGACCGCGTGATCGTCCTGTTCCGGGCCATCCGGATGCAGGTGGTCAAGACGCTGTATCCTTCTTCCGTGTTCGAGGTCAAGTTCGGAAAGCGGATCCTCCGCGACGAGGAAGTGTATCCGCAGATCCTGTATATCGCCCTTTTCTTCCTGATGATCGGCATTTCCTCCATCCTGTGCGTCATCATCGGGGACCCGAACCAGCATGCCCTGCTGGGGTCGATTGCCTCGCTGACCAATGTGGGGCCTTCCCTGGGCACCATCGGCTCCCTCGGGAACTTCAACGCCGAGCCGAACGCCATCAAACTGATCTTTACGTTCGACATGTTCCTGGGCCGTGTCGAGATCTATCCTGTTTTCGCCGTCTTCGCGGCTTTCATCCACCGGAGGTAGCAGATGGACCGGACGGGGTTCCTGTACACCGAGTTCCTGCGGCGGTTTCCCTATGAACCGACGCCCTGCCAGGACCGTCTGATGCAGGATATCGCGTCGTTCGCGACCGGGGACGATGCCGACATCCTGGTGGTCAACGGCTATGCCGGAACGGGCAAGACGACGGCCCTGGCGGCCGTGGTTTCCACTTTTACCGACTTCAAGACGCCCTGCGTGCTGATGGCTCCGACGGGCCGGGCGGCGAAGGTGCTGTCGAACTATACCGGGCGGCCGGCATCGACCGTCCACAAGCAGATCTACCGGCAGAAAAGCCACGGCGAAGACGGTTTCGGGCAGTTCTCGCTGGCGCCGAACAAGGCGAAGAATACGCTGTTTATCGTGGACGAGGTGTCGCTCATCGGCATTGAGGCGGGGGAGCGGCAGTCCACGACCGTTTTCGGCTCCGGAAACCTTCTGGAGGACCTGATCCTGTATATGCGCAACGGGGTTGATTGCCGGATGATCCTGGTCGGCGATGCCGCGCAGCTGCCTCCCGTGGGCCTGGACCGTTCTCCGGCCTTGTCTCCGGAATATATGTCAGGCGCCGGCGGCGTGCGCTTCTCCGAGCTGCGGACGGTCGTCCGCCAGCAGGAGGGTTCGGGCATCCTCGTGAATGCAACGCACCTGCGGGTGATGCTGGAGGAGGATTGCGAGATTCCGCTGGACGAACTGGGCCTGACAGTCAAGGGGTTCGATGACGTGGTGCGTGTTTCCGGCGGGGAACTGATTGAGACGCTGTCGGATGCGTATGGCCGGTACGGGGAGGACGAGACCATCGTCCTGTGCCGGTCCAACAAACGGGCGAACCGCTACAATGCGGGTATCCGCGCCCAGGTCCTGTACCGGGAGGAGCGGCTGGTCCGGGAGGACAAGCTCATGATCGTGAAAAACTGCTACCATTTTGCGGATGAGCTGGAGGGGACGGACTACATCGCCAACGGCGACATCTGCAAGCTGGTGCGCATCGGCGGCTATGAGGAGCGGTACGGGCTGCATTTCGCCCAGGCGCGGCTGGCTTTTCCGGATTATGGCGACCAGGAAATCGTGGCGAAGGTCCTGCTGGACACGCTGGAATCGGAATCCGCCTCCCTGACCTACGAGCAGTCCAATGCCCTTTACCAGGGGGTCAGTGCGGACTATTCCCACCTGACTACCAAGAAGAAACGCTACGACGCCGTGCGGGAGGATCCTTTCTTCAACGCCCTGCAGCTCAAGTATGCCGATGCCATTACTTGCCACAAGTCACAGGGCGGCCAGTGGAAGTGCGTCTTCATCGACAATCCTTTCTGGCAGGATTTCCTCACGCCGGACGACCTGAAGTGGCTGTATACGGCCCTGACGCGGGCGGTAGAGAAGGTCTATCTGGTGAATTTCAAGGACGAATTGTTTCAAAGTTTGCAAGGATGAGCGAGAACTACATGTTTCCGACTTCCGTGAAGGAGGTCCAGGCGCTGGGATGGGATTACATCGACATCATCCTCTTTACGGGGGATGCGTTCGTGGACCATCCGTCGTTCGGGACGGCGGTGATTGCGCGGTGGCTCCAGAAATGGGGTTACCGGGTGGCGGTGGTCCCGCAGCCCAACTGGCGGGATGACCTCCGCGATTTCCGCAAGCTGGGGGCGCCGCGGCTGTATTTCGGGCTGAATTCGGGGGCGATGGATTCGATGGTGAACCACTATACGGCCTCCAAGCGGCTCCGCCATGACGACGCCTACACGCCCGACGGCAAGGCGGGCGCACGGCCGGACTACGCGGTTACGGTGTATACGAAGATCCTGAAGGAACTGTATCCCGATGTCCCTGTCATTATCGGTGGCATCGAGGCTTCCCTCCGCCGCCTCACGCATTACGATTACTGGAAGGACTGCCTGATGCCCTCTGTCTTGGTTACTTCCGGGGCCGATTACTTGTGTTACGGCATGGGCGAAAGGCCGATGCTGGCGCTCACGAGGGGAATCGAGAACAACTGGTCGCGGCATCAGATGCAGCAGATTCCGCAGATAGCGTTCTTTGTGAAGGGGAGTCTCCCCTCCGGAAAACTGCTTCTGCATAGTTTCGAGGAGTGCCAGAAGGATAAGTTCAAGTTTGCGGAGAATTTCCATTGGATTGAGCAGCACGCGAATATGATGCATCCGGATACGATCGTCGAGCCGGTGGGGGACGGGTATGTGCAGATCAATCCGCCGTATCCGACGGCGACGACGGAGGAGATGGATTCGTTCTGGGATCTGCCGTTCACGAAGCTGCCGCATCCGCGGTACAAGGGGAAAAGGATTCCGGCGTACGATATGATCAAGTTCTCGGTGTGTACGCACCGGGGGTGCTTCGGGGGGTGCAATTTCTGCACAATCGCGGCGCATCAGGGAAAGTTCATTTCGTCACGGAGCGAGGAATCCATCCTCAAGGAGGTGCGTGCGCTGAATGAGCTGCCGGACTTTGCGGGCAACATTTCGGACGTGGGGGCGCCGACGGCGAACATGTACGGGATGCATGGGAAGAACCAGGAGATCTGTGCCAAGTGCAAGCGGCGTTCGTGCCTGTTCCCGGCCCGCTGTCCGAATCTGGACTGCGACCATACGCGGCTGTTGAATCTCTACCATAAGATCGATTCTACCAAGGGGATACGCCACTCCTATATCGGCAGCGGCATCCGGTATGACCTGTTCCTGACGGAGGACGGGTTCGTGGACAAGAGTTCGAAGCCTTATCTCAGGGAATTGGTCCTGGACCATACGTCCGGACGGCTGAAGGTGGCGCCGGAGCATACGGAGGATCACGTGCTCCAGAAGATGGGGAAACCTTCGTTCCGGTATTTCGAAAGGCTCCGAAAGGAATTCGACCAGGTGAACCGGGAGGCGGGGACGCACGTGGGACTGGTCCCGTATTTCATCTCGTCGCATCCGGGCTGCACGATGCGGGACATGGAGCGGCTGGCGAACCATCCGGCGCTGAGGGGCATCTGGATGGACCAGGTGCAGGATTTTACGCCTACGCCGATGACTACGTCGTCCGTGATGTTCTGGTCCGGCTATGATCCCAGAGACCTCAAACCGGTGTTCTGCGAGCACGATCCGCAGCGGAAACAGGAACAGAAATCGTTTTTCTTCAAGAATTCCTCGAAAAAAAACATACAGGGTATTTCCAAATCCAAAAAAAGACGTTAATATTGCACCGCAAAACCTATTAACCTGAATCAAGATGGCAGACAACAAGAAAAGACATGTGGTGAGCTATGAAAAGATGGCCCTGAATCCGGAACTGGCGGCGGCTTTCGCCGAAAAGTATCCCCGTGGATTCAGCGACTACCTGACTGACCTCGTGAAATATCCGAAGCCGGACGGCACCACTTTCTATGCTGTCACCGTGGAGATTCCCGATGCCATCTACCTGGTGAAGATCAACGTGAAGACCGACGACCTCGAGGATGTCGAGCGCTGGCTCGAAGGCGAGGAAGACGCCGAGAACGAGGCCGTGGCCGGCGGCAGCGCCGACGCCTCCGATGCGGCGGGCGAGACGCTTCCCGACGACAACATCGCCCAGTACGCAGGCGGCTCGGACGACGAATAAGGAAAAGATGGCCACGAACCAAGGCGTGAAATATGTATGGGGCCCGATGCGGGCCCTTTTGCGTAAGTGGCCGGAGCGTAGCCGGCTGCTGGTCCTGTCCGTGGTCACGGGGATCCTTTGCGGCCTGGCCTCCGTCCTTCTGAAGACGACGATCCGTTTCCTCGGCCATGGCCTGCATCAGCTGGTGGGCGGGTCCACGTGGCTGTTCCTCCTGCTTCCCGGCGTGGGAATGCTCCTTAGTCTGCTGATTGTCAGATATATCGTCAAGGACAACATCGGCCATGGCGTCACGAAGGTCCTGATTGCCGTGTCCAAGAACGAGTCCAAGATCAAAAGGCACAATACCGTTTCGTCCCTCATCACCAGCGCGCTGACCATCGGATTCGGCGGTTCCGTGGGTGCCGAGGCGCCCATCGTGTATACGGGGGCGGCGATCGGATCCAATCTGGGCCGGTATATGGGCCTTTCCTACCGGGGGATGACCCTGCTGCTGGGATGCGGCGCTGCGGGAGCCGTGGCGGGCATTTTCAATGCACCGTTGGCCGGTGTCCTGTTCACGCTGGAAATCCTCCTCTTCAACCTGTCGATGAGTTCCATCCTGCCGCTGCTCCTTTCCACGGTGTCGGCGACGATGGTGTCCTATCTGTTGCTGGGGCGGGAGACGCAGTTCGCCTGCACCGTCGTGGAGTTCGCGATGCGGAATATCCCTTTCTATGCGGTCCTGGGCGTGTTTTGCGGCTTCTGCTCCCTGTATTTCCTGCGGACGACGCTCTTCATGGAGGATTTGCTGGGAAAGATGCGGAACCCTTATCTGCGTTGGGCGCTATGTGCGATGGGGCTGGGTCTTCTCATCTTCCTGTTCCCTCCGCTGTACGGCGAAGGTTATGAGGACGTGGGACTGCTCCTGAAAGGCCAGAGCAGCGGCCCTGTGTGGTTCTTCCTGCTGATCCTGCTTCTGAAGGTGTTCGCGATGACTTTCACCAATGCCGGCGGGGGAGTGGGCGGTACTTTCGGTCCCACCCTGTTTGTCGGGGCCATCGCCGGGTACGTGGTCGCGTCGGTCTTGAACCTGATCTGGCCCGGCCAGGTGCCGGTTCCCAACTTCGTGCTCGTGGGTATGGCCGGCCTGATGGCGGGCGTGATGCAGGCCCCGATGACGGCCATCTTCCTGATTGCCGAAATATCAGGCGGTTACCAGCTCTTTGTGCCGCTGATCCTGACTTCGGCGCTCGCGTACGGGACTACCCGGCTGTTTGAAAAGTATTCCATCTATACCAAGCGTATCGCGCAGACGGGAGAACTCCTTACGCACGATTCCGACCAGGCCGTGCTGACCCTGCTTCGGACGGAATCCCTGGTGGAAAAGGACTTTACGCCGGTCCGGATCGACGATGACCTGGGTGCGCTCGTGGATGCGGTGGCCGTGTCCAGCCGGAACATTTTCCCGGTCCTGGATTCCAAGAACCGGCTGCAGGGATATGTGGACCTGACCGACATCCGGCGTGACATGTTCCGGACGGACCTGTACCAGACGGCCAAAGTGTACAACTATATGCGCTCCGCGCCTGAATATGTGTATCCGGACGAGCCAATGGACAGCGTGATGCGCAAGTTCGAGCGGACCGGGGCGTGGAACCTGCCGGTCGTGGACCGCGAACGACGCTATATCGGATTCGTCTCCAAGTCAAAGATATTCAACGCTTACCGGGAGGAGCTCCGGGTGTTTTCCCAGGATTGATTCCGGTGCTTTCCGGCAGGGTTGCCCAAGCCGTTTTTTTTCTTATATTTGTAGAATTAAAGACCACGGCCAATGCACACGAGCGACTTTCCGGTTTCCACTCCGCTGATGATTGTCTGGGCGATCTGCCTGGCTGTCGCGGCGTTCTTCTTCGTGCGGCTCCTCAATTATCTGCTCCGCAAGAACCGGAGGGAACTCCTGCTGCTGTCGTTCACTGTCCTGCTCATAGCCGGGGCGGCCATCCATGTCATCATCCTCTCCCAGTCCACCCACACCGTCACGGACGGGAACTGGGTCCAGCTCGTCCTGGTCTCCCTGGTGGCCGGGTTGGAAATGTTTATCGGGCATACCGTCATCTTTGACGACATTATCGCGGCGGTCGTGTTCCACGAGCCGGGATTGCTCCTGGCCTACCTGACGATCTTCGTCCTGGTCCTGACGTTCAGTTTCGTGATGGTGTTCCAGATCCTGCCGCGCCGCCTCCGTGACCGGCTGTGGCTCCGGAGCCATGCCCGGAGTGCGATGGCCAACCGGAAGAACCATCTCTTCATCGGGGTCACCCCCAGCGCGAAGCTCCTGGCCAAGTCCATCCTGGAAGAGCAGCAGAAGGGCAGGCGCAGGGATCAGGGGTACCTGGTTTTCATTGACATCCCTGAAGCGGAAGGGATGCGCACAGAGCTTTCCTTCGGGGACATTTTCACAAGCATCGTCAGCCGCCGGAAGGAAGTGAGCCTGGACGAGGAACTGGGCAGTGACCGGTTCGTCCTCCTGAAAGGCCGGTACCCCGACGTGCATCACGGGGGCGACCTGGCCGATGTGCTGGGCCTCAAGTACTTGCGTACATGGCTCCACAATGAGCGCAACAGCGTTTATGTTCTGGGGAAGGAGGAAGAGAACCTTGCCCTGCTGGAGCGCCTTCGGGCGGATTCCGGCGTCCGGGCGAAGGTGTTCTGCCTCGTGAACGACGTCAACGGGCCCCAGTCGGTGTACACGGCTTCCCTCAGCCGGGTCCGGATGATCGACACCCATCTCCTTTCCGTCCAGCGGGTTAAGTTCCAGCAGCCCGGCCTGCATCCCATCCATTTCGTGGATGTGGCGAAGGACAAGGACGGAACCCCGCTCGGCTATGTTTCGTCGGGTTTCCACGTCTTGTACGCAGGGTTCCGGGAAACGGGTCAGGAATACCTGCGTTTCCTGTATGAGTTCGGTGCTTTCGTAGGAAAGGACCTGAAACAGGTCCCGACCTCCTTTGATATCTTCGACGACGACCTGGACCGCTACCGGGGCGATTTTCTCAATCGTTTCCCGGGTATGAAGGGGGATCCTTCCCTGGTTTGGAACGAAGGAACCATCGGTTCGGACCGCTTCTGGGAGCGCTATGCCAGTCTGCTTGGTTCTCTGAACTATGTCGTGGTGGCAACGGGCATTCCTGACCGGAATGTCGACTTTGCCATCCGCCTTCTCCGGACGGCGGCCCGGGCGGACAAGGACCTGTCCCGATTCGTCATCCTGGTGCGGGTGGCCACGCTGGACAACCGGACGCGTGGCATCCTGGATTTCTTCAATTCGACCTATCATCCCGGCGGCGAGCCGGTCATCCGGCCGATCGGCGTGGACCAGGACATCTGGAATCTGGCATCTATCTCCGGGAACTTGCTCAAAGATAGCGCTTCCCGGTTCTATATGGCGTATCAGCGCGCCGTGGGCGGGGAGGATACCTGGGAATCCCGTCATCTGCGGCTTTCTTCGAAGTCGGGTGCCCGGTTGCGCAACCGGCTGGCCCTGATGCGTGAGCAGGGACAGGACCTTTCCCGGTCGGCCTTCCTGCCTACGTTGCATGCCCTGGCCGGCCAGGGGCTGGAAGAAGCGGCCGCCCGGATTCCGGCGGTCTTCGATGGCATGCATTATCCGGAAAAGGGTGCGGAAGCCACCCGGCTGGAATACCTGGCCGTTCAGGAGCACCTGCGCCAGTGCGCTTCGCTGCGGGCTTCCGGCTATGAGCCCGGGGATCCGGACGAACTCCTGATGCGGCGGAATGACCTGTGCCCGTACGGGAACCTTGATCCGGTAGAGCAGCATTTCAACTGGGTTGTCGTCAAGACCGCCCTGACCGGGAAAATGGATGAATAAGCATGGAAAACAAGTATAAACTGGACCCCCACTCGGAGTCCATCCTTCAGGAATACAGAAAGCAGCTTCCCGTATTCAGGAAAATGCAGGAAACGATTCCTGCGCAGATCCGCGCCGTCTTCGAGGAGGCGGGCATCGTCGTCGCATCCATCGAACACCGGATCAAGGAAGAACGTTCCCTGGCCGGCAAACTGGAACTCAAAGGGGCGAAATACCAGTCGCTTTCCGACATTACCGATATCTTCGGTATCCGGATCATCACCTTCTACACCGACGATGTGGACAAGGTCGCCTCGGTGGTGGACCGCCTGTTCGATGTGGACTGGGAGAATTCCGTGGACAAGCGCAAGCTCCACGAGATTGACAGTTTCGGCTATCTCTCCCTCCATTATATCTGCCGTGTCCCGGACATCCCGTACGCCTTTGAAGTCCAGATGCGGACCATCCTCCAGCACGCCTGGGCCAACATGAACCACGACATCGGCTACAAGACCGGCGTGGAGGTCCCGAAGGAATATCTGCGCAACATGAACCGTCTGGCCGGCATGCTGGAACTGGTGGACGAGCAGTTCAGCTCCATCCGCCGGGATATCAACGATTACCGCCGCCAGGTCCAGTCGCTGGTCGCCTCCGGCCGTCTGGAAGAGGTTTCCCTGGATGCGGACAGTTTCCGCAGTTTCCTCAACGTGGGACCTTTCGATGTCCTGAACCGGAAGATTGCCTCCGTGAACCAGGCCGAGATCCAGGAAGTGACTCTGATGCCGTTCCTGCAGGTATTCAAGGCGCTGGGGTTCAAGACGTTGGGTGACCTCGCCCAGCTGATCCGCGAGAACTCCGAAGCTGCCTACCAGATCGCCTGCCATCAGATCAGCATGACCGACCTGGACATCCTGGCTTCCTCCGTGGGCCCGCAGAACCTGTGTATCGCCTACCTGCTGAAGAAGGGGAGCGGACGCGCCGGTATCCGCCTGATGCTGGATACGCTCAACGGGCCTTCCGACAGCAACGACCTGATGGCGGAAATCATCCTGGACCAGACCAGGGACCTTCCCTTCATGCACGATATTGACTGAGAAACAGACTGATATATGAAAACAAACGAACGATTCCTTGTCACCATCAGCCGCGAGCTGGGTTCCGGCGGACGGACGGTGGGCCGGCTGCTCGCCGATCGCCTCGGCGTGAAATTCTATGACAAATACCTCATCCAGCGTCTCGTGAAGGAGTTCGATCTGGACGAAAAGGCCATCGAGAAACTGAAAGGGACTAAGCAGGGCTGGTGGTCCGAGTTCTGCAATAAGCTGACCCGGACCGCCGGTTCGGATCCGTACCGCTACAGCCTGGATTCGGCGGAGGATGAGGCCACGCCGGATGCCCTGTATATGGCTGAGACGCGGATTCTCGGGGATATCGCTGCCGAGGAATCCTGCGTCGTTGCCGGCCGTGCCGGCTTTTACGTGCTGCGGAGCCATCCGAACATGCTCCGGGTATGCCTCCGGGCTTCGGCGGAGCACCGCGTCCAGCGGGTCATGGACCGGCAGCACCTGACCGAGGCGGAGGCTGCCGAGGCAATCCGGAAGGTGGACGAGATGCGGGAGAACTATGTGAAGCATTACACGGGAACGAGCCGGTACGATGTCCGGAACTATGACCTGGTGCTCAATATGGATTCCCTGAGCGAGGAGGACGCCGTCGATATCATTATGGCTTATATCGAAAAAAGTGGGAAATAGACCTTTAGACACCCAGTTCCTGGACCATGCCATCGAGTACGCCGTCCACGCCCATGCCGGTACCGAAAGGCGGGGGAAGGGATTCCCGTACGTCATCCATCCCCTGGAGGCGATGGCCATCGTGGCGACGATGACTGCGGACCAGGAAATCCTTGCCGCCGCCGTCCTGCACGACGTGGTGGAGGATACCGACATCACCATTGACGAGATCCGCACCGAGTTCGGTGACCGGGTCGCCCGGCTGGTGGATTCGGAAAGCGACCGGAAGATGGAACTTGTGGATTGGCGGGCGCGCAAGGAAGAATCCTTGAAGCGACTGTCTTTTGCCTCCAGGGAGGAGAAGATTGTCGCTCTGGGTGACAAACTGTCGAATATGCGGGCCATCGCCCGGGACTACACGACCAGAGGGGACGATTCCTTCTGGGAGTTGTTCCATATCAAGGAAAAGTCGGTCCATTCCTGGCGCTATCATGCCTTGGTGGATGCTTTGTCCTCCCTGGCGGACACCTATGCCTATCAGGAATTCCGCTACCTGGTAAACTCCATTTTCCCGGAAGAAATGCTATGAATACGGAAAAAGCGATACGGATCGACCTGGCCGACTATGTCCATGCCGGCGAAGGGGCCAACGGGGAGAGCTTCAACCATCGTTCCGACCCGGAGGTAATGCTCAAGCTTTACAACCCGGGCAAGGTGCAGCAGCCTCTGGACGAGATGCGCATCGCCCGGAAAGTGTATGCGGCCGGCATCCCTACGCCCGAACCGGGCGATTATGTCACGGACGGGGTGCGCTACGGCATCCGTTTCCGCCGGATCCGGGACAAGGTTTCCTATGCGCGGGCGGTCGGCGACCACCCCGAACGGGTGGACCGCTATGCGGGGGAGTTCGCCGAAATGTGCCTGCAATTGCATAATACACACGTAGATACATCGGTTTTCGAGAGTGCGAAGGCCCGGTATCTCCGCCAACTCGGGGACAATCCATTCTTCACCCCCGCGGAAAAGGACCGGCTGGCCCGTTTCATTTCCGATGCGCCGGATACGGACACGGCCATCCATGGCGACCTCCAGTTCGGCAATGTCATCTTTGCCGGTGACAAGCGGTATTTCATCGACCTGGGCGATTTCTGCTACGGATACCCGCTCTTCGATATCGGGATGGTGTATTCCACGGCTTATCTGAGCGACGCGCCTTTTGTCCGCGAAGCTTTCCATATGGAGCCGGAGACGGCCGTCCGCTTCTGGCAGGCCTTTGCGCCCGTTTACTTCGGGACGGACCGTCCGCTCCGGGACATCGAGGCGGAGGTCCGGCCTTTCGCCGGCCTGAAGACCATCATCATCGAACGGGATACGGGCTGTCCGATGCCTGCTTTCCGGGAGGCCCTGAAATCCATTCTCAAACCCTGACCGTATGAGAAAACTGAGAAATGAGAACTGGAAGGCGGTGACGCGGGCGCTGGCCCTCGTGATCCTTGCCATCGTCCTGCTGGAGGCGACATCCCTGATTCAGCATTATCTCCTCCGGCGGACCATCCGGGAGGAGGCGACGCGGCGGGCGGAGGCCCACCTGGAATCGACCAGCCTCCGGATCACTGACGTGATGAATCAGGTTGAGACGGTGGTCAGCAACAGTATCTGGGCGGTCCGGAAGGTCCTGGATTATCCCGACACCCTGGCTTTCCTGACCGGCAGGATCGTGGAAACCAATGACTTCATCTCGGGATCTGCCGTCGCTTTCGTCGAGAACCATTACCCTGGGAAGGGGCGGATGTTCGCTCCCTACTCCTACCGGGAGAACGATGAGGTGTTCGCTACCCAGTTGGGTACGGAGTCCTATAACTACCTGGAAAAGGAGTGGTTTGTCAAACCGCTGGAATTGAATGCGGGCTATTGGTCCGAACCTTACTTCGACAGCGGTGGCGGCAAACTCTTCATGACGACCTATTCCGTCCCGCTCACGGACAATGACGGTAAGGTCGTGGCCGTGCTGACGGCCGACGTCTCGCTGGACTGGCTGACCGGACTGGTGAGCGGCATCGATGCCTACCCGGGCGCTGTCAGCATTCTGATCAGCCGGAAGGGTCAGTTCATGGTGTGCCCGGTTCCTTCGCTGGTCATGCAGAACACGGTGCAGGAAGCGGTGGCCAACATTTCCGAAGATGCGGCGGCCATCCAGCATATCGCCCAGGCCATGTTGTCCGGCGAGAGGGGAAACCAGAGGATCCTTTACCACGGCGAGAAGCTGTATGCTTTCTATGCGCCGGTGGAAAGGACGGGTTGGTCGATGGCGATCATCATCCCCATGGATGAGATTTACGGGAATTTCCGGTTTGTCAGGGCCTTGATCATCGCCCTCCAGATCCTGGGTATCCTGCTGCTCCTGTTTATCCTGTATGCTGCGGCCAAGAACCAGATGCGTCTGCGGGACATCACGGAAAAGAAGGGGCGGATCGAGAGCGAACTGCGCATCGCCCGGAACATCCAGATGGCCATGCTTCCGAAGACCTTCCCCACCTATCCGGAATCGGAGGATGTGGACATGGCCGGAGAGATCGTCCCCGCCAAGGAGGTGGGCGGCGACCTGTACGATTTCTTCACCCGCGAGAACAAGCTTTATTTCTGCATCGGCGACGTGAGCGGAAAGGGCGTTCCCGCTTCGCTTGTGATGGCGGTTACCCGCAGCCTTTTCCGGTCGGTTTCGTCCCGTGAGACCAGTCCCCGGCGGATCGTCAAGCTGATGAACGATTCCATGTCCGAGACGAACGAGAACAATATGTTCGTCACCTTCTTCGTCGGCGTCCTGGATCTCCATACCGGCCATCTGCGCTATTGCAACGCGGGACACAATGCTCCGGTGCTGATGACCTCCGGCAAGGCTGCCCTGCTGGACACGATCCCCAATCTGCCCCTGGGTGTTATGCGCGGTTTCTCCTATAAGGAGCAGGAAACCAGCCTGGCTACCAACGACGGTCTCTTCCTGTATACCGACGGATTGACGGAGGCGGAAAATACAAACCATGAACTGTTTGGCGACAAGCGTATGCTCGAGGTCGTCACCAAGCATTGCGTGGACAAAGCGGAAACCCAGTTGAAGTCGATGGCTAGTTCCGTCAAGGGACATACCCGCGACTGCAATGCCAGCGACGACCTGACGATGCTGATCGTCCGCTTCACGAATCCGGCCCCTTTCTCCAGGTCGGAGCGCCACCTGGTCCTCCAGAATGATATCTCCCAGATTCCTAAACTGGCCTCTTTCATCGAGGATATTGCCAAGGAAGCCAAGATGGACCCGGCCCGTGCGATGAGCCTGAACCTGGCCATGGAGGAAGCCGTATCCAACATCATCCTGTATGCCTATCCCGAAGGTGCCGAAGGAGAAGTGGATGTGAAAGCGGTCATCAAAGAGGACCGGCTGGATTTCACCCTGACCGACAGCGGCGTTCCCTTCGATCCCACGCTCGCCCATATGCCCGACCTTACCCTGGATGCTGCCGAGCGTCCGATCGGCGGGCTTGGCATTTATCTTGTGAGAAGCATCATGGATTCCGTCGCCTATGAACGGTTGGACGGTAAGAATGTATTATCAATGACTAAAAAATTATAGCAGAATGGAAATCTTCATCACCCAATCCGACGGTACGATGACCGCGCGCCTGGTAGGACGGCTGGACACGCCGGCCGCCGCCGAGGTATCCCAGAAAGTACAGCCTCTTCTGGACAATGCCGACCAGACCATCGTCCTGGACTGCTCGGAGCTGACCTATATCAGCAGTTCCGGTCTCCGTATCTTCCTGACTATCCGCAAGGCGGCGGTAGCCCAGGGTGGAAAGGTGGTCATCGAGGGATTGTCCACCGAGATCCGGCAGGTCTTCATGATGACCGGCTTTCTGCAGCTGTTCGAGATCGTATAGCCGATGAAGGACGTATACGTCAGGCATATCTCCTCTGAGCTGGGCGTTAAGTCCTGGCAGGTGGAGAATTGTGTCGAACTGTTCGGGGAAGGCTGTACCATCCCTTTCATCAGCCGTTACCGGAAGGAGCGGACCGGGGGACTCACCGATGTCGAGGTTGCCGAAATCAAGCATTGGAACGAGGTGTTCACGGAGATGGAGAAGCGAAAGGCCTCCATCCTGGGAACCATCGAGGAGCAGGGAAAGTTGACACCTGAACTCCGCGGCGAAATCGAGAACTGTGTGAGCGCCAGTACGCTCGAGGACCTTTACCTTCCTTATCGGCCCAAGCGCAAGACGCGGGCGACGGTCGCGATTGCCAAGGGACTGGAACCCCTGGCGGACCTTCTCTGGAGCGGGAAATCCCGCAGTCCGGAGGCTGATGCCCGGAAGTTTGTGAAAGGGGAGGTCGCGTCCGTGGACGAGGCCCTGGCCGGGGCGCGCGACATCATCGCGGAACGCCTGTCGGAGACGGCGGTTGTCCGCGAGAATCTCCGGGGCATCTTCCGGACGCGGCGCATCCAGTCCAAGGCGACGAAGGCGGCGCAGACCGACCCGGCCGCCGGCAAGTACAGAAGCTATTTCAATTTCTCGCAGCCCATTGCCAAAATCCCTTCCCACAATCTGTTGGCCCTGCTTCGGGCGGAGAACGAGGGGTTCCTGAAGCTCTCTCTGGACGCCGATCCGGAGAAGTGCGGCAACAAGATGTATTACGACTATTGCCAGGAGAAGGGCTATCCTTCCCGCGAATGCGGTTTGGAGATCCGGGCGGCGGTAGACGATGCCTACAAGCGCCTGTTGGAGCCTTCGATTTCGAACGAGGTCCTGAAGGAAGCCAAGCAGAAAGCCGATGTCGAATCCATCCGCGTGTTCGGCGAGAATCTGCGGCAGCTGCTGCTCGCCGCCCCGGTGGGGCAGAAGCGGACGATGGCCATCGACCCGGGCTTCCGGACCGGCTGCAAGGTGGTCTGCCTGGACGAACACGGCAACCTGCTGCACCATACGGTCATTTTCCCGCATCCGCCCGCTGCGAAGAAGGTCCAGGCCATCACGGAAGTGGCGGACCTTGTGGAAAAGTATGGGATCGAGGTCATTGCCATCGGCAATGGAACGGCCGGCCGCGAGACGGAGGATTTCATCCGGAAGGTGGGCCTGGACGAGAGTGTCCGCATCTTCTCCGTCAGCGAGGACGGGGCATCGGTCTATTCGGCCTCCGACGTGGCCCGGGAGGAGTTCCCGGAGTACGATGTGACGGTCCGGGGGGCGGTTTCCATCGGCCGGCGGCTGATGGATCCGCTCGCTGAACTGGTGAAGATCGACCCGAAATCCCTGGGTGTAGGCCAGTACCAGCATGATGTGGACCAGACGCTCCTGCACGAGCAGCTGGACAACACGGTGGAAAGCTGCGTGAACAGAGTGGGCGTGAACCTGAATACGGCCAGCCCTTATCTCCTGCAGTATGTGTCCGGCATCGGTCCTACCTTGGCGGACAATATCGTCGCCTACCGTTCCAAGGTGGGTGGCTATAAATCCCGCGGCCAGTTGATGGAAGTTCCCCGGCTGGGGGAGAAGGCCTTCCAGCAGTGTGCCGGTTTCCTGCGTATCCAGGGGGCGGAGAATCCGCTGGACGGAAGCGCCGTGCATCCGGAAGCCTACCATATCGTGGACCGGATGGCGGCAGATCTCCGGGTGTCCACCCGCGACCTGGTGGGGAACGGGGAACTGTGCAAGAAAATCAAGGCCCAGGACTATGTGGAGGGCGATTTCGGCCTGCCTACCGTGAATGACATCCTGAAGGAACTCGCCAAGCCGGGACGCGATCCGCGCGCCGAGGCGGAAGAATTCTCCTTTGCCGACGATATCCACGAGATCGACGACCTCAAGGTCGGGATGGAACTCCCGGGCATTGTGACGAACCTCACGGCCTTCGGGGCCTTCGTAGACATCGGCCTGCACGACAATGGCCTCATCCATGCCTCCCAGATGGGGGTTCGGGGGATGGCCGATCCTTCCAAGGTGCTCAAGCTGCACCAGCATGTCAAGGTCCAGGTCCTGTCCGTGGACTTGGAACGCAACCGTATCGGACTGAGACTCATCAAGTAACGTGTAATATGAAAAAAACCCTGATCCTTCTTTTCCTCCTTTCCCTGGGCGTGCTCCTGCAGGCCAAGGACTATGTCGTCACCTCTCCTGACGGGTCCGTCACGGTTACCGTTTCCGACGGGGATGCGGTCTCCTACTGGGTGGACTGCAACGGTGTCGTTCTTCTGGAACCTTCCTTCATCTCGATGACCCTCCAGGACGGGACGGTTTTCGGAAGAAAGGACAAGTTCTCCGTCTCCCGCCGCAGTGTGGACGAATCCTATGCCGTCCAGAACTTCAAGCGTGCCCGGGTACGGGATTGTTTCAACGAACTCACGTTGTCTGCCAAGCGGTACGACATCATCTTCCGTGCCTATGACGACGGCATCGCCTACCGCTTCGTCGCCAAAGGCAAGAAGGGAGAGACGGTTGTCGTGTCCGAACAGGCCGAATTCGCTTTCCCGGAGGACTGGAACCTGTATGTTCCCTATGTCGGCCGGGACAATTCCTCGTTTGAGCCGCAGTTCTTCAGTTCTTTCGAAAGCACCTATTCCCATCATCCGCTTTCCAAGTGGGAGAAGGGACGTCTTGCCTTCCTGCCGCTGACGGTGGAGGCCGCAAATGGCATCAAAGTGTGCGTGACGGAGTCTGATTTGCTGGACTATCCCGGCATGTATCTGTTCAACGGGAATGGCTCCACGACCCTGACGGGTGTTTACGCCCCTTATCCCGACAAGGTGGAGCAGGGGGGACACAATATGCTCCAGGGCCTTGTCCGTACCCGGAAGGACTACATCGCCAAGGGTCCCGCCTCCTGGGCTTTCCCGTGGCGTACGCTCATTATAGCCAAGGAAGACAAGCAACTTGCCGAGAGCGACATGACCTGGCGTCTGGGCCGGCCGGCCGCGGCTGGAGACTGGTCCTGGGTGAAGCCCGGCAAGGTGGCTTGGGACTGGTGGAACGACTGGAACCTGTACGGCGTGGACTTCGAGGCCGGCATCAATACCGAGACTTACAAGTATTACATCGACTTTGCGTCGGCGCACGGAATCGAGTATGTCATCCTGGACGAAGGCTGGGCCGTGAATCTGCAGGCGGACCTTATGCAGGTCGTTCCTGAGATTGACCTGCCGGCCCTCTGCCGCTATGCCGACCAGAAGAACGTGGGCCTGATCCTCTGGGCCGGCTACTGGGCTTTCAACCGCGATATGGAAGGGGTCTGCCGGCACTATTCCCAGATGGGCATCAAGGGCTGGAAGATCGACTTCATGGACCGGGACGACCAGCCGATGGTCCAGTTCTACGAGAAGGCGGCTGCTACGGCGGCGAAGTACCGGATGCTCTGCGACTTCCACGGCGCCTACAAGCCTGCCGGAATCCAGCGTACCTATCCTAACGTGCTCAATTTCGAGGGAATCCACGGTCTGGAGAACATGAAATGGTCTACCGCTGCGGTCGATCAGGTGACCTATGATGTCACGGTTCCTTTCACCCGGTACGTCGCCGGTCCGGCGGATTACACCCAGGGCGCGATGCACAATGCCACCCGGCGGAACTATTTCCCTTCCAATTCGGAGCCGATGTCCCAGGGCACGCGTTGTCATCAGTTGGCGGAATATCTCATCTTTGACGCTCCGCTCACGATGCTCTGTGATTCTCCGTCGAATTATATGCAGGAACCGGAATGCACGGACTTCATCGCATCTATCCCGACTGAATGGGATGAGACGGTGGCCCTGGATGGAAAGATTGCCGAGTATGTGGTGATTGCCCGTCGCAGCGGCTCCACGTGGTATGTCGGTGCCCTTGGAAACTGGGATGCCCGCGACCTGGAGGTTGACCTGAGCCCGCTGGGAATCCAGCATGCGGAAGGGATCGCCTTTGTCGACGGGGCCAATGCCCATCGGGCGGCCCGCGATTACCGGAAGGTGGAGACCTCTGTCCACGGTCCTTTGTGGAAGGTCCACCTGGCCTCCGGCGGTGGAGCGGTCCTGGTTCTCAAGTAGACAAAAAAGAAGGTTCGGAAATTTCCGAACCTTCTTTTTTATTTCCTGTGGAACTTCCTGAACCTTAACTTGATCACGCCCCAGAAAGCTTCTCCGAAGATGCCGCTGGACATCTTGGACGTACCCAATTGCCGGTTGATGAAGATGATGGGGACTTCCCGGATCTGGAATCCCAGTCGGAAAGCGGTGTACTTCATCTCGATCTGGAAGCCATATCCTTTCATCTGGACGGCATCCAAATCAATGGTTTCCAGCACCTTCCTCTTGTAGCACACGAACCCTGCTGTGGTGTCGAACACCTTCATCCGGAGGATGGTCCGCACGTAGGCAGATGCGTAGTAGGACATGATGATCCGGCCGATGGGCCAGTTCACGACGCTGACGCCGTTGCAGTAGCGGGAGCCCACGGCAAGGTCGCCGCCCTGTTCCGCGCAGGCGGCGTACAGGCGGAGCAGGTCGTCCGGATTGTGGGAAAAGTCGGCGTCCATCTCGAAGATGTAGTCGTAACCCTGCTCCAGCGACCAGCGGAAACCTGTCAGATAGGCGGTTCCAAGGCCTTGCTTCCCGCTCCGCTCAATCAGGTTGAGCCGTCCGGGGAACTCGGCCTGCAGGTTCTTGACGATGGCCGCCGTCCCGTCGGGAGAGCCGTCGTCGATGACGAGGATGTCAAACTCACCGGGAAGGGAAAACACCTTCCGGCAGATGGCCTCGATGTTCTCCTTCTCGTTGTAAGTGGGGATGATGACGTTTTTACGGTCCATTATTTCTCAATCTCTTTCAACATTTCTTGAACGGCGGCTTCCAGCTGGAGGTCCCGTCCGGAAAGGACGGACGCAGGGTCGTTGTAGACCAGGATATCCGGCTCAATGGGCAGGTTCTCCATGTAGTGCTCGTCCACCAGGCTCCAGTTGCCCACCTGGGGGATGCCGAAGACGATGTTCGGATGGATCTGGGTTTCCCACCAGACGGCCGTCATGGTTCCGGGAACCGGGGCGCCGATGAGCTTGCCCAGCCCGAGGAGCCGGTATTCATACGGGAAGCCGGAGGCATCGGAATAGTTGTCCTCGCCGACCAGGACGCAGGAAGGCTTCGTCCATTTGTTGAACGGTTCGTGACCGATGTACTGACCGCGCGGGGTGAACAGGCAGTATTCCTTGCCGCCCAGGAAGGTGACGAGGTCGTCATGCAGCCAGCCGCCGCCGTTGTGGCGCGTGTCCACAATGAGGGCGTCGCAGGTCCGGTACTTGCCCAACGCCTTGGAGTAGAGCTCGCGGTAACTGGGGGAGTCCATTCCTTCGATATGGACATAGCCGACCTTGCCGCCGGAGAGCTTCTTGACCATCTCTTCGCGCTGGCGGACCCAGCGGCGATACAGGAGGGTAGCGTCGCTGGTAGACGGGGTGACGATGAGTTCGGTCTCCTTGCCGCCCTTCTTCACGGTGAGGACGGTTTTCTTGCCGGCACGGTCGTACAGGCACGCCAGGGCGTTCTCGCCGGCCTTGATCTCGTGTCCTTCGATGGCCGTGATGACGTCGCCGGCCTTGATTTCGGAGTCGGCGTTGTTCAGGACACCGCCGGGCAGGACTTCGGCGATCTTGAGGCCGTCCCCGTTCCAGGCCGTGTCATACAGGACACCGAGATAACCGATGTTGCGGGAGCTGGCCGGACGGTACCGGGCGCCGGTGTGCGAACCGTTCAGTTCGCCCAGCATCTCGGACAGAAGATCCTGGAAATCAAAGTAGTTGTTGATGTAGGGGAGGAACTGCCCGTAATTGGAACGGTAGTAGTCCCAGTCCACGCCGTGCAGGTCGGCGACGTAGAATTTCTCCTTGACCTGTTTCCAGATGTGGGAGAAGATGTAGTCGCGTTCGGCGCGGGGCTTGAACTCGAAGTCGCCGGTGAAGGCAACCGCGTCGGACTTGTTCCCGGCGAGGGTGATCCGGGTGATGGAGCTGCCGGAGAACAGGAAGATGTACTTGCCGTCGGTGGACGGGAAGATTCGTCCGGAAACGCCCTTCTTGACGATGGTTACGTCACCTTTCTCCACGTCCAGGCAGCACAGGTCGAAGCCTTTCTCGAGCCGCTGGGTGAAGTAGAGCTTGCTGCCGTCGGTGGTAAGATAATGGTCACCCATGCTGTTGGAGAAGCGGGTCAGCCGGCGGATGCGGTCCGCCCGGTGTTCC